>ERZ795043.86-NODE-86-length-128442-cov-37.050753_pt1 | contig 128442 bp, 113 predicted proteins | sample MGYA00375127_ERZ795043 | MGnify/ENA primary metagenome ERZ795043 (study PRJEB30172, sample SAMN05518447) | compost metagenome | isolation source: Feedstock adapted compost from Newby Island compost facility, Milpitas, CA | place: USA:Newby Island compost... | reverse complement strand
GTCACCGTGAGGAGCACGGCGCCGCCCGGACCGGGCTCCCGTACCTCGAGCGCGACCTCGTTCCCCTCGGCGTCGGAGACGGTGCCGACGATCTCGGTGCCGACGCCGGCGGCCCGCGCGCCCGCGTCGGGGAACCCCAGAGCCACGAGGCCGGGGCTGGCGGCGTGGAACGAGTCGGCGTTCAGCCCGTAACCGACCCGCGTCTCGCCGCCGACGAAGCCGCCGTCGAAGTAGCGGGCGACCTCGAACCACGGGCACTCGTCGCGGCAGCGCGCCAGCGCGGCGACGTCCACGAGCACCTCCGAACCGGCGGTCCAGCGCACCGGAGTGGGAGGGCTGCCTGCGAGGTTGCGCAGCCTGTAGACGGTGCAGGCGCGGCCGTCCACCGCCGTGCCGCCGAGGGACTCGAACACGAACGCGAAACCGCCCTCGCGCGCCTCGGCGGGCGGCGCGGGCAGTCTCTCCGCCACGAGGCACTCGAGCACCCGAGCCGTCCCGGCGGGAGCGCCGGGCCCGACGCCTTCCTGTGCGGCCGCTACGAGGGTGGAGAGGAGGAGGCCGACCGCCGTCGTCGCGCGCGCCGAGCGGCGCCGCAGGTCGGTCATGGCGGCATGTTAGGGCACGCCCCGGCCCGTGTCACGCGCCGGCGCCGGCGCGCCGCTCAGGCCGCCGCCACCGGCTCCCCGGCGCCCCGGCGCACGCGCGCCTCGTGCGGCCGCAGCGCGCCGGCGTGGAGCCCCTGGCGCGCGGCGGCGGTCAGGCTGCAGCGGAAGCTGCGCCCGTCCATGGAACGCAGAGCCTCGGCCGAGAGGTAGAAGGAGTCGCTGGTCTGCGGGCCGTCGGCGAACGAGATCACGCCGGACTTGAAGATGCGCTTCGGCAGCCCGTCGTGGTCGGCGACGAGCACCTCGCGCCACTCCAGGGCGTCGCGGGACACGAAGAGGTGGGCGCGGTCGTCTGACGTGCCCGGCCGCGCCTCCGTCGCGGTCGCCAGCACGCGCCAGCCGTCGGCCAGCTCCTTGCCGTACCAGACCGGCCCGGGGAAGCGCCGCAGCTTCTCCAGCCGGCCGCTGGCGCGGTCGAGGCGGCAGAGGTGGGGCGCCGCCAGGTCGGTGTCCATGCCCCAGACCACGGCGTCCTCGAGGAAGAACGGGCAGATCGTGCGGTAGTCCTGGCTGCCGTCGCCGTAGAAGCGGAGGTCGTTCAGCTCCTCGTCGCCCGAGACGAGGTAGGCCTCGCCCTTGCCGTCGCCGGTGGCGACCCACACCCGCCGGCCGTGAGGGTCCCAGAAGCAGCCGTGCACGTGCCGCACCGCGCCGGCCGGGAACTCGTGGGCGACCTCCCAGCTCCTGCCGCCGTCGCGGCTGCGGTACACGGGCACGGGGCGGTAGTCCGGGTTCGTGCCGTACTCGCCGAAGTAGAGGTAGCCCTTGGGCGTGACGCAGATCGACTGGTGGAGGACGTTGCGGCAGTTGCGGAGCCGCAGCGTGGCCGTCACCTCGCCCGAGTCGAGGTCGATGCGGTAGACCTCGCCGAGGCGGATGGCCACGACCGCGGCCAGCCGTCCGCCCTCGAACACGGGGAAGGCGTTGCACTTGTCGAGCCTCGCGGCGCGACGAGCGAGCCGGCTCCACGACGCCAGCGCCCGCCAGCCCGGGTTCGGCAGCGCGAAGCGCCGGCGCCGGCCGCCCGCCTCCACCGTCACCACGTTGGCCCGGCTCCACACGAGCACGCCGGGGGCGGCGTAGTGGACGATCTCGACGCCGGCCAGCTCCTCCAGTCGGATGGGCACGTACCCAGGCTAGCCGTCCGCGCCTTCCCGCCGGGGACGGGCGTCACGCGCGCGCAGGGCCAGGAACAGCGGCACCTCCGGGTTCGAGCGCCCCTCCTCGTCCTTGACGGGGTCGGGCAGCTCGACGAGCGCGTCAAGCCAGAACCCGACCGCGGCGAGGCCGTTCACGTACTCCTGCAGCGGCCTGTGGAAGCTGATCGTGGCGCCGCGCGGGGCGCCCTTCCTGACCTCGGCGTACTCCTTCATCGGCACCGCCGCGGGGGTGAGGTAGCGCTCGACGCGCCGGTAGGTGAGCTTGCGCTTGGGGTCGTAGCCCCAGCCGCTGCCGCGCGGGGCGCGGAACGCCGGGTGGACCATGAACATCACGATGCGACCGCCGGGCGCCAGCACCCGCGCCGTCGAGGCCAGGACCTGGTCGAGGGGGTCCATGTCCTGGACGCTGAGGAGGAAGACGGCGACGTCGAAGCTCCCGGGCCGGGCCGAGGTCGTGCCCACGAGGTCGCGGGCGTCGCCCTGCTCGAACCTGCCCTCGTCGCCGCGGCGCTTGCGGGCCAGCCGGACCATCTGGGAGCTGGCGTCGACCCCGAGGTACTCGCAGCCGGCCTTGAGCACGTGGAAGGCGAGGACGCCGGTGCCGCAGCCGACGTCGACGACCCGCTCGCCCGGGCGCAGCGCGGCGAGGCGCATGACGGTGGGGATGGCTGCCTTGCGGTGGTGGGGGCTCCCCCGCACGCCGACGGTAGCGTCGTACCAGCCCGCGACGGGGTCCCAGCTCGAGCGGCTGCCCTTCACGCCGGGACTATAAGCGGCGCGGCGCCGCCGCGCCCCGCGGCGCGGGGCGCGGCGGCTGTCTCCCCGCTGTGCGGCGACCGGCTTGACACCGCGTGCCCCCGGTCCATAGGCTCCGGTCAACCTGACACCTGATTCGGCCGTCAGGTCCGGCGCAGGCCGGGCCGGGCGGCGGGACGAGGACGATGAGCGAGCTACCTGTCCCGAGCACGGCGCGGGGCGAAGCGACGAGGCGCAGGCTGCTGGAGGCCGCCGAGGCGGAGTTCGGCGAGAACGGCTACGCCGCCACCTCGGTGGCGGCGATCACCCGCCGGGCCGGCGTGGCGCAGGGGACCTTCTACCTCTACTTCCGCAGCAAGAAGGACGCGCTCGTCGAGCTGGTGCGCCACATGGGGCGGAGCCTCAGGGCCGCGCTCTCCGAGGCCACGCAGGGCGCCGCGGACAGGCTCGAGGCGGAGAGGCTCGGCTTCCGCGCCTTCGTGGCGTTCTCGCTGCGGCACCAGAACCTCTACAAGGTCGTGATGGAGTCGCAGTTCGTCGAGGAGTCGGCGTACCGCGAGTACTACCAGACCCTCGCCGACGCCTACGCCGCGAACATCGCTCGGGCCCAGGGACGGGGGGAGGTGCGCGCAGGGGACCCGGCGGCGCTCGCCTGGGCGCTGATGGGCGTCGCGCACTTCCTGGGCCTCCGCTTCCCCATCTGGGAGCGCCGGCCGCCGCCCGACGAGGTGATGGAGACGGTCTTCGCCTTCATCAGCGCCGGCCTCGCGCCCGAGGGCGACGGGGCCGCGCTCCCTCCCTCGCCGCGGCCCGATGGGGAGGCCTCGTGAGCCCGCGCGGTCCCGGCGTCACCGGCATCGGCACCTACCTCCCCGCAGGCCGCATGAGCGCGGCCGAGCTGGCCGCCGCCAGCGGCCTGCCCGAGTGGGTCGTGCGGGAGAAGCTCGGCATCTCGTGGCGCGTCGTGCCCGGGCCGGAAGACCACCCGACGGCGATGGGCGTGCGGGCGGCGCGGAGGGCGCTCGAGGACGCCGGCGTGCGGCCCGAGGACGTCGACGTCGTCGTCTCGATCACCGAGGAGTACAAGGAGTACCCGGTCTGGACGGCGGGCATCAAGCTCGCCCACGACGTCGGCGCCGTCAACGCCTACGCCTACGACGTGGGGCAGAAGTGCGGCACGGCGGTGCTGGCGCTGAAGCTCGCCCGCGACATTATCGTCGCCGACGACGGCGTCGACACCGTGCTGGTCGCCGGCGGCTACCGCAACGGCGACCTCGTCGACCTCACCGACCCGCACGTGCGGTTCATGTACAACCTCGGCGCCGGCGCCGCCGCCTTCGTCGTACAGCGCGGCCGCGGCCACGAGCTGCTCGGCTCCGCCTTCCGCACCGACGGGAGCTTCTCCCTCGACGTGCTCGTGCCGGTGGGCGGCACCGTCGCGCCGGTCACGCCCGAGAACGCCTCGGGCTTCCGCCTGCGCGTCACCGACCCCGCGGGCATGAAGGAGCGGCTCGAGGCCAAGAGCATGGACAACTTCGTGGGCGTCGTCGAGGAGGCGGTGGCGCGCTCGGGCGCCGGCCTCGAGGACGTCGCCTACGTGGCGATGCTGCACGTGAAGCGCTCGGCGCACGAGGCGCTGCTCGCGCGCCTCGGCCTGCCGCCCGAGCGCTCGATCTACCTCAGCGACTACGGCCACATCGGCCAGGTCGACCAGGCGCTGTCGCTGGAGCTGGCCCGCCGCGAGGGCAGGCTGAGGCCGGGCGACCTCGTGGTGCTTGTCGCCGCCGGCGTCGGCTACGTCTGGAACGCGATCTGCCTGCGCTGGGACGGCGGGGCGCGGTCCGCCGCGGGCCCGGCGAGCGAGCGCCGCGGCGCAGCGGCGGCCCCGGGCGACGGCGGCGCGCAGAGGCCGCGAGCGGGAGGCGGGACGTGATCCTCGACGTGGCCGCCAAGCGGGCGCAGCTCACGCCCGACGCCCCCGCCCTGTGGTGGGAGGGCCGCTGGCTCAACTACCGCGAGCTCGACGACAGGGCCGAGCGGCTCGCCGCGGCGCTGCGCGGGGCCGGCGTGCGCAAGGGGGACAGGGTCGCCGTCCTGGCCCAGAACCACGTCGCGCACATCGACCTGCTCCTGGCCACGGCCAAGACCGGGGCGATATACGCCCCCTTCAACGTGCGCCTGGCCGCGCCCGAGCAGCGCGCCATCGCCGACTACCTCAGGCCCGCGCTCCTGATGCACGACGAGCCGCACGCGGACAAGGCCCGCGCCACCGGCGTGCCCCTCTGGCACCTCGACGAGCACGAGGAGCGCCTGCGCGCGGCCGCGCCCGACCCGCGCCCGCCCGGCTACGACGCCGTGGTCGGCCCCGAGGACGTGCAGATGATCCTCCTCACCGGCGGGACCACGGGCCTGCCCAAGGGCGCGATGCTCCCCTACCGGCAGGGCTTCTACAACGCCGTGAACACGGTGCTGAGCTGGCAGCTCCGGGCCGACGACTGCGTGATCCAGGCGACGCCCTGCTACCACGCCGCCCTCAACGCCTTCACCGTCCCGCTCTTCCACGTCGGCGGCCAGGTCGTGCTGCAGCGCGCCTTCGACCCCGACGAGTACCTGCGCCTGGTGCAGGAGGCGGGCGCGACGGTCCTGTTCCTGGTCCCGACGATGTTCCAGATGGTGGCCTCGTGCGCGAGCTTCGCCACCGCCGACCTCGGCCGCGTGCGCTGGGCGATCTCCGGCGGCGCGCCCTGCCCACTGCCCGTGCGCGAGGCGTTCACGCGCCGCGGCGTCCCGCTGCGGCAGGGCTACGGCCTCACCGAGGCCGGCGTGAACTGCTTCGCCACCCGTCAGGAGGTCGCCGACAGGAAGCCGCACTCGGTGGGCTGGCCGATGCTCCACGGCGAGGCGGTCGTGAGGCGCCCCGACGGCACTCCCTGCGCCCCGGGCGAGACCGGAGAGCTGACGCTGCGCGGCCCGCACGTCTTCGCGGGCTACTTCGAGCGCGAGGACGCCACGCGCGAGGTACTCAGGGACGGCTGGCTGTGGACGGGCGACCTGGCCGTGGTCGACGAGGAGGGCGTGTTCAGCATCGTCGGCCGGCGCAAGGAGATGTTCATCTCCGGCGGCGAGAACGTCTACCCCGTCGAGGTCGAGTCGGCGATCTACGACCACGACGCGGTCGCAGAGTGCGTCGTCGTGGGCGTGCCGGACGAGCGCTGGGGCGAGGTGGGCCTCGCCTGCGTCGTCCTCAAGCCCGGCCGCAGCCTCACGGCCGACGAGCTGCGCGCGTTCCTGTACGGGAGGCTCGCCCGCTACAAGGTCCCGAAGCACGTCGAGTTCGCGCCCGAGCTGCCCAAGAGCGGCGCGGGCAAGGTCCTGAAGCGCGCCATCGCCGAACGGTTCATCGCCAGGCACCTCGAGGAGGAGGAAGCATGAAGAAGCTCTACGCAGTCCTGTTCGCCGCCGTGGTGGGGCTGGCCTCCGCGCAGCCCGTCACCATCGGCATCCTCTCGCCGCTCACGGGCGGCGCCGCCGGGACGGGCCAGGCCCAGCGGGCCGGGTTCGAGCTGGCCCTCAAGGAGATCAACGAGGCGGGCGGCGTGCTGGGCCAGCCGCTGCGGATCGTCATCGAGGACGACCGCGCCGACCCCGCGACCGCCGTCGCCGCCTTCGAGAAGCTGATGACCGAGGACGGCGTCGAGTTCATCGCCGGCGGCTTCTCCTCGGGCGCGACCCTGGCCCTGGTCGAGTCGTTCCGCACCTTCCAGCCGATCGTGAGCTGGATCGGCGGCGCCTCGTCGGGCATCGGCAACGACGACTTCGACGGCATCGAGGAGCTCCTCGGCCAGGAGGAGTGGTTCTTCCACATCCACCCGTGGGACTACCAGAACGTCGAGGCGACCTTCGACTTCATCCGCGACCTCGGCGTCCAGAGCGTGGCGGTGCTGCACGAGGACGGCGCCTTCGGCACGCCCGGCGCCGCCGGCCTCGAAGCGGGCGTGGAGGCCATGGGCATCGACGTGGTCCTGCGCGAGGCGTTCACCTCGACGCTGGCGGGCGGCACGGGCGACTTCCGCGCGACCCTCAGCAAGGTCGGCGCCGCGAACCCCGACATGCTGTACTGGATCGGCTACGACTCCGACGCGCAGCCGCTCTCCAGCCAGCTCAAGGAGCTCGGCGTGGCGCCGAAGTTCGTCTTCGGCGCGCCTCCCGGCTGGCCGACCGGCATCGAGCAGGCGCCCGAGATGGAGTGCGTGATGGGCCTCATCGGCTACCTGCCGAACCTGCCCAACCCCGAGGCCGTCGCGTTCGCCGAGGCCTACCGCCAGATGCACGGCACGTACCCCGACAACTACATGGCCGCCCTCGCCTACACGCAGCTCTGGTCCTACGCCGACGCGATCAACGCCGCCGGCACCACCGACCAGGCCGCGGTCATCGAGAAGCTCAAGACCATGACCTTCCGCTCCCCGATGGGCGAGTGGAGCTTCAAGCCCTCGACGGTCGCGAAGCACCAGGGCTTCGGCGCCGACATGTGGCTGGTCTTCCAGTTCCAGAACGGCGTGCGCGAGATCGTCTGGCCGGCCGACCGCGCCACCGCCCCGCTGGCGGCGTGCCGCTGAGCCCGGCCTAGGCCGAACCCGTCACGGAGGGGGCGCGGGGTCCGCGCCCCCTCCCCGAGGACGCTGTGGACCTGACCCTCCTACCGCAAGCGCTCGTCTCCGGCGTGCTGGCCTCCGGCCTCTACGCCCTCGTGGCCGTGGGGCTGGCGCTGGCGATCGGCGTGATCGGCATCGTCAACTTCGCCCACGGCGAGTTCTTCATGGTGGGCGCCTTCCTCGCCTACCAGCTCTTCGTCAGCTTCGGCTTCGACCCGCTGCTCTCTATCTTGTTCGTGGCGCCGGTCCTGTTCGTCATCGGCGCCGCCATCTACTCGTCGACGATCCGCTTCGTCCTCAAGGCCCCCGAGCTGAACCAGATGCTCCTGACGTTCGGCATCGGGATCGTCCTGCAGAACCTGGCCCTGATGGTCTGGGGCGGCGACCCGCGCTCGATCGGCGGCGTGCCGTACCGGGCCATGGGCATCCAGCTCGGCGGCGTGAGCGTCGGCCTCGTGCCCCTCGGCAGCTTCGTGGTCTCGGTGCTGCTGGTGGGCGCGCTCTACTGGGTCCTGGCCCGCACGCCGCTCGGCCGCGCGATGCGCGCGGTGGCCCAGAACCGCGTCGGCGCCGGACTCGTCGGCCTCGAGGTGAACCGCGTCTACCTCGTCGCCTTCGGCCTCTCCGCCCTGCTCGCCGGCATCGGGGGCGTGATGATCGCGGTGATCCAGTCCCCCACACCCACCGTGGGCCTCGCCTACACCCTGAAGGCGTTCGCGATCGTCGTGCTGGCCGGCCTCGGGAACATCAGGGGCATCGTCTCTGCGGCGATCGTCGTGGCGCTGGCCGAGTCGCTCGTCGCCACCCTGGTGCCCAACGGCGACGCGCTCAGGAACGCCGTGTTCTTCGCGCTGATCCTCGGCACGCTCGTCTACCGGTCGTGGAGGAGGCCGTGAGGCGCCGCGGGCTCTGGCTCGACCTCCTGGCGGCCGCCGTCTTCGTCGGCCTGCTCGCCGGCCTGCCGGCCGCCCTGCGCGCCGCCTACGGCCAGGCGTCCGTGAGCTACCTGGCGCTTGGCATCAGGGCCGTCGGCCTGGCGGTGCTCGCCCTGAGCTGGGACCTCGTCGCGCGCACCGGTCAGCTCTCGCTGGCGCACGCCGCCTTCTACGGCGCCGGGGCGTACGCCGCCGCGGTGCTGCTGAAGCTCACGGGCGCGCCCCTGTGGCTCGGCGTCCCGCTCGCCGGCGCCGTCGCGGCGGTGCTGGCGCTGGGGCTCGGCGCGGCGACGCTCCGCCTCTACGGCATCTACTTCGCGATCGCCACGCTGGCCTTCGCCGAGGTCCTCAAGACCGTCGTGAAGTCGCTGCCCTTCGCGGTCGCCGGGGGCTCGGTGGGCACGAACCTGCCGCCGCTGTTCCGGCCGGTGTTCGTCGCCGGCGAGATGGAGCGCTGGGAGGTCGCCTTCCTGCGCAACCGCGGCTACTTCCTCGTCTACCTCGGCCTGCTCGCCCTCGCGGTCCTCGTCTCGGTGCTGGTGCAGCGCTCGCGGCTGCGCTACGCGTTCACGGCGGTGCGCACGAACGAGGCCGTGGCCGGCGTCATGGGCGTGGACCCGGCGCGCACGAAGCTCGTGGCGTTCGTGATCTCGTCGGTGATCGTGGGGATGCTCGGCGCCATCGAGGCTCACCGCTTCGGCAGCGTGAACCCCGACGCGACCTTCTCCGTCCACACCACGGTGCTGGCGCTGGTGACGCCGATCTTCGGCGGCCTCTACACGACGGTCGGGCCGATCCTCGCCGCGCTGGTCCTCTCCGGCGTCGAGGAGACGCTGAAGCGCACGCTCGCGGACGGCTACCTCGTCGCCTACGGCGTGGTGCTGGTCGTGTCGGTCCTGTTCATGCCGCGCGGCCTCGTGGGCCTCCTCCGCGGCCTCGTGAGGCGCGAGCGGGCCCGGCGGGCCGCGGCGGCGCCGCGCGCCGAGGCGCTGGGAGGACGCGATGCCTGAGCCGATCCTCAGGGCCGAGCGGCTGGGGCGCAGCTTCGGCGGCCTGGCGGCCGTCCAGGACCTGTCGTTCGCGGTGGAGGAGGGCGAGATCTTCGCCATCATCGGGCCGAACGGCGCCGGCAAGACGACGACCCTCGACCTGCTCTCCGGCCTCCTCGAGCCCAGCTCCGGCCGCGTCTACCTGGCCGGCGTGGACGTGACGCGGCTGCCCACCTACCGCCGCTGCCACATGGGCCTCGGCCGCGCGTTCCAGGTCGTGCAGCCGTTCCCCGAGATGACGGTCGAGGAGAACCTGATGGTGGGCGCGCTGTTCGGCGAGCGCGGCACCCCGGCCGCGGAGGCGGAGCGTCGCGTCGAGAGCGCCCTCGAGCGGACGGGCCTGGGGCACCTGCGCGACGCGCCCGTCGAGGACCTGAACCTGCTGCAGGAGAAGCGGCTCGAGATCGCCCGGGCCCTGGCCACCGACCCGAAGGTCCTGCTCCTCGACGAGGTCATGGCCGGCCTCAGGCCCGGCGAGGCGCGGCAGGCGGTCGAGCTGGTGAGGGGCGTGCGCGACTCGGGCGTGACGGTGGTGTTCATCGAGCACGTGATGCCAGTGGTGCGCGACCTCGCCGACCGCGTGCTGGTGATGGACCACGGCCGCGAGCTGGCGCGCGGCACGTACGCCGAGGTCACCGCCGACGAGCGCGTGGTCCGGGCCTACCTGGGCGAGCCCGAACCGGAGGGGGCTTAGGTGGCGCGGGCGCTCGAGGTGCGCGGCCTGCGGGCCGGCTACGGCAAGATCACCGTCCTCTGGGACGTCGACCTGTACGCCGACGAGGGCGAGCTCGTCACGATCATCGGCGCCAACGGCGCCGGCAAGACCACCCTGCTGAGGGCGATCACCGGCCTGGTGCCGGTGCGCGCGGGCGAGGTCTCGGCCCTCGGGCGCAGCGGCCTGCAGGGGTCGTCGGCGGCGCGCATCGTGCGCGCCGGCGTCGGGCACGTGCCCGAGGGCCGGCAGCTCTTCCCGCTCATGACGGTCGCGGAGAACCTGGCCGCCGGCGCCGACTACCTGCCGCACGCGCGGCCGCTCGCGGCGAGGAACCGCGAGCTCGTCTACAGGCTCTTCCCGCGCCTCGCCGAGCGCGAGAACCAGCTCGCCGGCACCCTGTCAGGCGGCGAGCGTCAGATGCTGGCGATCGGCCGCGCGCTCATGAGCGCCCCGCGGCTGCTGCTGGTCGACGAGCCGAGCCTCGGCCTCTCCCCCGCCCTGTCCCAGACGGTGTTCCGGGCCTTGGAGGAGATCAGGCGCGAGGGCGTGACCGTCGTGCTGGTCGAGCAGAACGTGCGGCAGTCGCTGCGGATCGCCGACCGGGCCTACGTGCTGGAGAACGGCGAGGTGCGTAAGACCGGAGGCGGCGCGGAGCTGCTGCGCGACCCGGAGGTGCAGGAGGCGTACCTCTCGATGTAGGTGACCTCGCCGGGCCGACCCTCACGGGGGTCGTTCGGCGCCCTGACCGAGCTTCAGGCCCCCGGCGCCGCGCGCAGGTACTGCGGCGGCCACGGGGCCGGCACGCCGAGCTCGCGGGCGGCGCGCAGGGGGAAGTGCGGGTCGCGCAGGGCCTCGCGGCCCAGCAGCACGACGTCGGCCTGGCCGTCCGCCACCACGGCCTCGGCCTGCGCCGGCGTCGTGATCAGGCCCACGGCGGCGCTGGGCACGCCCGCGGCGCGCACCGCGGCCGCGAACGGCACCTGGTAGCCGGGCGCCGCGGGGACCTTGGCGTACGGCACCGCGCCGCCCGACGAGCAGTCGACGAGGTCGACGCCCGCCTCCCGCGCGTGCCTGGCCACGCGCACGGTGTCGTCCACCGTCAGGCCGCCCTCGACCCAGTCGGTAGCCGAGACGCGCAGCCACACCGGCACGTCCTCCGGCACGGCGGCGCGCACGGCCCGCACGACCTCGAGTAGCAGCCGCTCCCGGCCCTCGACCGAGCCGCCGTAGGCGTCCTCGCGCCGGTTGACGAGCGGCGTGAGGAACTGGTGCAGCAGGTAGCCGTGCGCCCCGTGCACCTCCACCAGGCGGAAGCCCGCGTCCACGGCGCGTGCCGCGGCGGCGGCGAACGCCTCCACGACGCCCCTCACGCCCGCCTCGGTAAGCGCCTCGACCTCGCCGTCCTCGGGCCGGAACGGCTCGGCGGTCGGCCCCACGGGGGTCCAGCCGCCCTCGGCGACGGGCACGCGTCCGCTGCGCGGCGCCCAGGGCCTGAAGGTGGAGGCCTTGCGGCCGGCGTGCGCCAGCTGGACGCCGGGCACGGCGCCGGCCGCCGTCACCGCCGCGGTCACGGGGCGCCAGGCGTCGACATGGGCGTCGGACCAGAGCCCGAGGTCCTGCGGTGAGATGCGGCCGCGTGGCTCGATTGCGGTGGCCTCAGCGACGACGGCGCCGAAGCCGCCGATCGCGCGCGCGCCGAGGTGAGCCACGTGCCAGGGGGTGGGCAGGCCGTCCATCGCGTCGGCGGAGTAGGTGCACATCGGTGAGACGGCGAGGCGGTTGCGTAGCGTGACGCCGCGCTGCCTCAGGGGCTCGAACAGCCGGCTCACGAACCGGCCCCCGCGGTGCGCGCGAACCGTGGTCCAGGTCCTAGGTCGACGTCGAATGGGTCGTGTGAGGCTGAGATCAGCGGTGTCATCGTGGTCGTCGTTCTCAAAGCTCGATCGTGGGACGGAGAAGGCGAGCGCCTCGGCCCGGCGGCAGGAGCGGCTGGCGGCCGCATGCGGCCCGCCGCCGGCGGTCCTCAGGTCCAGTCCAGGATCACCTTGCCGGAGCGGCCGGCGCGCATGACCTCGAAGGCCTGCTGGTACTCGTCCATCGGGAAGCGGTGGGTGATCACGGGCGTGACGTCGAGGCCGGCCTGGAGCAGGGCGACCATCTTGTACCAGGTCTCGAACATCTGCCGGCCGTAGATCCCCTGGATCGTCAGGCCCTTGAATATCACGTCGTTCCAGTCGATCGCGATCTCGCGGCTGGGGATGCCCAGCAGCGCGACCTTGCCGCCGTGGATGACGGTGCGCATGATGTCGCGGAACGCGCTGGGCGCGCCCGACATCTCCAGGGCGACGTCGAAGCCCTCCTTCATGCCCAGCTCGGCCATCACGTCGAGGAGGGCGTCGCCGCCCCGCGAGACGTCGACGGCGCGGCTCGCGCCCATCGCCGGCGCCATCGCCAGGCGCGCGGGGTTCACGTCGGTGACGACCACGTGGCGGGCGCCCACGAACCGCGCCACCGCCGCCGCCATCAGGCCGATCGGCCCGGCGCCCGTGATCAGCACGTCCTCGCCGACGAGGTCGAACGTCAGCGCCGTGTGCACGGCGTTGCCCAGGGGGTCGAGGATCGCGCCGACGTCGTCGGGGATCGAGTCGGGCAGCTTGAACGCGTTGACGGCGGGCAGGGCGATGTAGTCGGCGAAGGCTCCCTGGCGCTGGACCCCCACGCCGACGGTGTTGCGGCAGAGGTGGCGCCGCCCGGCCCGGCAGTTGCGGCAGTGACCGCAGGTGATGTGGCCCTCGCCGGCGACGCGGTCGCCGACCTGCAGCCCGCGCACCTCCGAGCCCACGGCCGCCACCACGCCCACGTACTCGTGGCCGGTGATCAGCGGCACGGGCACGGTCCGCTGCGACCACGCGTCCCAGTCGTAGATGTGGACGTCGGTGCCGCACAGGCTCGTGCGCTTGACCCTGACGAGGACGTCGTTGGGGCCGATCTCGGGCACGGGCGCCTCGATGCGCCAGATGCCCTCGCGCGGCTCGAGCTTGGCCAGGGCGCGCATCGTGCCGCGAGCGGCGGGCGCGCCCGGCCCGGCGGTGCCGGCCTCGGCGCTCACGGCGCCACCCCGGCAGCGAGCGGCGCGCTCACGCCAGCACCCCCAGCTCGCGCCCGACCCTGGTGAAGGCGTCCACCGCCCGCTCGAGCTGCTCGCGGGTGTGCGCGGCCGACATCTGGGTGCGGATGCGCGCCTGCCCGCGCGGCACGACCGGGTAGGAGAACCCGACCACGTAGACGCCCTCCTCGAGAAGCCTGTCGGCCATGCGCGCCGCCAGCGCCGCGTCGCCAATCATCACGGGGATGATCGGGTGGTCGGCGCCGATCAGCGTGAACCCTGCGGCCCGCATCGCCGAGCGGAAGTACTCGCTGTTCTCGCGCAGCCGCCGCCTGAGGTCGTCCGAGCCCTCGAGCATTTCGAGGACCTCCAGCGAGGCCGCGGCGACGATCGGCGAGAGCGAGTTCGAGAACAGGTACGGGCGGCTCCTCTGCCGGAGCCACTCGACGATCTCCCGGCGGCCCGAGGTGTAGCCGCCCGAGGCGCCGCCGAGGGCCTTGCCGAGCGTGCCGGTGATGATGTCGACGCGGCCCATCACGCCGCGGAGCTCGTGCGTGCCGCGGCCCTTCTCGCCGACGAAGCCCACGGCGTGGCTGTCGTCGACCATCACCAGCGCGTCGTACTCGTCGGCGAGGTCGCAGATCGCCTCCAGGTCCGCGACGACCCCGTCCATCGAGAACACGCCGTCCGTGGCGATGAGCCTGAAGCGCGCGTCCCTGGCGGCCTCGAGCTGGCGCCGCAGGTCGTCCATGTCGTCGTTGGCGTAGCGGAAGCGCTGCGCCTTGCAGAGCCTGATGCCGTCGATGATGCTGGCGTGGTTCAGCGCGTCGGAGATCACGGCGTCCTCGGGGCCGAGCAGGGCCTCGAAGAGCCCGCCGTTGGCGTCGAAGCACGACGAGTAGAGGATCGTGTCCTCGGTGCCAAGGAACTCCGACAGGCGCCTCTCCAGCTCGACGTGGACGTCCTGGGTGCCGCAGATGAACCGCACCGACGCCATGCCGAAGCCGTGCTCATCGGCCGCGCGCTGCGCCGCGGCGACCACGCGCGGGTGGTTGGCGAGGCCGAGGTAGTTGTTCGCGCAGAGGTTCAGCGCCTCGACGCGCTCGCCGGAGGGGAGCTCGACCTGGACGACGGCGTCCTGCGAGGAGACGATCTTCCGCTCCCGCTTCGTCAGCCCGGCCTCCTCGACCTCCCGGAGCTGCGCGTCCAGATGCTCCTTGAAACGCGCGTAGGCGCCCATGGCGCCAGGTTATCAACCGCCATGGAACGCGCGGGCCCGGGCGGCGAGCCGCCCGGGCCCAAGCGCGGGCGCCCTCCGGCGCCCCTGACGGAGACCTACTCGGTGACGACGAAGTCGCCGAACATGCCGAAGCCGGCCTCCGGCACGGCGTGACCGGGGACCGTGCACAGGTAGGTGAACGTGCCGGCCTGGGTCACCTCGAAGACGACGCTCACGGCACCGGCCTCGCCGGCGCCCGTGGTCAGCTCGGAGTCCACGCCCAGGTCGGGGATCGCGAAGTCGTGCTGCATGCCGTCGGCGCTGATGACGGTCACCTTCACCACGTCGCCGACCTTGGCCGTCAGCTGCGGGTTGCGGACGCCGTCGATGTCGCCGCCCTGGCCCACGAACTCGAAGCCCTGCGTGCCGATCTGGCCCACGAGCGTGTACTCGACGGTCGGGGTCGGCTCGTCCTGGGCGAACGAGGCCCCGAACGACAGGGCGACGATGGACGCGAGGGCCAACCTCAGGATCTTCGACATCTCACTGCCTTCCCGGCCCGCGGCGGCGGTGGTCCCTAGGGCTCGCCGAGGCCTAACCGCCGGCCGCCTTCGACCTCGGCGGCCGGCCGCTCTGAGTTCCCTGGGGATGCTAACGGGGTCGCCTGGGGACGAACGTCCCGGTTCGGACCGAAGCGGTTAACCGAACCGTCATCGTCGTCGCAGCCGCCGCTCTCCCGCCGCCGGGCGAGCCCTCACTCACCGTACGGGACCCAGATGTTCTTGACCCGCACGGCGTGGCGCAGGAACTCCTCGCCCTCCGCCTGCTCGGGGTCGGACCAGTCGCGCTTCCGGCCGTGGTTCACCCACGTCGCCTTGAGGTTCCCGGCGGACTCGCGCTCGACCATCGCGCTGCCCTCGCGCGAGCCGAAGTACCACAGCGCCTCGACGGCGTCGTGGCGGGCGAGCACCTGCGCGAGCTCGTCCCGGTCGCCGGGGAGGATCGACAGGGCGCCCGCCGGGAGGTCGGAGGTGTCGAGCACCTGGTAGAGGTCGGCGGCCGCCAGCGGCCAGCGCGACGAGGGCACGGCGACGACGCGGCAGCCCATCGCCAGGCCGGGCGCGACGAGCGAGACGAACGCGAGCAGCGGCGCCTCGTCGGGGCAGACGACGCCGAGCACGTCGTAGGGCTCGTTCATCGCGAGCGTGACGTTCCTGTACGGCGTCGGGTGCACGGCGCCGTCGAACTTGTCGGCGTAGGCGGCGTAGGTGAAGAGCCGCTCGACGGCCAGCTCGACCTCGCGCGCGGCCCGCCGGCGGGCCGCGCCGGTCATGGCGCGCAGGCGCTCCTCGAACTCGGGGGCGCGCAGCGCCAGGTTCTCGGCGACGTAGTACAGGACCTGGGCGCGGTTGTGGGCGGTCGCGCGCGTCCACCTCTCGCCCTTCAGCGCCGCCTCCACCGCGTCGCGCACGTCCTTGCGGTTCGAGAGCGGCGCCTCGCCCACGCGCTCGCCGCGCGGGTTCAGCACGGGGTAGCTGTAGTCGGCGTCGGGCCGCTTCTGCACGCCGCCTACGTAGACCTTGGCCGTGCGGTCGACGGGCGGGCCGTCGGCGGCGGGCGCGCCCTCGCCGAGCGCCGCCGCGCTGGGCGGCGAGGTGAGCTCGTCCTCGCGGTAGTAGGGCAGCTTCCTCTCGAACGCCGGGCGCAGGTACTCGTACATGCCCTCGCGCCCGCCCTCGCGGCCGAAGCCGGACTCGCGGTAGCCGCCGAAGCCGGCGGCGGCGTCGAAGAGGTTCGTCGAGTTCACCCACACCACGCCGGCCTTGAGCTGCGGCGCGATGTCGAGCGCCAGGTTCACGTTCTCGGTCCAGACGCTGGCGGCCAGGCCGTAGCGCGTGTCGTTCGCCAGCTCCACGGCCTCGGCCGGCGTGCGGAACGTGAGGCTCACGATGACGGGCCCGAAGATCTCCTCCTGCGCGATCGTCGCGGCCGGGGAGACGTTCGTGAACAGCGTCGGCGGGAAGTACCAGCCCTGCTTCGGCGCGGCCCACGACGGCTGGAAGCAGGTGGCGCCGGAGGCCTTGCCCTCCTCCACGAGCCGCGCGATCTTCTCGAGCTGCACGGGCGCGATGATCGCGCCGATGTCGATCGACTTGTCGAGCGACGGCCCCTCGCGCAGGCGCTCCATGCGCTCGCGGAGCTTCGCCTCCATGCGGGCGGCCACGCTCTCCTGCACGAGCAGGCGGCTGCCGGCGCAGCAGACCTGGCCCTGGTTGAACCAGATCGCGTCGACGACGCCCTCGACGGCCGAGTCGAGGTCGGCGTCCTCGAACACGATGAACGGCGACTTGCCGCCCAGCTCCAGCGAGAGCTTCACCTCGCGCCCGGCGGTCTGGCGGCGGATGATCCTCCCCACCTCGGTCGAGCCGGTGAAGGCGACCTTGTCGAGGCCCTCGTGCGCGACGAGCGCGGCGCCCGTCCTGCCGTCGCCGGTGACGACGTTGAGCACGCCGTCGGGGAGCCCCACCTCCTGCGCCAGCTCGGCGAAGGCCAGCGCGGTCAGCGGCGTGAACTCGGCGGGCTTGAGGACGACGGTGTTCCCGGCGGCGAGGGCCGGCGCGACCTTCCACGCCAGCATCAGGAGCGGGAAGTTCCAGGGGATCACCTGGCCGCAGACGCCCACGGGCTCGTAGCCGGGGAACTCCTTCTCGAGGAGCTGCGCCCAGCCGGCGTGGTGGTAGAGGTGCCGCGCCACCAGGGGCACGTCGATGTCGCGCGTCTCGCGGATCGGCTTGCCGTTGTCGAGCGACTCCAGCACCGCGAGCAGGCGGGCGTGCTTCTGCACGTGCCGCGCCAGGGCGTAGAGGTAGCGCGCGCGCCCGTGCCCGCCCAGCGCCTGCCACCTCGGCAGCGCGGCCCGGGCGGCCTTCACCGCGGCGTCGACGTCCTCGGCCGTGCCCTGGGTGACGTGGGCGAGCTCGGAGGCGTCCCCCGGGTGGTGGGTCGGGAACGTCTCGCCTGGCGCGGTGAAGCGGCCGCCGATGAAGTGGCCGAAGCGCCGGCCGTGGCGGTCGAGCCAGGCGAGGGCGAGGTCGGCGGCCTCGGGCGCCGGCCCGTAGTCGAGGGTCTCGAAGATCTCGCGAACGGTCATGCGGACAGCCCCTTGCCTCACCCGAGCGGGTGGCGGTGGAAGGCGGAGTAGCGCCCCGTGACGTGGTGCTCGAGCTGGCGCTCGATGTCGGCGAGCAGCGAGCTGGCCCCGAACCGCAGGAGGTCGGGCTCGAGCCAGCGACGGCCCAGCTCCTCGCGCACGAGGATCATCCAGGCGAGCGCGTCCTTGGCGGTGCGCAGGCCGCCGGCCGGCTTGAAGCCGACGGCGAAGCCGGTGCGCTCGTGGTAGTCCCGGATCGCCCTGACCATGGTCAGGCTCACGGGCAGGGTCGCGTTCACCGACTCCTTGCCGGTCGAGGTCTTGATGAAGTCGGCGCCGGCCATCATCGCCACGAGGCTGGCGCGGTAGACGTTGCGCAGCGTGCCGAGCTCGCCGGTGGCGAGGATCACCTTCATGTGCGCCTCGCCGCAGGCCTCGCGGAAGCTCCGCAGCTCGTCGTAGAGCCCCTGCCAGTCGTGCGTGAGGGCCAGTCGGCGCGAGATCACGACGTCGATCTCGGTCGCGCCCGCCGCCACGGACCGCACGATCTCCTCCACGCGCGTGGCGAAGGGCGACAGCCCGGCCGGGAAGCCGGTGGACACCGCCGCGACCGGCACGCCCGAGCCCCGCAGGGCCTGCACGGCCACGGGCACCATCTCGTGGTAGACGCAGACGGCCCCGACGGTGAGCCCCAGGTCGGCCACGCCCAGCTCCTCGAGGAGGTCGCGCCTGACGGGGTTCAGGGCCTTGGCGCACAGCCGGCGCACGCGGCCCGGCGTGTCGTCGCCCGACAGCGTCGTCAGGTCGATGAGCGTGATCGCCTTCAGGAGCCACGCCGCCTGCCACTGCTTCTTGACGCTGCGGCGCGTCGTCAGGGTCGACGTGCGGCGCTCGACGGCGCTCCGGTTCACGCGCGCGGCCTGCACCCAGTCGAGCATCAGCTCGGTGCCGGGGTTGCGCGGAAGGGCGCCGACGGGGGCCTCGCCCACGTGCCAAGCCTCGGTACTGACCCTCATGAGCCTTCCTCCCGGGGCGAGTAGCGCCCGCGATGCCATGAGACTAGCGGCTCGCGACGGGTCTCGGCGCGTCCTCGGGGTGCGGCGGAAGGCCCAGCCGCGCGGCCGCCTCCCGGCCGTCCTCGGTGAAGAGCCGCTCGACGATCAGCTCCGCCTCGCGCGGCGAGAAGAGCCCCTGGCGCACGAGCGGCCAGGTCGGGAGCTGGTCGGGCGTCACGAGCCGCTGCACTCCGGTCGCGAAGCGCACCGGCACCTCGTCGTGGCCGAGCGCCGCGAGCACCGCCACGCGGTGGAAGCCGGAGCGGATCAGGAAGCGCGTCTCGCCGTGGGCGAGGAGGAGCTGCCCGCGGATGCCGTCGCGGCGCGGCGGCCGGTACCCGTTCGCGCGGATCGAGCCCACGAGGCGCTTCAGGCGCCACACCTCGAGCTCCACGACCTTGCGCCCGACCGGGCCGTGCGTCCTCAGGCGCAGCTCCTCCGGCGCCGACTCCGGCCAGCGCTGGACCGCGGGCGTCCACGGCCAGAAGTAGGTCGTGTCGGCGGCGGAGACCCGCCACAGGGGCGAGCCGGGGCCGACGTCCGTCTCCGGCGACGAGTAGAGGCGCTCGGCCGCGGTGCGGGGTACGAAGCGCTCGAAGAAGCGCGCCAGCACCGTCTCCTCGGCCGGGACGTCCGGCTCCGCGGCGACCTGCCGCGCCGTCGCCTCCCAGGCGTCGAAGGCGCCGGGCCCGAAGCCGAACAGCGAGACGTTGCGGCAGGAGGCCACGGGCACGTAGAACGTGACGGCCTCGCGCAGGTGGACGGCGGTGAGGGGGTCGGGGGCGGACGCGCGGTCGAGCGGCTCGGGCTCCTCGCGCCGACCGCCGAGGAGACGCTCCAGACCCCTGGCCACGGAGCGGCGCAGCCTCTCGCCGGCCGTGGGGTGTCGGTACCCGCCCTCCACGAACTCGTAGAGGCGGGCGAGCTCCGCCTCGCTCGAGCCGCCGTCGCGCACGGCGGCCATGCTAACGGACCCCAGCATGAGACTTCCGACCAGGACGTGCTAACTTCGGCGTCGCGGCCGGCCCCCCGCGCTCCCGGGGCGGCCGCGGAGGTCCACCCATGCAGCTCGCCCGCTTCCCGCGCCGCCGCTACACCGAGCACCCGACGCCCCTCGTCCCGCTGCGCCGCCTTAGCGAGCACCTCGGCGGGCCGACGATCTGGCTGAAGCGGGACGACATGCTGGGCCTGGCGGGCGGCGGCAACAAGGCGAGGAAGCTCGAGTTCCTCGTCGCCGACGCGTTGGAGCGCGGCGCGGACACCCTGGTCACGACGGGCGCCGTGCAGTCGAACCACTGCCGGCTGACCCTGGCGGCGGCGCGCGCCGAGGGCCTCGAGTGCCGCCTGGTCGTCGAGGAGCGCGTGCCGGGCAGCTACGACGTGGAGGCCTCGGGGAACAACTTCCTCTTCCACCTGCTCGGCGCCGAGCGCATCAGGGTCGTGCCCGCGGGCACCGACCTGGCCGCGGCGATGCAGGCCGAGGTGGACGACCTAGCCGCCTCCGGGCGCGTGGGGTACGTGATCCCCGGCGGCGGCTCGACCCCCCTCGGGGCGCTGGGGTACGTGGCGGCGGCGAAGGAGCTCCTCGCCCAGGCCGACGAGCTGGGCCTGGTGATCGACCGCGTGGTGGTCGGCAGCGGCTCGGGCGGCACCCACGCCGGCCTCGTCGCCGGCCTCACCGCGCTCAGCAGCGGCGTGCGCGTGCTGGGCGTGAGCACGCGCGCCGACAAGGCCGCGCAGGAGGCCAAGGTCCTCGACCTGGCGCGGCGCACGGCCGCGCTGGCGGGCTCCGCCGTCGAGGTCCGTCCCGAGGACGTCGAGGTCGCCGACGGCTACGTCGGCCCCGGCTACTCGCTGCCCACCGCCGAGATGGTCGAGGCCGTGAGGCTGTTCGCGCGCCTCGAGGGCGTGCTCCTCGACCCCGTCTACACCGGCAAGGCCGCGGCCGGCCTCGTCGACCTGGTGAGGCGCGGCGAGCTCGGCGGCGAGAACGTCGTGTTCGTCCACACCGGCGGCTGGCCCGCGCTGTTCGCCTACCAGGAGACGTTCCGGTAGTGAGCCGCGCGGCCCCCCGCCGGCCGCTGATCGGCGTGCTGGGCGGCATGGGCCCGGCCGCGACGGTCGACCTGTACGCCAAGGTCGTGGCGCTGGCGGGGGCGCGCCGCGACCAGGACCACGTGCGGCTGATCGTCGACGGCGACCCCGAGGTCCCCGACAGGCAGGCGGCGATCGCCGGGACGGGCGAGAGCGCCGGGCCGGCGATCGTCGCGAAGGCGCTGCGGCTGAAGGCCGCCGGGGCCGAGGTGCTGGCGATGGCCTGCCACGCCGCCCACGCCTACCGGCGCGACGTCGAGGAGGCCACGGGCCTGCCGTTCGTCAGCCTCGTCGACGTGGCCGTGGAGGCGGCCGTGCGCGCGGCGCCAGGCGCGCGTACCGCGGGGCTCCTCGCCACGCCCGCCACGCTCGACGCGCGGCTCTACGAGGACGCCGCCGCGGCGGCCGGGCTTCGCCTCGTCACGCCCGACCACGTCGCTGACGGCCGGCGCAGCCTGATGGACCTCGTGTGGCGCGTGAAGGCTGGCGACAGCGGGCCCGGCGTGCGGTCGGGGATGGCGGACATAGCGGCGGAGCTCGTCGCGGCCGGGGCTGAGGTGCTCGTCGCCGCCTGCACCGAGGTGCCGCTGGTGCTGACGCAGGCCGACGCGAGCGTGCCGCTCGTCGACGCCACGGCGGCGCTGGCCGAGCGCCTCGTGGCGCTGGGCTCCCGGGGTTGACGCGAACGACGGCCTCGCGGCTAACGTCCGAGGCGGACCGCGTCTCCCCCAGCGGTGCCTGCGAGCGGCACTAGGGCGGGCGCTTGACCGTCCCTTCACCTGCCTGTGAGGGAGTTCACATCGCGTGCTAGGCTTGCCGCGCACGGGCGCCCGTCCGGGCGCCCAGCTAGCGCACTCTCTCCAACGGAGGCCCAAGTGAAGCGAACCCTCAAGACCCTACTGGCGGTGGTCCTGGCCGGCACGATGTACGTCGGCTTCGCCCAGGACGGTGTGGTGCCGGAGACGCTCGTCGTCGGCATGGTCCCCAGCCGCGACATCGACACCATCGTCGACAGCCTCGACCCGATCGCCGAGATGCTCTCCGAGCGCATCGGCATCCCCGTCGAGACGTTCGTCAGCACGAACTTCGTGGGCCTCGTCGAGGCCATGGGCACGGGCCGCGTGCACGTGGGCATGTTCGGCCCCGCCGGCCTCGTGCAGGCGATGGACGCCCACGGCGCCGAGCCCCTCCTCGCCTCGGTCCGCCAGGGCAGCACCACCTACCGCTCGCAGTTCAACGTCCGCTGCGACAGCGGCATCGAGTCGTTCGAGGACCTGCGCGGCAAGACGATCGCCTGGGTCGACCCCGGCTCGGCCTCCGGCTACCAGTTCCCGTACGTGACGCTGCGCGACGTCTACGGCATCGACCCCGACACCGAGATGACGGGCATCTTCGCCGGCTCGCACGACGCCGCGATGCTCGCCGTCTACCTCGGTGACGTCGACGTGGCCGTCACCTTCGGCGGCACGCCCGGCTCCGACGGCCGCACGACGATCGAGGCGGACTACCCGGACGTCATGGAGGCGGTCTGCATCCTCGGCTACTCGGTCGACATCCCGAACGACGGCATGGTCGTGCTCCCGAACCTCGACGCCGACCTCAAGGATCGCATCGCCCAGGCCTTCATCGAGATCGCCGACACCGAGGAGGGCGAGGCCCTCACTCAGGCCCTCTTCAACGTGACCGAGTTCGCCCGCGTCGAGGACCCCTCCGTCTACGACGTCGTGCGCGAGGTCAGCAAGACCTTCCAGCGCTGAGTCGGCCGGGCGGCTGCTAGGGCCGCCGCGCAGGCCGCGCAGGGCCGGCCGGGAGATCCGTCCCGAGCCGGCCCTCACCTTTGGGTTACTCTCACCCGTGTCCCACATCGAGTTCCGCGAGGTGGAGGTCACCTACAAGACGGGCCTGAAGGCCCTCAAGGGCGTGACCTTGTCCGTTCCCCGCGGCCAGTTCCTTGTCGTGGTAGGCCTGTCGGGCGCCGGCAAGTCGACCCTGATCCGGACCGTGAACAACCTCGTGGTCCCCTCGAAGGGCAGCGTCCACGTGGGCGGGGTGAACGTCACCGCCGCCCGGGGGCGTCAGCTCCGCCAGGTCCGCTCCGACATCGGGATGATCTTCCAGACCTTCAACCTCGTGAAGCGCTCGAGCGTCCTCAGGAACGTTCTCGCCGGGAGGCTCGGCGACGTGCCCGCGTGGCGCGGCGTGCTCGGCCTGTTCCCGCGCGAGGACGTGGCCTACGCGCACGAGTGCCTCGCCCGCGTGGGCATCGCCGAGAAGGCGTTCGTGCGGGCGGACGCCCTCTCGGGCGGCCAGCAGCAGCGCGTCGGCATCGCCAGGGCGCTGGCGCAGAAGCCCTCGGTGATGCTCGCCGACGAGCCCGTCGCGAGCCTCGACCCGCCCACCTCGCACGCCGTGATGAGGGACCTCAAGCGCATCGCGCGCGAGGACGGCATAACCACGATCGTGAACCTCCACTTCATCGACATGGCGCGCGAGTACGCCGACAGGATCGTCGGCATGCGCGACGGCCAGGTCGTCTTCGACGGCACGCCCGAGGAGGCCACCGACCAGGCCTTCGAGGAGATCTACGGCCGGCCCATCGACGCCGAGAAGGACCTGCGTGGCGCCTGACGCGACCCCTGCGGCGATCCCGCGGCCGCCGCTGGTGGGCCGGCTGCGGGGCCTGTTCTCGCTCGCCGTCGTGGCGGGGATCGTCGTCCTCGCGTTCCGCCAGACCGGCTTCGACATCGCGGCTCTGTTCACCGGCGCCGCGGACTTCTGGCGCTTCTTCGGCCGCCTCGTGCCCCCGCCCTCCGAGATCGGGTCGAACTGGGGCACCTACCTACCGCAGCTCGCGAAGCCCCTGATCGAGACCCTGCAGATCGCGTACGTGGGCACCTTCTTCGGGACGCTGCTGGCGCTGCCGCTGATCTTCCTAGCCTCGGCGAACACGGCGCTCGACCCGGTCTCGATGTGGGTGGCGCGCGTGCTCCTGACCGTGCTGCGCAGCATCCCCGACCTGCTGTGGGCCGCGATCCTCGTGCCGATCCTCGTCGTGGGCCCGCTGCCAGGCGCCGTCGCCCTGACCATGTTCTCGATCGGCGTGCTGGCGAAGCTCGGCTCGGAGACGGTCGAGGCCATCGACCCGGGCCCGCTCGAGGCGCTGCGCGCGGCCGGCGCCGGCCGCCTGGCGACGATCGTCTACGCGGTCGTGCCGCAGGTCGCCGCCACGATGGTCTCCTACGTCCTCTACGTCTTCGAGATCAACGTCAGGGCCTCGGTGATCATCGGCTACGTCGGGGCGGGCGGCATCGGCTTCACGCTGCAGAACCGCCTCAACTTCTTCGACTACACCGGGGTGGGCCTGATCATCGTCGTGATCTTCGCGGTCGTCCTCGTGATCGACGGGCTCTCCGTGTGGGCGAGGTCGCGGCTGATATGAGCCGGCCCGCCGCCACCTACCGCGTGCCGCCGACGCCGCCCCACGTGCGACGCGGTCGCGTGCTCGCCGTCTCGCTGGCGGTCCTGGCGCTGGCGCTGCTCGTCGTCGTCCTGGCCACCATGAACCTCCCGACGTGGGAGCGCGTGCGCTCGGGCCTGACGCGGACGCTGCCTCCCCTGTGGCGAGGCTTCACGCACCCGGACTGGGAGGTCTTCCCCTTCGCCTTCCGGGCGATGCTGGAGACGCTGTTCATGGCCGTGCTCGGCACGCTCCTGGGCGGCGTGCTGGCGTTCGGCCTGTCGTTCCTCGCCGCCCGCAACCTGCTGGGCGGCACGGCGCAGGCGGCCCCGGGCAAGGCCCTGCTCGTGGCGATCAGGACGTTCCCGGAGATCCTGCTGGCGATCATCTTCGTCGCCGCCGCCGGCCCCGGGCCCACCGCCGGGATCATGGCGATGGGGATCCACTCGATCGGCTTCCTCGGGAAGATCTTCTCCGACGTGATCGAGGGCATCGACCAGGGCCCGATGGAGGCGATACGCGCCGCCGGCGGGAACGGGGTGCACGTCTTCCTCTACGCGGTCGTGCCGCAGGTGCTGCCCGAGTTCGCGTCGAACGTGCTCTACCGCTTCGAGATCAACCTCCGCGCCGCGACGATCCTCGGCCTCGTGGGCGCGGGCGGCATCGGCGGGCCGCTGATCCAGCGCCTGCAGTTCCGCCGCTGGGACGACATCTCGACGTTCCTGATCGTGATCGTCGGGTTCATCGTGGTCGTCGACTTCCTCAGCTCGACGATCAGGCGGCGCCTGGTCTAGGGCGAGGCGCCCGCGGCGCCGTGTCGCCCTGGGACCTCCGGCCCCCGCCACGCCGCGCGGCGGGGGTTAGGCTTCCGCCGGTGGACCCCGTCGCGCCCGGACCGGGGAGGGGAGCGCTCGCCGCCTGGCGGCTGGCGCTCGCCTCCTTCACCCTGGCGGCGCTGACCGGGGCGTTCCTGCGCTTCGGCATGTACCTGGGGCTGCCGTGGGGCCTGCAGCTCGGCGACGTCCGCCACGCGCACTCGCACCTGATGTTCTTCTCCTGGGCGACGCCGGCGCTGGCCCTGGCGGCGCACGCGGCGCTGGCGCGGTCCGGGAGGCGGCTGCCGGGCGGCGCCGCGCTGGCGGCGGCCGCGGCGGTCGCCGGGCTCGCCGCCTACGTGCCCTTCCTCCTCAGCGGCTACCGCCTGCTGCCCGTCGGTGAGAAGGAGCTGCCGCTGTCGATGATGCTCTCGGGCGTCAACGGGCTCGTCTGGTACGTCCTGGCGGCCTCTTACGCGGCGGGCTCCCGGCGCGCTCCCAGGACCCCCGCGCTGCGGCTCATGGACGGCGCCGTCACGCTGCTGGTCGTCTCCACGCTGGGGGTGCTGCTGCTGATGGCCGACGGGCTGAGGGGCACTTCGACGCCGCGGAGCGTCTCCGCCAACGCCGAGTTCTTCCTCACGCTCTTCGCCGACGGCTGGTTCGGCCTGGGGCTCCTCGGCGCCCTGGCCGCCACGCGCTGCCGCGGCGCGGCGCCGCGCGGGTTCGGGGCGGCGACATGGGCCCTGGCGGCCGGGCTCTGCGTCCGCTCGGGCGCGCGGCTGGCCGCCGAGCACGGGCTCGCCCTCGGCCAGCGCTGGCTCGAGGGGGCGGGCGGGCTGGTCGCGGCCGCGGCGTGGCTGTGGCTGGCGGTCGCCCTGTGGCGCGGGCTGGAGGGGCGCGCGACGACCGGGAGCGCGGCGGCGAAGGCCTCGCTGCTGCTCGTGGGCCTGAAGGCGCTGGTCGAGGTCGCGCTCGCCCTGCCGGCCGGCGAGGCGTTCGTGGCGCGCGAGGGCCTGCGCGTGCTGTTCCTGCACGCCTACCTGCTGGGGGCCGTGACGCTCGGCCTGGCCTCGTTCGGCCGCGCCTGGCTCGGCCGCGACGCCTGGCGCGGCCTGGGCGCGTTCTCCGTCGCGGTGGCGGTGATGGTGGGGCTGCTTCTGCCCCTGACCGGCCTGTGGCCGGCGGCGCTGAGGGGCTTCTGGGCCCTCCCGGCCGCGGCCTTCTCGAGCCTGGGGCCGGCCCTGCTGGGCGGGTACGCGCTCCTCTCGACCCGTCCCGCGGCCCGCGCCTAGCCGTCGCCGCTCCCGGCGCGGAGCGGCCCCGAGCCGCCGGCCGCCGCGGCCTAGCCCCGCGCGTCGCCCCGCCTCAGCCACGCCGCGCTGAGCAGGGCCAGCGCGGCGAGTGCCGCCAGCGCAGCGGGCACGGACGACGGCCCGAACGAGGCGACCGCCACGCCGACCAGCGGGGCCGTGGCGATGGGTCCCACGGACGCGGCGGCGAACACCGCCGGGGACGCCTGCTCGGCGCGAGAAGGCATCCTCTCGGTGAGCCACGCCAGGCCCGTGGCGAAGGTCGGGGCGAAGGCCAGGCCCACGAGGCCGTACATCACCGGGGCGAGGGGCGCGTGGAGGGCGCCGAGGAGGGCCGCCACCGCCGCGCCGAGGCACCAGACGAGCAGCCGGCCCGGCCGCACCCGTGCGCCTAGCGCGGCCGCCAGGAGCCTGCCCACGGTGAGCGTGGCCCAGTAGACCCCCGGCACCGCCGCTGCCGCGGCCGGCCCGAGCGTGGGCGTGAGGTGCTCGGTTGACCACGAGGTGACGCCGACCTCGGCCGAGACGTAGCCGAAGTAGAGGAGCACGAACGCCGCGAGCGCGCCCCAGGCCACGGGCTCGCCGGCGCCCGGCCGCCGCGGCGGCCGGGGCACGGCGCGCAGCAGGGAGCGCACGGCGACGAGCACGAGCGCGGACAGCCCCGTGAGCACCCACATCGGCGGCTCGGGCCGCGGCGCCGACGCCGCGACGATCACCGGCGTCAGCACCGCCCCGGCGCCGAAGACCGCGTTGATGAGGTTCAGCGCTGGCGTCGCGCGGCCCATGAAGGTACGGGCCACGAGCAGGTTCACAGCGACCTGCGTGGCGCCGAAGCCCACGCCCGCCAGGCACGCGCTGACGAGGAAGACGGGCCAGCTCGGCGCCGGCGCCAGGCCGGCCAAGCCGGCGGTGAGCAGCGCCGCCCCCAGGGTGAGCACGGCGCGGTAGCCCCAGCGCCTGATGGCCTCGCCGGCCGCGAGCACGGCGGCCAGCGAGCCGAAGAAGTGCGCGGAGACGACGGCGCCGACCTGGTCGACGCCCACGTCGAAGCGCGCCCTTAGCGCCGGGAACAGCGGGCCGTAGAGCGAGACGAGCCCGCCCAGGGCGAGGAACGCGACGGCGGCGACGAGGAGCGTGAGGCGTCCGTTCGTGGGCGTCGGCGCCGCGTCGTCGTCCGTCATCGCGCGGAAGATACCCCGGCCGGAGGCGGGCGGCGCGGGCAGGGGCACCGGTCGCGGCGCGGCCAGGGGCACCGGTCGCGGCGCCCCGCTGGACCGCGCGCGGTCCGGGTCCGCGCCCGCCCGTGACGCCGGGCGGCGCGCGCCGCCCGGGCGCCCGGAGCGGAGCGTCCGGGTCGGTATACTCGACGCTCGTGGCCCTGGAGGAGGCGGCGTGACACTAGGCATCGAGTATCTGAACGACCTGCGCAGGAGGTACCTCGACTTCTTCGTCGGGAAGGGCCATCTGGCGTACCCCTCCGCGTCACTGAAGAGCGACGACCCCACGCTCATGTTCACGAGCGCGGGGATGGTGCAGTTCAAGCCGTACTTCCTCGGTGCCACCCCGAAGTTCGCCGGCTACGAAGGCGTCTGGCACCGCGTCACGACGGCGCAGAAGTGCCTGCGCATCAACGACATCGAGAACGTGGGCCGCACGCTCAGGCACCACTCGTTCTTCGAGATGCTCGGCAACTTCTCCTTCGGCGACTACTTCAAGCGCGAGGCCTGCACCTGGGCCTGGGAGTTCTCCACCTCGAAGGAGTGGCTGGGCCTCGACCCCGACAGGCTCTACGTGACGATCTACAAGGACGACGACGAGGCTTATCTCATCTGGCGCGACGTCGTCGGGGTGCCCGAGAGCCGCATCTCCCGCTGGGGCGAGGACGAGAACTTCTGGCCCGCGAACGCCGTGACCGAGGGACCTAACGGCCCCTGCGGCCCGTGCTCCGAGATCTTCTACGACCGCGGGCCCGACTACGGCACCGCCGACGAGACGGGCCCCAACACCGGCTCGGGCGACAGGTACATCGAGTACTGGAACCTCGTCTTCACGCAGTTCGACAGGCAGGACGGCGGGGTGCTCCGGCCGCTGCCGCAGAAGAACATCGACACCGGCCTGGGCTTCGAGCGGCTGGCGGCGATCATGACCGGCCAGCCCGACGCCTACGGCACCGAGCTGTTCCAGCCCACGATCCGCCGGGTCGTCGAGCTGACCGGCAAGCCCTACGAGGGGACGAGGTCGGTCTCCCACCGCGTGATCGCCGACCACATGCGGGCCGTGACCTTCGCGATCACCGACGGCGTGCTGCCCGCCAACGACGGCGCGGGCTACGTCGTGAAGATGCTCCTCCGCCGCGCCGCGCGCCACGCCTGGCTGCTCGGCCTGCGCGACACCGTGCTCCACACGCTGGTGGACCAGGTGATCGAGGCGATGGGCGGGCCGTACCCCGAGCTCGTCGACGGCCGCGACCGCGTCAAGGGCGTGATCGAGACCGAGGAGGAGCAGTTCCTCCGCACGCTCGAGGCGGGCATCGAGCGCGTCGGCAACCTTCTCGACGAGCTCGAGGGCAAGGTCCTGCCCGGCGCCGTGGCGTTCGACCTGTGGCAGACCTACGGCTTCCCGCTCGACCTCACCCAGGAGCTCGCCGCCGAGCGCGGCATCGAGGTCGACAGGGCCGGCTACGAGGCCGCCCGCGAGGAGGCTAGGCGCCTCTCGCGCGGCGAGGTCGGCGACCGGCGCCTCTTCACCGCCGCCTCCGACGCCCTGGGCGCGATCGCGGCGCGCAGCGGCGACACCGAGTTCCTCGGCTACACCGAGTCGCGGGCCGAGGCGACGGTCGTCGGCCTCGTGCGGGAGGGCCAGGAGGTCGACGTCCTGCGCGAGGGCGACTCCGGCGTCGTGGTGCTGGACCGCACGCCGTTCTACGCCGAGGGCGGCGGGCAGGTCGGCGACGCCGGCAAGCTCGAGTGGCAGGGCGGCGGGGCCCTGGTCAGCGGCACGACCCGCTCCACGCACGGGCTCTACCTCCACGACGCCAAGGTCGTGCGCGGCGAGCTGACGCGCGGCGCGAGGGTCACCGCCGTGGTCGACCCGTCGCGCGAGCAGACGAAGAAGCACCACACCGCCACCCACCTGCTGCACGCGGCGCTCCGCACCGTGCTCGGCACGCACGTCACCCAGGCGGGGTCGCTGGTGGCGCCGGACCGCCTGCGCTTCGACTTCACCCACGGCCACGCCCTGACTCCCGAGGAGATGGCGCGCGTCGAGGAGCTCGTGAACCGCTGGGTGCAGCAGGACCTCGCCGTCACCTGGCGCGTCGTGCCCATCGCCGAGGCCAGGGAGGCCGGGGCGATGATGCTCTTCGGCGAGAAGTACGGCGAGATGGTCAGGATGGTGAGCATCTCCGGCGCCGACAAGCCCGTCTCCATCGAGCTGTGCGGCGGCACGCACGTGGAGCGCACCGGCAGCATCGGCGCGTTCGTGATCACGTCCGAGGAGGCCGTATCGGCCGGCGTGCGCCGCGTCGAGGCGCGCGTGGGCATGGCGGCCGTCGAGTACCTGGGCGAGCTGCGCGCCCGCGAGCGCCGGCTGGCCGAGACGCTGGGCGTGAGCCCCGCCCAGCTCGAGGCGCGCGTGGCCAAGCTCGCCGCCGAGCTGAAGGAGGCCCAGAAGGAGGCCGCCCGGCTGCGCGACAGGCTGGCCGCCGCCGTGGCCAGCGCGGCGCCCGCCGCGGAGGTGAAGGAGGCCGGCGGCTTCCGCTTCGCCACCTTCGCCTTCGACGGCCTCGACGCCCAGGCGCTCCGCGGCGCCGCCGACAGGCAGCTCGAGGCCACCGGCGCCGACATCGTCGTGGTCGGCTCGGGCCAGCTCATCGTCGCGAAGACGAGCGCCGCGGCCAGGGCGCGCGGCGCCGATGCCGGCAAGCTCGTGCGGGCCGTCTCGACCCGCGTGGGCGGCGGTGGCGGCGGGAAGCCCGACCTCGCCCAGGCCGGCATCAAGGACCCCGCGCGGCTGGCCGAGGCGTTGGCCGCCGTGCCCGAGGTGCTGGCGGCGCTGCCGGCCTGATGGCGGGCGCCGGCGCCGTGCTGGGCCTCGACGTGGGCGACGCCCGCATCGGCCTGGCGCGCGCCGACGCCGGCTCCAAGGTCGCCTTCGGCCGCGGGGCGTTGCGGCGCTCCGGCGTGAAGCGAGACGTCGAGGAGGTCGCGAGGATCGCCGCCGCCGAGGGCGCCTCGGTGGTGGTCGTGGGCCTGCCGCGGAGCATGGACGGCACCGAGACGCGCCAGACCGAGCGCGTGCGGGCGTTCGCCGCGGCCCTGGCCGCCAGGCTCGCACCGGTGGGCGTCGCGGTCGTGCTCGAGGACGAGCGCCTCTCGACGCGCGCGGCGCAGAGGGAGATCGCCTCCGGACCGCTGCCCCGCAGCAAGCGGCAGGAGAAGGGGCGGCTCGACGAGGCCGCCGCGGTCCTGATCTTGGAGTCGTACCTGGCCAGGACGGCGGGCGCGGCGTGAGCGGCGGGCTCACGGCCACTCCCCCGCCCGAGGCGGCGGCACCGGCTCCGCCCCCGCCGGCCCGTCCGCGGCGGCGAGGCCGCCTCCTGCTGGGGCTCGTGCTCGCGCTGCTGGTCATCGCGGGCGGCGCCGCGGCCGCGGTGGCGCACCTGCTCTCGGCGCCCGGCGCCGCGCCGGCCAGCGTCGAGTTCGAGGTCCTGCCCGGCTGGGGCGGCAAGCGCGTCGCCCAGGAGCTGCAGGAGGCGGGCCTCGTGAGGTCGGCCCGCGCGTTCGAGTACTACCTGCGCCTGCGCGGCCTCGACACCAGGGTCGGCGAGGGCCTCTACGACCTCGACCCCACGATGTCGGCGCGGGAGGTGGCTGAAGCGCTCGTCGCCGGCGGACGCCCGCGGTCGGTGTCGATCGTGGTGCCGGAGGGCTGGCGCGCCGAGGCCGTGGTCGCGCGCCTGGCCGCGAACGGGATAGGCACGCGCGAGGAGCTGGAGGCGCTGGTCGCCGACCCCGGACCGGACCTGGCGCCCCCTTACCTGCCGGAGGGCCACGGCCTCGAGGGCTACCTCTTCCCCGCCGTCTACGAGGTGCCGGTGCACGCCACCGCCGAGGAGGCGCTGCGGCTGATGGTCGACCGCTTCCGCGAGGAGGTCGCGCGGCGCGGGGACCTGCCCGAGCGCTTGGGCGAGCTCGGCCTCACCGTGCACCAGTGGGTCACCCTGGCGAGCGTGGTCCAGGCCGAGGCGGCCGACGCCAGCGAGATGCCGATCATCGCCGGCGTGTTCCTGAACCGGCTCGAGCTCGGCATGCCGCTGCAGTCTGACCCCACCGTGGCCTACGGCCTGGGCAAGCCGCTGCCCGAGCTCAGCGCCGTCGCCGGCGACCTCCAGGTCGACACGCCCTGGAACACCTACACGCGCCCCGGCCTGCCCCACGGGCCGATCGGCAACCCCGGCGCCGAGGCGCTCGACGCCGTCCTGGCGCCCCAGCGCTACGCCGCGGACGGCGCTCTCTACCTCTACTTCCTCCACGGGACCGACGGCGAGCGGACGGTGTTCCGGCCGAACACGAACCTGCCGGCCCATAACCGCGACGTGGACGAGTACCTGAGGAGGCGATGAGCGGCATCTGTTAGTATGCCGCGGTGACCCCAGAACCGGAGGGCGCAGCCCCGTGCGCCCCGGAGGCTCGAGCGTGAACGTTCTGCTGGGCATCGCGCGCGTCATCGACGCCGTGACCGGCCTGCTCGGCCGGCTGATGTGGTGGCTGTCGCTCTTCCTCGTGGGCGTAGGCGTCTACAACGTCGTCACCCGCTACTTCTACGGACCTCTGGAGTCCATCGTCGGGCGCGAGATGGCGCAGCGGATGACGGGCTCGGGCTACCTCGAGCTGCAGACCTACGCGTTCGACCTGATCTTCCTGCTCGGCGCGGCCTACGTGCTGCGCGTGGACGGCCACGTGCGGGTCGACATCGTCTACTCGAACCTCTCGGCGCGGCGCAAGGCGATCATCGACGTCGTCGGCACCTGGCTCTTCCTGGTGCCGTTCGCGGCCTTCGGGATCCTCTACAGCGTGCCCTACGTGCGGCGCTCGTGGCAGACGCTAGAGATGAGCCCGAACCCGGGCGGGCTGCCGCGCTACCCCATAAAGACCGTGATCGTCGTCGCGTTCGCGATGCTGATCCTCCAGGCGGTCTCGGAGACGATCCGCAACGCCGCCTTCCTCGCCGGCGTGAAGGGCTCCGGCAGCGTCCACGAGAGTCCTCCGGCGCCGACCGCGGTCGACGGCACCGCCGGCGGCGTCAGCGGCCCGGCGGGCGCGCCCAGCGGCTCGGTAGGTACCGCCGAGCCGGGGAAGGGGCTCGCCTGATGCTCGGGCTGTGGATGTTCGCCGTCGTCGTCGTGCTCCTGCTCGTCGGCTTCCCGGTCGCGTTCACGCTCGGCGGCACGGCGGTACTTTTCACGCTCCTCGGCTCGAACTTCACCGAGGTCTACCTGGGCTTCGCGCTCCCGTGGGACCCCGCGTTCAACGTCTCGCGCCTGAACATCCTGCCGCAGCGGATCTTCGGCACGATCATGGACAACTACACGCTCGTGGCCGTGCCGTTCTTCGTGTTCATGGGCGTGATGCTCGAGCGCAGCGGCCTCGCCGAGGAGCTGCTCGAGTCGATGGGCATGCTCTTCGGCAAGCTGCGCGGCGGCCTGGCGATCTCCGTGGTGGCCGTGGGCGCGCTCCTCGCCGCCTCGACGGGCGTCGTGGGCGCCTCGGTCGTGACCCTCGCCGTCCTGGCGCTGCCCGTGATGCTGAAGTACGGCTACTCGAAGACGCTCTCCACGGGCGTGGTCGCGGCCTCGGGCACGCTGGGGCAGATCATCCCGCCCTCGATCGTCCTGGTGATCCTCGGGGACCAGATCGGCGTCTCGGTGGGCGACCTCTTCCTCGGCTCGTTCGTCCCCGGCTTCATGCTCGCCGGGCTGTTCATCCTGTGGGTCGCGTTCGTCGCGTGGCGCCGGCCCGACGACGCGCCGGCCCTGCCGGAGGAGGCGCGGGCGCTCAAGGGCTGGGCGCTGCTGCTGAAGCTCCTGAAGAGCCTGGTGCCGCCTCTGGTGCTCGTGATGCTCGTGCTCGGCACGATCTTCTTCGGCATCGCCACGCCCACCGAGGCGGGCGCTGCCGGGGCCGCGGGCGCCACCGTGCTCGCCGCGCTGAACCGCCGCCTGAACTGGCGCAACCTCAGGGACACGATGGACTCGACCGTGCGCCTGACGAGCATGGTGTTCATCATCCTCGTCGGCGCCACGGCGTTCTCGATGGTGTTCACCGCCCTGGGCGGCGGCAGGGTCGTCGACGAGTTCCTGCTGAACCTGCCCGGCGGCGCCGTCGGGTTCATGTTCTTCACGATGCTGGTGATCTTCCTGCTCGGCTTCTTCATCGACTTCATCGAGATCACCTTCATCGTCGTGCCGCTCATCGCGCCCATCGCCGAGCGCTTCTTCGGTCCGGAGATGATGACCTGGTTCGGCGTCGTGGTGGCGATGAACCTGCAGAGCTCGTTCCTCACGCCGCCCTTCGGCTTCTCGCTCTTCTACCTCAAGGGCGTGGCGCCGCCGGGGGTGACGACCGGGCACATCTACCGCGGCATCGTCCCGTTCGTGGTGATCCAGGTCCTGGCGCTGGTCCTGTTGTTCCTCTTCCCGGGGGTCGTCAACTTCCTGCCGAGCCTGGCGCGATGACGGTCGTCGCCGGGCGAGCCGGGTCCTGCCCGCCCCGAGGCGCCGGGGTCCCGCGCCTCCCAAGAGGGGGCGGGCCGCCCGTGGGGGCGGCCCGCCTGCTCGTCCCCGGGGCCGCGGCCCCAGGAGCCCTCGTCCTCAGCCCTGGCTGTAGAGGAACGACTCGTACGCGTGCTGGTTGCGCTCGTCGTACGGGCGGTTCTCGGCCAGGAACGCGTTCACCGAGTCGGAGACGCGCCGGTACATCTCGTTGGACTGCCGCAGGTTCTCGTTGATCTGCTGCCAGGTGTCGTAGAACGCCTGCATCGTCTCCTGGTTGAACACCCGCGGCTCGGTGCCGGAGGCCACCATGCGGTTGAACGCCGCCGGGTCCTTCGCCGTGTAGTCGGCGTACATCTGGGCGTTGACGGCCTTCGCCGCCACGCGGAACGCCTCCTGGAGGTCCGGGGTGAGCGAGTTCCAGGCGTCGAGGTTGATGTAGGTGCAGAAGCCGGCACCCGGCTCGGCCCAGCCTGGGCCGTAGTAGTAGCGCGCGGCGCGGTTGAGGCCGAGCGTCTCGTCGTCGTGCGGACCGACCCACTCGGCGGCGTCGAGCACCCCGCGCTCGAGGGCGAGGAAGATCTCGCCGCCGGCGAGCGTCTGCACGTTGACGCCGAGAGCGGCGTAGACCTGGCCGCCCAGCCCGGCGGTGCGGAACGCCAGGCCGCGCAGGTCGTCTGGCGAGTCGATCTCCTTGTTGAACCAGCCGGCCATCTGCATGCCGGTGTTGCCCGACAGGAGGCCGATCATGTTGTCCCGGGCGTTGAGCTCGTCCCACAGGGCCTGCCCCTCGCCGGAGTGGATCCAGGCCGTGAGCTGCGCCGGCGTCATGCCGAACGGCACGCAGGTGAAGAACGCGTGGGTGGGGTCCTTGCCGATGTAGTAGTACGACGCGGTGTGGCCGCACTCGAACGCGCCGCTCGCGACGGCGTCGTAGACCTCGAGCCCGCCGATCTGCGCGCCCGCCGGGTAGACCTCGATCTCGATGCGGCCGTCGGTCATCTCGCGCAGGTAGTTCGCCAGGTTCACGGCGCCGCCGTACAGGTTGTCGAGCGAGGTGGGCCACGACGTGGGCATGCCCCACCGGTACACCTGCCGGCTCTGGGCCTTGGCGAACATCAGCGGCGAGAGGCTGGCGCTGGCTGCGACGACACCAGCCTTCTTGAGGAACTCACGACGCTTCATCACGGGACCTCCAGGAGCCTCCTTTTTGTCGAACGCGCGAAGTATACCGCGCGGCGCGCGACGGGTCGCCCAGGTTCCTCGACGGCATGGGTCGTCCCGCGCGCGCCGGCCGGTTCTGCCCGCTGGGAGCGGCGTCTTCTAGCCGGGCGGCCTCACCCGCGGGAGCCCGCCTCGCCGTCCTCGCCCCCCTCCGCTCCCGGCTCGCCTTCGTCGTGTGGCGCAGCGCCCCGCCCGGCGTCGTCGTCGGCCGCAGCGCCCGCGTCTTCCCCCGGAGCGCCCTCGACGTCGGCCGGCTTCAGGCGACCCGCCTTCTTCGCGGCCTCGGTCAGCAGGTACTCGATCTGGGCATTGACGCTCCTCAGCTCCGCGGCGGCCCAACGCTCCAGCGCGGCGTAGAGCCGGGGGTCGATCCGCAGGAGGAAGCGCTTGCGCTCGGGCACGACGACGCCTGCCGTCAGCGGGCCAGCTTCAGGGTCCCGTGGAGGAACGTGGCCACGGCCGACACGAGCGTAGCGGAGACCGCGTCATCGGGTCCCGGCAGCAGCTTCTGCTCCGCCGGGAGCCTCGTGTCGACGAGGTTGTGGGTCAGGTCGGGCAGCTCTAGGTGGGTGGCGCGCGGCAGCGCCTGGGCCAGGAGCTGGCCGTCGACCTGCGCGACCTGAGCGTCCTTGAGCCCCTGCACCACGAGCGTGGGCACCGCCACGCGGGAGGCGAGCTCCGTCGGGTCGACGTCGAGCTCGCTGCGCAGCAGGCCGGCGGCGCCGGCGAACAGCGGCACGAGCCGGTTGTCCTCCAGCTCCTCCGTGACCTCGAGCGTCTGGCCCCTGCTCGCGCGCACGGCCTCGAGCAGCTCGGCGACGTCGGCGGCGTAGGCGTCGAGCTGGTCGCCGGCGATCCCGGCCCGGCGCGCCGACGCCAGGACCTGCTCCTCGAGGAGCACGGCGAGCGGCCTACCGGCCGTGGCGAGGAGGACGACGACGTCCGGAGCCACGTAGCCCTCGGCGACGGCGTAGAGGGCGATAAGTCCGCCCTCGGAGTGGCCCATCAGGCCCAGGCGGTCGGCGTCGACGCCCTCGGTCTGCGCCAGCGCACCGAACCAGGCGGCCACGTCCTGCGCGTACGACTGCAGCGTGGCGGCGTTGGGGTCGCCCGTGGACGGCGGGATGCCCATCTTCGCTACGCGCAGTACGCCGTAGCCGGCGCATCCGAGGGACTGCGCGAGCTGCTTGTAACCGGAGCTGCCGACCCCCAGCCGCGAGTTGCCGTCGACGTCGGTCGGGCCGCTGCCCGGCAGCAGGAGCAGCGTGGGGGCACCGCGAGGCGGCGCACCGACGGGCAGCGACAGCTCGCCGTACAGCGTGGCCCCGGCGGACTCGACGGTCAGCTCGCGCGTCACCACGCAGGCGGCGGTGCGCTCGAGGAGCTCCTGGGCCGTCTCGCGAGCCTCGGCGGCAGGCCCGTCGACCTCCGAGGCATCGGGGGCGCGCAGCTCGAACCGTATGGCCTGGACGGGCTGCTCGACGGCCAAGATGCGTCCCGAGTCGTCGGCCCAGATCACCAGCGCGATCGCCTCCGGACCGTAGCGGAGCTCGCCGTCCAGGACGAAGGCCTCGACGGCCCCGGTCGCCAGCTCGACGCGCTCGGTGCCCTCCCGCACGGTCAGCGACGCGCGTCCCAGGGCGGCGACCTGGGGCGCGACGATGGCGACGGCGAGCGGACGCGAGGGGTCGCGCATGGCGACGCTGACGAGGACCTGGATCCCGTCCAGGAAGTTGTTGTCGACGACGTACAGCGGCTCCTCGGACGGCAGCTCGAAGCTCGACGCCAGACCGGCCTGCGTGAGGCGCGCGCTCGCCCCCTCGGGGCCGAACTCGACGCGCATCTCGACGGGGATGCCGCGCACCGTGCCCGTGAGGGCGTAGGAGCGCGCCGCGCCGTCGGGGCCGGTCACCAGCTCGTCCTCGAAGCGCAGGAGGCCGAAGACCTCCGTGGACGAGCTCGACCTGAAGCCCTCCTCGGTCTCGACGACGTCCACCGACACCAGGCCGACCTGCGCGCCGCCCTCGGTCAGGTCGTAGAGGGCGGGCGGGACCCCGCCCTGCGTACCGGCCTCGCCGCCCTGCTGGGCGGCCGCTGCCCCCGCGGCCACGACCAGGCCGACGAGGACGACCTTCAGCCACCTGTTCACGTGCGCACCGACCTTCCCGGGCCTCAGCCCTGGTAGAGCGTGCCGGCGTTGATCACCGGCGTGACGGCCTGCTCGGAGGTGAGGGCCACCATGAGGTTGCTCGCCATCGCGGCGCGGCGCTCGCCGTCGAGCTCCACGACGCCGCTGCGCTCGAGCTCCTTGATCGCGTCCTCCACCATGCCGACGGCCGCGGAGACGATGAGCTGCCGGGCCGAGACGACGGCCTGCGCCTGCTGACGCCTGAGCATCGCCTGGGCGATCTCGGGGGCGTAGGCGAGGTGGGTGAGCCGCGCCTCGATGACGTCGACGCCGGCGACCTCGAGCCGCGCGTCGAGCTCGTTCTTCAGGGCCTCGGCCAGCTCGTCGGGGTTCTCGCGCAGGCTGGGGCGCTCGTCGCCCGGGGCGTCGTAGGGGTAGCGCGTGGCCAGGCTGCGCAGCGCGGTCTCGGCCTGGATGTCGACGAACTGCTCGAAGTCGTCGACGTCGAAGACGGCCTTGGCCGAGTCGACCACCCGCCACACCACCACCGCGGCGATCTCGACGGGGTTGCCGTCGGCGTCGTTCACCTTCAGCTTGTCGGAGTTGAAGTTGCGCACGCGCAGGCTGACCGCGCGCTTCGAGGTGAAGGGGTTCGTCCACCAGAAGCCCGTGTCCCGGACGCTGCCCACGTAGTCGCCGAAGAACACGAGCACCCGCGCCTGGTTCGGCTGCACCGTGAACAGCCCCATCGAGACGATCAGGCCGAGCACGAACAGCGCGATCCCCAGGCCCAGCCGGCCGCCGCGGGCGGTGTCGGCCGCCAGGTCGATGGCGGTGACGAACAGCCAGACGCCCGCGGCCATGAGGGCCAGCGAGACCACGAGCAGCAGGAACCCGTTGACCTTGAAAGCGCTCTTCTCCTGTACACGAACCATCGGGTCCTCCTCGACATCAGGATGATATCACTTTGAGGTCACACCGCTCGGCCGCGCGCCCGGGACGGGACAACGCCGTAAGCGAGCGGAGGGGGCGACGGCCGGCCGGCGCGGAGGCGCGCTGATACACTTCCCCGCATGAGCATCAGGCCCGACCGCTGGATAAGGCAGAAGGCCCTCGAGGAGGGGATGATCGAGCCGTTCGAGGACCGCCTGGTCCGCGAGGGCGTGATCAGCTACGGGCTCTCCAGCTTCGGCTACGACCTGCGCGCCGCGCCCGAGTGGCGGATCTTCGTCAACGCCTTCAACACGGTCGTCGACCCCAAGGCCTTCGACACCAGCAGCCTCGTCGAGTACGAGGGCGAGACGTGCATCATCCCTCCCAACAGCTTCGTGCTGACGCGGTCGGTCGAGTACCTGCGCATACCTGACGACACTATGGTAGTAGCACTAGGAAAATCCTCGTACGCGCGTTGCGGTATAGTTGCAAATGTTACGCCCTTGGAACCCGGCTGGGAAGGGCATGTCACGTTGGAGCTGTCGAACACCACGCCCCTGCCGGCGAAGGTCTACGCGAACGAGGGCATAGTGCAGCTACTGTTCTTCCAGGGCGAGCGGCCCGAGGTCACGTACCGCGACCGCAGGGGGAAGTACCAGGGCCAGCGCGGGGTCACCCTGCCGAAGATATGAGGCCGGGCCGGCGGCGCCGCCCACGAGCCGCACCCGAGCCGCCACCAAGCCGCACCCGAGCCGGGCCCGAGCCGCGGAGGCACGGCTCAGGCCTGCGCCTCCAGCTCCTCTTCCTCCTCCTGCACGGCCGGGAGCCGCAGGGTGAAGACGGTGCGGCCGGGGCGGCTCTCGACGGTCAGCGTGCCGTCGTGGTGCTTCGCGACCTGCCTGGCGATCGCCAGGCCGAGGCCGCTGCCGCCGCCGGCGCCCTTGTAGAACTTCTCGAAGATCCGCTCCTGCATCTCCGGCGGTATGCCGGGCCCGTCGTCCTCGACCTCGAGCACGGCCGCGCGGTCGTCGCCGGCGCCCACGCGCACCTGCACGCCCTGCGGCGTCGCGGCCGCGCGCACCGCGTTGGCCAGCAGGTTGCGCACGAGCTGGCGCAGCCGCATCGGGTCGCCCAGCACGAGGACGCCGGAGCCCTCGACGCGCACGCCGGGGAACTCCGCCGCCACCGGCCGCGCCACGTCCTGGAGCAGGTCGACGAGGTGCGGGCTGAACTCGCGCACGAGCTCGCCGCGGGAGAGCATCAGCAGGTCCTCGACGAGGCGCGCCATCGTGGCGGTGACGCGCCTGGCGTCGTCGAGGTCCTCGGCCGCGGCGGGGCCGGCGAGGCGCGCCGCCCTGTCGAGGAACCCTCGCAGGGACGTGAGCGGCGTCCGCAGCTCGTGGCTGGTCTCGGCGAGGAACGTGCGCTGCGCGTCCCTCGCCTGCGCCAACCTACGCAGTAGCTCGTTGACCGTCTCGGCCAGGCGGGCGACCTCGTCGCGCGGGCCGTCGTACTCCAGCGGCTCGAGCCTGTCGGGGTCGAGGCGCGAGACGCGCCGCGCCAGCAGCGTCACGGGCCGCAGCGAGGCGGCGGCCACGAGGTAGCCGACGAGGAGGCTCAGGACGACGAGCGCGGCCGCCACCAGCAGCAGCGTCCGCGACAGCGTCGCCAGCGTCTCCTCGATGTAGGAGGGGTCTGCCAGCACGGCCACGACGCCCACGGCGAACGGCGCCAGCGCGGCCTCGACGGGACGGCCGAGCAGCACGCCCGACCAGGGGGTCGGCACCAGGCCCGCGCCCATGACCACGTCGGGCGGTATCGCCGCCTGCGCCGTCTCCCACTCCGGACGCGACGCGGCGAGGAGCTGGGCGCCGGGCCCGTATACCTGCAGCACGACGCCGCCCGTGGGGCCGGAGAGGCTGCCGCCGGCGCTGCCCTCGCCCGTGGCGTAGACCGCGGCGAGGGCGGCCGCGTCCTCGCGCAGCGAGCGGCGCAGGTCCTCGTACATCCCGTTCCTGACGATCGCGTACGAGACGATCAGCGTCAGGCCGGCGAGGAGGGCGGTCGCCGCGCCGGCGAGCACGGCGACGCGCCAGGTGAGCGGCAGCCCCCGGCGCCGCGGCGACGTGCCGCTCATGGGTTCACGCCGGCCGGCGAGCGGTGGCGGAAGCCACCGGCGACGCTCGCCGCCAGGCTGGCCTGGTCACGTCCCCAGGCTACGACTTGAGCGCGTAGCCCACGCCGCGCACGGTGCGGATGACGCCGTAGCCGCCCACCTCGCGCAGCTTGCCGCGGATGTTGGCGATGTGGACGTCCACGACGTTCGAGGACGGGGGCAGGTCCTCGCCCCAGACGTTCGTCTCGATCTCCTTGCGGCTGTAGACGCGCCCGGGCTGGCCGGCGAGGAAGGCCAGCAGCTCGTACTCGCGCGGGCTGAGCCTGACCTCCTCGTTGCCCCACAGCACCTGGCGCCGGACGGGGTCGATCGTCATGTCGCCGATCTTCTGGGCCGAGCCGAGGGTGCGCTTGCGGAGCTGGACGTTGATGCGCGCCAGCAGCTCCTGCACGTGGAACGGCTTGGCGAGGTAGTCGTCGGCGCCGGCGTTCAGCATCTCGACCTTGGTGCCCACCTCGTCGGCGGCGGTGAGGATCAGGATCGGCGTGTCGCCGGTGCGGCGCACGCGCCTGGCGATCTCCTGGCCGCTGATGTCGGGCAGGCCCAGGTCGAGGATGACGAGGTCGGGCTCCTCCTCGCGGACGGCGGTGAGGCCGCGCATCCCCGAGTCGTAGGCCAGCACCTCGAAGCCGGCCTCCTCGAGCTCCCTCTTCAGCAACCTGAGGATGTCGAGGTCGTCCTCGACGATGAGGATCCGCTTCGCCACTTCATTCCTCCCCGTTCAACGCGAAGCGCATGAGCACACCGCGCTCGCGGAAAAGGAGCGCCCTCAAGGACAGCGGGTCGAGCGACTCCGGCTCGGTGAGCAGCACGTCGCGGCCGTCGGGGCTTATGCGCCCGACGAGGGCGCGCGCCCCCATGGCGTCGACCCGCTCCGCCGGCGAGCTCTCGGCCGGGAAGATGATCACCCGCACCTCCGTGCCGGGCGGCGGGAACTCGGTGAACACCAGCCGCCCGTCCTTCACGGTAGCCATGGCGTAGACGGTGAGCAGGTCCGGCGAGACGATGCGCAGCTCCGTGCCCTCGCTCATGGCGGGCAGCAGAGCCAGCACCTGGCCCATCAGCAGGAAGTGACCGAAGCTCATCGTCTCACCGTCTGACAGCGATGATAGGACGGGCACGCCAGGAGTGCGTCCTGGAGCGGTTAAGGTAACCTTCATCGCGTAGCGCCTCGCCGCCTGGCGCCGTGCGAGACCGGACCCCGCCGCCCGTCCGCGGCGTGCCGACGCGGGTCCGAGGTCGACGACACGTGCGTCCCTGAGGCGCTTCGTGCGCCGCGGAAGTGAACGACCTAACCGCTGACGACCCGGGCTCATGCAACGCTGTCGCCCACGAGCACGCGACGGCGAGGCTCGCCCGCTGCGGCAGCGTGTCGGGGCCTAGCGGCGCGGTGACCGGGTCGCACGGCCCGGCGGAGGGGACCAGATGACGGCACGACCTGCTGCGGGGATGACGGGGACGCTGGCCAAGGCCATCCGCGTCCTGGCGTTCCTCGCGTCTCTATCCGCGCTCTCGCACGTGACCGCCCAGGCGTTCGACGAGAACGTCTACTACCAGCAGTGCCTGCGCTTCGAGGCCGGCGGGAACCTGGAGGCGGCGCGCCGCGCCTGCCAGAACGCCCTCCAGGTGAGACCGAGCTTCGCCGAGGCGGAGCTGGCGCTCGCGCGCGTCGAGCTGCGCCTGGGGGAGCACGCCAGCGCCGAGGGCCGCCTGCGCCGCGTGCGGAACGCCATCCCCACCGCCGAGCCGCTCGTCCTGCTCGCCGAGGCGGCGCTCGCCGGCGGCAGGCCGGCCGAGGCCCAGGGCTACCTCACCAGCGCTCGTTCGCTGCTGCAGCAGCAGGGCAACAGGGAGCTGGAAGGGCACCTGCAGAGCCTCGCCGGTAGGATCGACGAGTTCGCCGGCCACTACGACGCCGCCCTCGCCTCGTACGCCGCGGCGGTCGCGGCCGACCCCCTCAACGTCTCCTACCGCCTCGCCGAGGCCCGCCTGCGGCTGCGCCTCGGCGACCCGGCGTCGGCCGCTGCCCAGCTCCGGTCGTACATCGAGCTCACCGGCGACGACAGGAACCCCGAGGTCAGGTCGCTGCTCGGCCGGGCGCTGTGGGCGCAAGGTCAGCTCGACGAGGCCGCCGGACACCTCGCCACGGCGCACCAGCTCCGCGGCTCGCGCGACGTCGACGCGCAGGCGGCCGACCTGCGGGCGCTGGCGCTGATCTACTACGCCGAGGGCGACCTCACCGCCGGCAACGTGGCGATGCGGGAGGCGCTGCGGCGCGACAACCTGCTGAGCCGCCTCGGCGGCAACTCGCTCGTCTGGATCGGGGCGCTCCTGCTGCTCGTGGCCGTCCACCTCGTCGCCGAGAGCCGCATCCCCTCCACCTCGGGGCTCGAGGTCGTCGACGGCCCGCAGCCGTGGAGCGTCGGCGACGTCTACGGCACCCTCCTGGTGGCCCTCGTGCTCGCGTTCGCGGCGGCGTTCGCCTACGGCCAGTTCGTGCACGGCAACCTGCTGGCGATCCTGACTCCCGTACAGGCGACCGACGCCTGGGCCCTGTTCTTCGTCACCCTCAGCGTCTTCCTGGTCCTGCTCTCCTGGCGCCGCGCGGCGATGAACGGCCACGACCCGATGGAGGCGCTGGTCGGCAGCAGCCGCCAGCCCCTCACGGGCGTCGGCCTGGGCGTCCTCTTCCTCGCGGCGCTCCTCGCCTACCTGCACTTCGACCCGTTCGACGGCGCCCTGGGGGGCTTCTACCTCGACCTCGTGCAGCTCTCGCCCTACGTCGTGGCCGCCATGATCCTCGTCCCGCTGGCCGAGGTGTTCTTCCGCGCGTTCGCGATCCCGCCGCTGGCGCGACGCTACGACAAGCGCAGCGCCACCGTGCTCTCGGCGCTCCTCTACGCTCTCGCGTTCGGCACGCCCGTCGCGCTCCTGCTCCTCATCGGCCTCGCGCTGGGCGAGGGCTACAGGCGGCGCCCGAACGCCACCGAGCCCCTCATCGCCCAGCTGACGCTCCACGTCGGCCTGCTCGTCGCCGTCAGCATCAGCCCCTGGGCCCGCAGCCTCTTCTTCGGCTGAGTGCCGCTCCACGCCGTCGACAAGCCCCTGGGGCTGACGTCGCACGACGCCGTGGCGCGCGCCAGGCGCCTGCTGGGCACCAGGCGCGTCGGCCACGCCGGGACACTGGACCCGCTCGCCAGCGGCGTCCTGCTCTTGATGTCGGACGAGGCGACGAAGCTCTCGCCCTACCTCACGGGCCACGACAAGACCTACCTGGCCTGGGTGACGTTCGGCGCGACCACGCCCACGCTCGACGCCGAGGGGCCCGTGTCGGCGGTCGCCGACGCGGGAGGCCTCGACGAGGGGCGCCTGCGCTTGGCGCTCGAGGCGTTCCTGGGCGTGACCGAGCAGCGCCCGCCCGCCTACTCGGCCGTGAAACGGGAGGGCGTGAGGAGCTACGCCGCCGCCAGGCGCGGCGAGGCCGAGGAGCCGCCGCCGCGGCCCGTCGCGTACCGCGAGGTCACGCTGCTCGGGCTGGCCGAGGAGAGGCCCGCGCTGCCCCGCGCCTTCGCGCGCCCGGAGGGGGCGCCGCCCGGCCGCTACGAGCCGTCCCCCGAAGGGGTCACGTTCGACCTCCCGCCGGACCCGCCGGTGCCGGACGAGCTCGCCCGTGCGGCCGCGGCGTCGCGGCGGGTCACGGCCCTGGTCAGGCTCACGGTGGCCGCCGGCACCTACGTACGCGCGTTCGCGCGCGACCTCGGCGCCGCGCTGGGCCTGCCCGCCTACCTGGCGGGCCTGGTGCGCACGGCCTCCGGCGAGGTCGACCTCGGGGACGCCGCTCCGCTCGAGGCGGTAGCGTCGGCCCCGCCGATCGACCCGCTCACGGCGCTCGGCCTGCCGGCCGTCCCGCTCGACGACGCGGCCGCCGCGGCCGTCAGGCAGGGCCGCCGGCCGCCGCTGAGGCTCCCGGGTCGCGCCGCGCTGGTGGACGGCTCAGGCGCCCTGGTGGCGCTGGCCGAGCCCCTGGGCGAAGGGCCGGCCTACCGCCTGCTGCGCGTCTTCGCCTGACGGCGCGCCGCAGCGACCCGAGCCCCGGCACCCCGGCGCGCGGAGGCGCCCGGCCTCCGGCCCCGGCGCGCGGGCTTCTACCGCGGCGTCCTGCCGTGGCGGACCCGCGCGCTGGACCGGGGTAGAGTCGGCCCGTGACAACAGCGCGCGCCGCCTGACAGGGGCGCGTACGCATGCCGGGAGACCGCATGGACATCGGCGTCGTCAAGGAGATCAAGCCGCAGGAGTACCGGGTCGCCGCCACGCCGGGCACCGTCCAGGCGCTGGTAGCCGCCGGGCACCGCGTGTTCGTCGAGGCGGGCGCCGGGCTGGGTTCCGGCTTCACCGACGAGGAGTACGCCTCCGCGGGCGCCCGCGCCGGCGTCAGCGCCGAGGAGGCCTGGGCGCAGCGCCTGGTCCTCAAGGTGAAGGAGCCCGTCCGGTCGGAGTACCGCTACCTGCGCGACGACCTGATCCTCTTCGCCTACCTGCACCTGGCCGCCGACAGGCCGCTGACCGACGCCCTGCTGCGCGCGGGCACGACGGCGATCGCCTACGAGACCGTCCAGCTCGCGAACGGCAGCCTGCCCCTCCTCACGCCCATGAGCGAGGTCGCCGGCCGCATGGCCGTGCAGGTCGGGGCCCACCTGCTCGAGCGCCCGCACGGCGGCCGCGGCGTGCTGCTGGGCGGCGTGCCGGGCGTGCACGCCGGCGAGGTGGTGATCCTCGGCGGCGGCACAGTGGGGATCAACGCCGCGAAGATGGCCCTCGGCCTGGGCGCCAGGGTCACGCTGCTCGACGTGAACCACGCCCGCCTGCAGTACCTCGACGACGTCTTCCGCGGCGCGGTGCAGACGATGACGAGCAACCTCGGCCACGTCATGGAGCTGCTGCCGCGCGCCGACCTGCTCATCGGCGCCGTGCTGATCCCCGGCGCCCGCGCGCCGCGCCTCGTGACGCGCGAGATGCTGGGGGTGATGAAGGAGGGCAGCGTGATCGTCGACGTGGCCGTCGACCAGGGCGGCTGCATCGAGACGATCCGCCCCACCACCCACGACGACCCCACCTACGTCGTCGAGGGGGTCGTCCACTACGGCGTCGCGAACATGCCCGGCGCCGTCCCGAACACCAGCACGCGCGCGCTCGCCAACCAGACGCTGCCGTACGTCCTGCGCCTGGCCGACCGCGGCCTGCAGGCGCTGGCCGAGGACCCGGCGTTCCTCAAGGGCCTCAACGCCTTCGCCGGCCGGCTCACGCACGAGGGGGTGGCCAGCGCGTTCGACATGCCCTGGACGCCGCCGGACGAGGCGCTGCGGGCGGCCGTCGCCTGAGCGCGGCGCCCTCCCCCGCGCCACGCGGCGGGCCGGCGTCCCTCGACGAGGAGGCCGGCCCGCCGCCTCCAGGTCGGCGCCGCGGCGCCCGAGCGCCTACCGCACCCGCGCCAGGGCCTTGCGTATGAGCGTCTCGGCGCCGGCGCCCGGGTCGTCCTCCAGCAGCTCCGCGACCACGCCCCTTACCTGCGACTCGCGGTAGCCGAGCGCCAGCAGCGCCTCGACGGCGTCGCGTCCGGCCTGGCTGAGGCCGCCGGGCGCGCCCGCGCCGGTGACCTGCGCCGTCAGGTGCTCGGGCAGCCTGTTGCGCAGCTCGACGACGATGCGCTCGGCGGTGCGCTTGCCCACGCCCGGCGCGCTGGTAAGCAGGCCCGCGTCGGAGTTCGCCACCGCGGCGGCGATGAGCTGCACGGGCAGCGCCGAGAGCAGGCCGAGGGCCATCTTCGGGCCCACGCCGTTCACCTCGAGCAGGCGGTTGAACACGAGCAACATGTCGGGCTCGTGGAAGCCGTAGAGGTACGGCTGCTCGTCGCGCACGATCAGCGCGGTGCGGAGCCGCACGGTCTCGCCCGGCCGGCAGCGCGCCAGCGTCGCCGCCGGCGCCAGGACCTCGACGCCGAAGCCGCCGACCCGGAGAACGACGCCGCCCTCCTCCACCGCCTCGACCTCTCCCTCGACGAACGCGATCACGGTTCCGTGTACAGCGGCGCGAACAGGGCGTCGTAGCCGACGTCGGCGAACGTCGCGCAGCCGGTGAGCTTGTAGGCGTAGGCGAGCTCGGCCGCGAGCGCGGTGATCGAGCGGTCGCCGTCCACGACGACGAGCTCGGCGCCGACGGCCAGGTAGCGGAAGGCGTCGACGCCGTCGCGCAGCGCGCCCTCGGCGGCGATCGTGAGCATCCCCGCCACCGCGTCGACGACCTCGGGCAGCAGCTCGATCGTCGCCGGCGACCGCAGGCGGGACCCCAGCGCCGAGCTCACGACCACGACGTCGGCGCCGGCCTCGGCCGCGACCTCGGCGTCGGCGGGGCTGCCGACACCGAACACCCACAGGGGCCCGCCGGCCGCGGCCCGTAGCTCGGCCAGGTCCTCGCGGCTGCGCGGGCGGAACGCCTCCTTGCCGAAGGGGGCGACGTCCGACAGCGGCGCCAGGTCGATGCCGACCCCCGCCACGCCCAGGTCGGCCAAGCGCTTCACCTCGGCCACGAGCTCGGCCATACGCCTAGGGGGCAGCACGGCGACCACGGAGTCGGGCGGGCACTCGCTGAGCCGCTCGGCCGTCACGGCCGACGCGTCGACGGCGCCCAGCCGCGCCAGGCCGCCCGTGGCCGGGCGCGTCAGGGCGTCTCCCCACGAGGCCCCGGCCGGTAGGCGGGGCACCAGCGGCCACTCGAGCGTCAGCCCGAGGACCTCCACGCTCAGGTCTGGCTCCTCGACCTCGTGCAGGACCCGGGGCACGAGCTGGTGGTCGTCGAGGGCCGCGATGTCGCGCTCGCGCATGTGACGGCGATGATAGCCGCTCCGTCGGGCCCCCAGGGCGCGGGCGCCCGGCCGTCGGGGCCGCCGGTGCCCCGGCGGCGGTGCGAGCGCCGTGCCCGCCCCCGTCGCGTTCGCCGGCGCCCGCCGGCATCCCCGGGCGCGGGCCGCGAAGCCCCCAGCGGTTAGCATGCGTGCGGCATGGAACTACCCATGATCGAGGTCAAGGGCCTGCGGAAGACGTTCGAGGGCGGGAAGGGCGGCAAGAAGGTCCTCGCCGTCGACGACCTCACGTTCTCCGTGGCCCCGGGTGAGGTGTACGGGCTCCTCGGGCCGAACGGCGCCGGCAAGACCACCACGCTGCGCATGCTGGCCACGCTGCTCAAGCCCGACGCCGGCACGGCCACGGTCGCCGGCTACGACGTCGTGAAGGACGCCGAGGCCGTGAGGGCCCGCATCGGCGTCGTGAACGGCGGGATGGGCCTCTACGACCGCCTCACCGGCCGCGAGATCCTCCGCTACTTCGGGCGGCTCTACGGCATGGACGCCGCCGCGGTCGACGCCCGCATCGAGGCCCTCGACGCGCTCCTCTCGCTGGGCGACACGCTCGAGCGGCGCGCCGGCGGCTTCTCGACGGGCATGAAGCAGAAGGTCGTGATCGCCAGGGCCGTCATCCACGACCCGCCGGTGATCTTCTTCGACGAGGCCACCAGCGGCCTGGACGTCGTGGCGCGGCGCGCCGTGATCGACTTCGTGAGGTCCTACCCGTCGGAAGGCAGGGCCGTCGTCTACTCCACCCACGTGATGAGCGAGGTCGAGGAGCTCTGCGACCGCTGCTGCATCATCTACGGCGGCCGGAAGATCGCCGAGGGCACCGTCGCCGAGCTGAACGCGCAGGCGGACGCGTCCGGCCTCGAGGAGGCGTTCTTCCGCCTCGTCTCCCGCTCCGGCCTCGCGGCCGAGGGGGTGGCCGCATGAGGTGGCCCCGCGTGTTCGACATCGCGCAGAAGGAGGTCCTCTCCACCTTCCGCGACCACCGCGCGATCCTCTCGAACATCCTCCTGCCGCTGGCGCTGCTGCCGGTGATCATGCTCGGCATGCCCATGCTGCTGGGCGGGCTGTTCGAGCGCGAGGCGACGACGGTCACGCAGCTCGGCCTGGGGGGCGCCGAGCACATGCCGCCCGAGCTGCGCACGGCCATCGAGGCGCAGAACGTCGAGCTCGTAGCCGTCGACGACCCAGAGGCCGCGGTGCGCGAGGACGAGTTCCCGGCGGCGATCGCCGTCCCCGAGGGCTTCGCCGCGACGATCGCGGCGGGCGGGAAGGCCGAGGTGCGGCTCTACAGCAAGGCCGGCAACATGCGCAGCGAGCTGAACGCGAGCAAGCTCCGCGCCGCCGTGGGCGCCTACCAGCAGGCCGTGGTGGCCGAGCGACTGGGCGCGCAGGGCCTCGACCCCTCGATCCTGGAGCCCGTGGCCGTCCAGGCGGTCGACGCCAGCTCCGAGGCCGAGCGCTCCAGCGGCGCCCTCTCCTGGCTGATCCCGTTCTTCATCGCGATCTGGACGCTCACGGGCGGCCAGATGACGGCGATCGACGCCACCGCCGGCGAGAAGGAGCGCGGCACGCTCGAGTCGCTGCTGGTGGCCCCGGTCCGCCGCTCCGAGGTCGTGCTGGGCAAGTTCCTGGCGACCCTGGTCTTCGGCCTGATCGCCGCCACCGCCGCGATCGGCGGCTACCTGGTCGGCGGCCTCGTGATGCGCGGGGTCTTCCTGCCGCGCATGGGCGAGACGGGCGGCGAGATCGTGGGGATGATGGGCGGCAGCATCTCGGTCGACGTGGGCAGCGTGCTCCTGCTCCTGATGAGCGCGGTCCTGCTCGCCGCCGCCGTGGCCGCGGTGCTGATCGCGATCTCGCTGTTCGCCCGCTCGTTCAAGGAGGCGCAGAGCTACGTGGCGCCGCTCTCCTTCGTGTTCGTGATCCCGGCGGTGGCGCTGCAGTTCAAGGACCTCATCGGCATCGGCGACGGCGCCTACGTGGTGCCCGTGCTGAACGCCCTGCTGGTGATGGACGACATCGTCAAGGGCGACGCCTCGCTCAGGAGCATCCTCGTCACCTGGGCCTCGCTGGCCGTGGTGATCGGCCTCCTGCTGGCGTTCGCGCACCGCAACTTCAGCCGCGAGGACGTGATCTTCAGGACCTGAGGGCGACCCTCGGGACCTAGGCGGGGCCGCGCGTCGTCGCACGCGCGGCCCTCTTCGTCGCGCGATGACGGAGCGTGGCGCCCGCGCGGCGAGCGGCGCGCCGGGCGCTCAGAGCACCGACCGGCGGTAGGGGGTGTCGACGGGCCCCGTGGGCCCGAGGCGCCCGTAGACCTCGGCGAGGCCGCGCAGGTGCGGCGCCAGCCAGCCCGGCACGTCCTCCCAGGCGAAGCGCCAGGTCCAGTTGCCTGACTCGCGTCCGGGCGTGTTCATGCGGGCCTCGGAGCCGAGGCCGAGGTGGTCCTGCAGCGGCACCACGGCGAGGTCGGCGACCGACGCGAAGGCGAGGCGGACCAGGCCGGCCACGACCTCCTCGTCCGGCCGCCCGAGGTAGCGGCGCACGTGGTCGCGCTCCGCCTCGGGCGCGGTCTCGTACCAGGCGCGCGTCGTGTCGTTGTCGTGCGTGCCCGTGTAGACGACGCAGTCGCGCGGGTAGTTGTGCGGCAGGTAGGGGTCGTCGGGCCCGCCCGCGAACGCGAACTGCAGCACCTTCATGCCGGGCAGGCCGAACGAGTCGCGGAGCTCCTCGACGTCCGGCGTGATCACCCCGAGGTCCTCGGCCACGACCGGCAGGCCGCCGAGCTCGCGGCGCAGCGTCGCGAACAGGTCGGCGCCGGGGCCCTCCACCCAGCGGCCCCTGACCGCCGTCGGCTCCTCGGCCGGGACCTCCCAGTAGGCGGCGAAGCCGCGGAAGTGGTCGATGCGCACGAGGTCCACGCGCTCGAGGGCGCTGCGCAGGCGCGACACCCACCAGTCGTAGCCTCGCCGCGCGAGCACGTCCCAGCGGTAGAGGGGGTTGCCCCAGCGCTGGCCCGTGGCCGAGAAGTAGTCGGGCGGCACGCCCGCGACGACGGTCGGCCGGCCGTCCTCGGCTAAGTGGTAGAGCTCGGGATGGGCCCAGACGTCGGCCGAGTCGAGCGCGACGAAGATCGGCGCGTCGCCCAGGACCCTTATGCCGCGCGCGGCGGCCTGGGCCTTCACCGCCGACCACTGCGCGTCGAACCAGTACTGCCACACGCGCTGCCTGGCGACCTCGGCGGCCAGCCGCTCCCGGGCGTCGGCGAGGGCGGCGGGCTCGCGCAGCCGCAGCGGCCGGTCCCAGGAGGTCCACGGCGCGCCGCCGGCCTCCTCCTTCAGCGCCATGAACAGCGCGAAGTCCTCGAGCCACGCGGCCTCGCGCTCGCGGAACGCCCGGAAGGCGGGCTCGCTCTCCCCTCCCGCGGCCAGGAAGGCGTCGGCGGCGCGCCTCAGCAGCGGCAGCTTGAGGGCGTAGAGCCCGCCGAAGTCGACGCGGCGGGAGGGCAGTGCCCGCAGCGGGTCCAGCTCCGCGTCGGCCACGAGCCCCGCGGCGGCGAGCGCGCCCACGTCGATCAGGTAGGGGTTGCCGGCGAACGCGCTGAACGACTGGTAGGGGCTGTCGCCGTAGCCCGTGGGGCCGAGCGGCAGCACCTGCCACACGCGCTGGCCCGCGGCGGCGAGGAGGTCGAGCCAGCGCACGGCCTCGGGGCCGAGCTCGCCCACGCCATGCGGTCCCGGGAGGCTCGTCGGGTGCAGGAGCACGCCGGCGGCGCGGCCGCCCCACACGCCGGCGACCGACGCCGCCTCCCCGACCGGCCCTCCTGGCCCGCTCACTTCACGAAGGGCTTGCCGGCGGCCCGCGGGGCCACGGAGCGGCCCACGAAGCCGGCCAGCACGAGGATCGTGAGGACGTACGGCAGGCTCTGGACGATGGTCGGCGGGAGCAGCGCCCCGCCGCCCAGCAGCACCTCCGTGGCCTGGAACGCGCCGAACAGGAGCGTGGCGCCGAGCACGCCCACCGGGTGCCACTTGCCGAAGATCAGCGCGGCGAGGGCGATGAACCCGCGGCCGCCCGACATCTCGCTGACGAACTGGTTGAGGTTGCCGATCGAGAGGTAGGCGCCGCCGAGGCCGGCCAGCACGCCCGAGATTACCACGCCGAGGTAGCGCATGCGGTAGACGTTCACGCCCAGCGAGTCGGCCGCGGCCGGGTGCTCGCCGACGGCGCGCAGCCGCAGGCCGAAGGGGGTGCGGAAGACGACGAGCCAGGTGATCGGCACGAGCAGGAACGCCAGGTAGACGAGCGGGCTGAACGACAGCCCGTCGATGCCGAACAGCTCCCACTGCGGCAGGCGGTTGCGGATCGGCGCCGAGGTCGAGGTGTTGCCGTAGAGGCCCGAGAGCACGACCGCGGGGATGCCGAGCGCCATCAGGTTGATCGCCGTGCCGGAGATGATCTGGTCGGCGCGGTAGCGGATCGACACGACGGCGTGGATCCAGCCGACGAACCCGCCGAGGACGGCGCCCGCCAGCACGCCCAGCCACGGCGCGTAGGGCACCCGCGCGACGGGGTTCTCCGCCAGGAACGGCGCCTCGACGAGCTGCGCCGTGATCGCCGCGGCCATGGCGCCGAAGAGGATGATGCCCTCGAGGGCGATGTTGACGACGCCCGAACGCTCGCTGAAGAGCCCGCCCAGGGCGGCGAAGAGCAGCGGCGTGGTCGCACGGATCATCGAGGAGAACAGGGCCAGGAGGACGACGGTGTCCACGGCGCTAAGCCCCCTCCCCCGCCCGCCCGCCCTGCGCCAGCGGCTGCGGCTCCTCGCCCTCGACGGTGTCGCGCTGCCCGGCGTGGGTGTAGCGGCGGCGGAACGCGGGGTCCACGAACGACTGCGGCAGGAACCCGCGTGCGGCGATGAACAGCACGACCAGCGCGAGGATCATGCTCACGACCTCGCGCGTGAGGTCGGGGAAGGTGATGTTCAGCACCGAGCCCCCGTACTTCATCACGCCGAACAGCAGCGCCGAGAGCAGGATGCCGAAGGGGTGGTTGCCGGCGAGCAGGGCCACCGCGATGCCGTCGAAGCCGTCGCTGGTGGGGATCGACTGGCGCAGCGCGTAGTCCTCGAGCGCGCCGCCGAGCACGTAGTGGGTCGCCGTGAGGCCGGCGAGGCCGCCCGAGATCGCCATCGTGATCACCGTCGTGCGCGGGATGTTCGCGCCGCCGTACTCCGCCGCGCCGGGGGCCAGCCCGACGGCGCGCAGCTCGTAGCCGAAGCGCGTCTTGAACAGCAGCACGTAGACGAGCGCGGCCGCGAGCAGCGCGATGAAGAACGAGGCGTTGAGGTTCGTGGGCGGTATCGCCGTCGGCAGGCGGTTGAGCCCCACCAGGGCCAGCAGCAGGTAGGCGACGACGCCCACCCCCGCGCCGGCCGCGAGCCGCGCGGGCCAGCGCCTCAGCGCCCTCACCCGGCCCAGGTAGAGGAGCGAGGCCAGCGCGACCAGCGGCGCGATCAGGCGCGCGTAGTCGACGCGGACGACGTTCACGCCGGGCGACGTGCGGGTGTCGATGCCGACCATCGCCGGCAGCTGCGGCAGCCGCGCCTCGGTCCTGAGGGGCTGCGACTTGGGCTCGTTGCCGGGCACCTTGAACGGCATCTGCACCGTCACGGGCGCGTCGCCGGGCCGAGGCTGACCGGCCACGACGCCGGCCGCCAGCACCACGACGGCGAACGCGGCCAGGGCGAGCCGCGGCGCCCGCCGCAGCGCGCGCCTTACGGGCGGCACGAGGAGCAGCACCACCGCCGCCAGCGCGCACAGCCCGATCGCCGCGAGGATGCGCAGGGCCGCGGCGGCGAAGACGTTGCTCGAGGAGAGGATGAAGAGCAGCACCGAGGCGGCGACGAAGTTCAGCAGGATCGTCGCGATGACCTCGTTCGCGCCGAAGCGCGCCTTCAGCCAGCCCGGCAGGGCGCCCCACAGGGCGCCGCCCACGAACGCGCCCAGGACCGCCAGTGGCAGCGCGACGATGCGCGGACCGGGCATGTAGATGCCGACCATCGCCGCGGCGATCGCGCCGAACACCATCTGCCCCGGCGCGCCGATGTTGAACAGGCCGGCCTGGAACCCGAACGCCACGGCCAGGCCCGTGAAGATCAGCGGCGTCGCGAGCTTCAGCGACTCGGCGAAGCCGCCGACGGTGCCGAAGGCGTCGCGGAACATCGTGTAGTACGCGTACCAAAGGGTGTCGAGGCGCCCGACGAGGCGCTGGAAACCGGTAAGCTCCAGGCCCGGCGCCACGGGCGTGGGCTGCAGGAGGAGGATCACCACCGCGGCCGCGGCCAACGCCAGCAGGATCGAGATCGCGGGCACGGCCGCGGCCCTGAGGAGCGAGTCGAGCGGGCGCCGCACCGCGGGCCAGCCGCGCAGGCCGGCCACGGCCGACACCAGTCCCAGCACGACGGCGAGGAAAGCCGCCCAGCCCGGGCCCACGTTCGTGTAGGGCAGGCGCCTGATGTTCAGCCCGCCGGCCCTCACCGCCGCCACGTTCTCGGCCAGCGAGCGCTCGTCGAACAGGTCCAGCGCCGCGCGCAGGACCTCGGGGTCCTGGCGCGGGTTCGGGTCGGCGATCGCCGCCTCGACCTCGGCGCGCACCGCCGCCAGCCGCGCGTCATCGACCGCCGCGCCGAAGCGCGACACGCCCCAGACGTTCGCGCCGACGAGCAGGACCGCCGCCGCCAGCCACAGCCCGTGGCGCGCGCGGGAGGCGGTGAGGGCGCCGCCGGCCGCCAGCAGGGCGCCCACGGCGGTGACGACGAGGACCGCCCTGCCGGCGGCGAACTCGACCGGCGCGGTGCGCCCGGTGAAGTCCACGTACCGCTCCGGCAGCAGCAGGACGGCGCTGCGGGCGCCGGTCTCGCGGTTCAGCGCGCCCCAGGGGGTGAGGACGAGCGCCGCCACGGCGACGACCGTCATCGTCAGCACGGCGATACGGTCGCTCATGTCGGCTTCACGCGCGCCATCATAAGGGACGCCGCCCTCAGCGCCTCCGCCGCCTCCGCCGCGCCGGGCCTGGCGCGCTGGTCCTTCGCCAGCAGCCGCGCCACCAGCTCGTCGAGCGGGGCGAGGCCGGGGTCGAGCGCGGACGGCGCCGGCGGCTCGACAGCGGCGTGCGCGGCCAGCACCTCGTCGACGTCGCCGGTGAAGGGCGCCTGCCCCGTCACCGCGCGGTAGACGACGGCGCCGAGGCCGTAGACGTCGGATGCCGGCGTGGCGGGGGCGCCGCGCGCCTGCTCGGGGCTCAGGTAGGCGATCGTGCCCGCCACCGGCGGGGTCGACCCGGGCGGCTCGCCGAGGCGGGCGGCGAGGTCGTAGTCGAGCAGCTTGGCGTGGCCGCGCGCGTCCACGAGGACGTTCTCGGGCTTGACGTCGCGGTGGACGACGCCGCGCGCGTGGAGGTGGGCGAGCGCGTCGGCCACGCCGGCGAGGGCCTCAAGGCGCTCGGACAGGGTGGCGCCCTTGTCGGCCCAGCGCGTGTAGCGCACGCCCAGCACCAGCGGCATCAGCAGCGCCGGGCGGCCCAGGACGGTGGTGGCCCCGTCGACGGGGTTCAGGTGCGGGTGGTCGAGGCCGCGGCCCACCTCGAGCTCGCGGGCCGCGCGCCAGGAGTCCTCTACGCGGAACAGCTTCAGCGCCGCCAGCCGGCGGCCGTCGCTGGCCAGGTAGACGCGCGCCGAGACGCCCCTGTCGAGCTCGCGCAGCACCTGGAGGCCCCCCTCCAGCCGGGTGCCGATGATCCTCACCGCTTCACCAGTACACCAGCCCGGAGCAGGTCCGCGAAGGCTTCCTTCTCGAGCTCGGCGGCGTCGCGCGCCTCCCCCGCCGGGGGCGCCACGAGGAGCAGGTGCCTGTAGCCGGCGCGCAGCACCGCCTCGCGGGTGCGCTCGAGGAACCGCCGCACCTCGCGCTTGTAGGCCTCGACCTCGTCCGGTCCGGCGGGTCGCCTCTCGCCCGTCTCGACGTCCACCACCTCCAGCTCGCCGCGGGGCGGGTCGAGGTCCTCGGCGGCCACCACCTGCAGGAACGCCGCGTCGAGCCCGCGCGCCTTGAGGGCCGAGAGGGCCGGCCGGAGCGGGGCGTCCTCGAACAGGTCCGAGATCACCAGGGCGAGGGCGGTGCCCCGCTGCGGCGGCAGCGACAGCGCGAACGTCTTCAGGCCGCTTACCGGCCCGCTGCCGCGCGCCCCCGTCGACTCGTCGATGAACGTCCACGTCGCGCGCATCGCGGCGCGGCCCTGCAGCGGCCGGCTGCTGCCGCCGGAGACGCGGTGCACCTGCATCGGGGCGTCCCGCTGCGCCACGTAGCTAAGGAGCTGCGCCAGCACCCGCGCGTAGGCGCGCTTGCCGCCCACGGCCATGCTCGCCGAGTCGTCCAGCACGAGGTGCAGCTTGACGGCGCGCTCGGCCTGGTGCAGGCGGGTGTAGAGCCGGCCGGTGCGGGCGTAGACGCGCCAGTCGACGTACCTGAGCTCGTCGCCGGGCTGGTACGGCCTGAAGTCGTGGAACTCGACGCCCTGGCCCGGCTCGCGGCTGGCGCGCTCGCCGCTCACCGCCGCCAGCGCCCGCGAGGCGAGCGAGTAGCGGTCGAGGAGGGCGCGGCTGCGTGCGGTCAGCATCGCCGGTCCGCGGGCGTCAGCGCTTCTTGTCGAGGCCGTCCAGGACGTCCTGCAGCACGGCGTCGGTGTCGACGCCCTCGACCTCGGCCTCGAACGTCAGCATCAGCCGGTGCCGGAGCGCCGGGAGGACGGCGCGCCTGATGTCCTCGAGCTCGACGTTCGGCCGCCCCGCCGCCAGCGCGAAGCCCTTGGCCGCCAGGGTGATCGCCTGGGCGCCGCGCGGGCTGGCGCCGAGGCGGACGTAGGGGTGCTGGTGCGTGGCCTCGACGAGGCGCACGACGTAGTCGAGGGCGGCGTCGGCGATCGGCACCGCGCGCAGCATGCGCTGCAGCGTGAGGAGCTCCTCGCGGTCGAAGACGCGCTCGACGCGGCCGTCGTCGGCGCCCGTCGTGACGACGAGGATGCGACGCAGCGTGGCCGGGTCGGGCCGCTTGACCAGGATCTTGAACATGAACCTGTCGAGCTGGGCCTCGGGCAGCGGGTACGTGCCCTCCATCTCGAGCGGGTTCTGGGTGGCTAGCACCATGAACGGGTCGGGCAGCGGGTGGCGCGTGCCGGCGACGGTGACGGCGCGCTCCTGCATCGCCTCGAGCAGCGCCGACTGCGACTTCGGCGTGGCGCGGTTGATCTCGTCGGCGAGCAGTACGTTCGCGAAGACCGGCCCCGGCTGGAACTCGAAGCCCGCGCGACCCTCGACGAAGACCATCGTGCCCGTGACGTCGGCGGGCATCAGGTCGGGCGTGAACTGGATGCGGGCGAACGTCAGGTCGGTCGCCTCGGCGAACGCCCTGACCAGGCGCGTCTTGCCCAGGCCGGGGACGCCCTCGATGAGCGCGTGGCCCCGCGCCAGGGCCGCGACGAGCAGCTCCTCGACGACGGTCTCCTGGCCGAGGATCACGCTCGAGATGCCGGTGAGGATGCGGCGGAACTTCTCGCGGAAGGCCTCGTTCGCGCTGCCGGGGACCGGTCCTGTCGTCATGTCGCCCCGGAGTATACGTGCGCATCCTGAACTTCACCCGGTCAGCGAGTAGACTCGTCGCATGAGGCCCGCTTGGGGCAGGGTCACCCTGCGCCCGCTCGAGGAGTTCTCCGAGTCGGACTGGCGCCGGCTGCAGAGCCACTTCCGGGACCCGGAGATCTCCTACCTGAACGGGACGCCCCCGAACCGCATGCCGCTGTGGCTCTTGAAGCGCCTGCTCAAGGCCGACGCCCAGCGGAACGACAGGGAGACCTTCGGCATCTTCGACGAGCGCGACGAGTTCATCGGTACCACCGAGCTCTACGACGTGCACGGCGGCACCGCGACGCTGGGCATCATCATCGGCGAGAAGACCCACTGGTCGAAGGGCTACGGCCCCGAGGCCATGCGCGCGCTCCTCGACTACGCCTTCACGCACCTCGGCCTCGAGCTGGTGCGGCTCGAGACGTTCGGCGACAACCTGCGCGCCCAGTCCGCCTTCAGGAAGGTGGGCTTCCGCGAGGTGCGCCGCCGCGTCGGCCCGAGTGGCCGCGTCGACGTCTTCATGGAGATCACGCGCGCGGCCTGGCGCGAGCAGCTCGACTCCGCGCGCCAGGCGGCGACGGCGAGCTAGCGCGGACGCGAGCCGGCGGGGGCCGCTGCGGCCACCGCCGGGCCGCGGCCGCTCCCGTCCCGCCGCGGGCGCCGCGGGCTAGTCGCCGCTCCTAGCGCCCTCCTGGCTGGCGAAGAAGTCCTTGACCGCCTTGGCCGCGGCCTGGCCCACGCCGGGGATCGCCGCCAGCGTGCCGACGTCCGCCGAGCGCAGCTCGTCGATGCTGGAGAAGTGCGCCAGCAGGGCGTCGCGGCGCTTGGGGCCGATGCCGGGCACGTCGTCCAGCAGGCTGCGCGTGAGGGCCTTGCCGCGCCGCTGCCGGTTGTAGCCGACGGCCACCCGGTGCGCCTCGTCGCGGACGTTGATGAGCAGCTTCAGCGCCGGGTGGGTCAGCGGCACCAGCAGCTCCTCCCCGTCCTCGAGGATCAGCGTCTCCTGCTTCTTGGCCAGGCCGACCATGGGCACGTCGAGCCCCGCCTCCTGCAGGGCGCGCCTGGCGGCGCTCATCTGCCCCTTGCCGCCGTCGATCAGCAACAGGTCGGGCAGCGGCATCTTGTCGGCCAGCGAGCCCGTGAAGCGGCGCCTCACGGCCTGGTGCATCGCGTAGTAGTCGTCCGAGCGCTGCGGGTTGCGTATGCGCAGGCGGCGGTAGTCGCTGCGCTTCGCGCGCCCGCCCTCGAAGACGACGATGCTGGCGACCGTGTGCTCGCCCATGAGGTTCGAGATGTCGAAGCCCTCGATGCGCCAGGGCGGGCTCTCGAGAGCGAGGAGCTTCTGCAGCTCGCTGACGCCGGGCGCCTCGCCGCGCCGCTCCAGCAGCGCGATCTCGGCCTCGAGGCCGGTCGTGGCGTTGCGCTGCGCCATCTCCATGAGCTCGACCTTGTCGCCGCGGCGCGGCACCCGCACCTCGACGCGGCGCCCGGCGCGCGTCGAGAGGTACTCGGTCCAGACGTGGAGGTCGAGGTCGCTCTCGGGCACCAGCACCAGCGGGGGCACGAGCATCGCGCGCCCGTAGTAGTCGGCCATGAACGCCTCGAGGACCTCGGCGTCGCTGGCGCCCTCGGCGTTCTGCAGGAAGCGCTTGTCGCGCCCCACGACGCGTCCGCCCCGCATCTGGAAGAGCTGGACCATCGCGAAGTCGCCCGCCTTGGCCACGCCGAGGAAGTCGAGGTCGTCGGCCTCGGAGTGCACGACGCTGGTGTCGTACCCGGTGACGCGCTTCACCGCCTCGAGCCGGTCCCGGTAGGTCGCGGCCAGCTCGAAGTCCTGCCGCGCCGCGGCGGCCCGCATGTCCGCCTCCATGCGGGCGATGACCTCGCCCACGCGCCCCTCGAGGAACGCCTTGACCTGCGCGACGACCTCCCTGTACTCGGCCTCGTCGACGGGGTAGGCGCAGGGGGCGAAGCAGCGGCCCATGTGGTAGCGCAGGCACGGCCGCTTGCGCGGCTGCATCGGCACCCCCGAGTTCTTGCGCAGCTTGAAGACGCTGTAGACGAGGTCCTGCACGCGCCTGACGGAGCCGGCGCTGGGGTAAGGGCCGAAGTACGTGCCGCCGTCCTTCACGACGCGGCGGGTGAACACGAGCGTCGGGTACGGCTCGTTCGTGAGCTTGAGGAACGGGTAGGACTTGTCGTCCTTGAGGAGGACGTTGAAGTGCGGCTTGTGCCGCTTGATCAGGTTCGCCTCGAGGATCAGCGCCTCCACCTCGTCGGCGGTGACGATGAACTCGAGCGAGGCGGCCTCGCGCGTCAGCAGGCGCGACTTCTGGCCGGCGTGCTTGCCGAAGTAGCTGCGCACGCGCGAGCGCAGGTTCTTCGCCTTGCCGACGTAGATCACGCGCCCTTGGGCGTCGAGGTAGAGGTAGCAGCCGGGCTGCTGAGGCAGCACCGGCAGGTCGGTGCGCTTCATCGCTGGATACTACGTCGCCATCGGGCTAATCGGGGTATTCGGCCTCGCCCGTGACGTTCGCCAGCATGCGGGTCAGCACGGACCGCACGGTAGCGAGCTCGGCGTCCGACACGCCGCGCCTCAAGCGCTCGTCGAAGCTGGCGGCCGCCTGGGAGAGGCGGTCGAAGAGCTCCTCCCCCGCCGGGGTCAGCTCGATCCTGTGGACGCGGCGGTCCTCCGGGGCGCGGTAGCGCTTCACGTAGCCCGCCTGCTCGAGCGCGGACAGGTGGTGGGTCAGCGTCGCGTCCTGCACCCCGACCCGTTCGGCGACCTCCCGCTGGCTCGAGGCCGGGCTGGTGCACAGCGCCAGGAGCACGAACCACACGGGACGGGAGCCCCCCACCCGCGCCAGCTCCTCGTCGAACTCCTTCGACATCGCCGTCACGACGTCCCACAGGAAGCGCCCGATGGGCCTCTCCCTGTGACCGCCGGGGCCCGCCGCAAGCCCGACGGCCTTCTCAGCCGGCCCGCTGAGCTGCCCAGCCGACCCGCTCGGGTTCTCTACCGGCTCGGAGGCCATCGCGACGAGTATATCCGGCCGTTAGTGCTCCAAGCGTTTGACATCTAAGCCTTAGATGTCTATCGTTCTCGCGTGCTCTCGCAGCCGGCCGACCCGGCCGGCTGACAGGAGGCGGAGATGCTCGAGGAGAAGATCGTGGCCAGCGCCGTGGACCGGCTGGCCGAGCGCGTCCGGGGCGGGGTCATAAGGCCCGCGGACGACGGCTACGACGCCGCCAGGCAGCTCACGCTGCCCGGGCGGGACCCACGGCCGCTGGCCATCGTCAGGCCGCTCGACACGGACGACGTCGCCGCCGCCGTCGCCGTGCTCGTCGGCGAGGGGGTGCCGTTCGCGGTGCGCGGCGGGGGCCACCACCCAGCCGGCTGGAGCGGCGGCGACGGCAAGGTCGTGCTCGACATGCGCGCCATGGACGGGATCGAGCTGGACGTCCCCGGTCGCGTCGCCACCGCGCAGGGCGGCGCGACGACGGGGGCGTACACGAAGGCCGCGGGCGAGCACGGCCTGGCGACGGGCTTCGGCGACACGCCCACCGTGGGCGTGGCGGGCCTGACCATAGGCGGCGGCCTCGGCTTCCTCAGCCGCGCGCACGGCCTCACCGTCGACAACCTCCTGGGTGCCGAGGTCGTGACGGCCGACGGCCGCGCGGTGTGGACCGACGCCGAGGCGCACCCCGACCTGTTCTGGGCGCTGCGCGGCGGAGGCGGCGGCCTGGGCGTGATCACGCGCCTGCGCTTCGCCCTGCGCGACGTGCCGAGCGTCTACGGCGGCATGCTGGTGCTCCCCGCCTCCCCCGAGGTGCTCCACGGCGTGGTGGCCGCGGCCCTCGAGGCGCCCGACGAGCTCACGGTGATCGTCCAGACGATGCTGGCGCCGCCGCTGCACTTCTTCCCGCCCGAGCTCCACGGCAAGGCCCTGGTGTTCGTGCAGGGCGCCTACCTCGGCGACGAGGAGGCGGGGAGGGAGGCCTTCGCGCCGCTGCGGGCCCTGGCCAGGCCGCTGGCCGACCAGGTCCAGGCCAGGCCCTACCCGAGCCTTTTCGAGGAGCCGGAGGGCGCGCCGCCGCTGCGCCTGAGGTTCGCGACCACCTTCCGCGACTCCTGGGACCTCGCGACCGCGGAGCGCGTGCTCGCGCTCGTGACCGCCCCGGCGGCCGGCCTGCGGGCCGTGCAGCTCAGGCCGCTGGGCGGCGCCATCGCGCGCGTGCCGGACGACGAGACCGCCTACCCGCACCGGCGGAGGCGCCTGCTGGTCGGCACCGTCGCGGGCGGTCCCCCGACGCTCGACCAGGCGCCGACGCTGGCGTGGATCGCCGAGGCGCGCGCCGCGCTGCGCGAGGGCGACGTGGCGTTCTTCAGCTTCCTGGACGCGGGCGGCGCCACCCCGAGGGACGCGTTCCCGGGCGTGTGGGACAGGCTGCAGGCCGTGCGGCGCGCCTACGACCCGGAAGGCGTCTTCGGCGCGCACCTCGCCGCCACGCTGGACTGAGGCGCGCCCCGCCGGGGCCGGTGCGCCCCGAGCGTCGCGCCCAGCCCCCGGACCTCACGGGACGACGGCCGCCGCCCCAGGAAGGGCGGCGGCCGTACGCGTTCGCCTGTACGCGCCGCCTAGAGGTCGAGCATCAGCTCCTCGGGCGTCTGGAGCAGCTCGATCAGCCGGCTCGTGAACGAGGCCGCGACGGCGCCGTCGAGCACGCGGTGGTCGAACGAGAGGCTGAGGTAGACCATCCAGCGCGCGGCGATCGAGTCGTCGGGCAGCACGACCGGGCGCTTCTTGATCGAGTGCAGGCCCAGGATCGCGGCCTCGGGGACGTTGATGATCGGGAACGAGAAGAGACCGCCCAGGCTGCCGATGTTGGTGATCGAGAAGGTGCCGCCCCTCACGTCGTCGGGGGCGAGCTTGCCGGCGCGCGCGGCCTCGGCGAGGCGCTGCACCTCGGCGGCGACCTCGATGAGGCTCAGGCCGTCGACGTCCTTCACCACGGGCACGACCAGGCCGTCGGGCACGGCGACCGCCATGCCGATGTTGTAGTACCGCTTGACGACGATCTCGCCCCTCTCCTCGTCGAGGCTCGAGTTCAGGGCCGGGTACTCCTTAAGCGCCGCCACGACCGCCTTCATCACGAAGGGCAGGTAGGACAGCCTCACGCCGCGCTTCTCGGCCACGGGCTTCAGGCGCTCGCGCAGCGCCACGAGCCCGGAGACGTCGGCCTCGTCGACGTGCAGCGTGCGCACGGTCTGGAGGTGCGACGCCACCATCTGCTGCGAGATCAGTCGCCGCAGGCCGCGGACGGGCACGCGCTCCTCGAGGGCGGCGACGTCCTTCGGCGCCGCCGGGGGCGCGGCCGCCATCCTCTCGGCGTGGGCGCGGACGTCCTCGACGCGCACGCGGCCGTTCGGCCCGCTGCCGACGACCTGCTCGATGTCGATGCCGAGCTCCCGGGCCAGCTTCCTCGCCGCGGGCACGGCCAGCACGCGGCCGTAGGGGCCCTTCACCGGCGCGGGGCCGGCGGTCCGGGCGGGCGCGGCCGGGGGCGGCGCCACCGCGGCGGCCGCGGCCTGGCCGCGCTGGAGCGAGAGGCGGTGGACGGGCTCCTCGCCGCGCGCGTCACCCGGCTTGAAGAGGCTCAGCTCCTCGCCGCGGTCCTCGGAGGCACGCGGGCCGCCCTCGACGATCGAGCGCTCCTCCTCGCCGTGGCCGGGGGCGCGCGCAGCGGAGGCGACGCCGTCATGAGCGGGCTCCGCAGCCGAGGGCGCGCGGGCCCCGCCGGCGGCGGCGCGCGGGCTCGTCCCGGCCTCAGGGGCCGGAGCGCCCGGCGGCTCGCCCACCGCCTCCCCCGGCTCGGCGATCAGCGCGATCGCCTGGTGGACCTTCACGACCTCGCCCTCCGCCGCCAGGTGCTTCACGACCGTGCCGGCGTAGGGGCTGGGGAGCTCGACGGTGACCTTGTCGGTCATCACCTCGACGACGGGCTGGTCCTTGGCGACCGCGCCGCCCTCGGGCACCAGCCACTTGACGATCTCGCCCTCGACGACGGACTCGGCCAGCTCGGGCAGCAGCAGCTCACGCGGCACTGTCAGCCAGTCCTCCTCTGCCTCAGTACGTCAGCACGCGCTCGACGGCGCGGAGTATGCGGTTCGGGCTGGGCAGGTACTCGCGGTCCTGCGCGTAGGGGTAGGGCGTGTCGAAGCCCGCGACGCGCAGCGGGGGCGCCAGGAGGCTGTCCATGACCTCCTCGACGATCGTCGCCGAGACCTCGGCCATGAAGCCGGCGGTGCGCGGCGACTCGCTCACCAGCACGACGCGCCCCACGCGGGCGACGGCCTCGAGCACGGCGCCCTCGTCCCACGGCTGCAGCGAGCGCAGGTCGATCACGTGCGCGCCTACGCCCTGCTCCTGCAGCGCGTCGGCCGCCTTCATCGTCTCGGCCATGCTCCCGCCGTAGCTCACCAGCACGACGTCGTCACCCTCGCGCCGCACCGCCGCCTCGCCGATGGCGACCACGTGGTCGCCCTCCGGCACCTCCTCCTTCACGGCACGGTAGAGGCGCTTCGGCTCCATCACGACCACGGGGTCGTCGTCGCGGATCGCCGCGCGCAGGAGGCCGGCGGCGTCCGAGGGAGTCGAGGGGTAGACGACCTTGAGGCCGGCCGTGTGGACGAAGTGCGCGTCGGGGTTCTGCGAGTGGTGGTGGCCGCCGCGGACGCCGCCGCCGGCCGGCATGCGCACCACCATCGGCGCGGTGAAGGCGCCGCCCGAGCGGTAGCGGACCTTCGCGACCTGCGACACGAGCTGGTCGAAGCCGGGGTAGACGTAGTCGGCGAACTGGATCTCGGCCACGGGCCTGATGCCGTAGACGGCCATGCCCAGCGCGGCGCCGATGATCGCGGCCTCGGACAGCGGCGAGTCGATCACCCTGTCGGGGCCGTACTTCTCGAACAGCCTGTCGGTGGCGAGGAACACGCCGCCGCGCTTGCCGACGTCCTCGCCGATGACCACGACGCGCTCGTCGCGCGCCATCTCGCTGTCGAGCGTCGCGGCGATGGCCTGCGCCATCGTCTGCAGGCTCATGGTCTGGCGCCCTCCCGGTCCGTCACGCCTCGAGCTCCCGGCGCTGCTTGGCCAGGCGCTCGGGCATCTCGGCGTAGACGTCCTCGAACATCCACTCGACCGGCGGCGGGCCGGCGGCCTCGGCCTCGTTCACCGCCGCCTCGATGCGCGCCTCGACCTCGGCGCGGGCGCGCTGCTCCTCGTCCTCGTCCCACAGGCCCCGGCGCTCGAGGAAGCGGCGGAAGCGCGTCAGCGGGTCGCGCCGCTTCCACGCCTCGACCTCCTGGCGCGGCCTGTAGCGGGCGTCGTCGTCGGCCGAGGAGTGGCCGCCGTAGCGGTAGACGACGAGCTCGATGAGCGCCGGACCCACGCCCTCGCGGGCGCGCTCGACGGCCTCGCGGGCCACGTAGTACGAGGCCAGCACGTCCATGCCGTCCACGAGGTAGCCGGGCATGCCGTAGGCGTGGGCCTTCACGGCGATGTTGTCGGAGCCCGTCTGCTTCTTCAGGTCGACGCTGATGGCGTAGCCGTTGTTCTCGCAGGCGAAGACGATGGGAGCGCCCTGCGCGCCGGCCAGGTTCAGGCCGGCGTGCCAGTCGCCCTCGCTGGTGGCGCCGTCGCCGAAGCTGCACAGCACGACCTGCGACCTGCCCGCGAGCTTCATCGCCAGCGCCGTGCCTACGGCGGGCGGGACGTGCGAGCCGATCGGCGACGCGACCGTGAAGACGTTGAGCTCGCCGGAGCCCGGATGGTAAGGCATCTGCCGCGCCTTCGCCGGGTCGGCGCGCGTCCCCATCACCTGGGCCACGAACTCGACGAGCGGCACGCCGAACGCGAGCACCAGCGAGACGTCGCGGTAGTACGGGTAGAGCCAGTCGTGGCCCGGGCGCACGGCGTGCGCCAGGCCCACCTGCGCGGCCTCGTGGCCGGCGCTGGGGGCGACGAAGCTCGTCTTCCCTTGACGTTGGAGGCGGCTCATCCTCTCGTCGACGAGCCGCCCCAGCAGCATGTCCAGGTAGAACCCGCGTAGCTGCGCGGGCTCGAGGTCCAGGTCGAAGCGGCCCAGCCACTCGCCGCCGTCGCCGATGAGCCGGATCGGCTCCTGCGTGAAGGGCTCGAAGGCCTGCCCTTGAAGGATCATGCGTCGCTCCCTACCGGCCCTGGCGCCCATCGCGCCTAGGGCCCCGACAGAGGCGTAGGCGACGAACCGGCGGCACCGACAGCCCGCCGGCCACGGACGGACAGTGATCTGACGATACCACCGGCCCGCGGGCACGATCCGTAACGGAGCCGGCATGCGCGAGCACAGCCGGCGCGGCGCGCTCGGCCTTATCCTCGCGTCGTGGAGCGCTCGTCCACGCTTCCGGCCCTGCCCGACATGGCGCGCGAGCTCGCCCGCCGCGTGGGCTCGCTGCCGCCCCACGCGCTCATCGCCCTGACCCTGGCCGCCTGCCTCGGCCTCGCCGCCCTGGCGCGCCTGCTCGGCAGCTCGGCGTGGCTGTGGGCCACGCTGGCCGGCGGCGCCTTCCTGGTGGCCTACGGGCGCCTCGGCGCCCGCGGCGCGCTGCTCCTGGGCGCGGCGCTCGCCGGTTCGGGCGTGGGGATCCTGTTCGAGGCCGTCGCGGGCTGGGACGGCGCCTACCTGCTCAGCCTCGGCGCGGCGCTGGCGATGGCCGACGCCCTCGACCCGTCGCCGGCGCACCTCCCCCTCGTGGTGGGCGGCGCCCTCGCGCTGATCGGCCTGGCGGTGGGGCTCGCCGCCGCCGACCTCGTGACCGCGCTGCTCCTGGGCGCCGTGACCGCGGGCGTGGCGCTGCTCGCGGCGCGCGAGGGCTGAGGGTCCGCGGGTGGCGCGAACCCGGTTGCCAGGCCCGCTGCTCGCCGCGCGCGAGAGCTGAGGCCGCGCGCCGGCGGGAACGCGCGTCCGGGCCCCGCCAGACGGTGACGCCGGCGCCACCCGCGCCCGGGCTGTGCCCGCGTGGGCCGCACCGACGCGCGGAGACGGCGGGACCGTCCTATAGACTGCCGATGCGCGCTCCGGCGCGCGCCGCCCGCAGCGGCCGGGGCCGGCCGCTCGCCGAGGAAGAGAGAGACGATGGAACAGACGATCCACCGCGGGTTGGAAGGCGTCAACATCGACGTCAGCTCGATCTGCCACATCGACGGCGCCAAGGGCGAGCTGATCTACCGCGGCTACGACATCAGGGAGCTGGCGAACAAGGCGACCTTCGAGGAGGTCGTCCACCTGCTGTGGGAGGGCGAGCTCCCGACGAGGGCCCAGCTCGACGCGTTCAAGGCCGATATCGCCCGGTGCTTCGCGGTCCCGCAGGCCGTGAACGACATGCTGAAGGCGCTGCCGCGCGACGTCGACCCGATGCACGCCCTCACCGCGGCGGTGGCGCTCCTCGGCTCGCTCGACCCGCAGGCCGACGACACGGGACTCGACAACGTCAAGCGCATCGGCAAGCTGCTGGTGGGCCAGTTCCCCACGATCGTCGCCGGCATCCAGCGCGTGCGCCAGGGCCTGGAGCCGCTGGCGCCGCACCCCGACCTCGGGATCGCCGCGAACTTCCTCTACATGCTGACGGGCGAGGAGCCGACGGAGGCCGCCACGAACGTGATGGACGTGGCGCTGGTGCTGCACGCCGAGCACGGCTCGAACGCCAGCACCTTCGTGGCCCGCGCCTCCGCCAGCACCCTCACCGACGTCTACAGCGCGATCACCGCGGCCACCGCGACCCTCAAGGGGCCGCTCCACGGCGGCGCCAACGAGGCCGTGATGGAGGCCCTGGAGCAGATCGGCAGCGTCGAGAACGTCGAGGCCTACGTGCTCGACGTCCTGTCGCGGCCGGGCGGCCGCGTGATGGGCTTCGGCCACCGCGTCTACCGCGTGCTCGACCCGCGCGCCCAGGTCCTCAAGGAGGTCAGCCGCCAGCTGGCCGAGGAGTCGGGCGACAGCAAGTGGTTCGAGATGAGCCTCGAGATGGAGCGCGTGATGGAGCGCGAGATGGCCAAGCGCGGCAAGCAGGTGCGGCCGAACGTCGACTTCTTCAGCGCCTCGGTCTACCGCATGCTCGGGTTCCCGGCCGCGATGTACACGCCGATCTTCGCCGTGGCGCGCATCGCCGGCTGGATGGCGCACCTCTACGAGCAGTACGCCGACAACAAGCTCATGCGCCCGCGCCTCGTCTACCAGGGCCCGCGCGACAAGACGTTCGTCCCCATCGACCAGAGGGGCTGAGGACGGCCCACGGCGGCTGAGGCCGGCGGAGAGCTACCGGCTCGCCGCCCGCACCTCGAGGCTGGCCACGAAGGCCCGCAGCCACTCGCCGTAGCGCTCCGCCCCGACGCGGTTCCAGGCGTCGACGTGCTCGACGCCCTCGAGCCGGTGGTAGGTGACGGGGACGCGCAGGGCGCTCACGAACCTGTCGACCGACTCGACCGGCACCGTCGTGTCGGCCGTGCCGGCGACGACCATCACCGGCACGGGCACGCGGTCGGCCGACTCGGCCTGCACCAGCGAGCCGAAGTCGACGCCGGTGCGCCAGCCTGCCACGGCCAGGGCGAGGCGCGTCAGGGGGCCCGGCAGGGGGAGCCCGGCCTTCGCGGCGCCGAGCTCGATGGCGGCGTAGGGGTCGACGAGCGGCGAGTCGAGCACGACGCCCACGACCTCGGGCAGGTCGCCGCCCCAGCGCTCGAGGGCCTCGAGCGCGATCGCTCCGCCCATCGAGATGCCGAAGAGCACGACCCTGTCGACCCCGCGCCGGCGCAGCTCGCGGGCGCCCGCGAGCGCGTCCTCCCACTCGCTGGCGCCGTAGTGGTAGAGGCCGTCGGGGCTCGGGTCGGAGGCGTCGTGGTTCCGGTACGACTGCGCCAGCACGTGCAGGCCCAGGTCGTGCAGCAGGGGGACGAACCGCAGCGTCTCGATCAGCTCGCCGCGGCGCCGGCCGTGCAGCACGAGCGCGCCGCTGCGGCTCCGCGAGCGCTCGGGCGCCGGCGGCACGTACCAGGCGCGCACGTTCCCGACCGGGCCGCGCAGGGTCAGGTCCTCGAAGGCGAGGCCGTGGTCGCGCAGCGGGTCGCGACGGTACACGAAGTTGTCGATGCGCGCCGGGGCGCCCGCGGCCGGCAGCTCGCCCTCGACGACGTCGAGCCGCCGCGTGACGGCGCCGCCCGCGTCCGCGACCGCCTCCCCGAGGAGCCCGTAGCCGCCGTCCCAGACCAGGGCGTACGTGCCGTTCGCGTCGACGTCGGCGTGCTGTCTGCCGCTGTCCGTGCGCGGCAGCGTGACCGTGACCGGCGGCCCCGGGTCGGACGCGACCACCTCGAACTCCGGCATCAGCGAGTACGGCGCCGGCACGACGACGCGGCTCGAGAGGACCCAGCCGAGCGCGAGCACCGCGGCTGCCAGCACCAGGAGGAGCGCGGCGGCGACGAGCACCGCCCTCACCAAGCCACCCTCCCGAAGGTGTGGGCGCGCTCGGGGCTGGTCGAGAACATCACCACGGGCGTGCCCGTGACCTCCTCGATCAGGCCGAGGTAGGCCTGGAGCTCCGCCGGCATGTCCTCGCGCCTGTCGATGCCGCCGAGGTCGCCCCAGCCGGGCATGTCGCGGTAGACGGGCTCCCCGCCCGGCCCGTAGGCGACGCAGACGCGCACCGGGTCGAGGCCCGAGAGCACGTCGAGCTTCGTGAGCACCAGGCCGTCGAAGCCGTTGATCTCGCAGGCGTACCTGAGCTGCGCCAGGTCGAGCCAGCCCACCCTCCGGGCGCGGCCCGTGGTCGTGCCGTACTCGTCCCACTGCTGCTCGCCGGTGCCCCGCAGGCGCAGCGCGAGGTCGGGGTCCAGGACCTCCGTGGGGAACGGCCCGTGCCCGACGCGCGTGGTGAACGCCTTCACGACGCCGTAGACCGCCTCGAGGGCCCTGTGGCTCACGCCGGCGCCGATGAGGATGCCGCCCACGGTGGGGTGGCTGCTGGTGACGTAGGGGTAGGTGCCGTACGCGAGGTCGAGCATCGTCCCCTGGCCCCCCTCGAACAGCACGCGCTTGCCCTCGGCGAGCGCCTGCCTGACGAGCGCCCCGGTGTCGCGCACCAGCGGCACGATGCGGTGGCGGACGGCGTCGAGCTCGGCCATCGCGGCGTCGACGCTGGTCCAGCCGACCCGCGCGGTGGAGTTCGGCTTGGCCTCGAGCAGGCGGGCGAGACGCTCGCGCAGCACGGCCTCGTCTACGAGGTCGCCCGCCCTGATGCCGACCCGGCGCGCCTTGTCCGAGTAGGCCGGCCCGATGCCGCGGCCGGTGGTGCCGACGAAGCCGCCGCCCTCGTCGTTCTTGCGGTGGTGCGGCAGCACCAGGTGCGCCTCGTGCGAGACCCAGACCCGGCCGGGGTCGCGCCGCGCGGCCATCTCGTCGAGCTCCTGCACGAAGGCCCACGGGTCGATGACCATGCCGCCGCCGAGGACGGAGACGGGCCTGTCGTGGAGGGTGCCGCAGGGCAGGTGGTGCAGCTTGAACACCTCGCCGCCGACGACGACGGTGTGGCCGGCGTTCGCCCCGCCTGAGTAGCGCACGACGACGTCTGCCTCGCTGGCCAGGGCGTCGACGACCTTGCCCTTGCCCTCGTCACCCCACTGCGCGCCGATGACAGCGATGCCTGGCACGTTGCCTCCTCGCGCCGCGCCCCGCGCGGCCGCCTCGGGCGACGGGCGTCGGAGCGGCCCATCCCCGCGGGCGACGTAAGAGTAACCTTAGCGGCATGACCACGCCCGCCGCCCCCAGGCCCACGGTGCTGCTCACCACCTCGACGGTCCCGCGCACGACGTCCTTGAAGCGCGACGACGCGATGACGGGCCGCAACTACTCCCAGGCCGTCGCCCTGGCGGGCGGGCTGCCGCTGATGGTCGCGAACCTGGACCCGGAGCTGGCGGCCGAGTACGCGCGGACCGCCGACGCGCTGCTGCTCACGGGCGGCGGCGACGTCGACCCGGAGCTGTTCGGCGCGCTGCCCGACCGCGACCTCGGCTCCGTGGACCCCGAGCGCGACGCCTTCGAGCTCGCGCTCTACGCCGCGTTCCGCGAGGCCGGGAAGCCGGTCCTCGGCGTCTGCCGCGGCTGCCAGGTGCTCAACGTCGCCCACGGCGGCAAGCTCCACCAGCACCTGCCGAGCGTGCCCGGCACGCACCAGCACGACCAGCGCGACCTGCGCGGCTTCCCCTCGCACACGGTCGAGCTCGAGGCCGGCAGCCGCCTGGCCGCCGCCTACGGCGCCACGCGCGTGAGGACGAACAGCTACCACCACCAGGCGATCTCCGAGGTGGGGGCCGGGCTGCGCGCCGTCGCCCGCGCCGGCGACGGGGTCGTCGAGGCCGTGGAGGCGGAGTCCGGCCCGCTCGTCGTGGGCGTGCAGTGGCACCCCGAGATGATGTTCGAGCGCTTCGCGGAGCACCTGGCGCCCTTCCGGCTGCTGGTCGAGGCCGCCCTCCGCCAGCCGGCGCGCTGAGCGCCCGCGTGCCCGCGCGCCGGCGCCCGCGCTCCGGGCGCTCGCGGGGCGTCGCGTCCCCGGCGGCGCCGGGGTCCCGCTGGGGCGTCGCGTCCCCGGGACCCGAGACGGCCCCCGTTGACGAGCGGGGCTGCCGCGGTAGTAGACTTCCGCGCATGTCGCCAGCGCGCCGAGGAGGTGGTGCCGTGGAAGACGGCTACGGCTACTTCCGCTTGTCCGCCACCCCTGCGCCCGCTGGTCTCCCCCTCTGAAGCGACGGTCAGGACCAGGGCGCGTCCAGTGAGCGGGACCACGCCGGTCCCGACGAGAGCGCGAGAGAAGGTCCCATGGTCATCGTCATGCGTAAGGACGCCGACGCGGCGTCGATCGAGAAGGTCGTAAGCGAGGTCAAGAGCCGGGGCTTCATGCCCCACGTCAGCGAGGGCGAGTCGCGCACGCTGATCGGCGCGATCGGCCCCGCGCCCACAGAGGAGCTCAGGGAGCACTTCGCCGGGCTGGCGGGCGTCGAGACGGTCGTGCGCATCACGAAGCCGTTCAAGCTCGCCTCGCGCGAGTTCAGGCACGACGACTCGTTCGTGATGATCGGCGGGGTGAAGACCGGCAACGGCCGGTTCGTCGTCGCCGCCGGCCCCTGCGGCGTCGAGAGCCGCGAGCAGACGCTGGAGGCGGCCGACATCGTCAAGCGCGCCGGCGCGCAGGTGCTGCGCGGCGGCGCCTACAAGCCCCGCACCTCCCCGTACGCGTTCCAGGGCCTCGGCGAGCAGGGCCTCGAGATCCTCGCCGAGGCGCGCGCGGCCACCGGCCTGCCCATCGTCACCGAGGTCACCACGCCCGAGCTCGTCGAGAAGGTCGCGTCCGTCGCGGACATGCTCCAGGTCGGCGCCAGGAACACCCAGAACTTCGCGCTCCTCGCCGAGGTGGGCCGCTCCGGCAAGCCGGTGCTGTTCAAGCGCGGCATGTCCACGTCGGTCAGCGAGTTCCTCCAGGCCGCGGAGTACATCCTCAGCCAGGGCAACCCGCAGGTGGTGCTCTGCGAGCGCGGCATCAGGACGTTCGAGACCTCGACGCGCTTCACGCTCGACGTCAGCGCCGTACCGGTGCTCAAGGAGCTCTCGCACCTGCCCGTGTGGGTCGACCCCAGCCACGCCGCGGGCCGCCGCTCGCTGGTCGCGTCGCTGGCGCTCGCCGGGGCCGCCGCCGGCGCCGACGGGATCATCGTCGAGGTGCACCCCAGGCCGGAGGAGGCGAAGTCCGACGCTGCGCAGCAGCTCGACGAGGCCGAGTTCGCCGGCCTGATGGCGCGCCTCGAGCCCGTCGTGCGGGCGCTCGGGAAGACCTTCTGACGTGCGGCCCCTGGGCACGCTGGCCATCGCCGGCGTGGGCCTGATCGGCGGTTCCGTCGCGCTCGGCGCGCGGGAGCGCGGCCTCGCCCACCGCGTCGTCGGCTTCGACCAAGACCCGCGGGCCCTCGACGCCGCGCTGGGCCTCGGCGCCATCGACGAGGCGCGACTGGAACAGGGCGACTGGCTCGCCGAGGTCGACCTCCTCGTCCTGGCCGCGCCCACGAGGGAGCTGCCCGGCCTGGCCGCGGCGCTCCTCCCCCACCTGCCCGCCACCGCCGTCGTGACGGACGTGGGCAGCGTCAAGCGGCCGGTGGTCGAGGCGATCGCGGGCGTGGCGTGGCCGGGAGGCCCCGGCCGCTTCGTCGGCGGCCACCCGATGGCCGGCAGCGAGCGCGCCGGCGTCGTGAACGCCGACCCGGGGCTCCTCGAGAACGCGGTCTGGGTCCTCACGCCCGTGGCTGCCACCGCGCCGGAGGCGCTGGAGGCCGCCCGCGGCCTCGTGACGGGCCTCGGGGCGCGGCCCATCGAGACCACGCCCGAGAAGCACGACGAGCTCGTCGCGGCCGTCAGCCACCTCCCGTACCTAGCCGCCGTGGCGCTAACGAGCCTGATCGACGAGGGCGAGGACCGGGCGCTGAAGGCGCTCCTGGCCGCCGGCGGCTTCCGCGACCTGACGCGCGTCGCCAGCGGGGACCCGCGCATGAGCCGCGACATGGTCGCGGCCAACGCCGGCCCCGTGCGCGCGGCGCTGCGGGCGTTCCGGCGGGCCCTCGACGGGCTCGAGGCCGCGCTCGACGACCCCGAGGAGCTGCTGGCCAAGGCGGAGGCGGCGAAGCGCGCCCGCGACGCCGTGCCCGTGGTGAAGCGCGGCCTGCTCGCCTCGCGCTGGGAGCTCGTGGTCGCCGTCGTCGACAGGCCCGGCGAGTTCGCGCGCATCACGGCGGCGCTGGCCGAGGCGAACGTGAACATCAAGGACATCGAGGTGCTGTCGGTGCGCGAGTCCGGCGGCGCCGTGCGGCTGGCGTTCGAGGACGCGGCCGCGCAGGAGGCGGGCCGCCGGGCGCTGGAGGCGATGGGCTACAGGGTCCGCAGCCGCAACGGGAGCTGAGCGGCGCTTATCCTCGGCGTCGTGGCCTCGCCGCGCGACGAGCTCTTCGACCTGGCCGTGAACAGGGCGGCGGAGTACGCGGAGCGCCTCGGCATCCCGCCCGGCGACGCCGAGCGCACCCGCCTCGGCCTCGAGGTCTGGTACCTCAAGACGCGCTTCGCCTACCGCGTGCCGCTGGACGAGGTCGCGGCGGCCGTGGCCTCCCGACCCCCCGGCGGCGGGGCCGCGTGGACCGGCGGCAGGGGCGGCTCGTGGTCGGTGGGCGGGCGACGCCCGCGGTGAGCGCCGCCGTGCGACGATGCGCGCGTGGGCAGGAAGGCCCGTAACCGCCCGCGGAGACGCCCCTCACAGGAGGAGCTGAGGGAGCGCGAGGAGCGCGCCTGCAAGCGGAAGAAGCGCTACCTCACGCAGCGCGAGGCCCTCGAGGCCCAGGCCCTGGTGCGCCTGCAGTACGGCCAGGAGAAGGGCATCTACAGGTGCGAGTACTGCGGCGGCTGGCACCTCGGCGGGCGGCCGCTAGACATCTGAGGCCTCCAGGCCCGGCCCCAGCTCCCTGAGCGCCCACCTGTCCCTCTCGGGCACGTAGGCCACGTCGGCGTGGCCGAGGTCGCCGAGAGCGAACGCCACGCCCCGGTCGCGACCGGCCTCGGCGGTCAGCCCGCGCCGTCGCCGGCCGGGACGGCGTCGGGGTCCTCCCACCAGGCGGGCAGGCCGAGGACCGCCTCCAGCGCCAGCGCCACGCCGCCCATCGTGACGGCCTCCGGACCGAACTGCGAGGCGACGACGCGGCACGGCGGGCGGACGCCGGTGAGGGCCGGCTGCTCGAGGCGACGCGCGACGGCCGGCAGCAGGTAAGGGACCACGTGCGTCATCGAGCCGCCCAGGACGATGAGCTCCGGGTCCAGGAGGTCGACGAGGTCGGCCAGCACCCGGCCCAGCAGGTCCCCCAGCTCCTCGAGGAGGCCGAGCGCCGCAGGGTCGCCGTCGGCGCAGGCCTGCGCCGCCTCGCGGTAGTTGGCCACGTCGACGGCGCGGTCCCTGAGCTGCTCGACGACGGCGCGCTCGGCCAGGTAGGCCTCGAGGCAGCCGCGGTCGCCGCATGCGCACCGGCGGCCGCCGGGGACGGCGGTCACGTGCCCGATCTCCCCGGCGAAGCCGCCCGACCCGCGCACGAGGCGCTCGCCCAGGTAGAGCGCTCCCCCGATCCCCGAGTGCCCGGCGATCATGACGAAGTCGCGGGCGTGCTGGGCCGTCCCGAACAGCTTCTCGGCCAGCGCCGCCGCCTTGGTGTCGTTGTCGACGACCACGGGCACGGGCCAGAGGCCGGCCAGGCGCTCGCGCATCGGCACGTCCCGCCAGCCCAGGTTGGGGCCGAACGCCAGGTGTCCGCCGCGCGCCACCAGCGCCGGGACGCCCACGCCGACCGCCTTGACGGCCGTCCAGTCGACGCCGAGCTCGCCCAGGAGCGCGTCCACGGCCCGCCCCAGGTCGGCCACCGCCGCGTCGGGGTCCTCGCCCGCTGGCCCCTGCCAGTTCCTCACCGGCTGGCCGTCGAGCGTCGCCGCCAGCACGCGGACGGCGCCGGGCTCGACCCTGGCGCCGACGAGCAGACCGGCGGCGGGGTCGATCTCCAGGCGCATGGGCGGCCTGCCCCGGCGCTCGGGGTAGGGCGCGGCGGTGGCCACCAGCCAGCCGTCGGCGCGCAGCTGCCTCACCACCGCCGACACGGTGGCGGGGTCCAGCCCGGTGCGCGCCACCAGCTCCGCCTGCGTGGCGCCGCCGGCCAGCCGCAGGGCGTGGAACACCCTGGCGACGTTGAGGCGCCTCACGAGCGCCGGGTTGAGACGGCCTCCCTTGCGACCCACTTGCCTCCCGTGGGGCGGCGAGCCTTGACTGGCCTGCCCTGCGACCGGTAGCGTAGCATTTACTTAGATAGTCATTGGAAGTAGGCGGCGGTGACCCCGCCCTCGCTCCTGGCTAGGCCCTCAGGAGGCGCATGGCTGCCCAAGCGGTTCTCAGCGGCGTCGGGCTGAGCAAGTCGTTCGGACCGATCGAGGTCGTGCACGCCGTGGACGTCGACGTCCGCCCGGGCGAGGTGCACGCCCTGGTCGGGGAGAACGGCGCCGGCAAGTCGACGCTGATGAAGATGCTCTCCGGCTACCTCACGCCCAGCGCCGGGGAGGTGTGGCTGGACGGCCGCCCCGTCAGCTTCAGGGACTCCAACGAGGCCGAGTCGGCGGGCATCGTCCTGATCCACCAGGAGCTGAGCCTCGTGCCGCACCTGACGGTCGAGGAGAACATCTTCCTCGGCCGCGAGCCGCACCGCTTCGGGCTGGTCGACAGGCGCAGGGCGCGCGAGGAGACCCGCCGGCTGCTCGACTCGCTCAAGTGCTCGGTGCCCGCCACGCGCCAGGTGCGGGAGCTGTCGGTATCCCAGGCGCAGATGGTCGAGATCGCCAAGGCGGTCTCCCGCGACGTGCGGGTCCTGTGCATGGACGAGCCCACCGACGTGCTGACCGGCCGCGAGACCGAGGTGCTCTTCGACCTCGTCAAGCGCCTCGTGGCCGACGGGGTGGCCATCCTCTACGTCTCGCACAAGCTCGAGGAGGTCAAGGCCATCGCCGACCGGGTGACGATCCTGCGCGACGGCCACAAGATCGGCACCTACGACGCCGCCGAGCTGACCCCCGTCGAGATGGCGCGGCGCATGGTGGGCCGCGACCTGGCCGACATGTACCCGCCGAAGACCGCGCCGCCGCCGGACGCGCCGGTGGCGTTCGAGATCGAGGGCTTCAGCGTGCCCGGCTTCGTCACCGACGCCTCGCTGTCGGTGAGGCGCGGCGAGGTGCTGGGCGTCGCCGGCCTGATCGGGGCGGGGCGCACCGAGCTCTTCGAGGGGGTCCTCGGCCTCAGGCCCGCCACCGGGACCGTGCGCAAGGACGGCCGCGTGGTCAGGTGGCGTCACCCCGCCGACGCCAAGCGCGACAAGGTCGCCTACCTGACGGAGGACCGCAAGGGCAAGGGGCTGCTGCTCGACAAGCTGCTGCGCGAGAACGTGACCCTGCAGGCCCTGGAGCTGTTCGCCAAGCCCTTCGTGGACCTGCGCGCCGAGCAGGGCGCCCTGCGGAAGGCCGTCGAGGAGTTCGACGTCCGCGTCCGCGACGTGGCGGTGCCCGCCAAGGCCCTGTCCGGCGGCAACCAGCAGAAGGTCGTCCTGGCGAAGATGATGCTGACCGACCCGGACGTCGTGATCCTCGACGAGCCGACGCGCGGCATCGACGTCGGGACCAAGCGTCAGATCTACTTCTACGTCGCCGAGCTGATCGCGAGAGGCGTGGCGGTGGTGCTGATCTCCAGCGAGCTGCCCGAGGTCCTCGGCCTGTCCCACCGCGTCGTCGTGATGCACAGGGGCAGGGTGACCGGGACGCTCTCCGGCGACGACCTGACCGAGGAGACGGTGATGGCCTACGCGACCGGCTTGCGCAGCGACGTACCGCTCGCCCAGACGAGGACCTCGGAAGCCCATGTCGGTGCCTGAGGTCGCCACCGCGCCCACCTGGCGGCACAGGGTCAGGAGCGTGCCGTGGCAGCAGCTCACGCCGCTGCTCGGCCTCGTCCTGCTGGTGGTCATCGGGGCGCTGATCCACCCGTCGTTCCTGACCTCCACGAACATCTTCAACGTCCTCACGCGCTCGGCGTTCATCGGGATCATCGCCGTGGGCGCGACCTTCGTGATCATCGCCGGCGGCATCGACCTCTCGGTGGGGTCGATGGCGGCGTTCCTGGCCGGGGCGATGATCATGTTCATGAACGCCATCCGGGGCGACGTGTCCCCGGTGGGCGCGATCCTGCTCGGCGTCGCGCTGGTCGTGGTGGGCGGCCTCGTGGCCGGCGCCCTCAACGGCCTCGCGATCACCAGGGGCCGCATCGAGCCGTTCATCGTCACGCTGGGGACCCTGGGCATCTTCCGGTCCCTCGTCACCTACCTCGCCAACGGCGGCACGATCTCCCTCGACTTCGCCCTGCGCGGCGTCTACCGGCCCGTCTTCTACGGCTACTTCCTCGGCATCCCGATACCGGTGTGGGTGTTCGCCGCCGTGGCGCTGGTGGGGGCGGTCCTGCTGCACCGCACCCGCTTCGGCCGCTACGTCAGGGCCATCGGCTCCAACGCCGAGGTCGCGCGCTACGCCGCCATCCGCGTCGAGCGCGTGCGCACCCTCACCTACGTGATCCAGGGCCTCTGCGTGGCCATAGCCGTCGTGCTCTACGTGCCGCGGCTGGGGTCGGCCTCGGGCTCCACCGGGATCCTGTGGGAGCTGGAGGCCATCGCGGCCGTGATCATCGGCGGCACCGCCCTCAAGGGCGGGTCCGGCCACGTGTGGGGGACCGTCGTCGGCGCCGTCATGCTGTCGCTGATCGGCAACGTCCTGAACCTCACTTCCGTCATCAGCGAGTACCTGAACGGTGCCGTTCAGGGGCTCATCATCATCGGCGCCGTGTTCCTGCAGCGCGGTCGCCAGGGCCGCTGAGGGGAGGTTGGTAGGAGGACCGCGAGCACCACGCGCCGGGGCCCGCGCCCCGGGTCCACAGGCACCAGGAGGACTTCGCCACCTTTCACAGGAGGTCACATGTTCCGTTCGCTCCGTACGTTAGCCCTCGTCGCCGCGCTCACAGCCGGCGCGGCCTTCGCGCAGGAGTACGTCATCGGGGTCTCGATCCCCGCCGCCACGCACGGTTGGACCGGCGGCGTGAACTGGTGGGCAGACCAGGCCAAGCAGCGCCTCGAGGCCACCTACCCGAACCTGCGGATCGTGATCAACACGGCCAGCAGCGCCAGCGAGCAGGCCGACGACATCGAGGACCTCATCGCCATCAACGACATCGACGCGCTGGTCATCCTGCCGTTCGAGTCCGACCCGCTCACGGAGCCGGTCGCGAGCGTGAAGGAGCGCGGGATCTTCGTGACGGTCGTCGACCGCGGCCTCTCCCGCGAGGGCATCGAGGACGTCTACGTCGCGGGTAACAACGCCGCCATGGGCCGCGTCTCGGCCGAGTACATCATCGATCGCCTCGGCGGCCAGGGCAAGATCGTCGTGCTGCGCGGCATCCCCACGACGATCGACAACGAGCGCTTCGACGCCTTCATGGAGCTGATCGAGCAGACCGACATCGAGGTCCTCGACAGCCAGTACGCGAACTGGAACCGCGACGACGGCTTCGAGGTGATGCAGGACTTCCTCACCCGCTTCCCCGAGATCGACGCGGTGTGGGCCCAGGACGACGACATCACGCTCGGCGTGATCGAGGCGCTGCGCCAGGCGAACCGCGAGAACGAGATGTTCGTCGTCGGCGGCGCGGGCATGAAGGAGATCATCAAGGGCGTCATGGACGGCGACCCGCTGGTGCCCGTCGACGTCCTCTACCCGCCGGGGATGATCGCCACCGCCATGGAGATCACGGCCCTCAACTTCGTCTCCTCGGTGCCGATCCTCGGTCGCTACATCCTCGACAGCCCGCTCATCACCCAGGAGAACGCGGCGGACTACTACTTCCCCGACAGCCCCTTCTGAACCCGGGCCCAGGAGCGTGCGTGGGGCGGCGACATGGCCGCCCCACGCCCGTCCCGGCGGCCGCCACTACGTCCACCCAGCTCCCGGGCGCGCCTCCGCGCCCAGGAGGCCCTACTCAGGAGGTCAGATGCCACGGCCTATAACGCTCTTCACCGGCCAGTGGGCCGACATGCCGCTCGCCGAGCTGGCGCCGCTAGCGCGCGAGATGGGCTACGACGGACTGGAGCTCGCCTGCTGGGGCGACCACCTCGACGTCAGGCGAGCCGCGGAGGACCCGTCCTACGCGGCGGAACGCAAGGCGCTGCTCGCCGAGCACGGCCTGCAGCTCTTCGCCATCTCGAACCACCTCGTGGGCCAGGCGGTCTGCGACCCGATCGACGAGCGCCACCGCGCGATCCTGCCGGCGCACGTGTGGGGCGACGGCGACCCCGAGGGCGTCAGGCAGCGCGCCGCCGAGGAGATGATCGCCACGGGCAAGGCCGCGGCCAACCTCGGCGTGAAGGTCGTCAACGGCTTCACCGGCTCCTCGATCTGGCACTCCCTCTACGCGTTCCCGCCGACCTCGCAGGAGTACTGGCAGAAGGGCTTCGACGACTTCGCGCGGCGCTTCACGCCGATCCTCGACGCCTACCAGGAGCTGGGCGTGCGCTTCGGCCTCGAGGTGCACCCCACCGAGATCGCCTTCGACGTCGCCTCGGCCGAGCGCGCGATCGAGGCCGTGGGCGGCCACCCGGCGTTCGGGTTCAACTACGACCCCTCGCACCTCGCCTACCAGGGCGTCGACTACGTGGGCTTCATCCGGCGCTTCGCCGACCGCATCGTCCACGTCCACATGAAGGACGTCTGGTGGGGCCGCGGCAACGGCGAGGCCGGCGTGTTCGGCGGCCACACGTCCTTCGGCGACCCGCGCCGCTACTGGGACTTCCGCAGCGTGGGCCGCGGCGACGTCGACTTCGAGGAGATCATCGTCGCGCTGAACGACATCGGCTACCAGGGGCCCCTCTCCGTCGAGTGGGAGGACGTGCGCATGGACCGCGTCCACGGCGCCACGGAGTCGGCGTCGTTCTGCCGCAGCCTCGACTTCGCGCCCTCGGCCACCGCGTTCGACGCGGCCTTCGCCGAGGAGGGGCGCTCCGGAGGGCGGTCGTGACGCGCCGGCTGCGCTACGGCATGGTCGGGGGCGGCGAGGGCGCGTTCATCGGGGCCGTGCATCGCCACGCGATGGCGCTCGACCACCGCTACGAGCTCGCGGCCGGCGCCCTCTCCTCCACCCCCGAGAAGGCGCGCCGCTCGGGCGAGGCGCTGGGGCTGCCCGACGACCGCAACTACCCCACCTGGGAGGCGATGCTCGAGGGCGAGCTGAAGCGGCCCGAGGGCGACCGCATCGACCTCGTCGTGATCGTCGCGCCGAACCACGTCCACTACCCCGTGGCCAAGGCCTTCGCCGAGGCGGGGTTCAACGTCGTGTCCGACAAGCCGCTCGTACACACGACCGAGCAGGCCGAGGACCTGGTGGCGACCGTCAAGCGCACCGGCGTCGTCTTCGCCGTCACCTACAACTACACGGGCTACCCCATGGTGAAGCAGGCGCGCGAGATGGTGCGCCGCGGCGACCTCGGGGCGATCCGCAAGGTCGTCGTCGGCTACCACCAGGGCTGGCTGGCGACGAAGCTCGAGGACACGGGGTCGAAGCAGGCCGACTGGCGCACCGACCCCGCCCGCAGCGGCGTGGCCGGGGCGATCGGCGACATCGGCTCGCACGCCGAGAACCTCGTCTCCACCGTGACGGGTCTGGAGATCGAGGCGATCTGCGCGGACCTGACGACCTTCGTGCCCGGCCGGCGGCTCGACGACGACGGCAACATGCTCCTGCGCTTCAAAGGCGGCGCCAAGGGCGTCCTGATGGCGTCGCAGGTGGAGATCGGCCACGAGAACGACCTCGTCCTGCAGGTCTACGGCGAGAAGGGCGCGCTCTCCTGGCGCCAGGAGGACCCGAACTACCTCTGGTTCGCCCCGCTCGAGGGACCGGTCCAGCTCCTCCGCCGCGGCAACCCTTACCTGGGCGAGACGGCGCAGCGCTTCACCCGCCTGCCGTCCGGCCACCCCGAGGCGTTCTTCGAGGCCTTCGCCAACGTCTACCGCGAGGTCGCCGACGCGATCCTCCGTCGCGAGCGGAACGAGGACCCGGCGGGCGACTACCCGACGGTCGAGGACGGCGCGCGCGGCGTGCGCTTCATCGAGCGCACCGTGCAGAGCGCCGCCAGCGACCTGAAGTGGACGGCGTTCTAGCCGTGGACCCCTACGCCCCCACGCCCGAGGACCGCTTCACGTTCGGGCTCTGGACGGTAGGCAACGTGGGCCTCGACCCTTTCGGCAGGCCCACGCGGGAGCCGCTCGACCCGACCTACGTCGTGGCCAAGCTCGCCGAGCTCGGCGCCTGGGGGGTCAACCTCCACGACAGCGACCTGGTGCCCGACGGCACGCCGGCCCACGAGCGCGACCGCATCGTCGCCCGCTTCCGCCGCGCGCTGGCGGATAACGGCCTGGTCGTGCCGATGGCGACGACGGACCTCTTCCGCGACCCGGTGTTCAAGGACGGCGCGTTCACCAGCGCCGACGCGCGGGTCCGCAACTACGCGCTCAGCAAGACGATGCGCGCGATCGACCTGGGGGTGGAGCTGGGCGCCAAGACGTACGTGTTCTGGGGCGGCCGCGAGGGCGCCGAGGTGGACGCCGGCGGCAAGCTCCTGGACGCGCTCGCCTGGTACCGCGACTGCCTGAACTACCTCTGCGAGTACGTGGTCGACCAAGGCTACGACCTGCGCTTCGCGCTCGAGCCCAAGCCCAACGAGCCGCGCGGCCACGCGTTCCTGCCCACGGTCGGCAGCGCGCTCGGCTTCATCGCCACGCTGGAGCGGCCCGAGATGGTGGGCCTCAACCCCGAGCTCGCGCACGAGACGATGGCCGGCCTCTCGTACCCGCACGCCCTGGCGGCGGCAATCGACGCGGGCAAGCTGTTCCACGTCGACCTCAACGACCAGCTCATGAGCCGCTTCGACCAGGACCTGCGCTTCGGGGCCGAGAACCTGAAGACCGCCTTCTTCACCGTCATGCTGCTCGAGGAGCACTACGACGGGCCGCGGCACTTCGACGCCCACGCCCTGCGCACCGAGGACGAGGAGGGCGTGTGGGAGTTCGCCCGCGGCTGCATGCGCACCTACAAGATGCTGGCCGAGAAGGTGCGGCGCTTCGAGGCGGACGAGGAGCTGCAGGCGGCGCTGGCGCGGTACCGCGTCGACGACCCGGACGGCGAGTGGCCGCCCGTCTACTCGCGCGAGGGCGCCGCGCGGCTCAAGGCGCGCGAGTTCGACCTGCCCGCGCTCAGGCGGCGCGGACCCGGCCTCGAGCGCATCGACCAGCTCACGGTCGAGGTCCTGCTGGGCGTCCGCTGAGATGGGCGCGGTCACCAGGGAGCACCGCCGGTGAGCCCGCCGGGCACGTCTGACGCCGACCTCGTCATCGGGGTGGACGTCGGCACCAGCGGGGTCGGCGTCGTGGCGATGGACCGCGAGGGACGCGTCGTCGCCGCCGCCGACGACCCCGTGCCGCTCCACACGCCGCGGCCGGGCTGGACGGAGCAGGACCCGGCCGACTGGGTGGCCGCGGTCGAGGCCGGGCTGCGCGAGGTGGCCGCCCAGGTCGGCGCGGACCGCGTGGCGGGCATCGGCCTCTCCGGCCAGATGCACGGGATGGTCGCGACCGACGACGCCGGGCGGGTCGTGCGCCCGGCGCTGTTGTGGAACGACCAGCGCACCGCCGCCGAGGCGGCCGAGATCGAGGCGGCGGTCGGCCGCGAGCGCCTGATCGCCCGCACCGGCAACCCGGCGGTGACCGGCTTCCAGCTGCCCAAGGTCCTGTGGCTCAGGCGTCACGAGCCCGACGCGTTCGCGCGCACGAAGCGCGTCGCGCTGCCCAAGGACCACGTGGCCACGTGCCTAACGGGCGAGCGCGCGGCCGAGCCGAGCGACGCCTCCGGCACCGGCGCCTACAACCTCGCCGCGCGGACCTGGGACGAGGAGGTCCTCGCCGCCGTCGACCTCGACCCCGGCCTGTGGCCGCCGCTCGTCAGCTCCGACGCGGTCGTGGGCGGGCTGCTGCCCAGCGTGGCGTCGCGCGTCGGGCTGCCCGCCGACCTGCCCGTCGTCGCGGGCGCGGGGGACAACGCCGCGGCGGCGACGGCCCTGGCCCTCGGCGCCGACCATCCCGAGGTCGGCAGCGTGAGCCTCGGCACCAGCGGGGTGCTCTTCGCCGCGCTGAGGGAGCCGACGCCGGAGCCGCGCGGGCGGGTGCACCTCTTCGCCCACGCCGACGGCGGCTTCCACCTGCTGGGCGTGACGCTCTCGGCGGCGGGCAGCCTGCGCTGGTACCGCGACGTGTTCGCGCCGGGAGCGCGCTACGACGACATCGTGGCCGAGGCCGCCGCGTCGCGCCCCGGCGCCAACGGCGTGACGTTCAAGCCCTACCTCGCCGGCGAGCGCAGCCCGCACCTGCGGCCGGACCTGCGCGGCTCCTTCCACGGCCTCTCTCTCGCCACCACGCGGGCCGACGTGGTCCGCTCCCTCCTCGAGGGCGTGGCCTTCTCGCTCCGCGAGGCGTACGAGGCGATGGCGCCGCTGGCCGCCCCCTCGCGCTGGCTGGCCACCGGCGGCGGGGCGCGGTCGGACCTGTGGCTGCGGCTGCTGGCGACGGTGCTGGGCGCGCCGATCGGCAGGCCGGCAGGCCCCGACGGCCGCGAGGCCGAGGCCGGGGCGGCGGAGGGCGCCGCTTGGCTGGCGTGGCGCGGGCTCGGCCACGCGCCGCCCAGGGAGCCCCGCGCCGCGGCCTGGTTCGAGCCCGACCCGGCGGAGGCCGAGGCGCTGGAGGAGGCGTACGCGCGCTACCTGTCGCTGGGGCCGTGAGGGCCGTCCGGACTCGCGAGCCGCGGCTCAGGCCGAGAGTCCCAGCCTGACGTAGCCCTCCTCGGGGCAGCCCTCCTCGTCCAGCAGGGCGCGCAGCTTGTCGAGCATCTCGCGGCGCTTCCCGGGCTCGGCGTCCCAGAGGTCGCGCTCTTGCAGGGGGTCCTCGGCGCGGTGGAAGAGCAGGTCGGGCCTGCCGAGCGGGAGCTGCATGCGCGTCACGGGGATGCGCCACTGCGGCAGGTCGACGCCGGGCAGGAAGCGGCCCTGGCCGACCGGCGCGACGTCGGTCTCGGCCACCTGCGACCTGTAGACCGAGCAGGTGTAGGCGTAGAGGGGCGCGGCGTCGGTCTGGGACTTGAGCACCGTCCACTCGCCGTCGGTGCAGCCGACGCCCTGGCCCCAGGTGCCGTAGAGGAGCGCCTCGCGGTGCGTCCTCGTCTCGCCGCGCAGGAGCGGCATCAGGCTGCGGCTGTGGGGCGAGCCGCCCGGGTCGCCGCCGAGGGCCTCGAGCAGCGTCGCGTGCAGGTCGACCGTGGACGTGAGCGCGCGGTGCGGCTCGGCGGGCGGCGGGTGGTGCGGGTGGTGGACCAGCAGCGGGATGTTCGCGTGCGAGTCGTAGTGCGGCCACTGCTTGCCGAAGGCGCCGCGCTGACCGAGGTCGTGCCCGTGGTCGGTCGTGAGGACCACGACCGTCTCCTCCCACAGGCCCAGCTCGTCGAGCGCGCGCCAGAGCTCGCCGAGCCACCTGTCCACCATCGTCAGCTTGCCGTGGTACTGCGCCCCGACGAACGCGACCTCCTCGGGGCTGGCACGCGCGAGGAAGCGCCTCAGCGCCTCGGGGTCCTGGTAGGGCGGCCAGACGTCGAAGAGGTCGCGTTTCGAGCCGTCGGCGTACATGGAGCGGTACGGCTCGGGCACGTCGAACGGCTCGTGGACGTCGAACGACTCGACCTGCAGGAAGAACGGCGCCTCGCGGGCGTTCCTCCGCAGCCACTGCGCCGCGGCCGTGAACACGCGCGCCGGGAAGTAGTCCTCCTCGCCGCGGAAGCCGCGCACGTTCGCCCAGTAGCGCCGCGCCTGCGCCGGACGGTACTCCTCGATGCGGGCGACCCAGCCGGGCACCTCCTCGTCGGGGCGCGCCGGGGGCTGCCAGGCGTCGGTCTCGTGGCCCCTGACCAGCGTCGTGGACTGGAACGACTGCAGGTAGCCGTTCCCCGCCTCCGACCAGTAGTGGTAGTGGTCGGTGACGATCGCCGTGCGGTGGCCCAGCTCCTCGAGCAGCCGCGGCAGCCGCCTGTCGTAAGGCTCCAGCGGTCCCCACGGGCGCCACATCATCTCCCGGCGGCCGGCGTAGATCTCCCGGCGCGCCGGCATGCACGGCAGCGACCCCACGAAGTGCTGGTCGAAGCGGTGGGCGCGCTGCGCGAACCGCGTGATGTTCGGCGTCTGGACGTGGGTGGGGGCGTAGGCCGCCAGGGAGCTCCTGTTGAGGCTGTCGATCAGGACGAGGACGGCGTTCATCCCGCCCAGGCCGCCACGGCCGCGGCGACCCCGACCGGCGAGTCCGTCGTGACCTGGCCGGCGCCCGCCTCGAGCGCCACCTTGAGGTGCGTCTCGAAGTCTTCGTCGCCGGGGTTGAGCGTCCACACGTCGACGAGCGCGCCGTGCTCGCGGGCGAGGTAGCGCACCACGTCGAAGCCGTCCTCGAGGCAGCGCGCCACGAACGCCCTGTGCAGGTAGAACTCGCAGGCTCCGGGCACCTGGCCGGCCACGACGTCGATGCGGTCGCGCAGGTACTCGGCGACCGGCATGACCTTGCGGTAGCCCAGCGGGTGGTCGTCGCAGTAGCCGTAGGCGTTGATGCGCGTGGGCAGCGGCATCTCGAAGCCGGGGAACGGCGCGTGGATGTAGAAGGCGGGGTCGTTGCCGACGTCGAGCGTGGGGTCGAGCCGGCGCAGCGCCCGCAGGTTCCAGTCGGCGAGGCAGCCCACGACGACCTTCAGGCACGGGTTCGCGCGCATCACGGCGAGCGTGTCGAGCAGGGACCGAGCCGCCTCGGTCGTCAGCGGCATGACCTCCTTGAGGTCGACCTGCACCTTGAGCGGCGAGCGGTGCTCGGCCAGGCGCTTCACGACGTCGTCGAGCAGCGCCGGGGCCACCGTGCCGCCGCGCACGCGCAGGCTCCCGATCGACCGCGAGTCGAGCTTGCTCACGAGGCCGACGGCGTCGGTCTCGCGCTCGAGGGTCTGGTCGTGGAGGAGCACGTAGCGGTTGTCCCCCAAGAGCCTCACGTCGAACTCGACCACCTCGGCGCCGCCCTGGAGCGCCTCCTCCAGCGCCGCCAGGCAGTTGGGCGGATGGTGGCCGAGACCGGAACCGAACTTGTGGAACTTGATCAGGACCCTGCGACCGGCGTAGTCGAGCGCCGCGGGCAGCTTCATACGTCGAGCCTCGCACCCTCCTCGTCGAAGAGGTGTAAGTGGTCGGGCGGGAACGACAGGCGCAGGGTCGAGGTGTCGGGCGGACGGGCCGTGGTCAGGACCTGGAGCTGCCTGGCACCGACGCGCACGTTGACCAGGAACTCGCGGCCCTGCGGCTCGAAGCCGACCATCTCGCCCTCGACGTCTCCCTCCAGGCGCACGTGCTCGGGCCTTATGCCGAGCCTAGCCCTGCCCTCGGGCCAGGAGCGTGGCACGGGGACCCTGAGACCGTCGGTGAGGAACTCCCCACCCCTGACCTCGCCCTCGAACAGGTTCATCGGCGGGAAGCCCACGAACGAGGCCACGAAGGCGTCGGCGGGGCGCGCGTAGAGCTCGTCGGGGGTGGCGAACTGGCGCAGCTGGCCGTCGCTGAACACGGCCACCCTGTCGGCCATCGCCAGCGCCTCGGACTGGTCGTGCGTCACGAGGATGCTCGTCACGCCCAGCTCCTTCTGCAGGCGCCTGATCTCGCCGCGGGCCTGGAGCCTGATCTTGGCGTCGAGGTTCGACAGCGGCTCGTCGAGGAGCAGGATGCTCGGCTCCTTGACCTGCGCCCTGGCGATCGCCGCGCGCTGCTGCTGGCCGCCGGATACCTGCGAGGGCCGGCGGTGGAGCTGCTCGGCGATGCCGAGGACCTCGGCGATGTGCTCGACCCGCCGCTTGACCTCGTCGTTCGGCACCTTCTTCAGGCGCAGCGGGAAGGCGATGTTCTCGAACAACGTCAGGTGCGGGTAGAGCGCGTACGACTGGAACACCATGCCGACGTCGCGGTCCCGCGGGTGGAGCCCGTCGACCCTCCTGTCACCGAACCATATCTCGCCTTCGTCGGCCCGGTAGATTCCTGCGATCAGCAGCAGCGTGGTGGTCTTGCCGCACCCCGAGGGGCCGAGGAACGCGATCAGCTCGCCGCCGGCGATGTCGAGGTCGAGGGGCTTCAGAGCCTGCACGCTGCCGAAGCGCTTCGCCAGCCCCCTGAGGCTGACGGGCACCGCGCCCCCGTTGCGCCTGTCTGCGCTCATCCCTTGCTGCCTCCGAAGTACATGTCGAGCAGGTAGCGCTGGCCGACGAGGAACACCGCCACGGCCGGGAGGATGTAGAAGAGCCCGACCGCGGCGACGAGCCCGTAGTCGGCGCGCTCGAAGTCGCCGAGCATGCTCTGCAGGTATATCGACAGCGTCCAGGTCCTGCCCGAGACGATGAACGTGTACGGCAGGATGAACTCGCCCCAGGCCACGAGGAAGGTGAAGACGGCCAGGGCGAACAGCCCGGGGCGCACCAGCGGCAGGGCGATCGTGCGGAAGATCCGCCAGCGCGAGGCGCCGTCGACGAGCGCGGCCATCTCCATCTCCCACGAGATGCCGTCGAAGAAGCCCTTCAGCAGCCAGATCCCGAACGGCATCATGAACGACGTCATCACTAGCACGACGCCGACGAGGGAGTCGAAGAGACCGAGCACCCTCAGCACGTAGTAGCTGGCGATCAGCAGGCTCACCGCCGGGAAGGCGTGCAGCACGAGCACGAGCCCGAGGAACCAGCCCCGGCCCGGGAAGCTGAGCCGCGAGATCGCGTAGGCCGCCATCGCCGAGACCGTCACCACCAGGAGCGACACGCCGCCGGCGAAGAGCAGGGTGTTCAGGAGCGCCGTCCATATCGGCGGGCGCCGGCCGACGCGCTCGCCGAGGAAGCGCCAGTTCTCTAGGGTCCACTCGCCCACGGGCGTGATGCCGTGGACGCGCGTGTTGAACGAGCCGATGACGATCCAGAGGTAGCCGACGACGATCGGCAGGGTGATCGCCGCCAGGACCAGGAGGATCAGCCACCAGCCGCGCGGCCGCAGGGGCATCAGTTGATCTCCACCTTCGGGCGCGACAGAAGCTCGTCGAAGCGGAAGACGCGCAGGTAGACGAGCGAGGCGACGATCCCGACGACCACGAGCACGGCCGCCATCGCGGCGCCGAGCCCGAACTCGACGTTGCCGACGTAGCTCTGGAACGCCTCCTGGTAGGCCCACAGCGACCAGACGGTCGTGTTGTAGAAGCCGGGGCCGCCGTTCGTGAGCAGCAGGATGTACTCGAACGACGCCAGCAGCGAGAGCGTCTGGTAGGCCGTCACGAACATGATCGGCCAGCGCAGCAGGGGCAGCACGACGCGCCTGACCGTCTGCCAGGTGGTCGCGCCGTCGACCGCCGAGGCGTGGAACAGGTCGCGGGGTATCGAGCGGATCGCGGCCGTGAAGATCAGCATGCCCAGCGACGCGCCGATGATGCCGTTCGCGAGGATCACGGCCGGCCACGGGTAGGCGTTGATCACGCTGCGCTGGGTGCCGAGCAGGCCCGCCACCAGCCCGTAGGGCGCGGGCGCCAGCAGCGCCTGCCAGATCAGGACGTAGATCACCGGCGAGGTGATGCGCGGCAGCAGCCACAGCAGCCTGAGGCCGTTGCCGACGCGGTCGGGCAGCAGCGACATCGAGATCGCCAGGCCCAGGCCCATCAGGACGTTGAACGCCAGGGTCAGCGCCACGTAGAGGACCGTGTTCCTGATGACGATGGGCGTCCAGCGGCTGCTGAGGATGTACTCGTAGTTCGCCGTGCCGACGAACGTCGGGTTCGTCAGCGTCCTGGCCGAGAGGTCGGTGAGCGAGAGGTAGACGGTGAGGACCGCGGGCAGGACGAAGAAGACCGCGATCACCACGAACGCCGGCAGCAAGAACAGGGCGGGGGTCCGCAGGTGGGACCCCGCCCTCCTAGCTCCGGTTCTCGTGCCTGCTCCGGGGCGCACCAGCCGCCCCGAGGTCACTCGATGATCACGTCGTCGCCGAGCGCGCGCCGCAGCTCGTCGACGACGATCTCCACGCCCTCCTCTGGGCTGACCTGTCCGGCTTCGACGGCCGAGAGCGCCCGGAAGAAGATGTCGCTGTAGCGGCCGAAGCCGGCGTGGATCGGCTGCGCCGTCGTGTAGTCGAGCATGTAGACGACCTGGCTGAGGAACTCGTCCTCGACGAACTCGGGCAGGGCGCGCGTGGTCTCGAGGATAGGCAGGTGCGCGCTCTCGAGCGCCCTGACGTCGAGCTCGGGCGACGCGACGTAGCTGAGGAGCTCGGCCGCGACGTCGAGGTTCTCGGACCCCGCGAAGAGCATGTGCGCCAGCGGCTGCGAGAGCGTCACCGGCCGGCCGCCCGGCTCGGCGGCGGGCTGCAGCGCGAAGCCGAAGGTCTCCTCCACGGCGTCGAAGCCCATGCCGAACTCGACCGCCCACTGGGCCCACGTCCAGGTGCCGGCCGAGTTGAACAGGACCTGCCCGTCGGTGACGGCGCGGTGCCAGTCGTTCCACGGCATGTTGATCAGGTCGCGCGAGAGGACGCCGCGCTCGACCATGTCGCGGTAGAGCGTGAAGATCCCCAGGGCGGCGTCGCGCGTGAACACGAGCTGGCCGGTCTGGGGGTCCTGCAGGCGGCCGCCGAAGGCGTAGTAGGTGTGCCAGAAGTCCGGCCCGTTCACCGGGCGGTGCCAGTAGCCGTAGCCCTCCTGCACCACGCCGGCCTGGACGGCCTGCTCGGCGACGTCGAGGACGTCCTGCCAGGTGAACTCGCCGCTGAGGATCCGCTCGGGCAGCGCCGCGATCTCGTCGTCGCTCCAGCCGAGCTCGCCCAGCAGCTTCTTGTTGTAGTAGAAGGGCCGCGCCTCGGGGTTAAGCGGGATGCCCCAGACCTGACCCTTGTAGGTCACGAAGCTCCACAGGCTGTCGGCGATGTCGTCGAACGCGTCGTACTGCTCGATGTACTGGTCGAGCGGCGCGATGTAGCCGGCGTCGGCCCAGGTCGCGATGTCGATGTGCGAGGAGATGACGATGTCGGGGGCCTGGCCCGACTCGAACCCGAGCAGGATGCGCCGGCGGTAGTCGTCCCAGCTCACCGTCTCGAAGTCGGTCTCTATCGCCACGCGGTAGTCGGCGCCGCGCGCCTCCAGGTCCGCGTTCATGCGCTCGACGGCGGCCTCCAGGTTCTCGGCGCGGTGGATGGCCGGGTCGTCAGGGCCGATCGCCCAACCGACCAGGTTCACGGTCCGCTGCGCGTTCGCGGCGGAGGCGACAAGCGCCGCCAGCGCCACGGCGAGGAGCATCTTCCTCACGGGCTTCGTCATCCGAGGACCCCTTTCGTCATACGTCCACTCGTCACGGCGACGAGTGGGCGAACCGAGGCGAGGGCGAAGCCCTGCGCCAGTGGGCCTGCGCGGTCCCGGGCGACCACCGCGAACGTCACGGTCCCAGATCGACGTCTCGAGCCCGGGTCCCGCGCTGTCTCTTTACGTGGGCAGGAGTATAAGGACGACCCGGGACGGTGTCAACGAACGCGGGACCCGCCGCGGTACACGGCGGGTCGAGGAGCACCGTGGCCTCAGTCGACCAGCCGGAACAGCGCGGCCATGCCCTGGCCGCCGCCGACGCACATCGAGATGATCCCGTGCTCGGCGCCCCTCCGCCGCATCTCGGCGAAGAGGTCGGCGGCGATGCGCGCGCCTGTCGCGCCCAACGGGTGCCCGATCGCGATCGCGCCGCCGTTGACGTTCAGCTTCTCGTCCGGGATGCCGAGCTCGCGCTGGCAGTAGTAGCACTGGCTCGCGAACGCCTCGTTGATCTCGATCAGGTCGACGTCGTCCAGGGTCATGCCGACCTTCTTCAGCAGCTTGCGGATCGCCGGCACCGGCCCGATGCCCATGACCTCGGGCGGCACCCCCGCCACCGCCGCCTGCACGAGCTTCACGAGCGGCTTGAGGCCGCGGGCGCGCGCGTCCTCCTCGGCCATCAGCACCGTCATCGAGGCGCCGTCGTTGAGCGGGCTCGAGTTGCCGGCGGTGACGGTCGCCGCCTCGTCGTCGGCGAACACCGTCTTCAGGGCCGCCAGCTTCTCGAGGCTGGTGTCGGGCCGCGGCCCCTCGTCCTGCGTCAGCGTGACCTCGCGCCACTCGCCGTCCTCGTCCCTCACGCGCGTCGTGACGGGCACGACCTGCTCGTCGAACCTCCCCGCGGCGCGGGCCGCCAGCGCCTTCCGGTGCGACGCGAGCGCGAAGCGGTCCTGTTCCTCGCGCGTGATGCCGTAGCGGCGCGCCACCTCCTCGGCCGTCTGGCCCATCGTGTGGTACGCGCCCGGTTTGCGCCTGACGAGCTCCCTGTTGACGGCGAGCTGGTGGCCGCCCATCGGCACGCGGCTGGTGCAGTCGGAGCCGCCGGCCAGCACGACGTCGGCCATGCCCGCGGCGACGGCGTGCACGCCCTGGACGATCGTCTGCAGGCTCGAGGCGCAGAACCTGTTGACCGTGGCGCCGGCGACCTCGTCGGGCAGGCCCGCGATCTGCACGGCGATGCGGGCCATGTTGTAGCCGGCCTCGCCCTCGGGGTGGGCGTTGCCCAGGAGCACGTCGTCGACCTCGTGCGGCTCCAGCCCCGGCGTGCGCTCGAGCGCCGCGCGGATCACGTGGGCGGCCAGGTCGTCGGGCCGCGTGTCCTTCAGCAGGCCCTTGTGCGCCCGGCCGACAGGGGTCCTTATCGCTGTGGTGACGACGACCTCTCGCATGGCCCTCCCCGGCGCCCCGCTGCGCCGCTCGCGCCGACCGCCGCAGGCCTCAGGTGCTCGACCAGGGCCTGATGACGATGGCTCCGTCCTTCAGCATCGCGACCTCGGGGCCGCGCCCGTTCGCGTCGTCGTGCCCGGCCGCCTGCGCCACCGCCCCGCCGATGCGGAGCTGGGGGCTGAGGATGCGCTCGGCCCAGATCACCGCCTTCTCGTTGCCGCTGGCGCCGGCGTGGGCGAGGCCCCTGAGCGTGCCGATCACGATGATGTCGTCGTTGGCGAGCACCTCGGCGCCGGCGTTCACGTCGCCCAGCACCACCACCGAGCCCGTCGACTCGATGCGCCCGCCGCTGCGTACGGTCCGCGCGACGATCACCGTCTCGCCGCGCGCCTGGAGCTTGCCGACGGGCGGCCGCACGTCGGTGAACGTCCCGCCCGCCTCGCGCACCCGCCGCGCCACGGCCTCGATGACCTCGAACGGCGTCCTGTCCGAGACCTCGAGCGCGACCTTCTCCCTGAGCAGCTCGCTGTGGGCGGCGAGGGCGTCCTCGACCTTGGCGACGTCGTCGCCGGGCTCGAGGCTCAGAAGGATGCCGCCGCGGGTACCCCTGGCCTTCACCGGGAAGCCTGCACCTCCATGCCCTTCAGCTCCCAGTACCCGGCGAGGAAGTCCCGCGCCACCGGGACCGACACGCGCGAACTGGAGCCGCCGTACTCGATGAATACCACGAGCGCGATCTCGGGCTCGTCGACGGGGCTGAAGCCCATGAACCACGCGTGCGTCCAGTCGCCGCCCCGACCGGTCTGGGCCGTGCCGGTCTTGCCAGCGACGGTCCACGGGTAGACGCGCGGGCCCATCGTGTTCGCCGAGGGGTAGGCGGTGAACATCAGCTCCATACCCTCGATCAGGGTCTCCCAGTGCGACCCGGGGACCCGCGTGAGCTGCGGCTCCATGACCTGGGCGCCGATCTGCCTCACGAGGTACGGCTTGGGCATCAGGCCGCGGTTCGCGATCGTGGCCACGAACTGCGCGATCTGGATCGGCGTCGCCAGCACGTCGCCCTGCCCGATGACGGTGTTGAGGGTGAAGCCCGGCAGCCAGCCGTGCTGGTACTGCGGCTGCGCCCTCACCCACTGGTCGTCGGGCACGCGGCCCGCCTTCTCCTCCAGCAGGCCGACGCCCGTGGGGCGCCCGAAGCCGAGCTCCCGCGCGCGCTCGACGAGGTCGGAGATGAACGGCGCCCAGCCGCGCCCGAAGTCGGGGGTCGAGAGCGCGGCGTACCAGTAGTAGGTGTTGCAGCTGTCGGCGATCGCGTGGCGCACGTCGTACATGCCCTTGTCGAAGGTGGCCCAGTTGCGCCAGGTGATGCCGCCGAAGCGGAACGCCGCCGTGCACGGGAAGCGCTGGTCGGCCGAGACGTAGCCGTTCTCCAGCAGCGCCGAGGAGGTGACCACCTTGAACGTCGACGCCGGCGGGTACGCCTCCACCGCGCGGTTCGTGAGCGGGTTGTCGGTGTTGCCGAGGATCGCCGCCACCGCCTCGGGGTCGGAGGGACGGTGGGTGAACACGTTCTGGTCGTAGGTCGGCGAGCTGGCCATCGCCAGCACCTCTCCGGTGCGCGGGTCCAGCGCGATGATCGCGCCCTTGGCGACGGTCTCGGTGGGGAGGCCGACGCGCACGCGGTCCTCGTTCACGTAGGTCAGCGAGCGCTGCAGCACGTCCTCCGCCAGGCGCTGGAGCTGGGGGTCGATCGTGAGGACCACGTCGTAGCCGGGCTGCGCCGACCACAGCACGTGCGAGGCGACGACCCTGCCGCCCGAGTCGACCTCGACCTGGCGGGCGCCGGCGCTGCCGAAGAGCGAGGCCTCGTAGGCCGCCTCGATGCCCGAGACCCCGACCAGGTCGTTCACCGAGTAGCCCGGGTTCCTGATCGGGTCGGCCTGTTGCGTGTAGCCCACCACCTGCGCGGCCAGGTTCGTGGGGTAGGTGCGCTCGATGCGCTGCCTGAGGTAGAGGCTCGGGCTCCCGGCCACGCGCTCCTCGACCGCCGCCACCAGCTCGTCGGGGATGTTCCAGACGGCGACGGCGCCGTTCATGACCTCCTCGGGCTTGTTGCGGTCCGGCGGGCGGAGGTCGTGGTCCACGCCGAGCAGGGCCTTGATCCGCTCCCACTCGGGCGCCGGGCCGCCCCGGTACATCAGGTCGTGCGCGACGCGGTCGTCGGCCAGGACCGTACCGTCGCGGGCGAGGATCCGGCCGCGCAGCGGGGTGATGCGCTGCTGGGCCAGCGAGTTCTGGATGCTCTTGAGCGCGTACTCCTCGCTCCGCACGAGCTGGAGCACCATCAGCCGGCCCGTGAACACCGCCAGGACGGTGTAGAGGAACGCCAGGAGGAGGCGCATCCGCACGGCCATCAGATGAGCTCCTTCTGCAGCACGCGGCTCCTGTCGAGCAGCGCGGCGCTCCACGGCAGCACGAGGAGGCCCGCGAGCACGGTGAGCGCGCCCTCGACGGCGGCGACGGCGCCGAGCCTGTCGATGCTGTACGGCCCGCCGACGAGCCAGGCGAGGAGCAGAGCCATCACGGCCCACTTGCCGACGACGGCGACGAAGACCACCAGCAGGCGCTCCAGGGCGCCGGAGTTCGTGAGCTGGGCGCGCACGAACGTCGCCGCCAGCGCACCGCCGGCCAACGCCATCGCGTGCATGCCGAGGACGCCCTGTCCGCCGACGTCCTGGACGAGGCCGATGCCGTACGCCACCAGCACGAGCTGCCACGGCTGGACGCGCCACAGGAGCGTCAGCGCGGCGAGGAGGAACAGGTCGGGCGCCGGGAGCGGCGCGAAGAGCGCCGAGAGGAAGCCCTGCGACACGAGCAGGAGCAGGTAGAAGAGCACCAGGCGCATCGCGTCAGTCTAACCAAGGGCCCTCCCGCTGCCGGGGCCGCGGCGGTGGCGGACCTCCGTACCGGCCGGCGACGCACTCGGCCGAGACGGCGACCTCGCGCCCGGCCCGCGCTCGGGCGAGCGCTCCCTGTCAAGGCCGCGTACGCTGGGCCCATGTCGCTGTCCGGCGGGCCCAGCGGGTCGGAGCGCGTCGCGCCGCGTTTCACCCTGGAGCGCGCCCCGGCCGACGAGCCGGGCCGGCGCGCGTTCGCGCGACGCGTCGTCGACCACCTCGCCGGGCACGAGGCCGAGAACAACCTGCCCATCGGCGTCGTCGACGCGATCGCGGCGGGCCTGCCGACGCCCAACGGGGTCGAGCTGCTCCTCGCCTACGACGCGTCCGGAGCCAGTCGGGCCGCGCTGGTGATGACCCCGCCGTACCGGCTCATCGTCGCGTACGGCGACGACCCCGCCGCCAGGGAGGTCCTGCTCGAGGACATGCGCGCCAGGCGCGCGGTGCCTCCCGGCGTGGTCGGCGTCGAACCGGAGGCGGCCGAGGTCGCGCGCTGGTGGGCCGAGCGCGAGGGCCTGGAGGTGCGGCGGCGGATGCGCCAGGGCGTCTACCGCCTCACCCGGGTGCGCCCCGCCGAGCGGACGCCCGGCGATGTCCGCGTCGCCACCGCCGACGACGCGCCGGTCGTGGTCCCCTGGCTGGAGGCGTTCCGCGCCGAGGCCTGGGTGGACCTCAGGAGCGCCGAGGAGACCTACCGCAGCTTCGTCGAGAGCGACTACCGCCGGCTCTACCTGTTCGAGGTGGCCGGCGTTCCGGTGTCCATGTCCGGCCTGGGCGGGCGCACGCCGCGCGGGCGCCGCATCGGCCCCGTCTACACGCCTCCCGAGCACCGCCGCCGCGGCTACGCCGAGAGCCTCGTGGCGCGCGTCAGCGAGAGCGTGCTCGCCGACGGCAACGAGTTCTGCTTCCTCTACACCGACCTCGCCAACCCGACCTCGAACGCCGTGTACGAGCGCATCGGCTACGAGATGATCGCCGAGTCCACGGAGTACGACCTGACCGCCGTCGATCGCTGATCGCGGGCACGCGCCTTGCCGTCCGCGCGTAGGAGGCTTCGACGCGGCGGTTCGTCTCGTACCCCTTCGCTCTGCTCCTCGCGGGGCCCAGGGCTTCGCGGGGACCTTCGTCTCCCAGCAGGCGGCCCTCGGCGTCCCCGTGCAGCGGGCTCCTGGCGGTTCGCTCTCCGGCTTGCCCACGGGCCCCGACGGCCAGCCCACGCCCGCCGGACCGCCCGTCGTGCTCGCGCGCGCCGGCGCCGCGGGCCGGGCGCCCGGCGGCCTGATACCTTGGGCCCCATGGCGATACTCGTCATCCACGGCGGCGCCGGGACGGTGCCGGAGAGGTACCTGGACGCCTACCGCGCGGGCCTCGAGGAGGCTGCGGACGTCGGCTACCGCGAGCTGCTGGCGACCGGGGACCCGGTGAAGGCGGTCGTCGCGGCGGTCAGCGCGATGGAGCTCGACGACGAGGCGTTCAACGCCGGCGTCGGCGGGGCGCCGACCCGCGACGGCAGGGTCGAGCTCGACGCCTGCGTGATGGCCGGCGACGGCAGCGCCGGCGCCGTGGCCGCGGTGACGAACTCCCGCAACCCCGTGCGCCTGGCCGAGAAGGTGCGCACCTCCACGCCCCACGTGATCCTCGCCGGCGAGGGCGCCGAGCGGCTCGAGGAGGACCCGGTGCCGAACGAGTCGCTGCTCACGGACCGCATGCGCGAGGAGCTGGCGCGGTGGCGCGAGCGCGGAACCGACGCGCCGGGCCGCGGCACCGTGGGCGCCCTGGCGCTGGCCGACGACGGCCGCCTCGCCGCGGCGACGAGCACCGGCGGGATCCTGGGCCAGTACACGGGCCGCCTCGGCGACACGCCGGTGCCCGGAGCGGGCACCTGGTGCGACGAGCGCCACGCGCTCTCGGGCACCGGCATAGGCGAGGCGTTCCTCCGCTCGGTCGCCTGCCGCAGCGTGGCGCTGCGCATCGACCTGGGCGCCACGCCCGAGGAGGCGCTGAGGACGGGCCTCGAGGAGCTGGTCAGGGCGAGGGGCGACGGCGGCTTCATCTACCTGGGCCGCGACGGTACCTACGGCTTCGCCTACAACACGCCGATGCTGGCCGTGGCCTACCGCGCGCCGGGCGCCTCGTACCAGGACGTGCAGCAGGAGCCGGGCGTCCACCTCTTTCACGTCTGAGCTGCCGCCTTCCCCTAGACTCCGGCGAACCGCCAGGAGGGCCGCTTCGTCAGCGCCCGACCTAGACGAGCTGGGCAGTTGGAGGCTCGGCGCGCCGCGAACAGCGCCGACGGAGCCCCGACCGGAAGGGGAGGGGACCGCATGCCCAGCGTCAACGTGCCCGGGCGCACGGCGGGCGTCGCCGGCGCGCTTCTCGCCGCGGTGTGGCTCACGGGCTGCCCCAGCCAGGGCCCGCCGCCCGCCGTGGAGTCCGTGACGATCGAGGGCGGCGACCGCCTGCTGGCCGTCGGCGGTTCCGTCCGGCTCTCCGCCCAGGTCTCCCCCGCCGGCGCCGCCGCCGGCCTGACCTGGTACAGCGCCGACCCCGCGGTCGCGGCGGTGACCGGCTCCGGCGCCTCGGCGGACGTCGTGGGCGTCGCCGCCGGCGCCACGACCGTCACCGTGGTCAGCGCGAGCGACCCCGCGAAGAACGACTCCGTCGCCATCGAGGTCCTGGAGCCGGGCTCGGTGCTCTGGACGCAGCAGTTCGGCACGGACGTCGTAGACCAGTGCGAGTCCGTGGCCGCCGCCCCCGACGGGACCGTCGTCCTCACCGGCCCCACCGCCGGGGCGCTCGACGGCCCCCACAACGGCCAGCGCGACGTGTTCGTCCGCGGCTACGGGCCGGACGGCCAACCGCGTTGGGGCCAGCAGTTCGGCTCCTCCGGGAACGACACCGGGTACGGGACGGCGGTGGCGGCCGACGGCAGCATGGCCGTAGCAGGCTCGACCTCCGGCGACCTGGCGACGGGCAACGCCGGCGGCGCCGACGTCTTCGTGAGGAGGTACGAACAGGGCGGCGCGGCCGTGTGGACGCGGCAGTTCGGCACCGCCAGCCCCGAGGTCGCCAACGCGGTCGCCACCGACGCCTGGGGCAGGTCGATCGTGTGCGGCTACACGCGAGGCGTGCTGGCCGGCCCGGGCTTCGGCCTCGCGGACGCCTTCGCGCGGTCGTTCGGTCCTTGAGCCCCGCGCGCGGTCGGCGGGCCGGCGCCTCGCCGGCCGCGCGTGACCGCGAGGCGCCGACCGGCGCCGGCCTCCCTCGTCGGGCTCAGCGCCGCCCCGGCCCCAGCACGAGCAGCGCGTCCCCGAACTCGTGCCAGAGGTAGCCCCGCTCCTCGGCCTCGGCGTAGCAGCGCGCCACGAGCTGGGGTCCGGCCACGGCCTCGGCGAGCGCCCAGTGGGAGGCGCCGGCCTCGTGCCAACCGGTGATGAGGCCGTCGATCGCGCGCACCCCACGCTCGGGACCGATGAGCAGGTCGGTCCGGCCCCGGCCGGGGTGGACGACGCCCGCCGAGTCGGCGACCGTCTCGAGCGCGCGGGCCGCGGTCGTGCCCACGGCCACGACCCTCCTCCCCACCGCCCGCGCCTCGTTCACGAGCCGCGCGGTCGTCTCGCTCACCTCGTACCGCTCCTCGTCGGGGCGCTCGCCGGCCTCGAACGACGCCACGCCGCAGTGCAGGACGACCGGCGCGAACACGACCCCGGCCGCGGCGAGCCGCGTCACGAGCCTCGCCGTGAACGCCCGGCCCGCGCTGGGCATCTCGACCGAGCCCGGCTCGGTCGCGTAGACGTTCTGGTAGGCGCTGAGGGGCCGCGCCTCGCTCACGTGGGCGTAGCGGATGGGCTGCCCGTGCCGCTGCAGGTAGCCGAGCACGTCGCCCACGCCCTCCAGCGCCACGAGCCAGAGGCGCGGCGACCTCTCGTCGCGCGTCACGAACGTCGCGGCCGCGCCCCCCGGCAGCTCGACGCGGCCCCCGCCGAAGTCGCGCCACGGCAGCGAACCGACCCCCGCGGGGCGACGCGGCTCCGCCGTCCAGAGGCTGCCGGCGACGGGCGAGGAGAGGTGCACGCGCACCGGGCCCTCCGCCGAGGCGCCCTCCAGGGCGGCCGGCACCGTGGCCGAGACGTTGATCACGAGGACGTCGCCGGGACTCATGACGGCGGCCAACGCGTCGAACCGGCGATGGGCGATCGCGCCCGTGGCGGCGTCGGCGACCATCAGGCGCACGGCGCCGCGCGGCCGGTAGCCGGCGCGCGTGGCGTACCCGGGAGCACCCCGCGGCTCGGCCGGCACCGCGGGCAGGGTCACCCCACCACCTCCTCGGCCCTGGCGAGGTAGCGCCCCGAGGGCGGCCGCTCCTCGACAAGGCGGAGTATGCCGGGCACGCTGGCGCTGGGCGGCGGCCTGTCCGAGACGTCCTCGCCGGGGAACGCCTCCTGCTGCATGCGCGTGTTCATGTCGCCGGGGTCGACCCAGTACACGCGCACGCGCGGGTGCTCGGCCGCCAGCACGCGGCTGAGCTGCTCGAGGGCGGCCTTGGCGGCGCCGTAGCCGCCCCAGCCCGCGTAGCCCTCGACGGCGGCGTCGGAGGTCACGTTCACGACCACGCCGCCCACCCCCTCGAGGTGCGGCAGGCACAGCTGGGCGAGGGCGAGCGGCGCGATCGCGTTCGTCTCGAAGACCTCGCGCAGCGCCGGCAGCGGGTAGCGCGCCAGCGCCGGGCGCGGCACCGGGCCCAGCGTGGAGGCGTTGTTCACGAGCAGGGCGAGGTCGCCCAGGGCGCTCGCCTCCGCCACCAGGCGCTCCCTGTGGGCCGCGTCCGTCACGTCGCCGGGCACCGCGCGCACGCGCGGACCGAGGCCCGCGACGGCCGCCTCCAGCTCGGAGGCGTGGCGCGCGTCGACGACCACGCCCCAGCCCTCGGCGGCCAGGCGGCGCGCCAGCTCGAGGCCCAGGCCCCGCGACGCGCCGGTGACGATGGCGACGGGCGTGCGGGACGGTCCGGATGGGTCGATCCAGAGGTTGGCCATGGCCCGAAGCTACAACTTCAAGTAAACTTGAAGTCAATGGCCCTGCCCCAGTACCTCACGATCGGCGAGCTCGCCCGGCGCACGGGCGTGGCGACGTCGGCGCTGCGCTTCTACGAGGAGCGCGGGCTGATCAGGTCGGAGCGCACGCCGGGCAACCAGCGCCGCTACCCGCGCTCCGCGGTGAGGCGCGTCTCGGTGATACGCGCCGCCCAGCGCTGCGGCATCTCGCTCGACGAGGTGGGCGCGATGCTGGCGCGGCTGCCGGAGGACCGCACGCCCACGGCGGCCGACTGGGAGGAGCTCGCCAAGGCCTGGCGGCGGAGCCTCGACGAGCGCATCGCCACGCTGGAGGGCCTGCGCGACCGGCTCTCGGGGTGCATCGGCTGCGGCTGCCTCTCCCTCGACCGCTGCTGGCTGGTGAACCCGGACGACGAGGCGGGCCGCGCCGGGCCGGGGCCGCGCTTCCTGGCGCGGCCGAAGGGCGCCGCCTGAGCGCCCGCGCCGGCTACTTCCCGAAGATGTTCGGCAGGTCCTCCATCGTCACGAGGACCTCGCGGGGCTTGCTGCCCGTGTGCGGGCCCACGATACCCAGGGCCTCGAGCGAGTCCATGAGCTTGCCGGCCCGCGCGTGGCCCACCGCCAGCCGGCGCTGCAGGCGTGAGACGCTCGCCTGGCCCTCGCTGATCACCAGCTCGGCGGCGGCGCGCAGCTTGTCGTCGTTCCAGTCGACGAGCCCGCTGGCCGTGGACTCGTCGGCCGGCGGCGGGTCGAAGTCGGCCCCGTAGGCCTCGACGAAGTCGTCGTCGAAGTACTGGCGCCTGAGGAAGTCGGCCAGGCGCACGATCTCGTTCTCGCTGACGAACGGGCCCTGCAGGCGCACCGGCTTCACCAGGCCCGGCTGGTAGAAGAGCATGTCGCCCAGGCCGATCAGCCGCTCGGCGCCCATGCCGTCGAGGATCGTGCGCGAGTCGTGGCTCGAGGAGACGGCGAACGCCATGCGCGCCGGCACGTTCACCTTGATCAGGCTCGTGAGGATGTCGACCGACGGCCGCTGCGTGGCGAGGATCAGGTGCATGCCCGTGGCGCGCGCCATCTGCGCCAGGCGCATGATCGACGACTCGACCTCCTTCGGGCTCGTGATCATCAGGTCGGCGAGCTCGTCGATCACGATGACGATGAACGGCATCGGCGGCAGCTCGAGGTTCCGCGCCTTCTCGTTGTACTGGTCGAGGTTCTTGGCGCCGATCTTCGACATCATCTGGTAGCGGCGCTCCATGTGGGCCACCGCCCCGATGAGGACCCCGGCGGCGTCCTTCGGGTTCGTCACCACGGGGCGCAGCAGGTGGGGGATGCCGTCGTACGGCGTCAGCTCGACCATCTTCGGGTCGATCATCAGGAAGCGCAGCTCCGTCGGCAGGAAGCGGAACAGCAGCGACGCGATCAGCGCGTTGACGGCCACCGACTTGCCCGAGCCCGTCGAGCCGGCGATCAGCAGGTGCGGCATGCGGGCGAGGTCGCCAACCACCATCTCGCCGTCTATCGACTTGCCGAGCACCAGCGGCAGCCGGGCCTTCGAGCGGCGGAACGTCGGCGCCTCGACGGCCTCGCGGAAGCGCACCAGCTCGCGGTGGGCGTTCGGCACCTCGAGGCCGATCACGCTCTTGCCGGGGATCGGCGCCTCGATGCGCACGGACCCGACCGCCATCGCCAGCGCCAGGTCGTCGGAGAGGTTCGCGAAGCGGCTGATCTTCTCGCCCGGAGCCGGCTCGACCTCGAAGCGCGTGACCGTGGGCCCGCGCACCGCGGCGACGACGCGGCCGCCGAGCTTGAAGTTCGCCAGAGTCTCGTCGATCTGGCGCACGCGCGCGCGGTGCTCCTGGAGCATCTGCTCGCGGTCGACCTCCGAGGCCGCGACCTCGTCTAGGAGCGTGACCGGCGGCACCTGGATCTCGATCGCGCCGACGGGCTCGCGCGCGGCGGGCTTCGCCTCCTCCTCGCCCTCCTCGTCGTCCGCGTAGGCCTCCGAGGACACGACGGCCAGCGGCGCGGCACGGGAGGAGCGCGCCGGCTGCGAGGCGCCTGCGGCGCCGGCGCCGGGAGCCCCGACGGCCACGAGGTCGTCGAGCAGAGCGTCCTCCACGCGTTCGCCGGGACCGGTCTCCCAGGGCACGTCGTCGTCGGCCCACCCGTCGGACGCGACGGGGTCGGGGAGCGCCGCGACGGGGTCGCCCGCGGCGGCGCCGGGGCCGGCAGCGGCGGCCAGGGCGTCGGCTTCCTCGGCCGCCCGCGCAGCGCGCTCGGCCCGCTCCGCTTCGGCCCTACGCGCCACGGCCGCCAGGGCCGCCCGCCAGCCTTCGAGCTGCGAGAGGACCTCCCTGCCCTTGGCGTCGAGCTCGCCGGCGAGCGTGGCGTCGTAGTCCTCGACCTCGTCCACGGGCTCGCCCTGCCTCACCTCCGCGAGGGCGGCCACGAGCTCGCGCCAGGGCTCGAGCAGCTCGGCGTCGAGCGCCAGGCGGTCGGCCTCCGCCTCGAGCCCCCTGAGGGCCTCGACGCGGCGGGCATGTGCCAGCGAGGCCTCCACCAGCCGCCGCGGCGCCATGCCCTTCAGCGAGCGCCTGTCGAGGTCGCGCTCGCGGCTCAGCTTCCGGTTGCGCTCGATCAGGGCCGTGAGGTCGAGGGCCAGGCCCTTGCGCAGGCGGTCGAGCGCCTGCGCGGCCTTGCCCGGCGCGGTGATCGGGTCGTCGACGGCCTGCTTGAGCGCGACGCACCAGGCCTCGAAGGTGCCCACGCTGGGCTCCGGAGGCAGCGCCGCCTCGGCGTCGAGGTGCTGCGCCAGGTCGGCGGCACGGTCGCGCGCGAAGTCGGCCACGGCCGCCTGCCAGGCCTTGAGGTCAGCCCGGGCGTCGCGCAGCCGCTGCGGGGTGGGCGAGCGCATGTCGCGGTGCGCCGCCTGCACCTCGCCGCGCCAGCGGCCGAGCTCGGCGCTGCTGGGGTAGAGCTCGCTGAGCGCCTGCAGGTCCTTGTCGAGCTCGGCGAGGCCCCGCCGCACCAGCGCGGCGTCGGCGTGGAAGGCCGCGCGCTCCTTGGCGGTGCGCCGCGCCCGCGCCGCGGCCAGGTAGGCGGCGCGCACCGCCGCCGCCGCGGCCCGGAGGGCGGTCGTCAGCGTGCGGAAGGGCCGCCAGCCCTGCAGCAGGTCGTGGCCCACGGTGGCCACGACGACGGCGGGCAACACGGCCACGACGCCCCAGGTGCGCCCCAGCGCCGCGCGCAGGCTCGCGCCCCAGGCGCCGGCCACCTCGGGCCACACGGCCGCCGACACGCCCCACAGTCCGGCCACGAGCACGGCGTAGCCGAGCAGGACGCGCGGCCACCAGGACGGGTTGCGGCGGAGCAGGAACAGGCCGCCGAGCACCAGCGGCGGCACGGACAGGCAGTACGCGGCCCAGCCGGCGTTCCCGGCCAGCGCGGCGCGCACCGCGCGGCCCAGCTCGCCGGTCGGCACGGACGGCACCAGCACCCCGACGAGGAACAGGCCCGCCGCCGTCAGCACCAGGCCCAGCGCCTCGATGTCGGGGGTCTTCTCACCCGGACGTTCCCGTTCCCGTCGGGCCTTGCGCACGGGCCGAGTCTACCGCCTCGGGGGGAGGTCCCCGACGGGAGAAGTGGTACACTTCGCCGCGACGTTTCCTCATGTGAAGCTGTGAGGGGGATGCGGACGCGGCCGTGAAGGGCTTGGGCTACAGGTACGGTCGGCCCGGGCCGGTGTTCGTCTTCGGTCTCTGGGGCCTGGCCGGCGCCGCCGTCGTGGCCCTGCTGCTCTCCTCCGGCCGCCTCGCGCCCTGGCACGGCTTCCTCATGGCCGTGCCGTTCATGGCCGCCACGGCCATGTTCGGCTGGACGGCGGCGGCGTTCCTCGTCCCCGGCTCGCTGCTCGTCGTGTGGGGCGTCGAGGCCGCCGGCTCGGCGTCGCTCCCCGCCGGCTCGTACCTCGAGATGGCGCTGGCGATGCTGCTGGCCACCTACGTGGGCGACAGGATGCACCGCGTCTGGGGCGAGTCCGAGGCGCGGGCCCGCGACAGCGAGCGCCGCGCCAGGCTGCTGCAGCAGGCGGCTCTCGAGCTGAACCAGGCCGACGACGCCGCCCATCTCTTCGCCGCCGCGCCGCGGCTGCTCTCAGACATCCTCACGTTCACGCACGCCGAGCTGTTCGTCCCCGACGAGGACGGCCTCAGGCTCGCGAAGGCGTGGCGCTGGGACGTCGAGCCCGGCTTCCGCGTGCCCTTCACGTCGGTGATCGGGCGCGCCTACCGCACCGGCGAGCCGCAGTACGTGCCGGACACGGCCCGCGACTCCGAGTTCATGGCCGCCCCCGGCGCCGTGCCGACGCGCTCGGAGCTGGCGTTGCCGGTGAAGGTCGGCGGCGAGGTCAGGGCGGTGATAAACCTCGAGCACACGGCACCGAACGCGTTCTCCGGCGACGACCACGACGCCCTGCGGGCGTTCACCCGCATCGTCGCCGAGGTCCTCGAGCGCCTCGACGCCAAGGCGAAGCTCGACGCGGAGCGCCAGGAGCAGGAGTTCCTGGCCCGCCTCTCGCACGCCCTGCTGCACGCCGACGACGCCAAGCAGGCGGCGGGCACCGCCCTCACCGACCTGGTCCGCTTCCTGGGCCTCGACGCCGGCGCCGTCCTGGAGCTGAGGCAGGCCAGGCTGCGCCCGCTGGTGCGCGTGGGCACCGTCCCGCCCGGGTTCGCCGGCCGCGCCGAGGCGGGCTTCCCGTTCGACGGCCTGCTGAAGGACGCCTGGCAGCTCGGCCGCCAGGTGCACATCGGCGACCTCCACGGACGCTTCGGCGACGACCCGGCCTACGCCTACCTGGGCGGCGAGGAGGGCATCCGGACCGCCCTGGTCTCGCCGCTTCTGGACGGGCAGGGCGACGTCAGGTACCTGCTCGGGCTCGTCAGCGTCGGCGCGCCCAAGCCGCTCGGGGAGCGCCAGCTCACGCTGGTCGGCCGCGCCTGCGAGGCCCTCGGAGCGGCGCTCAGCCGCATCGTCCTCAACAAGCAGCTCTTCGCCACGCTCGACGTGATCGGCCGGCTCGCCCGCACCGAGGCGCCCCGCGCGCTGTTCCAGCGCGCGGCCGAGGCCGCCGTCGACCTCATCATCGGCGCCGAGGCCGCCAGCGTCCTCGTGCGCGACGGCGACCTCTACCGCTTCGAGGCGGCGGTCGGGTACGACCTCGACGCGATCCGGGAGGGCGCGGGCCCGTTCACGCTCGCCGAGCAGCTCCGCTGGTACGCCGGGTCCGAGGCGGACTTCCGGCGCGGCATCGGCCGCATCGCCCGCGGCGAGGACGTGCTGCGGTTCTCGATCGCCAGCTCGCAGGAGAGGACGCCCGCGAACCTCGCCGCCGCGCGCGTGAACGAGATCAAGGCGAACATCGTCATCCCCATCACCGAGGGCTCCGAGGTCGTGGCGCTGCTGAACGTCGACAGCTTCTCGAGCGAGACGGCGTTCAACGCGAGCTCGCTGCGCGTCGCCGAGGCGTTCGCCCAGCACATCGCCCTGATCGTCAGGCAGGTCGAGCAGGTGAGGCGCCTCGAGGAGAGCCTCGTCACCGACGGCCTCACGCGCCTGGGCAACAGGGAGGGCTTCCAGCGCCGCCTCCAGGCGGAGCTGGCCCGCGCCGAGCGCTACGGCCACACGCTGAACCTGGTGATGGTCGACCTCGACAACTTCAAGCAGATCAACGACCGCTTCGGGCACGCCGCCGGCGACGCCGCCCTCGTGGCCGTCGCGGAGTCGCTGGCCGCCCACCTGCGCTCCTCGGACCACGCCTTCCGCTGGGCCGGCGACGAGTTCGTGCTGCTCCTGCCCGAGGTGAGGCCCGAGGAGGCGCGCGCGGCGGCGGAGCGCTTCGCCGAGCTCGTCGCGAAGATCGAGGTCCACGGCGTACACCTGTCGGCCTCGGTGGGCGTGGCGTCGTACCCCGTCGACGGGCGCGACGCCGAGACGCTGCTCAGGCGCGCCGACGACCTGATGTACTTCCGCAAGCAGCGGGGCCGCCCGCAGCAGACGTCCTGACGGCGAGCCCGGGCCCGGTCGCTCGGCGCCGGCGGGCCCGCGCCCGGCTCAGGTCGCGGGCAGCTCCTCCTCGTCGATGCCCTCGGGGTCCGCGTCGGGCGGCACCGAGGCGAACTCGCGGCGGCTCAGCACGTAGTCCTCGAGCACGACCTTGGCGAAGGCGGCCGTCGGCACCGCCAGCAGCGCACCGACGAGGCCGAACAGCCCCAGGCCGGTCATGATCGCGAGCAGCACGGTGACCGGGTGGAGGTTCGTGGCGCGCGACAGGACCAGCGGCGACAGCAGGTTGCCCTCGATCTGGTTGGCGGCGATGAAGACGCCGATCGCGAGGAGGGCCGTCAGCGGGCTCACCGTGAGGCCCAGCAGCACCGCCGGCACCGCCCCGATGACGGGCCCCAGGTAGGGCACGAGGTTGAACACCGCCGCCAGGAAGGCGATGGCCGTCGCCAGCGGCACCCGCAGCAGCGACAGGCCGACCCAGATCAGCACGCCGAGGATCGCCGTGATCAGGAGCTGGCCCCGCAGGTAGCCGCCCACCGCCGTGTCCGCCTTCTCGCTCAGCTCGGCGACGATGCCGTGGTAGCGGGTCGGCACGAGGCGCCGGAACTGCGCGGTGAAGCGGGGGTAGTCGTAGAGGAAGTAGACGCTGGCCAGCACGATCAGCACGATCTGCAGCCCCGTCGAGATCACCACCGTGGCGCCGGTGTAGAGGATGCCGGGGCCGCGGCTGAGGAAGCTCTCGACGAACCTGGCGAAGTCGCTGCCGAGCTGCTGCAGCGCGGCGATGATGCGGTCCCTGATCTCCGCGCCCAGGATGCCGTTGGGGTCCACCTCGTCGAGCTCCCCGGCGAGGAAGAACGGGATCCTGTCCAGCCAGTTCAGCACGCGCGCCTGGACGGTCGAGGCGATGCGCGAGAGGCTCTCGAACGCGTCGGGGAGCAGGTTCACGAAGGTCGCGGCCTCGGTGACGACCTGCCCGACGAGCATCGAGCCGAGCGCCACGAGCCCGCCCAGGAGCAGGTACGTCACGAACACGGCCCAGCCGCGGTTCAGCCGCAGGCGCATCAGCAGGCTCACCAGCGGGTTCAGGATGTAGGCCAGCAGGAAGCCGAACAGGCCCACCTGCAGGGCGAACATGTAGCCGGCCCGGGCGCGCCACAGGACGTACAGGGCGAAGACGATCAGCAGCACGTAGACGACGGCGCGCACCCACGGGTGCCGCCACGCCCACCTCAGCGCGGGCATCTGCTCCTGGGCGGGGAGAGGGTCGGGCGTCGACCTCATGGCCCCACGAACAGCGACGCGGCCTCGAGCCTGACCTGCTCCGGCGTCAGGCCCTGCCCGAAGTACTCGTCCTCAGCGGGCCACACCTCGAAGCGCAGGCGCGCGCCGTCGCGGCGGCCCGCCACCCCGGCGTCGGTGCCGGAGTTGCCCACGTAGCCGACCACCTGGCCACGATACACAGCGCGGCCCACGCTCACGCCGCTGGCGACGCGGGACAGGTGGCCGTAGCGCAGCACCGTCCCGTCGGCGGTCCTGATCCACACCTGGCGCCCGCGCAGCAGGTCGAGCTCCTGCTCGTCGGCGCCGTCGGCGACGTCGTCGAGCAGGCGCTGGTACGCCTCGGGGGTGAGCTCGACGTAGCCGGTGTCGGCCCTTATCACCTCGCCCGCCGCGGCGGCGATCACGGCGGCGCCGTAGGGCACGGGCACGTCGAGGTCGCCGTCGACGAAGTCGAACCCCTGGCTCACGCCCGCGCGGTAGGCGCGCGGCGCGCCCGGGAGGTTCGCGTCGCTGCGCGGCAGCCTGGCGCCCGGGATCGGGAACCACAGCCCCTCGGGCCCGCCGGCGCCCGCCACGCCGCGCTCCGGCGGCGCCGACACCGGCGCCTCGGGCGGCGCCGCGGCGCCGCGGTCGGGCGCCGGCCGCGAGAACAGCAGGACGGAGACGACGGCCGCGTAGAGGGTGACGGCCGCCAGCACGTACCATCCCGGCTTCACGCTGCGCACGCGCGGAGTCTAGCTCAGGCGCCGCCCCGTCCCCCGCCCGACGCGCCGCGCGGGGCGCTCGCCTCGTCGTCGGCCGGGCCGTGGAGCGCCGCGCCGCCGTTCCCGCCTCGACCGGCGTCGGCCTGGAGCACGACCAGCAGCGGCCTGTGACCCCCGTGCTCCACGCGCCGCGCCTCCAGCGCGCGCCAGCCGCCCTCCCGCAGGAGCCTCTCGACGAGCCTGACCTCGTGGCTGAGCAGCGCGAACCTGCCGCCCGGGGCGAGGTGACGGCGCGCCGCGGAGAACAGCGCGCGGTAGAGAGCCTCGTTGGCGGCGTGGTCGCCCACGGCGTCGCCCCAGGGCGCGTCGGCGGCGACGACGTCGAACTCCCCCGGCACGCGGAAGCCGGGACGCGCGACGTCGTCGACGACCAGCTCGGCCCCCTCCACGCCCGCCGCCGCCAGGTTGCGCGCGGCGCAGGCGACGGCCTCGGCCGCGACGTCGACGCCCACGAGCCTGCCGCGGGGACCGGCCAGCGCCCTCTCGACGAGCAGGGTGCCGGAGCCGCACATCAGGTTCAGGTACGAGCCCTCCGCGCCCGCCAGGTCCGCCATCGCCGCGGCGACCGTCGCGTTCGCGCCTCCCGGCAGGTTGCACACGCGCCACGCGCGGGTCGAGAGCGGCCGGGGGGTGAGGCGCAGCAGCGCCTCCCAGCCGTCGCCATGGCGGCGGAACCGGGCGAGCAGCTCGCCGTCCTCCGGGTCGTGCGCCAGGCCCGTGGCCTGGGCGAGGGCGCTCGCGAGCCGCTGGAACACCGGCGACTCGACGCCGGCGGCGGCGAGCCTGAAGGTGCGCATGCCGGCGCCCGCGGCGACGTCGCGCACCGCGCCCGCGAGGCGACGGAAGGCGGCGTCGCCCAACAGCGCCTTGGGCCGCGGGACGTCGAACGCGAGCGCGAGGAACACGGCCGAGACGAGACGCGAGCGCCGCAGCACCCTGCCCACCCGGTCGTGGTCGAAGCGGACCTCGCCCCGTCCCGGCGCGACGGCGGCGGCGCCCAGGCGCCGCAGCTCGCCGGCGGCGAGGTCCTCCAGGCCGGTGACGACGTCGGCGACGTAGCGCGCCAGGGCCACGCCGCATGCTACCGGCGCCCCCGGGCCGCCGGCAGCCGCCGCTATGATGGGGACGTGCCTCTAGCGAGCTCAGCCTCGGCCGCGGCAGGCCCGCTGACGCTGCCATGACGGACGGCTGCTACCCTCCCCTCGACCGGCTCGACGGTCCCGGGCCCGGCTAGCGCATGCAGACGAGCACCACGGTCAAGAGGAGGCCCCGCGTCTCGGCGAGCAAGCGCCGGGAGTGGCTGACCGGGTACCTCTTCGTGCTGCCGTCCGCGCTGATCATCGGGGTCTTCGGGCTCTTCCCGATCGCCTACGCGGTCTACATGAGCCTGCACCGCTGGCGCGTCCGCAAGGGCGCCTTCGTCGGCCTGCAGAACTACGAGAGCATCTTCGGCGACTGGTGGGGGGCGCTCGCGTTCTTCGGCGGTCTGCTGATGATCCTCGGCGCCCACTGGCTGTGGACCGACGCCTTCCGGCGCGAGGAGGGCACCGTCCCGTTCGTCGGGCGCCTGCTCGGCGCCCTGGCGCTGCTGGCCTCGGGCGTGTCGGTCTCCCTCGGCTGGCGGTTGATGACCGCGGAGGGCGACAGGCGCTTCCTCGCCGGCCTGACCCGCACCGTGTACTACGGCTTCACCGCGGTGCCCGTGCAGATCGCGCTGGCGCTCGTGATCGCCACGCTGCTGTTCCAGAAGCTGCGCGGGCAGGAGCTCTTCCGCATGCTCTACTTCCTGCCCTACGTCACGCCGGCGGTCGCGGCCGCGGCCGTCTTCCGCAGCATCTTCAGCCCGCGCCCCGAGCGGCCCGCGAACACCGTCCTCGAGTGGCTCGGCCTGCCGCCGCAGCAGTGGCTGTTCGAGACCCGGCCCCTGAGCCGGATCCTCTTCGGCGGCCTGCTCGACAGGCTGGGCATCGAGCTGACCGGCTTCTGGGCCGGCCCGTCCCTGGCGCTCGTGACGGTGATCATCTTCGGCGTCTGGACGTACACCGGCTACAACGCCGTGATCTTCCTCGCCGGCCTCGGCAACATCCCCAAGCAGCTCTACGAGGCGGCGGCGATCGACGGCGCCACGCGCGTGCAGCAGTTCAGGCACATCACCGTGCCCCTGCTCTCCCCCGTGACCTTCTACCTGACGGTGCTCGGCTTCATCGGCACGTTCCAGGCGTTCACGCACATCTACGTGATGCGCTCGCCCGCCACCCGCGACGCGATCGACACCGCGTCGGTGGTGATCTTCGACACCTTCTACGGGCTCAACAACTTCAGCCTGGCGGCGGCGCAGTCGGTCGTCCTGTTCCTGATCATCCTCATCCTCACGCTCATGCAGAACCGGTTCTTCGGCCGGAGGGTCGTCGGTGTCTGACCTCGCCGCCCCCACCGTCGCCGCGGAGGCCCAGCGCGACGCTCGGGCCGCCCGCGAGCCCTACGAGTTCAGGCTCTCGCACGTGCCGGCCTACCTCGCGCTGATCGTCGGCGCCGTGATCTCGATGAGCCCGTTCCTCTACATGGTCTCGACGAGCCTGATGACACTCGGCGAGACGATCAACCGCCGCCTGCTGCCGCGCACCCCGCAGTGGGTGAACTACCGGACGGCCTGGTCGGAGGCGGACTTCGCGCTCTACTTCCGCAACAGCGTGATCATCACCGCGGTGGTGATCGCCGGCGTGCTCGTCACCTGCACGCTCGCCGGCTACGCCTTCGCGCGCATCGAGTTCCCCGGCCGCGACGCGATCTTCATGGTCCTGCTCGCGACCCTGATGATCCCCGGCACCGTGACCTTCCTGCCCAACCTGCTGATGGTCCGCGGCCAGGTGATCCCCTGGGGGAGCTGGATGAACACGCTCCCCGCCCTCACCGTGCCCTTCATGTCGACGGCGTTCATCATCTTCCTGTTCCGGCAGTTCTTCATGACGATCCCGCAGGAGCTCTACGACGCCGCCCGCATCGACGGCGCCGGGCACCTGCGCTTCCTGACCTCCGTCGTGCTGCCGATGAGCAAGCCGGTGGTCATGACGGCCACGTTGCTCACGTTCGTGAACTCGTGGAACGAGTTCCTGTGGCCGCTCCTCGTGACCACGACGCCGCGGTGGAGGCCGCTCGGCGTGGGCCTGTACACGTTCATCTCTGAGGCCGGGCCGGAGACGCACCTGCTGATGGCGGGCGCGGTGATCACGATCCTGCCCGTCCTCCTCGTCTACTTCCTGACCCAGAAGCAGTTCACCGAGGGCATCGCGACCTCGGGCCTGAAGGGGTGATGAAGCCGGCGTACGCCACGGGAACGCACGACCAGCAGGCCGCGTCTAACATCTATCGAGGGTGTAGTCCACGGGACCCGCAGAGGGCCCGCCAAGGGAGAGGGATGCACATGAAGCCACGTCTACTGCTCCTAGCCGCGCTGCTCGCGCTCGCCACGGGCGCCCTGGCGCAGGGCAGCCTCGAGGGCGTCGACTGGGACAGCGTCGACCCCTCCGGCCAGACCGTCACCTTCTGGCACCAGCACACGCAGCAGCGCGAAGACGCGCTCCAGGAGATCATCCGCAGGTTCAACGAGACGAACGAGTACGGCATCACCGTCGTCGCCGAGTACCAGGGCGGCTACAACGACATCTTCCAGAAGATGCTCGCCCTGCTCGGCACGTCGGACACGCCCAACATCGTCGTCGCCTACCAGAACCAGGCGGCGACCTACCAGCTCGTCGACGGGCTCGTCGACCTGAACCCCCTCGTCGAGTCCGAGCGCTGGGGCCTCTCCGAGGAGGACATCGCCGACTTCTTCCCCGGCTTCTGGAGCTCGGACGTCTTCCCGAACTTCGGCAACGCGCGGCTCGCCATCGCGCCGAACCGCTCGATGGAGGTGCTGTACTACAACAGCGATTGGCTCGCCGAGCTGCGTGAGGCCGGCCTCATCGACTTCGACGGCCCGCCCACCACGCCCGAGCAGTTCAAGCAGGCCTCCTGCGCCGCGGCGCAGCAGCCGTTCTCGCGCGCCACGGGCGGCGGCGCCAGCATCGGCTACGAGCTCGCCCCCGACGCCAGCCGCTTCGCCTCGTGGACGTTCGCGCACGGCGGCGACGTCTTCGACTACGAGGAAGGCCGCTTCACCTACGACTCCGACGCCGCCGTGGCGGCCATGGAGTTCCTGCAGGACCTCTTCGCGAACGGCTGCGCCGCCCTCACGACGGAGCAGTACGGCGACCAGACGAACTTCGGCGCCGGCATGACGCTCTTCACCGTGGGCTCGACGTCCGGCCTGCCGTTCTACGCCGAGGCCGTCGCCGAGGGGGCCGGCCACGAGTGGAGCGTGGCGGCGATCCCGCACACGACCCCCGAGCCGGTCATGAACGTCTACGGCGCGTCGGTGAGCCTGCCCGCCGGCCACAGCCCCGAGGAGACGCTCGCCGCCTGGATCTTCCTGAAGTACTACACGGGCCCCGAGGCGCAGGCCGAGTGGGCGGCCGCCAGCCAGTACTTCCCCGTGCGCCAGAGCGTCGCGGCCGGCCTGGGCCCCGTCTTCGAGGAGATCCCCGGCTACGAGACGGCGTTCAACCTGCTGCCGTACGGCGTGGCCGAGCCTCCGGTGCCGGGCTACGACTTCGTGCGCGAGATCGTGACCTCGACGATGGTCGACATCGTCACCGACCCCGGCCTCGACGTGCGCCGGGCCCTGACCGAGCTGAACGAGGAGGCGAACGACATCCTGGCCGACCAGATGGCGCAGCTCGAGTGAGCTGACCCACGCGGTCCGCAGGCTACGAGGCGGCGCCCGCAGGGGCGCCGCCTCCTGCTTCGACCGCGACGTACCGCGCCGCCGGCCCCGCCCTCGTATCCTCGGCTGGCATGCCCGTCCGGTCCCTCTACGTGCACGTCCCCTTCTGCCCGAGCGTCTGCCCCTACTGCGACTTCCACAAGATGCTCAGGCACGAGGGGCTCGTCGCGCGTTACCTGGAGCGGCTCGAGCGCGAGCTGACCGAGCTGGCCGAGCGGCACGGGGGGCCGCTCGACACGCTCTACCTGGGCGGCGGCACGCCCTCGCACCTGCGCGACGGCGAGCTGGAGCGGGTCTTCGCCGCCCTGGAGGGGTTCGGCGGGCCGGGCCGCCGCGAGACGACCCTGGAGGCCGACCCCCTCACGTTCGACGAGGACCGCCTGCGTCTCTTCGCCTCGCTGGGGGTCACCCGGCTGTCGATAGGCCTGCAGTCGACGCAGGACCGCGTGCTGGCCTTCCTCGGGCGGCTCCACGACGGGGCCCAGGGCCTCGCCGCCGTCGAGGCGGCGGTGGCCGGCGGCCTGCGCGTGAACGTCGACGTGATGACGGCGATCGCGGGCCAGGACCTCGAGCTCGACCTGGAGCGCGTCGTGCGCGCGGGCGCGAGGCACGTCTCCGTCTACTCGCTGACCGTGGAGCCGCACACGCCGTTCGCGCTGCGCGGCGTGGAGGTCGACGAGGACCTCGACGCCGAGGCCTTCGAGCTCGCCGCCGCGGTCCTGGCGCGCGCCGGCTTCCGGCGCTACGAGGTGAGCAACCACGCCGTGCCCGGCGAGGAGTCCCTGCACAACCTCGTCTACTGGCGCGGCGAGCACTACCTCGGCGCCGGCCCCTCGGCCTCTTCCCACCTGCCCGGCGGCGACGGGTTCGGGGTGCGGCTCAGGAACCCGCCCATCAAGGGCTGGCTCGCGAGCGAGCCCCCGGAGGTCGACGTGCTCACGGCCGACGACGTCGTGCTGGAGCGCCTGATGACGGGCCTGCGCACGCTGGAGGGCGTGGACCTGGCGGCGCTGGAGGCGATCACGGGCTACGCCGTCGAGGCGGGCGCGGCGCGCTGGCTCGAGGACTGCCTCGGCCACGGGCTGCTGGCCCTCGAGGGCAGGCGCCTCACCGCCACGCCCACCGGCCTCGCGCGCCTCGACGCCGTGCTGCGCGCGTTCGCAGCCACGCGGGCGCCGGCGGCCCGCCTGGCTAGTCCGCCGGCCCCTGCGCCAGCAGGCGGGCCAGCACGGCCCCGCCCGCCAGGCTGAGCTCGCCCGGCACCCTCAGCTCCTTGACCGCGGCGTCGTAGCGCTTGATGAACGGCTGCCGCGCCAGGAAGGCCTCGACCGTGAGCCGCGCCTCCTCCCTGGCGGCGCGCAGGTAGGCGGCCGTCAGGCGCTGCTGCGCCGTGCGCAGGTCCATCACGATGCCCGTCTGGGCGATCTTCTCCCACTTGCCGTGCGCGGGCAGGGCGCGCAGCGCGTCGCGCAGCTGGCCGAGGGCCAGGCGCTCGCCCAGGGCGAAGAAGGCCGTGGCGGCCGCGTCGAGGGGGGCGCCCGCGGCCCTCGCCGCCTCGACGACCCCGACGCTCGCGGGCACGTACTCGAGCGCGGCCACCTGCTCCGCGGTGGCCTCGTCGTGGCCGGCCTTCACGTGCTGCTTCACGCCGGCGCGGTACCGGCGGCGCTCGGCCGGCGGCAGGTAGCCCTCGAGGTCGCGGCGGAGCCGGCCCAGCGGCTCGCCGTACTCGGCGACCACCTCGGCCAGCGGCCGGCGCGTGACGTCGTTCGCCAGCAGCCAGGCGACGACGCCCTCGACCGCCTGCGACATCGCGCTCAGGGCCGCGTAAGCCGCCTCGGGCGGCAGCTCCTCGTCGCGGGCGTGGAGCTCGTCGGCGAAGCGCAGCGTGCCCAGCAGCTCCATCGCCACCAGCGCGGCGCGGACGACCTCGACGGGCGTGGCGCCGTTCTGGCGCACCGCCCGGTGCACGAACTCGATCCCGAGCAGGTCGACGATCGCGTTGGTGAGCTGCGTCGCGGTGATCTCCCGCCGGAGCTGGTGCGCGGCGATCGCCTCGGGGAAGCGCTCGCGCAGGACGGTGGGGAAGTACTCGCGCAGGTAGTGCTCGAGCTGCGGGTCGTCGGGCAGGTCCGTCTCGAGCAGGCGGCGGTACAGGCCCATCTTCACGTAGGCGAGCATCACCGCCAGCTCCGGGCGCGTGAACGAGACGCCCTCGGCGCGGCGCTCGGCGAGCTGCCTGGCGGTGGGCAGGAACTCGACGCTGCGGTCGAGCCCGGCCGACTCGACGAGGTAGTCGAGCAGCGAGCCGAACAGCTCCTGGTCCTCCGCGGCCGACCGGAGCGCCAGGCTTATCGCCTGCGACTGCCTGTCGTTGTCGCGCAGCACGAGCCGCGCGACCTCGTCCTGCATCTCGGCCAGGAGCGCGTCGCGCTCCTCCCGGCTGAGGCGGCCCGAGCGCAGCAGCGGGGCGAGGCAGATCTTGATGTTCACCTCGTGGTCGGAGGTGTCGACGCCCGCCGAGTTGTGGATCGCGTCGGTGTCGTTGCGCCCGCCGAGCCGCGCGTACTCGATGCGCGCGAGCTGCGTGAAGCCGAGGTTCCCGCCCTCGCCGACGACCTTGCAGCGCAGCTCGTTGGCGTCGACGCGCACGGAGTCGTTCGCCGAGTCGCCGACGTCGGCGTGGCGCTCGGTGGAGGCCTTCACGTAGGTGCCGATGCCGCCGTTCCAGAGCAGGTCGACGGGCGCTCGCAGCACGGCCTTGATCAGCTCGGGGCCGGAGAGCACGTCGGCGTCGATGCCCAGCGCGCGCTTCATCTCCGGCGTGACCTCTATGCGCTTGGCCCCGCGCTCGAACACGCCGCCGCCGGGGCTGATCAGGCTCCGGTCGTAGTCGGCCCACGACGAGCGCGGCAGCTCGAAGAGGCGCTTGCGCTCGGCGTACGACCGCACGGGGTCGGGGTCCGGGTCGACGAACACGTGCCTGTGGTCGAAGGCGGCGACGAGCCTGATCTTGTCGGTGTAGAGCATGCCGTTGCCGAACACGTCGCCCGACATGTCGCCGATGCCGACGACGGTGAACTCGTCGCGGAAGACGTTCAGGCCCATCTCGGCGAAGTGCCGCTTCACGCACTCCCAGGCGCCGCGGGCCGTGATGCCCATGCCCTTGTGGTCGTAGCCGGCGGACCCGCCCGAGGCGAACGCGTCGCCGAGCCAGAAGTCATACTCGGCGGCGACGGCGTTGGCGACGTCGGAGAAGGTGGCCGTGCCCTTGTCGGCGGCGACCACCAGGTACGGGTCGGGCTCGTCGTAGACGAGCACCCCGCGCGGGTGGACCACCTGGCCGTCCACGACGTTGTCGGTCACGTCGAGGAGGCCGCGGATGTACTCCTGGTACTGCGCCCTCACGTGCTCGCGCAGCGCCGCCGGGTCCGACGGCGCGCGCTTGACGACGAAGCCGCCCTTGGAGCCCACCGGCACGATCACGGCGTTCTTCGTCATCTGCGTCTTCATCAGGCCCAGGACCTCGGTGCGGAAGTCGTCGGGCCTGTCCGACCAGCGGATGCCGCCGCGCGCGACCTTGCCGCCGCGCAGGTGCGTGCCCTCGACGGTCGGCGAGTGGACGCCGATCTCGTAGAGCGGCCGGGGCTCGGGCATGCTCCCGACCCGCCGCGAGTCGATCTTGAAGCTGATGCGCGTGTGCCCCAGGTAGTAGTTCGTGCGGACCGTCGCCTCCATCAGGTCGAGGAGGCCCCTCAGCGCCTGGTCGCCGGCGAGCGACGCCACCGACGAGAGGGCGCCGCGCACGGCCTCGGCGGCCTCGGCCAGGTGCGGCGCGCGCTCCTCCGGCGACAGCGGCCTGTCGCCGCCGCCGGTGAAGGCGGGGTCGAAGCGCCGCCCGAAGTACTCGACGAGCAGGCGCGCCACGTCGGGGTGCGCCAGCAGCGTCGAGGTCACGAACGCCGGGCTGGTGACGAGGTTGAGCTGCGAGTAGTACATCTGGTACGCCCGCAGCAGCGCCACCTGCCGGATCGTGAGGCCGGCGTATAGCACGAGCCTGTTGAGCGCGTCGTTCTCGGCCTCGCCGGAGACGAGCGCGTGCAGCGCCTCGACCAGCCGCGCCTCGTCGCGCGCGACGTCGAGCCGTCGGCCGTCCAGGTCCGTGACGCGGTAGACGTCGACGGCCCGCCGACCGCCCTCGAGCCGCACGTCGTACGGGTTCTGGTCGATGACCCTGAGGCCCAGGTTCTCGAGCATCGGCAGCACGTCGGAGAGCGCCCGCGAGCGGCCGGCCGGGTAGTAGACGAGGACCGTGGCCTCGGGGTCGTCCTCGTCGTCGATGAGGTCGAACCCCGTCTCGCCGGGGCCGAGCCGCTCGAGGTTCGCGATGTCAAGCACCGCCCGCGCCGGCCTGACCTCGGCGTAGTAGCCCTCGTCGAACGCGCCGCCGTAGCGCCGCGTCAGGGCGCGCCCCTCGGTCTCGCCGAACCGCTCGACCAGCAGCGCCTGCAGCTCGTCGCGCCAGCTCCGCGACATGGCGGCCACGGTGCGCTCGAGCTCCTCGACGTCCACGCTCTCGAGCTCGACGTCGGTGGCCAGGTTGAAGTGGAGCCGCGCGTGGTCGTGGTCCTCGGAGAGGGCCAGGCGGTAGTCGACGTGCGTGGCCCTCAGGGCGCCCTGCAGGTACTCCTGGACGCGCTTCCTGACCTGGCTGTTGAAGCTCTCGCGCGGCATCACGACCATCGCCAGGACCCCGCGCTTCAGGGGGTCGGCGCGCAGGCGGAGGCGCGCGCCCCGGTCCTGGTCGAGCGAGAGGATCGCGCGGATGTCCTTGTGGAGCTGCACGGGGTCGGCGCCGAACAGCTCCTCGCGCGGCAGCGAGTTGAACTCCGCCACGATGGCCTTGTAGTCGTGGCTGCCGGGCACCGCCTCGTCCAGCTCCAGCACCTTCCTGAGCTTGCGGCGCAGGATCGGGATGGTGTCGACCGGCGTGTTCTGCGCCTTGCTCGTGAAGAGGCCGAGGAAGCGCCGCTCGCCGACGACCCTGCCGTCGCCTCCCAGCACCTTCACGCCCACGTAGTCCATGCGCCGGGCGCGGTGCACCGTCGCCTCGGAGTTCGTCTTCGTGACCACCAGCAGGCGGCCGGCGACGACGCGCTGCCGCAGGCGCTCGGGGAGCCGGGACACGGGCACCGGCTCGACGTAGGCGCTCGAGGACTCGTCGGAGAGGATCCCCAACCCGCTGCCCTTCCTGACCTGGAGGTGCGGCTCGCCGCCCACGTCCTTCAGCTCGTACTCCCGGTACCCGAGGAAGACGAAGTTGTCGTCGAGCAGCCAGTCGACGAAGGCGGCGTACTCGTTCAGCTCGTCCGTGAGGTCGCCGCCCACCTCGTCCACGACGATGCCGGGCGCCGGCCGCACGCGGCCGCGGCCCAGCGACTGCAGGTAGTAGGTCGTGCCGAGGGCGCGCTTGCGCATCTCCTGGTAGTCGCGCGTGGCCCGGTAGACGTCCTCGAGGACCGCCTCCAGCCGCTGCCGCAGGCGGGTAAGCGACTCGCCCTCGACGCGCTCGACGAAGAACATCTCGAACGCCTCGGCCCGGCCCGCGACGTCGCCGTCTACGTCGACCAGCCGGCCCCGCTCGTCGCGCACGACGTCGAGGATCGGGTGGAGCTTGTAGGCCAGCTCCAGACCCTGCCTGGCGATCTCGGCCTGCACCGAGTCGACGATGAACGGCCTATCCGTCATCACCAGGCGGACGAGCGTGTAAGGCGACTCCCAGCCGTTCGCGGCCGCGGTCGGGTTCAGTACCTCAACCTTGAACACGCCGTCGAGCTCGCGCAGGAAGGCGAGCCCGTCGAGGGCCATCGCGTACAGCGCCTCGCCGTCGAACTGCGCCGCGAAGCCCTCCTCGGCCTTGTCGAACAGCGCCGTCACGAAGCGCTCCAGCAGCGCCGCGTCCTTCCCGGCGCGGCCGACGTGCTGGCGCACGAGGTCAACGGTTGCCGTCATGCTCATCTCTCCCGGGGCGGCAAGGCCCCTGATCGTCGTTGGGGCCACCATATCCCCGGCCCGAGGGCGGTCGCTGAGAGGCGTCCCCGCCCGGGAGAACGCGCGGGCCCGACCGGGCCGCCGCGGCCCGCGGACTATACTCGGGCGCGATGGCTTACCTCCTGGCGGCCCTCCTCGTCGCTGTCGACCAGCTGAGCAAGGCCTGGGTCGCCCGGAACCTGCCCCTGAACCAGGTCGACGTGCCGGTCCTCCCCGGCCTGGGCATCACGCACACCCGCAACGACGGCGCCGCGTTCGGCATCCTCCGCGACCTCGACGTCACCGTCCTCGGCCTGCACGTCGACGGCACGCGCATGCTGGGGCTGCTGTCCGGCGTGGTAGGCGTCGCGATCGGCGCGTACCTCGCCTCCCAGCGCCGCCGGCTCAGCGTCCTGCAGCGCCTGTCCCTGGGCCTCGTGATGGCCGGGGCCTTCGGCAACATGATCGACAGGCTGCGGCTCGGCTACGTCGTCGACTTCATCCACGTGCGCAGCGGCTGGTTCAGCTTCCCCGTGTTCAACGTCGCCGACGCCTGCGTGGTGGTCGGCGCGGGCCTGCTCCTCCTCAGCGGCCTGCGCGGGCCGCGGCCGGCGGAGGCCGCCCACGCGGAGCCCGGCGTGCGCGACACCTCCGAGGAGGAGGAGCCGTACGTCCACGCCGCCCGGCCCGCCCCGGCGCACCTCGGCCAGGCGCGCGAGCGCAAGCGGGCCCTCGACGAGCTGCCCGACCTGCCTCCGCTGCGGCGCGCGGGCGAGGCGGAGTGAGGCCTCGGCCCTTCACCCCTGCGCGGGGAAGACCCGACGTGCTCGACCGGCCCCGGGCCGCACCGTAGGGCTCGCGCCCGCCCCGCAGCGGCGGACGCGCCGTCGCCCCGCTACCGCCTGGCGACGACGAACCGCTCGCGCTCCGCCAGGTCGCTCTCGACGCGCACCTCGGCCCAGCCGCCCATCTCGCCGGCCAGCGTGCGCGCGTTGCGGGGGTCGAGCTCGAGCGCGACGAGGGCGCCGGGCCGCAGCGCCGCGGCGAGCTGGCCCACGAGGCGCCTGGCGACGCCCAAGCCGTCGGGCCCCGCGAACAGGGCCTCCTCCGGCTCCGCGGCCACCTCGGGAGGCACCGCGCCCCTGTCGGCGTCGGGCAGGTAGGGCGGGTTCGAGACGACGGCCGCGGCCCGCCGCGCGGCGGCCGCGACCTCCGGGTCGGCGAGCAGGTCCGAGCGCCTCACTACCAGCGGCAGGCCCAGCGCGCGGGCGTTGCGGCGGGTCAGCTCGAGCGCCGCGTCGGAGACGTCGGTCGCCCACACCTCGGCCTGCGGGTGGGCGCGCTTCAGCGCCAGCGCGATCGCGCCGGTTCCGGTCCCCACGTCGAGTAGCGCCTCCCCCGGCGCGGGCGGGCGGGCGCGGAGCTCCTGCAGGACGATCTCCACGAGCCGCTCCGTCTCTGGCCGCGGCAGCAGCACGCCCGGCGCCACGGCCAGCGTGAGGTCGAGGAAGGTCGCCTCGCCGAGGACGAGCTGGAGCGGCTCGCGCCGCTCCCGCCTCGCCAGCAGCGAGGAGAACTCGGCGCGCTGCGCTTCCGTCAGCCTCTCGCCGCGGCGAACCAGGAGCTCCGTGCGCGAGAGGCCGAGCACGTGGCCCAGCAGCCGCGCGGCGTCGACGGCGGGGCTGTCCACGCCCGCGGCGGTGAGGCGCGCCTCCGCCAGCGCCAGCGCCTCGCCGACCGTGCGCGGGCCGTCCGGCGGCGGCGCGGCGGGCGGGCTCTCGTGCAACTCCCTAGAGGGTCGGGCCGCTCAGGCGGGCTTGACGACGACGCGGCGCTCGGCGCCCTCCCCCGTCGACTCGGTGGTGACTCCGGCCTCGCCGGCCAGCGTCATGTGCACCACGCGCCGCTCGGCGGCGGTCATCGGCTCGAGCTCCACGGGCACGCCGCTCTTGCGCACGCGCGCGGCGGCGGCCAGGGCGGTGTCGCGCAGGCGCGCGTCGCGCCGGCGCTTGTAGCCGCCGACGTCGATGTTCACCCGTACCGGCTTGCCCCCGTCGCGGTTCACCACCGCGTTCGTGACGTACTCGAGCGCCGCCAGCGTGCGCCCGGCGCGGCCGATGATCTTCCCCGGGTCGCCGCCGTAGACCTCGACGAAGACCCCCTCGTCGGTGACGGCGTCGACCTCGACGGCGTAGCCGGGGTCGATGTTGAGGAGCAGGTTGACGAGGAACGTCTCGGCGCGCTCCGCCGGGTCGCCCTGCACGACGATCGCCGCGTCGTACGCGGCGACGTCGAACTCCTCCAGCTCGGGCTCGGGGTCGTCGAGGCGCGGGAGCCCCTCGGGCTCGTCCTCGTCGACGTTGATGCCGATACCCTCCAGGTACCGGTCGAGGTCTGAGTCGCTCATCTACGTGGCCTCACTTGCCGCGCTTGCCCGTGGCCAACGCCGGGGTCGCGCCGGCCGGGGCGCTCCGGCCCCGGTAGAGCAGCCAGTACTGGAACACCTGCACCAGCATGGACACCACATAGTAGAGCAGCACGCCCGCCGGGAACCCGAAGATGATGAAGCCGAAGACCACGTTGATGATCATCGACTGCCGCATCATCTGCGGGTTGCTCCGCGAGGAGAAGTACGACATCGCGACCATCACGAGCACGTAGAGGATCGGCAGGATGAAGGTCGGGTCGGCGCGGCCGAGGTCCGGGATCCAGAGGAAGCCCTCCGCGAACTCGAAGTTCACGAAGACGCGCCACAGGATCAGGAACAGCGGCATCTGCACGAGGATCGGGAGGCAGCCGCCGGCGGGGTTCACGCCCGCCTCGCGGTAGAGCTTCATCGTCTCCTGCGTGAGCTTCTCGCGGTCGTCCTTGTACTTCTTCTGCAGCTCCTGCAGCTTCGGCTGCAGGGCCTGCATCCCGAACATCGACTTGGTCTGCGTGCTGATCAGCGGCCAGATCAGGGCGCGGAAGAGGAGCGTCAGGACGATGATCGAGAGGCCCCAGCTCGGCACGAACCCGTGGATGAACTCGAGGAGCCGCACCACCAGGAGCGAGAGGCGCCCCAGGACGTTCGGGTTGAACAGGCCGGGCAGGTCGAGGTAGCCCTCCTGCGAGTAGCGCACGAGCTCGTTGGGGCCGGCGTAGAGGTCGACGGCGAGCGTCGCGCTCTCCCGTCCGGCCGGCAGGGTCGCCTGCAGCACGCCGAAGTTCGGCCGCACGAACGCGCCCTCGAGCGCCTCGCCCTCCCCGCGCGGCAGGAGGATGATCGCCTGCTCGCGGTTGTTGTTCGACTTCTGCAGGGAGACGTACGTGGCGCCGTCGATGGGCCGCTCGCCGGGGTTCAGCGCGAACGTCGTGCCGTAGCCGATCTTCACCACGGGGTTCGCCACGCGGGCGATGCCCGGCGCCGCGACCTGCAGCAGCAGGTCGCCGGAGGACCCCGCGGCGGCGTCCTCCTCGCCCCCCTCGGCGGAGGCGCCCCGGCCGTCCCTGGTCACGACCAGCGTGTGGGCGACCGTCTCGCTGACGCTGGTGAGCACGACCGTCCGCTCGACCAGCAGGTCGCCGGCGCGGTAGGTGAAGGTGCCCGTGAGTGTGACCTCGTCGGTCTGGACCCACCCGCCACGCACGTCCTCGGGCGGCAGGTACTCGCCGTCGACGAGCAGCGCCCCGCCCGGGGCGGGGGCGTCGAAGGGCACGACGTTGTTGCCGGCGGTGATGTCGTAGTTGCCGAGGTCCTGCCCCCGCGTCAGCTTCACGAAGGCGGCGGCGAGCTCGCCGGCGGGGGTGAAGAAGAAGTCGGCGCCCTTCGTCGGGACGCGCGTTAGCTCCTCGCCCTCGTAGTGGCACAGGAACGACGGCCGCGGCCCGTCGCAGGTGGCCATGGCCTGGTCGAGGCCGCGGAAGCCGCCGGGCTCGAACGGGCCCGACTCGATGGCCTGACGCGCCGCCGCGACGGGCGCCGCGAGGGCGAGGAGGAGGGCCGCCGCGAGGACGGTCAGGGCTGGTCTGGCTGTCAACGTGCCTCCGTGCGGGCGCGGCGCACCGTCATGACCCCGTCGTCGGGGGCGCGGCGCCCGCCGGCGCGCGGCGGCACGGGGTCGTAGCCGCCGGGGTTGAACGGGTGGCAGCGCAGGACGCGCCACGTCGCGAGCGCGAGGCCCTTGACGACGCCGTGCGTCTCGACGGCCTGGATCGCGTACTCGCTGCAGGTGGGGTGGAACCGGCAGCTCGGCGTGGGCTTGAGCGGCGAGAGGTAGCGCCGGTAGAGCCTGACGGGGGCCAGGACGACGTCGGCGACCCTCACGCCACGCCCCCTCGCGCCAGCGCCGTCCGCAGCGAGGCCTTGAGGTCGGCGAACGTCGCCTCCGCCGCCGAGGGCTTGGCGATGATCATGACGTCGAAGGAGTGCTCGCCCCCGCACTCCCGCAGCAGCGCCAGCAACGCCTCGCGCAGCCGGCGCCTCACGCGGTTGCGCACGACGGCCTTGCCGATCTTGCGGCTGACCACGACAGCGACCCTAACCTCTCCCGTCCGGGTCTCCCGCAGGCGCACCGTGACGTGCCTGCTGCCGGACGCTCGCCCCTTCACCAGCCGCTGGAAGTCGCGCTCCGACTTCAGCGACCGCAGCTTGGGGCCGCGCGTCAGCGATCGGAGACCGTCAGGCGCTTGCGGCCCTTCGCCCTGCGGCGGGCGATCACGCGGCGGCCCGCTGGGGTCGCCATGCGCGCCCTGAAGCCGTGCGTCTTGGCGCGCTTGCGGCGGTTCGGCTGGTACGTGCGCTTCATATCTGCTCCTCGGACGGGCAGGGGGCGGGCCCGCCTCGGCGTGCGGCGCCCCGGCCCGGTCGCTCGATGTGCTCTCGTCCTCCCGCCGGCGCGCCATGCCTGCCGGCGCACCTCCCGGGGACGCCCGCCGCTCGGGCGGGCGGTGAAGCCGCAGAAGCATATCACACGGCGCCGGCCAGGCGCTCGGCGAGGTCGAGCAGGGCGTCGTCGGCCCAGCGCGCGCCGACGAGCTGCACGCCCACGGGCAGGCCGTCCTCCCCGAGCCCGGCGGGGACGCTAACGGCCGGCAGGCCCGCGAGGTTCGCCAGGCACGTCGCCACGTCGCCGGCGTACATCGCGACCGGGTCGGCGAGCTTCTCGCCCAGGCGGTAGGCGGTGCTCACCGCGGTCGGCGTCAGCAGGGCGTCGGCCCCGGCCAGCGCCCGCGCCAGGCCGGCCGCCACCAGGCCCCTGGCCCTCACGGCCCGGCCGTAGTAGGCGTCGCGGTAGCCGGCCGAGAGCGCGAACGAGCCCATCAGCACGCGGCGCTTCACCTCGGCGCCGAACAGGGCGCTCCGCGTCCGGGCGCTCACCCTGGCATGGCCCTCGCCGGGTCCGCCCACGCGCGCGCCGTAGGTCGAGCCGTCGTAGCGGGAGAGGTTGCTCGCCGCCTCGGCGGTGGCGATCAGGTAGTAGGCGGCGACCGCGTACCTCACCTCGGGCACGCTCGCCTCGACGACCTCCACGCCCGCCTCCTCCAGCGCCGACCGCGCCCTCGCGAGGCCGGCGAGCGCGTCGCGTGACATGCCCTCGCCGGCGAGCTCGCGCAGCACCGCCACGCGGCCCGTGACCGCCGGGGCCGGGCCGGGCTCGCGGCTGGTGGGGTCGAGCGGGTCGGGGCCGCGCATCGCGTGGAACGCCCGGCGGGCGAGGCCGACGTCGCGCGCCACGACGCCGACCTGGTCGAGGGAGCTCGCGTACGAGATCAGCCCGTAGCGCGACAGGGCGCCGTAGGTCGGCTTGAAGCCCACGACGCCGCAGAACGCCGCCGGCAGCCTCACAGAGCCGCCCGTGTCGCTGCCGAGGGCGAGCGGCACCGCGCCGGCGGCGACGGCGGCGGCCGACCCTCCCGAGGAACCGCCCGCCACGCGGCCCGGGTCGAGCGGGTTCAGCACCGGGCCGTAGGCCGAGTTCTCGTTCGTCGAGCCCATCCCGAACTCGTCGAGGTTCGTCTTGCCGATCACGACGGCGCCGGCGGCCTCGAGCCGCGCCACGACGGTGGCCGTGTAGGGCGGGACGAAGCCCTCGAGCGCGCGCGAGGCGGCGGTCGCGGGCAGCCCGGCGACGCAGATGTTGTCCTTGACCGCCACCGGCGTCCCGGCCAGCGGGGCGGCCGGGTCGACGGACGCGGCCGCCGCCCTGGCGCGGTCCGGCGCCAGGGCCAGGAACGCGTTCGTGCGCGACTGGACGCCCTCGGCCGCCGCCAGCGCCCTCTCCACGGCCCCTGACACGGGCGGAGCATACCAGCCGCGCGCCCGCGGCCCCCTGCGCGCGAGAGCCGTCCTGGACGGCGTTCGGCCGGAGGCCGCGACACCGGCTCTCACGGCCGCGCTGGTATCATCGGGGGCGCATGAGCCCGGCGCTGGCCACCACACGCGACGCCGCGGCTGCGGTGCCGCGCGAGACGGTGGTCGTGGGCGCCGGCGCGACGGACCCCGGGCGCGTGCGCAGCCTCAACCAGGACGCGTACTTCTTCGGTCGCGTCGGGCCGCACGGCTACCTGGGCGCCGTGGCCGACGGCATGGGCGGGCACATCTCCGGCGAGCTCGCGAGCAGGCGCGCCGTGGAGGTGCTGGTCGAGACCCTGCAGCGCAGCCGCGCGCACGCCCCCGTGGCGCTGGCGCGGGCGGCGCAGGCGGCGAACGTCGAGATCTACAACCACGCGCTCGAGCACCCCGAGCACAGGGGCATGGGCACGACGCTCACCGCGGTGCTCGTGGACGACCAGGTGGGCCTGGTCGGGCACGTCGGCGACTCGCGCGCCTACCTCCTGCGCGACGGCCAGCTCGTGCGCCTGACCTACGACCACTCCTGGGTCGCCGACCGCGTGCGTCAGGGGCTGCTCTCCGAGGACGAGGCCGCCCGGCACCGCTACCGCAACGTGATCACCAACGCGATCGGCGCCACGCCGCGCTTCCGCCTCGACGTCCTGCACTTCGAGGTGCGCCGCGGCGACCGCGTGCTGATCGTCTCCGACGGCGTCAGCATGCTGCTGTCCGAGAGCCTGATGGCCCAGGTGGTGGCCGAGAGCCCGCCGGACGAGGCGGTGCGGCGCCTGCTCCGGGAGGCGAACGACAGGGGCAGCCCCGACAACGTCACCGCCGTCGTGCTGCACGTGCGCGAGGTCGTGCCGCGCCACAAGCGCTACGACCTGCCCCCCAACCAGCTCGAGGTCGCGACCGTGGCGATCGGCGACACGATGTCGGGCATCAGGCAGGTCGAGGACGGCTACCCGCCGAACGGCCCGCTCGCGCGCCTGCGGCGCCACCCGTGGTACCCGTACCGCGGCTGGGTCCTCGGCTCCGCCCTGCTCCTCGTGCTGCTGGTCCTGCTGCTCGCGCTCTGAGGACGACCCCCTGGCCCCTGCCCGGCGGCCGTCGCCGGCCGGCCCGGCCTCCCGCCCGCGCCGCTCCCCTGCTAGGCTCGCCGCATGCGACAGACGATCTCGACGCCAGAGGCTCCGGCGGCGGTTGGCCCCTACTCGCAGGCGGTGCGGGTCGGGGACCTCGTCTTCACGGCCGGCCAGGTCGCGCTCCGCCCCGACGGCACGTTCGTGGACGGTTCGGTCGCGGAGCAGACCGAGCAGGTGATGCGGAACCTCGCCGCCGTGCTCGCGGCGGCCGGCACCGGCTTCGAGCACGTGGTCAAGGCGACCTGCTTCCTCACCGACATGTCCACCTTCGACGAGTTCAACCGCGTCTACGGCCGCTACTTCCCGAGCGAGCCGCCGGCGCGCAGCACCGTCGCCGTCGCGGCGCTGCCGCGCGGGGCCGCGGTGGAGGTGGAGCTGGTCGCACGCGTGCCCTAGCCGCGCCGATGGCGAGGCCCGCCGGCGCGCTGGTCGGCGTCCTGCTGCTGCTCCTCGTCGCCTGCGACCGAGCACCCGCCGGCGCGCGCGACGCGTCCGCCCAGCGTCAGGGCGCCACGGCCGACGCCTCTCCCGCGACCGGCCGGCGCCTCGGCGAAGGCGCCTCGTCCGCGACCGGCCAGAGCCTCGGCGGCGACGCGGGGCAGCCGGCCTGCGGGGAGGGCGTACGGCTCACGCCGATCAGCGCCGTCCAGGGCGCCGGCGCCGCCACGCCCCTGGCCGGCGCCACGGTGACGGTCGAGGGCGTGGTCGTGGGCGACTTCCAGGCGCTCCCCGACGAGGAGGGGGACGTCTTCGGCACCGACCTGGGCGGCTTCTTCGTCCAGGAGGAGGACGAGGACGTCGACGGCGACCCGGCGACCTCCGAGGGCATCTACGTCCTCGGCGCCGCCGTGGACGTGAAGGTGGGCGACAGGGTGCGCGTGACCGGCCGTGCGGGCGAGTCCGGCGGCCTCACGCGGCTCTCGCCGGTGTCGGAGGTCGTCGTGTGCGAGGAGGGCGTGGCGCTCCCCGCCCCCACCGCCGTCGCGCTGCCCGTAGCGAGCGTGGACGACCTCGAGGCGCTCGAGGGGATGCTAGTGACCTTCCCGCAGGAGCTCTACGTCGCCGACCTCGCCGACCTCGACCGCTTCGGCGAGGTCGTGCTATCCGCGCCCGTGCACGGCGGCCGGCCGTACCAGCCGACGTCGCTCCTCGCTCCGGACGACCCGGCCGTGGCCGAGCTCCGCGACCTCATCGAGCGCTCGCGCATCGTCCTCGACGACGGGCGCAGCCGCCAGAACCCCGACCCGGCCCGGCACCCGAACGGCGGGGTCTTCGACCTGGGCAACCTGCTCCGCGGCGGCGACACGGTCATGGACGTGACGGGCGTGCTCGACTTCGCCTTCGGCCGCTACCGCGTGCAGCCGACGCGGGGCGCGGTGCACACGCCCGCGAACCCGCGCCCGGCCGGGCCCGAGCCCGTTGGCGGCTCGGTGCGGGCGGCCGTCTTCAACGTCCTGAACTACTTCGACGGCTTCGGCGACGGCTGCGGACCCGAGGGCGACGACGAGTGCCGCGGCGCGGACGACGCCCACGAGCTCGCCCGCCAGCGCGCGAAGCTCGTGGCGGCCGTCTCCGCCCTGGACGCGCACGTCATCGGGCTCGTCGAGGTCGAGAACGACGCCGAGCAGGGTGCCCTCGCGGACCTGGTCGCGGGGCTGAACGACGCCGCGGGCGAGGGCGCCTACGCCTACGTCGACACCGGCGGGCCCATCGGCTCCGACGCGATCAGGGTCGGGCTCCTCTACCGGCCCGCCGCGCTCACCCCCGTGGGCGACCCGGCGGTCCTCGACGACGCGTCGTTCCTCGACCCGGCCGGCACCGGCGCGGACCGCAACCGCGCGGCGCTGGCGCAGACGTTCGCGGACGCCTCCGGCGGCCGCTTCACCGTCGTCGTCGCCCACCTCAAGAGCAAGGGCAGCGAGTGCGGCGCCGGCGACGACGACCCCGTCGAGGGCAGCTGCGCGCTCACGCGCCTGCTCGGCGCCCGCGCACTGCTGGAGTGGCTCGCCACGGACCCGACGCGCTCCGGCGACCCCGACTTCCTCGTCGTGGGCGACCTCAACTCGTACGCGGCCGAGCGCCCCGTCGCGGCGCTGCGCGCGGGCGGCTTCGTCGACCTCCTGCGCGAGCACGTCGGGGAGGGCGCGTACACCTACGTCTTCGACGGCCAGCTCGGCTACCTCGACCACGCGCTCGCCAGCGCGAGCCTGGCGCCCCAGGTCACGGGCGCGACGGTCTGGCACGTCAACGCCGACGAGCCCGACCTCCTCGACTACGACACGACCTTCAAGCTCCCGGCGCAGGCCGCGCTGTACGCACCCGACCCCTACCGCTCCTCCGACCACGACCCGGTGGTCGTCGGCCTCGACCTGGACGCCTCACCGCCCTGAGACGTCGGGCTGGCCGGGTCGGCGCCTGCAGGCCTGGCCGCTGGCC
>ERZ795043.85-NODE-85-length-129123-cov-17.100544_pt1 | contig 129123 bp, 109 predicted proteins | sample MGYA00375127_ERZ795043 | MGnify/ENA primary metagenome ERZ795043 (study PRJEB30172, sample SAMN05518447) | compost metagenome | isolation source: Feedstock adapted compost from Newby Island compost facility, Milpitas, CA | place: USA:Newby Island compost... | reverse complement strand
TTAGGAAGGAAAGATTTATTAATGTATCATGAGTTTATAAAACCATTTCCAGAAGACTTTTTATGGGGAGCATCCACATCAGCATACCAAGTAGAAGGTGCATGGGATGAAGACGGAAAAGGACCATCTGTTATTGATATGGGAAAGTATCCTGAAGGAACATCAGATTTTAAAGTAGCCAGCGATCATTATCATCGATACAAAGAGGATATAGCTTTATTTGCAGAAATGGGTCTTAAAGCTTATCGCTTTTCTATTGCATGGACAAGAATTTATCCGAAAGGCACAGGGGAAATAAATGAAAAAGGTATAGCATTTTATAACGATTTAATAAATGAATTGCTGTCACATAATATTGAACCTATCGTTACCATGTACCACTTTGATCTACCTTATGCACTACAAGAAAAAGGTGGTTGGTCAAATAGAGAAACAATAGATGCTTACGAGAACTATGCTAAAACTTTGTTTAAATATTTCGGTGACCGCGTGAAATACTGGCTAACAATTAATGAACAAAATATGATGATTTTACATGGAGCAGCTATTGGAACTGTAGATTCTAAAATAGAAAATCCACAAAAAGAATTGTATCAGCAGAACCACCATATGCTTTTGGCCCAGGCAAAAGCGATGAAACTATGCCATGAAATGTGTCCAAATGCAAAAATTGGTCCTGCCCCAAATATCATATCAATCTATCCGGCTAGCTCTAAACCTGAAGATGTATTAGCTGCTTCAAACTTCTCGTCAATTCGCAACTGGCTGTACTTAGATGCAGCTGTATTTGGGCGATACAATAGTATAGCATGGAGCTACTTGGAAGAGAAAAGATATACACCTGCAATTCAAGAAGGAGATATGGAAATCTTAAAAAGTGGAAAACCTGATTTTATAGCCTTTAACTATTATTCAACATCAACTGTGGCTGAAAGCAAGAACGATCTATCTGATAAGAATTCAACGGGAGATCAGCAGATTGCCATTGGAGAAGAAGGTGTATACAGAGGAGTTTCTAATCCGTATTTAGAAAAAACAGAATTTGGTTGGGAAATCGATCCATTAGGTTTTCGCAGCACATTGCGGGAAATAAATGACAGATATAATCTTCCGCTGCTGGTAACAGAGAATGGATTAGGTGCTTATGACAAATTAGAGGAAGGCGATGTAGTAAATGATGATTACAGGATTGATTTCTTACGTAAGCATATAGAACAAGCTAAGCTAGCGATAACTGATGGCGTAAACTTAATAGGATATTGTCCTTGGTCAGCAATTGATCTTGTCAGCACACATCAAGGATTTAGCAAGCGTTATGGTTTTATCTATGTCAATAGAGACGAATTTGATTTAAAGGACTTACGAAGGATAAAGAAGAAGAGCTTTTACTGGTACAAAGATGTTATAGAATCAAATGGTGAGAAGATATAAATTTATTTATTAGTTTAATTAGAGAAAATGATTGAAGCATTGAATTTAATAAGAATTTTATAATGTTAGCATTGAGGCTTTTCCTATACGCTAACATTTATTTTTTGATATCAAATATACAAAAACTGGTTTTATCTAGCTGCATATGGCATAATAATTATAAGGATTAAGAGAAATGGAAGGAAGAAATATGAGCCAAAAATACGATATAACGATGAAAAATATTTTTTCTGATATGGCTGATGACATAGTGGGTTATTTTTTAGGATTGCAATACAAAAAGCTCGATGAACTTAATATAGAATTTGCAAGAGTCGAGAGAAGAGATAGTGACATGATATTCAAATGTACTACAGACAAAGGAAATGTTGCTGTGCATATAGAATTTCAATCAGAAAATGACGGAAAAATGCCTTACAGGATGCTTAGATATTCCTTGGAAATAATGGAAAAGCATAGTCTCTTACCATATCAGATAGTAATTTTTATAGGCAAAGATAATGTGAAAATGGAAAATAGCTTAAATTATAACTTTGGAGAACAGAATACATTAGATTATAAATACAGGATAATAAATGTTGGCGACATAAAATATACTGATATTTTAAAGACAGATTATTATGACTTATATTCGCTTCTTCCACTGATGGACAAAAATAGAAGGAAAGAAGAAGGAGAAAAATATCTGGAAAGATGCGTTGAGGCTATAAAAGACATTCCATTAGACATAAACAAGAAGAAAGACATAGCGTTTAAGGCAGAGATATTATCGGGTATTGTATATAAAAAAGAAATTGTTGAAAAAGCTTTTATGGAGGTGGTAAAGATGTTTAGGCTTGAAGAATCAGAAACGTACAAAATGATAATAGAAAAAGGCATAGAAAAAGGTATAGAAAAAGGGATTGAAAAAGGGATTGAAAAAGGGATACAAAAGGGCATCGAAAAAGGAGAGAAAGAAAAAAGCATAAAGATTGCAAAGAAATTATTAAAAGAAGGTATGGACATCGATAGAGTAGCGGACATCACTGAGCTTAGCAAAGATGAAGTAAAAAAATTAATTCAGCACTAAAAATAATAAGATGTAAGATAAAGGTGGTCTTTTAAGCCGCCTTATTTTTTATCTATAAAATAGCATTTTTAATTATGTTTTTATCTATTTTCTATTGCATTATTTGACAATATGTTGTTTATTGTTGTTTTTTAGTATATAATTTAATTAAAATTTAAAAAAACTGGAGGAAAGTGTATGCTTGCAATAGAACGAAGGAAGAGGATAATGAGGCTTATACAAGAAAACCAAAGCGTCTTAGTGCCGGAGTTAAGTAAATTGTTTAATGTGACAGAAGAAACCATAAGGAGAGATTTGGAGAAACTTGAAGCAGAGGGGCTTTTAAAGAGGACTTATGGCGGTGCTGTTATAAATGAAAATTCAAGCGCGGATATTCCTCTAAATATTCGAGAAATAACAAACATAGAAAGCAAACAAGTGATAAGCATGAAAGTTGCCGAATACATTGAAGATGGCGACACTCTCTTGCTTGATTCAAGCTCTACAGTCCTTCAAGTAGCAAAGCAGATAAAATTCAAAAAGAAGCTTACTGTCATAACAAATTCGGAAAAAATAATATTAGAATTGGCAAATGCGAAAGATTGCAAAGTTATCTCAACAGGAGGAGTATTAAAACAGAATTCCATGTCATTGATCGGAAATTTCGCGGAAGACACGATAAAAAATTTCTGTGTAGATAAAGCAATAATATCATCAAAAGGATTTGATATGATAAACGGTATAACGGAATCAAACGAAATGGAAGCTGTAATAAAAAAAGCTATGGCCAACTCGGCTGAAAAGGTGTTTTTACTGCTTGATCATAATAAGTTTGACAAGTCTTCGTTTGTTAAGATGTTTGACTTAAATAAAATAGATTATCTATTTACCGATAGAAAGCTGTCTTTGGAATGGGAAGAATTCTTGAAAAAACACAATATTGATTTAATTTATTGTTAGCTATATCTCACATTTTGTGAGATATTTTTTTTATATGAAATTTTATAATTGACATTTCACAAATTCGTGATATAATAAAGATAATCAAAATAAAACAGACATAAATCAAAATAAATTCGATAAAAATTAACTTTATTTATAGGAGGGCAAAAAGTGTATTCTGAATATGAGGTAAAAAAACAGATTTGCGAAATAGGAAAAAGAATCTACATGAATGGATTTGTGGCAGCGAATGACGGCAATATCACTGTAAGAATCGGTGAAAATGAAATAATAACGACACCTACAGGTGTCAGCAAAGGTTTTATGACTCCAGACATGCTATTGAATATTAATTTAAACGGAGAAGTATTAAAATCATCAGGTGATTATAAACCATCAACAGAAATAAAGATGCATCTTAGAGTATATAGAGAAAGACCAGACGTCAAATCGGTCATACATGCACATCCGCCGTTTGGTACAAGCTTTGCTATTGTAGGGATCCCGCTTACAAAGCCTATAATGCCAGAAGCAGTCATATCTTTAGGCTGTGTGCCAATAGCCGAATACGGTACGCCTTCAACAGAAGAGCTGCCAGATGCCGTTTCTAAATATTTACAAAATTATGATGCGCTGCTTTTAGAAAATCACGGTGCATTGACATATGGTCCAGATTTGATAAGTGCATACTATAAAATGGAATCACTTGAGTTTTACGCAAAGTTGACTTTCATTTCTACACTTCTCGGTGGTCCAAAGGAATTATCAGATAGCCAAGTACAAAAGCTTTATGAAATCAGAAGAAAATTCGGCCTAAAAGGAAGACATCCAGGCGATTTATGCAGCATGTTAAGATGCAGTACAAATTCTGTTGAATTAAATAAGGATAAAGATGGAAAGAAATAAACAATGACTTTAAATTAAATGATTTAAAAACGATGACATTTCTATATAAATAATACTCGGAGCATATACTACCACCAAAACAGTGAAAACCTTATATGAGTGAAATTAGCAAAGGTGAATCTGCGGCAAATCGTATTTCCCGCATACAGGCGAGCTTGCTGCAGTTGAAGCAACTATTAATGCTGAATGCAAAGTTCTGGAGAAATCAGGAATGCTTTTAAACAAATCTATTTTACCCAATCCAAATAGATCTATATGGGACAATATAATGTAAATCTAAAAAAACAGATAATAAAAGAAAATACAATATATATAACTATAAAACAAAAAAATAACAAAAAAATTAATAAAAAATATTAAAAATAAGAAGGAATTTAACAAAAAGTGTCGTATATATATAATACAAAAGATATATAAGCTTAAAATTAAATAATAGTGCTTATTATTAAATAGAATCAAATGTAATTATTATTTGATTTCCCGAAAGGATGTTTATTATGTATGAAGTAGAAAAGGATAAAATTTTAAATGATTATTATCATGCAAAAGAGGCTTATGCGAAGTTTGATATAGATACTGATCAGATATTAGATGAAATGAAAAAGATTCGTATTTCACTTCATTGCTGGCAAGGTGATGATGTAACTGGATTTGAAAAAAGTGCCAATGGATTAAGTGGTGGAGGCATTTTGGCAACGGGGAATTGGCCTGGTAGAGCAAGAAATGGTGAAGAATTAAGACAAGACATTGAAAAAGCCTTAAGTTTTATACCTGGTAAACACAAAGTAAACTTACATGCGATTTATGCAGAAACTGATGGTAAATATGTGGATAGAGATGAAATAAAAGTTGAGCATTTTAGAAAATGGATAGATTGGGCAAAAGAAAGAGAAATCGGACTTGATTTTAATCCTACATTTTTTTCACATCCTAAAGCAAACTCGGGCTATACGCTTTCAAGTAAAGACGAAAATATAAGAAAGTTTTGGATTGAACATGGTAAGAGATGCCGTGAAATTGCAAATGAAATAGGAAAAGAATTAAAAATACAATGTGTAAATAATATCTGGATTCCTGATGGTTCTAAAGATTTGCCCGCTAATCGAATTGAGCATCGAAAAATACTTAAAGAATCTTTAGATGAAATATTTTCGGTAAAATATGACAAATCAAACATCATCGATTCTGTTGAAAGCAAATTGTTTGGCATCGGGTCAGAAAGCTATGTAGTTGGTTCACATGAATTTTATATGAGCTATGCATCAAGAAATGATATAATGTTATGTCTTGACATGGGGCATTTTCATCCTACTGAAAATATTGCTGATAAGATATCATCAATACTGACATTTAATGATAATTTATTGATTCATGTAAGTCGTGGCGTCCGTTGGGACAGCGATCATGTAGTCATTTTAAATGAAGATTTGCTTTCATTGGCGAGAGAAATAAGAAGATGTGATGCATATGACAGAGTATATATTGCTTTAGATTTCTTTGACGCAAGCATAAACAGGATAATGGCATGGGTAATAGGTGCGAGAGCGACGTTGAAAGCCATATTAATATCCCTATTAGAGCCTGTGCATCTACTTTTGGAAGAAGAATACAAAGGAAATTTTGGTGCAAGGCTTGCTTTGATGGAGGAATTTAAAACATTGCCATTTTACTCTGTTTGGAACAAATACTGCATTGACGAAAATGTGCCAATTGGTACATCGTGGATTGATGTTGTTAAAGAATATGAAAAAGAAATTGTAAAAATTAGGGCTTAAAATTTAAGGCTAAAGGATGGTATTTCAATGAAAGATGAAGTATATAATCTTGCTTTTGACTTTGGTGCTTCCAGTGGACGCCTTATGCTATCAAAATTCGACGGCGAAAAAATCACAATTGAAGAAGTTTATAGATTTCCAAATGAACCAGTCAAGCTGGGACAATCATTTTATTGGGATTTTTTGAGGCTTTTTCACGAATTAAAAAACGGATTAAAATTAGTATCCAAAAGAAAAATTAAAATATCCAGTATTGGCACAGACACATGGGGTGTTGATTATGGGTTGCTTGATAAAAATGATCAACTTATATCAAACCCAATTCATTACAGAGATCAAAGAACAAATGGAATAATTAAAGATGTTGAAAAGATATTGCCATTAGAAGAGATTTATAATATTACTGGTATACAGTTTATGGAATTTAATACAATATTTCAATTGTTTTGTGATTTAACGAGACGTCCAGAATTGTTGAATAATGCGAGAGCATTATTATTTATGCCGGACTTATTTAACTTTTATCTTACACATGAGAAATATAATGAATATACTGTTGCATCAACTTCACAAATGCTGGATGCTAACAAGAAGGATTGGGGGATCGATCTTATAAAAAAGTTAAATTTACCGGAAGGCATTTTTCAAAAAATATTAATGCCTGGGAATATAATAGGTTATTTAACAAAAGAAATTCAGGAAGAAACGGGGCTATCTAATATTCCAGTGATTTCTGTTGGAAGTCATGATACGGCATCTGCAGTTGCAGGTACACCTATTGAAAACGGTTCAAGTGCCTATTTGATTTGTGGTACTTGGTCATTATTAGGTGTTGAAAGTGAAAAACCTATAATAAATGAAAATACAAAGAAGTACAATTTTACAAATGAAGGCGGTGTAGAAGGCCTCATAAGGCTACTTAAAAATATTAATGGTTTGTGGATAATTCAGCAATTAAAACAAAGTTGGAATTCAAATGGCATTAAAATAGGTTTTCCAGAGATCAGCCAGATGGCGTCTAAAGCAGAGCACGAAGAATTTATCATTAATCCCGATGACAAATTGTTTATAGCTCCCGATGATATGGCTGAAGCAATAAAGCAATATTGTATAAAAACGGGGCAGGGGTTACCTCAGGATATCGGTGATATAGCGAGAGCTGCTTACAATGGGATAGTTGAGCAATACAAAAATTGCTTAAACAATTTAGAAGATATTGTAGGAAGAGAAATAGATACTATCCATATGGTTGGCGGAGGGATACAGGATAAATTCTTGTGTAAGTTAACTGCAGATGTTACAGGTAAAAAAGTCATAACAGGACCTGTAGAAGCGTCAATCTATGGCAACGTGATAGTCCAGCTTATGGCACTGGGATATATAAAGGATTTAAAAGAGGGAAGAAAGATAATAAAGAACTCTATAGAGGGGGAGAAATATTTTCGTTTATATTATTAAAATACGGAAAATTTACTTGTTTGATTAAGATGTTTAATTTACCAAGAGTGTTTTACCTTTATAAAGTATTAGCTAGTTAAATCTGAGAAAAATCTATGCAAATTAGAAATTTATTTAAGAGTACATTTTGGAAAGGAAGTGTTTAGAATGTAAATTTAATAAGCTTGAAATAAAAATCATCCTTGACTGTCAAGAAGCAAAATGATGTAAAAGTGCGAAAAAATACTTCATGCATAAGCTGATTTTAATGAAAATACCTAATGCATATTAAAGATTTATTTTTATGGAGGTGTATAAAATTGAAGATTAGTCGCATGAAAACTAACCATCGCAAAAACCCTATTGGATGTCAATTGAGTAATCCATCTGTAAGCTGGGTTGTTACGGATGCTGTTGGAAAACATGAAGAAGCGGTTCGAGTATGGGTTGCAAAAGACAAAAATTTTTCTGATGTCATTTATGACAGTGGAAAAACAAAACGAAATGGAACTATGTTTCCTCTACCAATTGAATTAACCCCAAGAACACGCTACTATTGGAAAGTACGTGTTTGGGATGAGACAGGTGATACAGCTGAGAGCGAAATTGCATGGTTTGAAACAGGCAAAATGCAGGAAAAATGGTCTGCCAAATGGATTACACCTGATTGGGAAAGTGAAGAATGTCACCCAATTATGAAAAAAAGTTTTACATTATCAGAGAAACCATTGAGGGCACGGGTTTATGCTACCGGTGTTGGTTTATATGAACTATATATAAATGGTGCAAAAGTCGGAGATGAGGTTTTGCAACCGGGTTATAATGCATATGACAAGTGGATTCAGGTTCAGACATATGATATCACAGATAATCTTAAAGTCGGAGATAATACAATAGAAGTTTTGTTGGGCAATGGTTGGTATAAAGGTGAATTTTCTCCTCATGATAGAATTGCAATCTATGGGAATCAGTTTGCTGTATTGGCTGAGGTGCACATTGATTTGGTAAATGGTGAACATATTTTAATTAATACTGATGAAAGTTGGACCGCACATCCTTCCGTTATACGGTCAAGCGGCATTTATGAAGGTGAAACACAGGATTATTCTGTAGATTTATCAAAAGTATGGCCGGTGAAAATTATTGATATAGGTTATAACAATTTGAGCGACAGACTCAGCCCGCCTTTGCGCATTCAAGAAGAACGATTACCCCAAAAATTACTACATACACCGGCAGGAGAAACTGTGTTAGATATGGGGCAAAATATGGTGGGATGGCTGCGATGTAAGCTTTTGATTCCAAAGGGTCATGAAGTTTTGCTACAATTTGGTGAGATTCTCCAACATGGAAATTTTTACAATGGAAATTTAGAAAAAGCAAAACAGGAGTTTAGATTAATCGGTGATGGAATAGAAAGAGTTTATGAGCCACATTTTACTTTTTATGGTTTTCGCTATGTTAAAATCTCGGGGATAAATGTAGAAAATATTAATGATTTTGTTGGCTGTGTAATCCATAGCGACATGGAAAGAATCGGATTTATAGAAACGTCTAACAATAGCATTAATCAATTATTTCAAAATGCATTATGGGGGCAAAAGGGAAATTTTTTAGATACTCCAACTGACTGTCCACAACGTTCAGAGAGATTAGGATGGACAGGTGATGCGCAAGTATTTTGCGGTACAGCATTATTTAATATGGATTGTAGTGCGTTTTATGAAAAATATTTGCATGATCTCTGGCTTGAGCAAAAGAATAATGATGGTCTCGTACCTCAAGTAATTCCTGTTTTAAAATCGTGGGAACATCCGTTTGGAAATCATTTGATGATGGGTTCCGCCGGATGGTCCGATGCTGCAACAATTATTCCATGGCAGGTTTATTTGCATACAGGAGATCCCGCAATTTTGGCAAAGCAATATGAAAGTATGAAAGCATGGGTTGACTATATAAGACGTCAGGATGATGGATCGTTTTTGTGGAAGACAGGATTTCACTTTGGAGATTGGCTATCCCAAGACACTCGTGATCCAAATGAAACTTTTGGTGGTACTCCGAAGTATTATATTGCATCTTGTTTTTATGCTTTGTCCAGCGAACTGACAGGAAAAGCAGCAAAAGTTCTTGGTTATACCAAGGATGCAGAGTTTTATCTTGAATTGTCCAAAAAAATAAAGGATGCAATAAAGAAGGAGTTTATTTCTCCCAATGGACGTGTTGGAGTGGATTCTCAGACAGCAAGTGTCCTTGCATTGCGGTTTGAGGTGATTGAACCGAAATTCCGTTCAAGAGTAGTGAGAGAACTTGTAGATAAAGTAATATCTGCCGGTGGACACCTTACTACAGGCTTTATAGGAACACCTTATCTTTTATTTGCGCTGTCAGAGAATGGGGAGAATGAAACTGCGTATTCAATACTTCTAAAGAGAGATTTTCCTAGCTGGTTATATGCTGTTGATCTTGGAGCAACTACCATCTGGGAAAGATGGAACAGCGTGTTACCTGATGGCACTATAAATCCAGTGGGAATGAATTCTCTCAACCATTATGCCTTTGGTTCTGTGGTTGAATGGATGTATCGTGAAATGTGTGGGATTAATCCTGTGGAAGATGCACCCGGATTTAAAAAAATACGGATTTCTCCAAAACCATGTTATATGATTAAATGGGCAAAAGCCGAGGTAAATACAATTTCAGGGAAATGTGTATGCTCGTGGGAAATAGAAAAGGAAGCTTTAAAAATACATGTAGAGGTACCATTTGACACTACGGCGACTTTAATTTTACCTGAAGGATGTACGGTAAATGGGCAAACTGAATTGGAACTTGAGGCAGGAATATATGATTTTAGCATTGTACCTGCAAAAAAATATTATGTTACATTTGGAATTGATACACCTGTGAGAGTACTCCTTGATCATCCAAAGGCACGTGAAGTGTTGAGAAAGTATTTGCCTATCCTTGTTCAATATTCATCATTAATTGCGACTGAGTATAGAGAAAAATCTTTGAAGACATTAATATCTACGACTCCTGGTTTTTCTCTTTCAGAAGAGGCATTTGCGAAATTGGAAGAAGGATTGGCTGCAATAAAGCCTTGGGATCTATAAACAAATTAGACAGTAATATCTCATTTTTCACATAGCTTAATGGCTAAGTTTGTGTTTGTTTCAGCTTGCTTATGGGTAGATGCTATTCATATATAGACGGTTATATATTTATAACCGTCTATATAAATTTATTTTTTGTTTATAAGTTTTAGAAAACTAAAATTGCAAACAACAAAAATAAATAATAAAAATATAATACAACAAATAAAAATAACAAAAAATAATAAAAAAATAAATAAAACAAGAAGGAATTTTAAAAAATATGTCGAATATTATACATAACACAAAAAAATAATGCATAAAGCTAAAATTTCTATATTATATACAAATTTAGAATACAACAATTCATTTATATTTTCTGCATGGAGGTGAATATGAATATTAACAATTTTTTATTTAAAAGAAATATTCTTGAACTATTGCAAAAGCTACAAGAATGGGATTTTTCATTTATTTCTAATATTGAAGGAGAAAAGTGCAAAGAATTAGATGAGTTCTGTTGTTTTTCAAAAGTGCTGTATGACTTTTTTACTGTTATTGTAAATGATACTTACAAAATTAATAAGCAATTAAAAACAATCAATGAAACATATGCAGAAAGAGCAAATTCTGTTAAAAGCATAATTGAAGCCAATGAATTAATAGCTGATGGAGCAGCTAATCAAGCTCAATATGTGGATGAGTGTGCTTCTTTAGCAACACAGTTTCATGAAAAATTTGAGACTATGAGAATATCTTCGAGACAATTGGCGGAAAAGGCCGATTCTACAAATTCGGTTAGCCAGACAGGGGAAAAAGCAATAAAAGAGCTTTTAGTAAAAAGCAAAGAGACGAGAGATTTGTTTTTCAATATTATTAAAAAGGTTGGAGTACTTGGCGAGACTGTAAAAACTATTGATAAAATCATATCCATTATTACGGAAATTTCAAACCAAATAAATCTTTTAGCTTTGAATGCCTCAATTGAAGCAGCAAGAGCAGGTGATCTAGGAAAAGGTTTTGCTGTTGTTGCAAAGGAAGTAACCAAACTTGCAGAAGATACAAAAGTTGCGGTGAAAGATATAGAATTGAACACTGCAAATATTATGCAAGAGATTACATCTGCACAAAAATTGTCAGAAGATGCAAAAATGGAATTTATTGATCAGGATCGAACGATTGAAAGTGCTAGTGAAGCTATTTCAAATATTCATACTGCTTTAGGAGAATTTGTTACACAACAAATGCAGGTGTACAACAATATAGAAGAGCTGTTTACATATAAAAATAAACTGGTCGACTCAATTTCGGAAATTGCAACGTTAACTGAACAATTTGCTGCGACTTGCCAGATGGTTGCTTCCATATCTATGGAGCAAAGCAATAAGGATGAACTTATTGCGGACATGATAAATGAAACTGAAAAAATAGCATTTGATATGAATAATAAATTGAGTAATATCAAAATATCTAAGACAGCAAATGCAAAGAAACGTGTAGCATTTATATCTCTTGAGCAACAGCAATTTTATGACGAAATAGAAAGGGCAGCAGTAAATACTGGCAAAAAGCTGGATATTGAAGTGTTATGTAAATCACCGCAAAGATATAACATTGTCGAGCAAGAAAAAATTTTTAGGGAATTCATGGAACAAAATGTAGATGGAATCATACTTGTACCCGGTGATACAAAAAGATTTAAAAATTTGATTGATGAAGCAAGAGATAAAGGAATCAAGGTTGTCTGTGTTGATGTTGATGTGCCAGATAGTAAAAGAAATATCTTTATAACTTCTGACAGTTATGAAGGTGGTAAACTTGCAGGGGAAGCTGCAGTACGCAATCTAAAAGGAAAAGGTAATATAATTGTTTTACTCTGCGCTTCTGAAGTTGCAACAGTTCAAAAGCGTTACCAGGGCTTTGTAGATATAATTAAAAAATATCCTGATATAAAAATCATTGATAAATATGAACAAAAAGATACCGATATATCAGAGACAAAAAATATACTCGAAAATATGATAACGAAAAATCTACAATTTGATCTTTTATACCTTGTGACAAGCGATTCAGGAGAAATAGCAATTGATATCTGGAAAACACGGCATATTGACAAAAAACTTGTAATCCTCAGCAAAAGTGCGAAAATTACTGAAGGAATAAAAGACGGAATTGTATCAAGTCAGATAGTGCAGAGAAACATATTGTGGGGTGAGATGGCAGTAACATTGTTAAATAAGCTATTTAAAGGGTATGATGTTCCTGAACAAGTAAATACGGGAATGTATGAGATAAATAAATTGAATATTGGTATCTTCGAGAGAAGTGCAGATATGAACATACTTAGCGGGAGCAAATTTACTTAGAAAAACTTTTAAAAATACAAAAATTAGTAAAAATATATACTACTTATTACGCTAAAAATGACATCATATAATGTTGCTTAAATCGAGTAATATGGGTTATTTAAAAACAGTAAGTTATTTTACGATGAATAATCATATAACATTTTTTAAATTGCTATTAATTAGATTTTATGACATTAATATTTAAGATTAAGGAGGATTTGATAAACATGAGTAGGGATATTAGAAAGCTTATATCGCAAATGACATTAGAAGAAAAGGCAGGACTATGTTCAGGACTTGACTTTTGGAGGACAAAAGGCGTTGATAGGCTTGGCATACCATCTATAATGGTGACTGACGGTCCTCATGGACTCAGAAAACAAGAAATGCTAGATCAGATGGATGTAAGTCTTAATGAAAGCGTTCCAGCAACTTGTTTTCCTTCAGGTGCAGCCTTAGCTTGCTCTTGGGACAGAAAACTTTTAGAAAAGGTTGGAGCAGCATTAGGAGAAGAATGCCAGGCTGAAAATGTATCTATACTTCTCGGACCAGCCGCAAACATAAAACGATCACCGCTATGTGGAAGAAACTTTGAGTATTTTTCAGAAGATCCATATCTTTCTTCTGAAATGGCGGCAAGCCACATAAAAGGAGTTCAAAGCCAAGGGGTAGGCACATCACTTAAGCACTTTGCTGCTAATAATCAGGAACACAGAAGAATGACAATAGATGCTATAGTAGACGAAAGAACATTGAGAGAAATATATTTAGCAAGTTTCGAAGGTGCAGTAAAAAAATCACAGCCATGGACAGTAATGTGTGCTTACAACAAATTAAATGGTGAATTTTGTTCAGAAAATAAGCATCTTTTAAATGATATTCTCAAAGAAGAATGGGGTTTTGAAGGCTTCGTTGTGTCTGACTGGGGTGCAGTAAATGAAAGAGTAAATGCATTGGCGGCTGGTCTGGATCTTGAAATGCCATCCAGTTTTGGAATAGGTGATAAGAAAATTGTTGATGCAGTAAAGGCTGGAATTATACCTGAGAGTGTACTGGATGATGCAGTGGAAAGAATTCTTAAAGTAGTGTTTAGAGCGGTAGAAAACAAAAAAGAAAATGCAACATATGACAAAGAAAAACATCATAGATTAGCCAGAGAGGTAGCAAGGGAATGCATGGTGCTACTAAAAAACGAAAACAACATACTTCCTCTTAAAAGAGGAGGAAATATTGCAGTTATAGGAGCCTTTGCAAAGAATCCGAGGTATCAAGGCGGAGGCAGTTCTCATGTTAATCCAACGAAACTTGATAATATACTTGAAGAGATAATAAAAAGTGCAGGGAATGATGCTAAAATTTCATATGCAGATGGATACAGACTGGAAGATGACAGTATTGATGAAAACATTTTAAATGAAGCAAAGCAAATAGCATCTCAAGCTGATGTAGCAGTAGTGTTTGCAGGATTGCCTGAAAAATATGAGTCAGAAGGCTATGACAGACAGCATATGAATATACCCGAAAATCATACAGCATTAATCGAAGCTGTAACAGAGGTTCAGAGCAATGTTGTAGTAGTATTAAGCAATGGAGCACCAATTGAAATGCCTTGGATCGATAAAGTTAAAGGCGTTTTGGAAGCTTATTTAGGCGGGCAAGCACTTGGTGGTGCAATAGCAGATATATTATTTGGTGATGCAAATCCTTGTGGAAAGCTAGCTGAGACTTTCCCAATAGAACTAAAACACAATCCATCATATATAAACTTTCCAGGTGAAGGAGATAAAGTAGAATATAAAGAAGGACTTTTTGTTGGATATCGCTACTACGATAAGACAAACACAAAAGTATTATTTCCGTTTGGATATGGATTAAGTTACACAACTTTTGAATATACAGGTATTTCAGTTGATAAAAAAGAAATATCAGATAAAGAAACACTTACTGTATACGTAAAAGTCAAAAACACAGGCAAGATAGCTGGTAAAGAAATTGTACAGCTGTATGTAAAAGATCTAGAAAGCAGTGTAATTAGACCTGAGAAAGAATTAAAAGGTTTTGAAAAAGTTGAACTAATGCCAGGTGAAGAAAAGACAGTAACATTTATTTTAGACAAAAGAGCCTTTGCATACTACAATACAGAAATAGCAGATTGGCATGTAGAAAGTGGAGAATTTGAAATACTTATTGGAAAATCATCAAGGGATATTCAGCTTAGAGAAACAGTTAAAGTCAATTCAACGACAGTTATAAAAAAGAAGTACAATAGAAATTCTACTATAGGTGAAATATTGGCTGATCCTGCAGCAGCAGAAATTATAAAAAAATTTGGAATTGGCCAACCACAACAAGGAGTTGAAAATAATGAATTGGCAATGGCAATGATGAGATATTTGCCGTTGCGAGCATTGATTAACTTTAGTCAAGGGCGATTTACAGAGGATACATTAAAAATGATGCTAGAGCAATTAAATCAGAGATAAAAGGAGTGTAATGTTATATGAGGAAAACAGCAAATAATAAAATATATATAGACATTATTGAAGGTGAAGATAGAAGACTTAAGTTTAGTGAAAAGTTAGCCGCTACTATCAATAATGGTATTGGAACATTTCACTTTCAAGTTATTCAAATGTTCTTGCTTTTCTTTTATACTGACGTGATGAAGATTAGCCCGGTGTTTGTAGCGGGATTATTTCTGATTGTCCGTATTATTGACGCCTTTTTAACACCAGCATTTGGAATTGTGGTGGATAGAATAACAACACCTTGGGGTAAATACAAGCCATGGGTTATAGGTATTGGTTTAGGTGTAGGCATTTTTGGATGGTTAACTTTTACAAGTTTTAATCTAAATCCAACTGGAAAGTTGGTATATGTTGTTATCACATATGGTATTTACAGTGTATTTATGTCGATTGGTCAAGCACCTGGATCTGCACTGGGACCTGCCATTACAAAACGAATTGATGATAGAGTATCAATGGGGCAAATTGGTTATTTTACAATCATGTTGGGAGCTATTATTGCATCAACAGGAGTACAACCTCTCTATAAAATTTTAGGTGGTGGTAATGATGCCAAAGGCTTCTCGCTGATTATGGGAGGATTTGCAGTTATTAGTATCATCATAGCAGTGTTTCAGCACTTTACAATAAAGGAAAGATACGTAGTACAAACAGCTAAAGATAAAAAGGGCCTTTCGCTTAAAGAAATGCTTGTTGCTGTCCTTACAAACAAAACTGCTATAATTGTATATATATATGTTTTTGCTATAAATTTAGTCAATGGTATAAGAGGTGCCATAAGCATATATTATTTTAAATATTATTTTCATAATGAGTACTTAATAACCATAAGTGGTTTGATTAGTTTGCTGCCAATGGCAATAGGTGTAGCATTAAGTTCAAAGATAACCAAACGTATAGGTATTAAGAAAAATCTGATTGTAGCTTCTATAGTCGGTGTGGTATCAACGGCTGCAGTTATAGTAGTTCCTCCTTCCTCAGTCGGTGTTATACTTTATATGGTTTTACTTGTTATATTAAGCTTTTTTAGTGGAATCTCTACTCCAGCTCAGGGTACAATGATGCCTGCTGCTATGGATTATACTGAGTGGAAGACAGGAATGAATATAAATGCATTTATGGGCTCATTTCAAGGATTTTTGCAAACTCTTGCAACCGCTTTGTCAGGTGCAATAGCTGGAGGTTCGTTGGCACGCATTGGATACGTTGCGGGAGCGGCTCAGCAAAGTAGTGCCACAATCTTTGGATTTAAGATGCTAATGAGTATTATTCCAGCTTTAATCAGTATATTTACTTTGTCTGTAGCGTGGTTTGACCTTACAGAGGATAGACAAGCTCAAATTACTAAAGAACTTGCGGAACGCAGAAAAAATGCAGAAGGAAATGTAACTTTATAAATTTTGTAGCTGTATTATTAATTTTAATAATTTTTGTGTTTTTTAGTAAATATGTAGGCATCGACATTATTGTTAATTGTTATAGGAGCATATAATTGAAAAATGTTATTTGTGTGTGAAAACCCCTGGTTAGACCAGGGGTTTAGAAAAGCTTTAGTGATGAGTCTTTAAAAATAACCATAGAAGGAGTGGGAATTAATAGCAAAATGAAGAATCAAGCTTTTAATCCATACTTGCCATGCTATGAATATATACCAGATGGTGAACCCCATGTTTTTGGAGATAGAGTATATATCTTTGGAAGCCATGATAAATTTGCAATACCTAAAAGTTCGAAGAGGTGAAAAAAGTGAAAAGAGAAGACTTTAATAAAAATTGGAAATTTTATAAAGAAGGCAGTCAAAATATTAAAATAGTGGATTTACCATACGATGCAATGATTCACGAACAACGAGATCCAGAGTCCAAAGGCGGCGGAGCCATTGGCTTTTTCCCAGGCGGAGTTTATATTTATGAGAAGACATTTTTTGCACCGCAAGAATGGGCTGATAAGTGCATAACATTTGAATTTGAAGGTGTATATAAGGATAGTAAAGTTTATATCAACGGTAAAGAGGCTGGTTGGCATCCTTATGGGTATTCAAATTTTTATGTCAGTGCAGATATGTTTTTAAAATACGGGCAAGAAAACACAATTCGAGTAGTTGCAGACAACTCTAAATTGCCCAATAGCAGATGGTATTCAGGCAGCGGTATTTACCGCCCAGTAAAGCTTATTGTTGCAAATAAAACCCACATTGACATTGATGGGGTCAAGATTTCTACTATTTCTTATGATCCAGCAAAAATATTGGTAGAAACCAATCACAATGGTGGCGAAGATGCGGAGGTTTTAGTTGAGATTTTGTTTAACGGGCGAGTTGTTGCGCAAGGAGTTGGGAAACATGTCGAAGTGAATATACCGGATGCCAAACTCTGGTCGGATATTACACCGAATTTATACCAATGTAGAGTTGTTCTTAAGGAAAATGGTTTGATTGTTGACGAAGTAATAGAAAATTTCGGCATACGCTTAATTGAGTGGAGCAATAAAGGGCTTTTTATAAACGGCAAAGAAACAAAACTACGTGGTGGATGCATACACCATGACAACGGTATACTGGGTGCTTGCACATATGACAAGGCAGAAGAACGCCGTGTAAAAATCATGAAGCAAGCAGGATACAACGCAATTCGCAGTGCGCATAATCCGATATCCAAGGCCATGCTTAATGCTTGCGATAAGTATGGAATGTATGTAGTGGATGAAGCTTTCGATATGTGGTATATTCCCAAAAACAAGTATGACTACTCGGTGCATTTTGATGAGTGGCATCTAAAAGACATAAAATCAATGGTAGACAAAGATAAAAATCATCCATGCGTTATAATGTATTCTATAGGGAATGAGGTATCGGAGACGGCACAGGAGCGAGGTATTAAATTAACAAGGGAAATGACAGAGTATATTCATAAACTTGATAATACTCGCCCGGTTACATGTGGTGTCAATCTAATGCTTGATTATTTGATAAGCAAAGGGAAAGGTATATATAAAGAAGACAGTGAAGATCTGCAATCAAAAAAAACGAAAAAAAAGACGGCAAGGAAGCAGCAAGTCTCTGGTAGTGCATTCTTTAACATGATGGTAAATCTAGTAGGAAAAGGAATGAATAATATTTGCAGACTGAATTCTGTAGACAAAATAACGACACCTGCGTTGGATGCCCTAGATATTGCAGGTTATAATTATGGTTATGGTAGATACAAGCTGGATGGCAAAAAGCATCCTGGCAGGATTATTGTTGGTACAGAAACATTTCCATTCGATATTGCGAAAAATTGGCAAATGGTAAAGAAACTACCCTATCTAATTGGAGACTTTATGTGGTCTGGATGGGACTATCTCGGGGAAGCTGGTATAGGAGCTTGGTCATATTCAGGTGATGGATTCTTTAAGGATTATCCATGGTTACTTGCAGACGTAGGAGCTATCGATATCCTTGGTAAAGTTGGAGCAGAAGCAAAATATGCCTCAACAGTTTGGGGCTTGGAAGATAAACCTTACATTTGTGTTCGCCCACCAAACCATCCAGGAATAAAGCCTAGGAAATCTACGTGGCGAGGTACAAATGCAATAGAGAGTTGGTCTTGGGAAAACTGTGAAGGAAATCCGGTTGTAATAGAAGTATATTCTGATGCATATTTTGTAGAACTTCTAGTTAATGGTAAATCACTTGGAGTTAAGAGGATAAATAAATGTAAAGCAATTTTCAAAACAAAGTACGAAGGAGGCTCAGTTACAGCAATTTCTTACGATAAAAACAAAAAAGAGATTTCAAGAAGCCAACTTATTTCGGCGATAGGTAAAACACTTATCAGAGTAATGCCTGAAGACAAAATTATTAAAGTAGGAGAAATTGTATATGTCAATATAGATCTGATCGGCGAAAATGGTGTTGTCAAAAGTAATTCCGACCAATTGTTAAAAGTTTCTGTTGATGGTGGAACACTTCTTGCATTTGGTAGTGCAAGACCATGTACAGAGGAGAGATACGACTCTGGAGTTCACACTACATATTACGGCAGCGCATTGGCAGTCGTCCGTGGTGAAAGTGCTGGTGAAATTACGATCAATGTGTCAGGAGAAGACTTAGAGCCAGCAATTGCAAAAGTTATTGTAGTAGAATAAAACAAGGAGTGATATAGGAGAGTATGAACGAAATAATTAAAAAGCTGTTAAATAATCAAGAAAGCAATCATATGATGCCGTTTTTATGGGTGCATGGGGAGCCCGCCGAAACTTATCGAAAGATGGTAAAGGCCATCAATGATGCCAACATTCGTGCGTTTTGCGTTGAGTCACGTACACACAAAGAGTTTTGTAAAGAACAATGGTGGAAAGATCTTGATGTCATTTTGGACGAAGCAGAAAAACGGGGAATGAAAGTATGGATTTTAGATGATAAACATTTCCCAACAGGTTACGCGAACGGCGGTGCAGAAAAAGCGCCTTTGGAACTTAGACGTCAAAATATATGTCACAGACAATTAAAAGTTAAAGGTGGCAAGAGGATTAAATTAAATCTCAACAGACTGATACATCCTAAAAAGAAATATAATTTAATCTCATTTGCAATGTTTATATATTTTAAAAATTATCGTAAAACTTGTAGATTTAAAGATGACAGTTTACTCTCATGTACAGCATACGGCAAAGATACATTTATTGATTTGTCAGACTATATCCATAACGGAATTCTGAAATGGAATGTGCCGGAAGGCGAATGGACAATTGAAATTTGCAGTCTTTCCCGAAATACTGGTACACACCGAAGTTATATCAACATGATGGACAAAGCATCATGCCATATTCAAATTGAAGAAGTATATGAACCACATTATGCTCATTACAAGGATAAATTTGGCACGGTTATTGCAGGATTTTTTTCTGATGAACCTGAACTTGGAAATGGCAATTATATAAATCATTACAATTATCTAGGAACAGATCAGGATTTGCCGTGGAGCAGGGAACTTGCCGCTTTATTAAAGGAAAAGCTAGGTGCAAATTGGAAAAACCTGCTGCCACTTCTTTGGAATAATAACTATGACAAGCAAGAAACCGCCCGTGTAAGGTATATCTACATGGACTGTGTTACGAAGCTTGTGGAAGAAGATTTCTCAAAACAAATTGGAATGTGGTGCAGACAGCATGGTGTTGAGTACATTGGACATGTCATTGAAGATAATAATCAACATGCAAGAACGTCAACAAGTCTTGGACACTACTTCCGCGGGCTCAAATGGCAGACAATGGCTGGTATTGACTGCATTGGAGGGCAAGTATATCCAAACGGCGAAGATCTGGCTAATAAAACACTCTTTGGTTATATTAATGATGGTGAGTTCTATCATTATGCATTGGGTAAACTGGGTTCATCCTTAGGAGCAATTAATCCAAATATGCAAGGACGCACGATGTGTGAAATCTTTGGAAACTATGGCTGGAGTGAAGGTGTTCGCCTGGAAAAATATCTCCTTGATCATTTTATGGTACGGGGAGTTAATTACTTTGTTCCCCATGCATTTACGTGTAAAGATTATCCCGACAAAGACTGTCCACCACATTTCTATTGTCATGGGCACGATCCACAGTATAGGCATTTTGGTTCACTGATGAAATATGGTAATCGCATCTGTAACCTAATTAGTAATGGGTATGTGCAAACACCAGTAGCTATCCTATATCATGGTGAAGCCGAATGGACAGGTAAATGTATGCTAATGCAAAAACCGGCAAGAATTTTATGGGACAATCAAATAGACTTCAATTTTATACCAAGCGATGTTTTTGCGGAAAGGGACTTTTATAGGACAGAAATCGGAACAGAATTGACGGTAAACGGTAGGAAATACAAGCTGTTGGTAATTCCATATTCACAATTTATTACAAAAGAAACCGCACAGGGAATCGCTGAACTTATCAATGGCGGAGGCAAAGCTGTCTTTATTGACGCATTACCGGAAGGCATATGTACAAAGGAAAAAATGCCAGAGGAAATATATAGGTGTGATGTGATAAAGCTTGATAAGCTTGTTGAATATATATCCAAATTGGGATTGCAAGAGATTTGCCTATCTCCACAAAATAACCGTATCAGATGTATGCACTACGTTGGCGATAATGATATTTATTACTTTTTCAATGAAGGCAGTGCTGTATACAATGGCGTTGTAACAGTTCCCACAAAAGGGAAAGCTTATGTATATGATGCTTGGAACAACTGTGTATACAGATTGGATTATAAGTCAGCTGATGTAGGAACAGAAATAAATGTCTCCATTGAACCAAGCAAGAGCCTAATTGTTGTATTTGACGACATTGATGATTGCTTGTTAGCTGAGCCTATTAAGCTTTCAGGTAAGAAGATTGAACTTAAAAAATTTAAGCAAAGCGTATGTAAAAGTATTGAATATCCGAATTTTACAGAAGAAAGGGAAATAAATATGCTTGAAAGTTACAGCTATACTGATAAAAAATTCTCGGGATTTATTCGTTATCGCACAAGCATCTATCTTGATAAAAAATATCAAAACGTAATCCTTGAAATCACTGATGCTTATGAGGGTGTGGAAGTATTCGTGAACGCACGAAGCGCCGGTATACAGGTGGTTCCATCCTTCGTGTATGACATTACTCCTTTATGTGTGATTGGTCAAAATGAAATTGTTATTGAAGTTGCAACAACCCTTGAAAGAGAGCGTGGGAAGGCAAAAGACAATTCATACACAGGGATAACAGGCAACGTGAATCTATACTGTCGTTAAAATATCAGGAACAATTGCAGCTAATGTTAATGTATTGTTACCATTGATATAAATTTAATAAAAATTTAATAAAAATTAATCAAAATTAGAGAATTAAATTAAGAAAAGGAAATGAGGGATGGTAAATGAAAAAGTTTAAAAGTGATTTTATGATTGGTGCTGCTACATCTGCACATCAAGTAGAAGGGAATAATGTAAATAGTGACTTCTGGGTAATGGAAAATCTTCCCGGATCTATGTTCAAAGAACCGTCATTGGATGCGGTTGATCATTATAATAGATACAGGGAAGATATTAAAATGTTGGCGGATGCAGGACTCAATGCTTACAGATTTTCTATAGAGTGGGCAAGAATAGAGCCTTTAAAAGGCGAATTTGATAAAAAGGAAATTGAACATTATAGAGATGTACTAGAATGCTGCTATGAAAATAAAGTAACACCTATTGTAACATTGCATCACTTTTCATCACCTAAATGGCTGATTTCAGAGGGTGGCTGGGAAAGTGAAACAACAATCGAGCATTTTGGAAATTATTGCAGATATGTTGTTTCAGTATTAGGTGATTTGATACCATATATTTGTACCATTAATGAAGCTAATATGGGTCTGCAAATATCAAAATTAATGAAAGAGTATAAAAGTGGTATTATAAAAAATGCAAATGAAGACGTTCAGGTAGGTCTGAATATGGATAGGCAAAGTGCAATGGAAAAGTATTTTAGAGCACTAGGTCAGGCATTTGGAATTGATCCAATGAAAGTACAGACATTTCTTATGCCACGTACCGAAAATGGTGACAGGATTATTATGAAATGCCATGAAAAAGCAAGACAAGTTATAAAAGAAATAAATCCAAATATCAAAGTTGGAATTACGTTTTCTTTGTTTGACCATCAGGCATTGCCCGGCGGTGAGGAATTTGTAAAAAAAGAACAGTATGATGACTTTCTTCACTATTTGCCCTATATTCAGGATGATGATTTCTTAGGAGTACAAAATTATACGCGCAAAGCATACGGACCAAACGGCATAGTACGGCCAGATGAAAATTCGAGGCTAACAGAAGCTGGATATGAATACTATCCGGAGGCTTTGGCAGGTGTGATAAGATTTGTATCGAAACACTGGAAGAAGCCGATTATTGTAACAGAAAATGGAATATCGACAAGCAACGATAAAGATAGAATAGAGTTCATAGAAAGGGCAGTAAAAGGTGTATATCAATGTGTAGAAGAAGGCATCAATGTGATTGGATATATGTATTGGTCATTGCTAGATAACTTTGAATGGCAGTTAGGCTATGCGCAAAAATTTGGCCTTATAGCCGTTGATAGAACAACGCAAACCAGAATTCCAAAAGAAAGCTTAACGTTTTTGGGGAACACCAGAAAATTCGGATTTTAAAATAGAAAGTTGTTTGAGTTAAACTGATTGGAGGATGAAAAATGATTATAGAAACTTATAATTTATGGTCAAAGGAAGAATATACTTATCCAGTATTGGGACAGTTTATTCCAAATGTTGTTACCTACTTGCATGACGAGGATGAGAAGATAAGACCGGCAATGATAGTGGTGCCAGGCGGTGGTTATTGTATGGTATCTCCTACAGAAGGTGAAATTGTTGCTAAAGAGTTTTATAACAAGGGCTATAATGCATTTGTTGTAACCTATACAACAAATCTATTGATGACAACACCTTTGAAGCTACAGCCATTAAAAGATTTATCCAAAGCAGTTGTACTTGTGAGGAAAAATGTAAGGCAATTTCGCATTGACCCAGATAAAGTTATAATATGCGGTTTTTCAGCTGGAGGACATCTTTGCGGTAGTCTTGCAGTGCATTATGATGCAAAAGAATTAGTTCTTAGTGGTGAATATGAAGGAATTAGTAATCGTCCAGATGCAGTAATTTTATCATATCCTGTTATTACATCAGGGGAATATGCACATAAAGACTCATTTAAAGCGCTTTTAGGGCAGGATGCAGCATTAGAAGAGTTAGATTACATGTCATTAGAAAAACATGTTACAAAGGATACACCCCCTGCATTTTTATGGCATACGGCAACTGATGGTCTTGTACCTGTAGAAAATAGCTTTCTTTTTGCAAAAGCATGCAAGGAGAAGAGTGTACCTTTTGAACTTCATGTCTTTGGAAAAGGTGACCATGGATTATCACTGGCCAATAAGGATTGGGCGACGGGAAACTATGGTGGACTATATACTATGGATCAATTTTTTGAAACAATGCAATTTTTAGTTGATAATGATAAAGAACTGCCACCACCTTTTAATATGATGGGAAAGATTCCTAAAGGTGCAAATGTTAAAGAGTTAATCTTACAAGGAATGAAACGTTTCGCACCGCAGGTACAGCCAGATGAAGGAATTTCAATATGGCCTGAATTGGCTCATAATTGGTTGAAAAAAACGCTTAATATATAAATGTTGAAAGTAATAGCTTTAAGATTAATAAAATGCGATTAAAAAAATGGGATAATATTTGGCAATGAGGTACAGCTAAAGTCAGATTTTGCGTGTCCAACAGCTATAAATGAAGAGGATTGGACTCGAAAAAGAAGTTAAAATTACTGCATGAGTGTAGATTTGGCGGTAGTAGGGAATGTTATAACATCTTTGCTACCGCCAAAATATTATAACTGGAGAAGATGGGCTTAGAACAGAAAACTGGAACCATATGGTTGAAGTATTAATAGAAACTACTATGAAACTAAGAATGACCATGGATTTAGCTAATGGTTCAATGTGGTCTATCTCCATACTAAAAGTAAAAGTGCGGATGCTCCCGCTAGAATTATTTTTTAGGCAAACAAAGAATAATCTCGGACTGAATACGTATTGAGTACGCTCAACAAAATCAATAGATAGATTATTATGCCTTATATCGTTGACATACCTGTATTTTAAGCTTCAATCGACAAAAATCAAAAATTTTGGCAAGGAATAATAATAGTTTGTAAAGAAGTACAAAAGCAGCGTATTCAATGGATATATGAACAAGCTAAAAATGATTTATCGATAAATGAAATTTTAGAACAACTACAGTTAGCATAGGTAGAGTGTATCTATTTAGTGGTAATATTTGTTATTAATTTTTCTCATCTATAGATACTTATAAAAATGGTGTGTGATGTAATTCCAAATTACTATTTTCATCTAATTTATTAACAATGTTTAAAGCAAAATTATATGCTTTTTCACAATTTTCTTTTGTGTAATTATTTAATTGTGAATATTCATCAATATTCCTAATTTCTTTATCTAATCCATATATATAATAAACTGATATACCTTCTCTTTCTACTTTATCTGATATTAAATAAGTAAGCCCAGCTATGTATCCATGAATGTAAGCGACATCAACATATATACCTTTGTCTAATTTTTGCTTTGCTAAATCAGCATATGAGTCAATAACTTTTATTACATTTTTAACATTAGAATATTCTCCTGTTTTTTTCATTATTAAAATTCGTTCCAGCGCGTGAATGAAGCCGTCCTGATAACTTGAACAATACATTGTTTCTGGGTTTGATTTAAAATTAAATCGATCACATAATTTATTATGTTCATATTTAACTTTTTGTAATTGATAATAAATATCATCAAAATATTTATCATCCATAAGTAAATTTTCATTAATTAAATGCTTTTTTAAGCTTATAAGAAAATATGTGGCATCAGTAAAAATAGGATATAATCCAATTTTTTTTAATTTTTGTTCACTTTCTTTATCAATAGTTACTATGTAAGATCGCGGAATTAAATCACCCATTTCTTTCCTTAAGAAATCGTATATTTTATTAAAATCTTCATCATTTAATGAATATCCAATAAAAAGGATTGTTTTAGTAGCTAAAAGCATTTTTAAACAACTACCTAAAATTCCTGTATTTAATGAAGTATAGCATTTATTGTAATCTTCTTTAGTTGCAACTATGGAACCATAATTATTAATGGAACCATGTATTTTAAGCACTTTTCTTCCAGGAGTATTCCAAAAAACAAAATCTTCTGAACTAACAAATGGAATTGCTCCACATTCTCTTTCAAATAAATCATCCCAGTTTGTTGTTATTATTTCACTTATTTGATATATTGTTGATAATTCTCTGTGAAATTTTGAAGCCTCTCTATATAATTCAGGAAATGAGTATACATAATCAATTCTTTGTTTGATTTTTTGAAGTAATTTATTTTTCCCATATTTTTTACAATATCTACTCATTAATTCTGAAAAAGTTAAATTATCGTCACTATTGAGTGATAATTCATCTAATATTTGCTCATATAAAGTACTTTTGTAAACAGTTTTTGATTCCGTGCTTACTCCCGCACCTGCAAATATGACTAAATTATTATCATTTATTGCTTTAATAATCATTTCTGGCATGTCAAAATCTTTATTATTTTTGCAGTATTCACATTGACATATATTATCCTCCATAATATAACATTCACCCTCTTCAAAAATATTTTTAGACTTGTACATATATTAAAAGCCTTGATTCAAGCCATTTTTAAGATATACATTTTTCTTATTACCCTAAAAATTTTTTATCTGATATGTAGGATTTGCTGCCTTTTATGTCGAATTATTGTATTATTAGCATCATTAAACAGGAGAAAACCCTACATGTATCAGCTTCAACAAGTTTTGAACATTATTGACCTTTTTACTTCTCAGCCTAAAATTGATTTTTATACTTCTTTATTTAGTAATCTTGATTTGTCTTCTATTCCTGAATTCCCGCCTTCTAAATTTGGTCCTAGGGGTTATTCTCATCATGCTCTCTTTAGAGCCATCATTATTATGAAAGCTGAGAAATTCGGCGAGATTTCTGATCTCATTAATTATCTTCGCAATAATCTTATTATTGCTCATCTATGCGGTTTTGATATTACTAAAAAGATGCCTTCTTATTGGACTTTTGAGCGTTTCCTTAAGAATTTTGACCATAAATATTTGTCTTATGTTATGCAGAATCAAGTAAATATTTTTAAGGATTTTGGACTTATTTCTGGTGAATCAATTTCTTTGGATTTACTCCTATTAAGGCTAATACTAAGTTTAACAATCCTAAGTCTTCTTCTAAAAATAAATTCTCTAAAGATAATCAGCCTAAGTCTGACAAGGATTGTAAACTTGGTGTTCATACTACTTCTAATGATTCTTCTTATCTTTGCCCGTGCCATCATTCCAAATACTTCAATGGCAAAAAGTACAGAGGTTAAATTAAATATACTTCTATATCTACTAATTACAGGTCTTTAATCGATAGAAATTCTATCCATTTCAAATTTAAATATAAATTAAGACCGAATCAGAAAGATAAATTTAGCTGGAAAACTTTAAACCTTAAAAGAGCATATATTAGAAATATTAATTCTGTCAGTAATTTAAATACTTTTGGCCATATTGCTTTATTAACCCTTGCTATAGCTGCCTATAAAGTTGGTAATATTGACAAAACTAAATCTCTTGATGGTTTAAAGCGTTTAGCTTAATTTTTGTACTTAAATATTTATTAATTTTTACCATCAATCATCTACAGGATTTTTATGCCCTTTTTTAACCTTTGCCATTTACATAACCTACCTATTTGGTTTTTATTTTTGGTTAATTTTTTAGTTATACCCGTATCTATAATATAAATCAAATTACTATGTCTGTAAATATATTTTTATAAATATGATTATATGTTTGTAAAAACATCAGGAAATGATAATATGCGTCTAAATTTTGCAGAGATCTGTTTTTTACTATTTTTCACATTGTCTGAAATATTTAATAATTAAAGAAAATTTCTAAAATATCTTGTCTATCTACTTTATATTGGACACATACTGTGATATACTTAGCTTAAGTTATTAAAATTTTAACAATGAAAGGGGGATAAATACGAATAGCATATTGACATTATGGTTGGCAGTAATGGTAGTAGGCATAATTATTGACCTTATAACCAGCAACTTCATATTTTTTAATTTTTCTATCGGAGCTTTTTTTGCAATATGTGCAGATCTATTAGGAGCTAATACACCGATTCAGATTTTTGCATTTCTCGCAGTAGGAATTGTTTCACTTATTTTTTCTTTCAAATATCTAAGAAAAAGATTTAAAAATATACCAAAGACGTACCCGTATGAAAGCGAATATATAGGAAAGACGATTGAGATAAAAAGTGACGTAGGTAGAGAGGGCCAAGTCTTTTTCGAGGGAATATATTGGACCGTTCAGTCTGATGAACCTTTGAAAAATGGTGACACCGCTTTAATAACTGGAATATCAGGAAATAAATTAGTTGTTAAGAGATTGGAGGAATAAAGTTGTTGATATTGTTTCTTATCTTACTTCTGCTTATATTAATAGCAGTTTTAGCATCCATAAAGGTTGTTCAAACGGGATATGTATATGTAATTGAGAGGTTAGGACAGTTTTACAAGGTATTGGAGCCTGGATGGCATTTTGTGATACCTTTTGTTGATTATGTACGGGCAAAAGTATCTATCAAGCAGCAGATTCTAGATATTGAACCGCAGAATGTTATTACGAAGGATAATGTCAAGATATCTGTTGATAATGTAATATTTTATAAAGTAATGAATGCAAAAGATGCAATATACAATATAGAAAATTACAAATCAGGTATAGTTTATTCTACAATAACAAACATGAGAAACATCATTGGTGAAATGACACTTGATGAGGTTTTATCAGGCAGGGACAAGATAAACGCAGAGCTTCTCAAAGTGATAGATCAGCTTACAGATGCTTACGGTATAAAGATACTGTCTGTGGAGATAAAGGATATTACTCCGCCAGATGAAATAAGGCAAGCGATGGAGAAGCAGATGAAGGCAGAAAGGGATAAGCGGGCTACTATACTTCAAGCAGAGGGAGAAAAGCAAAGTGCCATAGCTGTCGCTGAAGGGCAAAAACAGGCAAAAATTTTACAGGCAGAGGCTGAAAAAGAAGCAAATATCAGAAAAGCTGAAGGTTTAAGGCAGTCACAGATATTAGAGGCAGAAGGCAAAGCAAAGGCCATTGAAGCGATTGCTGAAGCGCAGGCAAAAGCCATTGAATTGGTCAATAAAGCTATATTAGAGTCAGGTACAAACGAGACTGTCATAGCATTAAAGCAGATTGAAGCGCTGCAGGAGATGGCTAAAAATCCTGCTAATAAGCTTATTATTCCTGATAAATTGGTTGAAACATTAGGAAGCATAACAGCAGTTGCAGACCTCATTAAAAATCAATAGATTTCTATACCCCGAGTTTTCTCGGGGTTTTTTCATAAGATTTGGTTTTTTAAAGATTAAGATATAAAATGTATAATGAATAAAATATTAATGGAGGGATTTTAATGAGTATTAAAGAAGTACCGTACGATATGTACATTAAAGAAGTAAATCAAAAGCTTACATCAAGAGGGATATTTTTAACTACTAAAGAGAATAAGCTAAATACTATGATAATAGGTTGGGGAGGAATAACGTATTTTTGGGGTAAGCCAGTATTTTTAGTTGCAGTCAGAAAGTCCCGCTTTACATACAGTCAAATCGAAAAATCAGGTGAATTTACGATTAGCGTACCTCTAAATGAGGACTTAAATAAAGCTATTGCGTTTTGCGGAACAAAATCAGGAAGGGACTTTGACAAGTTTAAGGAGTGCAATCTCACCCCAATTCCATCTCAAAAAATTGAGACACCTATAATTGGAGAATGTTCACTGCACTACGAATGTAAAGTCGTGTATAAGCAGGAAATGTTAAAGGAAAATCTTAATGCTGATATTGATAAAAGGTGGTATCCAGACTACCATACATTCTACTTCGGTGAAATTGTGGCGTCATATATAAAAGAATAGTCAAAGAAGCTGTAGCAAAAATATACAGTAGAATATGCTGCCTGCCATTAAAATAAATGGGCTTAAGCTTTTTTTGCTGGCTGCATATATAAGGCTTATATACGACGAGATAAGCGCTAGCACAGTCGTCAGCATTGTCAGACCTGTTAAATTCCAGTCTGTAAACATCATACCGATAGCTACAGGCATCGATGATTGAAATACCATTGCACCTGTGATATTTCCAAGTGCAAGGGTATCTTTTTTTTGCCCTATCCAAAGGATTGAATTAAGCTTTTCCGGTAGCTCAGTTGCTATAGGCGTGATTATAAGGGATAAGATTGCAGGCGGTACTCCCGCCATTGCTGAAACTTGTTCTGTGTATTTTATAAAGACATGGGCGCCATAAGAGATTCCCAAAAGTGAAAATATAAGCTGTAAAATAATAAGATTAATAGTCGGTTTTAAATGGAACTGGTTTGAAAAGTACAGATTTTTTAAGTCCCTTAGGCTGTCATCTTTAGATGAAAATGTGCGGATGACGTAAACGAAGTATGAAACAAGTATAGCAATTGATACAATGTTTTTAATATCTATGTAATTATTCACTATAGAAGTGATGACAGCTAAAGAATATATGATGATAAAATACGACATGTCCCTTTGAAATCCAGTCAATGAAGGGGTGATTTTGAATGGTCTTTTGCGAAATAAAGCGTATATTATTGCTGAAGCACCTGTAACAAAAAAGCCAAGTGTCGACAGCATGAAAGGAGCACCAACTATGGCTCCGACTCCTATTTCTTCTGATGCTTGGCCCTTGTGAAAAACAATTGCTATTATAGGTATTATTGTTTCTGGCATTGCAGTACCTACTGCGGCAAAAATACTTCCAATGACACCCTGGCTTAAATTGAGTTTTTTACCTAACCATTCCACAGCATTTGTAAAGTATATGCACGATGCCAATATAAGGATTAAGCTTAAAGAAAACATAGCTATCATAAAAGCCAATATAAACAGCTCCTTCTCATTTCTAAGAATATATGGAAGACCATACTAAATTATAATTTGGAATAAGATATTATATTCCTAAAAAAATTATAATTTGGAATAAGATATTATATTCCTAAAATATCAATGTCATAATAGGCCTGTAAGTGTCTGTGAAAAATGTGATGAATTGCTATAATTATTTTCAAAAAAATGTATTCCAAAAGGAAAAAAGTTTTTTAAATTTTCGTTTATTTTTTTAAGAATTATGCTATAATATAAATAGAGAGGCAGCCGTCCGCAAAATGCGGTTGCCCTAATATCGGTTTACAAAAATTTTAAACCGCTCTGGGGCTAGCAGGGCGGTTATTTCTTCCTCGTAAAATCGAGGATTGCTATAATTAACATTCCAAACATTATCATTAAAGACAACGTTTGATATGTATTCATCATAGCAACCACCTCCTTATAAGGAGAGTGGCAACCGCACCCTGCTTATCCGACTGTCTCAAGTATAATTATAGCATATATAAATGCATTAGGCACTCATCAATTTGAGTGCTTTTTTATAGGTGCCAGATTATAAAAATTAGATTGACATTTTTTCTAAAAGAGTATATTATATATTTAAGGAGTGCACTCGGTTGCACACAAAATGAATTTTGGTTTTAGAATTATATTCAAAAGCAGGTTTTTATTTATTTAATAGCAACCGCTTGCATCAGAGTTACTTTTTTTAAGATAAGGGTGATAGCATGTCTGAAATAAGATACGATGTGGTGACAGGAAAAATCGCAGTTATATCGACAGAGAGAGGGAAAAGGCCTCACGATTTTAAAAAGGCAGATGTGGTAAAGAGCAATGGTCCTTGCCCCTTTTGCCCAGGAAATGAAAACATGACGCCACCAACGCTTGTTGAGTTTTGTGATGAAAAAGGGACGTGGAAATTGAGAGGCTTCAACAACAAATTTGCTGCTTTTAGCAAAGATACAAATAGTTCAATGGTTGAAGGCGACAATGAATTGCAAAATGAATTACACAAAGCAAATGATGGCTACGGTGTTGCTGAGATTATTGTCGAAAGCAACCATCATGACAAGACGTTGGGTCAGATGGAGATAGATGAGATCCAAAATATTATAAAGGCACTGATTTTAAGGTATGATGAAATAGTAAAAGATAAAAATATTAAATATGTTCAGATGTTTAAAAACTTTGGTGCAAACGGTGGTGCTTCGTTGGAGCATGGGCATTGGCAGATTATGGCTGTTACATTTATACCAGAAGCAGTGGAAAGGGAGCTGCAAGGAGTAGAAAAATATAAAAATGGGAAAGGAACATGTCCTTACTGTGACATTGTCAATGATGAATTGACTGAAAAGACAAGAGTTGTGGCTGAAAATGACAGATTTATTGTGATTTGTCCTTTTGCATCGCGGTTTGCGTATGAATCATGGATATTGCCTAAAGAACATAAGAAAGCATTTAACAAGATAGACAGTGATGACATTAAAAGCTTATCATCATTGCTAAAATATATTATAAATAGATATGAAGATTTATTTGACTATCCGCCGTACAACATAGTGATTCACACGCTCCCTCATCAAGATGAACGTGACTTTCACTGGCATATAGAGATATTGCCAAGGCTTACTACTTTCGCTGGATTTGAGCTTGCAACAGGTGCATATATAAATCCGACGCCGCCAGAACAGGCTGCATCTATTTTGAGGTAGATTAATTGAAAGGAATGATTTACGTGGCATTAGAAGAAGGGGAATTTGACGGCCTTATATCAAATCTTGATTCTGTAATAAAAAGCATTAAAGATGAAAAAATACAGAAGTTCAGGTGGTTTCAAGAGAAAGCACTCGATATAAAGAATAAGAGACTTTTCGATTATGCTATATTGCATATAGACAAATCAATTATTATTATTGCCGCACTAATAGATTTTATTTTTAATACTATAAATGGCGAAGAGAAAAAATCTCGCTATTATTTTCCATTAATTATAAGAAAAAATATATTAAGTGATGACTATTTAACAACTTACCAGGAAAGCAATTATTTGGCGGTGGTATATGATGCGGTTGATGATGTGGAATACATTAGATGCTTAGATAGGATATTAAAAGATGGAAAAGATGTAGAGTTTAAGTCTGGCGGGCGGCTTAAGCCATATATGCTTTTAAGTCATGATATTTATAGTTCAGAAAGGCTTAACAACAAATCCAGCAATAGCTTGACGCTGCTTAACAAAAATGAGATAGTAAAGACTTTTAGGAGAATGGTTCATGGAATGAATCCTGATCTTGAAATGACTTATATGCTGAGAAAATATGGCTTTTTAAATGTTCAGGATATAAGAGGATATTTTTTGTACGTAGATAAGGACAATAATATATATACTCTTTCAATGTTTGCCGAGTATATAGACAATATTGCAGATATGTGGCAGTATACGCAGGACTACTTAAGAAACTTTATATCAAAATACGATGGAAGTGATTGTTTAAACTATATATATAAAAATTGCGGAGACTATATAAGTGAAGTAAATGACATATCAGCTATGATCGCCAATATGCATATTAAATTGTCTTCAATTGCAGAAGAAAATTTTGGTGTTATAGTTCCAAAAGAGTCTGATATTGATGAGTTGGTAAATCAGATAATATCAAATCTTAATCTTCTTTTTAAATATATAAGTAGCGGTGAATACAGCGGCGAAATAGAGTATATGATAAGAGACATTCTTGAAAATAAAGACTTCTTATTTGATAGTATAAGCAATATTAAAGACTTAGTGCCATATTTCGGCAAATATTTAAGATGCCACGGCGATTTACACTTAGAGCAGCTATTAAAAACGGAAAATGGGTACATTTTGATTGATTTTGAAGGAGAACCGACAAAATCAATATATGAAAGAAGCAGGCACCTATCGCCATTAAAAGATGTAGCAGGAATGATAAGGTCGTTTAATTATGCTGCATACTCTCAATATTTTGAATACAAGGAAAGCGGGAAAGGAGATCTAGATATAGAAAAGATAGAAAATCTTTTATCGGTATGGGCAACCGTTATTACTAAATCATTCATAGAAAATTATGTAAATATTATAAATTCAAATAAAAAAGACTTGATACCGGATTTAGACCATTTAAGTGCTATTTTAGCTTTATTTAAATTGGATAAAGCGATATTTGAAGCAATTTACGAAGTCAACAACAGACCTTCATGGTTTAAGATTCCACTTAAAGGTATCATTGAATGCATAGAAGAATTCAAGAAGAAATCTTATCTGGAGGTATACTATGGATAATTTAAAGGTGACGATATTTACAAATGAATTTCCACCCAATATTTATGGTGGAGCTGGTGTACATGTTGATTATTTGACTAAAGAGTTATCTAAGCTTATGGACGTAGATGTCAGATGCTTTGGAGAGCAAAATACGTCTTTAAATAACATGAGTGTAAGAGGCTACAGGGAATGGGAGATATTAAAGAAAGATTCTATAGACAAGCTGCAAAAGGTGCTGGGGCCACTGTCTATTGATGTTGCAATGGTAAAGGATCCAATTACGTCAAATATTGTCCACTGCCACACGTGGTACACATTTATGGCCGGCTTTCTTGCCAAGATGCTTTATGATATACCACTTGTTGTGACAATCCACAGCTTGGAGCCTTTAAGACCTTGGAAAGAAGAGCAGCTTGGGAATGGGTATCACTTAAGCACTTGGATGGAGAAGACGGGAATTGAAGCGGCTGACAGGATCATTGCTGTATCAAATGATTCTAAAAAAGATATTATGAAGTGCTATAATGTGCCAGAAGATAAAATCGAGGTTATATATAACGGCATTGATTTGAACCAGTATAAAAAGACAGATTCAAATATTGCCAGAAAAAAATACGGTATAGACGGAAGGTACATTTTATTTGTCGGAAGGATATCGAGGCAAAAGGGGATAATCCATCTTATAGATGCTGTAAAATATTTGCCTCAAGATGTAAAAGTTGTATTGTGTGCTTCATCTCCTGATACAGAGGAAATAAAAATGGAGATGGAGGAGAAGGTGAAGCTTTATCCAAATATAATTTGGATTGATAAAATGGTGACTAAAGAAGAGATTATTGAGCTTTACAGCAATGCAGAAGTATTTGTATGTCCATCTATTTATGAGCCGTTTGGAATCATAAACCTAGAAGCGATGGCATGCAATACTCCCGTAGTTGCTAGCGCAACTGGAGGCATAAAGGAAGTTGTGGTAGACGGAGAAACCGGATTTTTAGTAGAACCCGGTAATCCTGAAGATTTGGCGGAGCATATTAAAAAGCTACTTGACGATAGAGAACTTGCAGCAACATTTGGCGCAAACGGCAGAAAAAGAGTTGAAGAGATGTTTAGCTGGGAATCAATTGCGAAGAAAACTTATGACATGTACGAAGATGTGATTGAAAATTATAAAAAATGAACGGTAAATCAATTTCAAATTTTATTTTATTTTCTAGTGAGCTTAATAGGCTCTTTTTTTTATTTGTCGTTTAGACTTTTAAATTTTACGATAAAGATGTATACTATTATTAGAAAATTTTTGTTGGAAGGTAATTATGGAAAATACGAATATTTTATACAGTTTAGTAATAGATTATGGATATTTAGCCTTATTTTTAGCATTGGTTGTGGAAGGAACCGGCATGCCTGGGCCTGTTGAGATACTATTTCTTGCTGCAGGTTACCTTATATCAAAAGGACAGATGAACTTTCTAGCTGTTGCGCTTATAGCAGCTTTAGGCAATGTAACAGGGAATACTTTAGCGTACATAATAGGCGCCAGATCCGGCAGAGTATTTGTAGAGAAATATGGTCGCTTTTTAAAGATAACTGTAAAAGACTTGGAGGGCATGGACCGCTGGTTTTCGAAGTATGGTGGCATGACTAACCTCATAAGCCGTCTTATTGGATTGCCCAGGACACCTGCTATTTGGGCTTCAGGCATAACACGCATGGATTTCAAATCGTTTTTTATATTTTCAGCTATTGGAGACCTTTTGTGGTCACTCTTTTGGACATCTGTATCATATTTGGTATCAATGCAGATCTTGAAGATCGATTTAATAGGAAAGACATACCCATGGTGGATGTACTTTGTGATGTTGATTGGCTTTGTCTTATTTATGTACGTTGTATGGAGGATATTTTTATGGATGAAGGAAAAATACTTGACATAGAAATAAAGATCATTTCAGATGTAAAGACTCTTTTAAGCATTAAAGACATATGGCATGAGCTTGAGGATAATTCAAAGATGTATCCTTTCAATACTTTTGAGTGGGTCGTAAATTGGTGGAAATACTTTGGAAGCGGTAAAAAGCTATGGGTTCTTCTAGTAGTTGATGACTACGGACCGATTGGAATAGCGCCATTCATGATTACATTTGGCGAGATGGGATTACCTGTAAGAAGGATAAAATTTATTGGTTCCAATAACAGTGATTACCTTGATTTTGTAGTAAGGCATGGTTGTGAGGATATATTTTATCGTTCGCTGATAAAATATTTGGAGACTGTCATAGATCAATTTACAGTTTTAGATCTCGAGCATCTTCCTGAGGACAGCGGTATATATCCTTACATAATGGGAAGTGGCCTTTACTATGATTATGATGTACAGGATATATGTCCTTATATAGAGCTTCCTTCTACATGGGATGAATATTTGGATTCCCTTGATGGAAAATTCAGAAGAAATATAAAGTATGAGATAAAGAGATATTTTAGTAAGCATGATGGTAACTTTATGTGCGTTACAGATGAGAATGAGATTGACGATTCAATGGATAGGCTTATTGAAATGCATCAGGCAAGATGGAGAAAAAGACATATGCCTGGCGCATTTTATACTAAGAGGATTAGAAATTTTCACAAGGATGTTGCATTTGACTTTCTTGAGCGTGGGATATTGAGCTTATTTGAACTGAGAGACAAAAACAAGACTGTGGCAAGTTTATTAAGCTACCATATTGGTGGTAAAAGGTATTATTATATAAGCGGTTATGATTTGAATTACAGCAGATTAAGCGTTGGCGCTGTTACTTTGGGGCTTTCTATAAAGCGCTCAATTGAAGTGGGAGATGAAGTTTACGATTTTTTAAGGGGAGATGAAAAGTACAAAGAAGATTGGACTAAGCACAAAAAAAGAAACATGAGGCTAGTAGCTTCATATCCATCTATTGCAGGAAGGTTTTACCTTTACTACATTATTGCTGAAAATAAAATAATAAACAAGATAAAAGATAGGTTCAGTCATGACTGAACCTATCTTAATAAAAATGTATTAAGGTAAGAGGCAAAGTTAGTTAGCTGCTTTTGCATATTTTAAGCTGACTGGATCTGTGTAGGCAGGGACTACGATATTTTTGGATGCTTCTATGTTCACTTTTATACCGTAATATTTAAGAGTATCTACAATGCCGCCTTTAAGGTTTAATGATGCCTGAAGTGTGTCAGGATTTCCTATTGCCTTTATGACGTACGGCGGTGCATACCTTGTAGAATTTATGTTTATAGTTGGACCTACACATCTTATTTCAGATGTGGCTATAAGCCTTTGGTCATTTATGGAGATTGCTTCAGCTCCGCCAGCTTTAAGCTCATTTACGACTTTAAGCAAGTCTTCATCGTGAACTAAAAACATATTTGGATCTTCACCATCTTTTGGCTGTAAATCGCTGTCGTTAAGGGTAACTATTACACCAGGTCCTGACAAAGCAGTGAAACCTGCCAACTCCTTGTATTTTTCTACATCCTGAGACAGGGCGTTTAACGTTGCTTCATATTTTGAAGATGAGCTGTTTAAAGCGCTGAGCTTTTGATTTAGCTCTGCCACTTGCTGTTTTAAAACATTTCTTTCATCTGTCATATTTTGTAGTTCACTGCTTAGTTCATCTACATTTGCACTGCTGTTGCGGGTCGAAGCTGCAGCTGTTTTTACACTGCCTTGGATAGTTTTAAATTCCATTGATATCATGAAGCCCATTATTAAAAATACAATAACAAATGAGACAACTTGAAAAACCTTACCCTTCATATTTATCCATCCTCCCCATGGGCAAACAATATCTACTTAAAAATTTCATTTTCATTTTCTATATATAATAATAACATGCTTAAAGATAAAATTTATTAAAAAAATATTAATATTATATTACAAATTAGTAATGAATTCATTTTCTTATTAAATTTTAATTTATTTTGTTTTTATCACCACCATTTTTTTCATCTGTTGCTTTCTTTAGGGAAAGTATTTCCTCTAAATCCTTATTGTACTTGTCTATTTTAAGCATAGTACTTCTATACGCCAAAATATCCTCTTCATTTTTTTGTATGCATTTTATAAGAGATTTTTTTACGCTGTCAAAAAGAGTATCATAACTCATATAGTCGTGTATATCTAGGTCATCTATCTGTACTGTAACTAATTGGTCATTTTCTACTTTAAGAAGGTAAAAAGCATTATCCGGCTTAAGGACTATCTTCTCATCTATGCTTCTGTCAAAAATTACGATGCCTTCTCCTGCCGCAAATGTCTTGCCGCTGTAGCTTCTCAGCGTTACATTTTCATTTGCTATGTATTTTTTAAGCGACAGCAGAATGTCTTTTATCTCTCTTATTGATTTACATAAGACTTCCTGCATTTTTTTACTAGCATTTTCCTTATCCCTTTCGCTTTCAGATAGTCTATCCATCAATTTTTTTATTTCTTCAATATCGCTCATTTTAAATATCAATCCTTTCAAAAGATCATTAATATCTTTCATTTCTAATATTCCACTTGTATTTATTTTTAAACGTATATATTTCAAAGCAAGAAGGATAAAATAAGATTAAACTTTTAGACACTTTTATTAGAAAATGTTATAATATTATTAAGAGAAAATTTATATTATTTAGGAGGTAATGTTATGAGTAAAGTGGCCATAATAGGTTCAGGATTTGTAGGTGCTACATCTGCATTTACATTGGCTCTAAGTGGGACTGTGACAGACATTGTTTTAGTAGATTTAAACAAGGACAAGGCGATAGGCGATGCACTGGACATAAGCCACGGTATACCGCTTATACAGCCTGTAAATGTGTATGCTGGCGACTACAAGGATATTGAGGGCTCTGACGTAGTAGTTGTAACAGCAGGTGCGGCTCAAAAGCCAGGAGAGACTAGGCTGGACCTTGTAAAAAAGAACACATCTATATTCAAGTCCATGATACCTGAACTTTTAAAATACAATGATAAAGCTATATACCTGATTGTAACAAATCCTGTTGATATATTAACGTATGTTACATACAAAATAGCGAAACTTCCGTGGGGACGTGTATTCGGTTCAGGTACTGTCCTTGACAGTTCTCGATTTAGGTATCTTTTAAGTAAACATTGCAATATTGATCCTAGAAATGTACATGGAAGGATAATTGGAGAACACGGCGATACGGAATTTGCGGCGTGGAGTATAACAAATATTTCAGGAATAACATTTAATGAGTACTGCAATTTGTGCGGACAAGCTTGCAATACAAATTTTAGAGAAGAAGTGGAAAATGAAGTTGTTAATGCGGCTTATAAAATTATAGATAAAAAGGGTGCCACGTATTATGCTGTGGCTGTAGCAGTAAGAAGAATAGTTGAGTGTATCATAAGGGATGAAAATTCAATTCTTACAGTTTCATCTCCATTAAACGGTCAATACGGTGTAAGAGATGTATCTTTAAGCTTGCCATCAATTGTGGGCAAAAATGGTGTTGCAAGGATTCTGGATTTGCCTTTGGCTGATTACGAAGTTGAGAAATTTAGACGTTCGGCAAGTGTAATGGCAGATGTAATAAAACAACTGGATATATAAATTCTTCAAAAACTAAAGCGGCTTTTATCTGAATGGTAAAGGCCGCTTTTTTATGAATATAAAAAATACAAAGTGGAAAATCTAAATAAAGGTGATGCAATATGCAGAATATGAGTCCTCAAGAAATTATATCAAGTGCTTTTATAAAAGCAAAAAAATCTGAGAATATTATACATAATAAGGCAAAAGATTACGGGAAAAATATATCAGATAGCCAGATGCAGGCGATATTGAAGCAAATAGAGATAACGGCTTTAAATCATATAGATAAAATAGTGACGGCTGAGAAGACGATACACATCAATTCCCTTGTTAAGAAGAATATGTCAAGGGATATGATCGATGCGCTGCAGGATTTGGTAAAAGATTTGATAAATCAGCAGATGTTTTACAATGAAAATCTTATAATTATTACGAATCCATACGTAAGGCAAATATTTACCCAAATGAGGGATGACGAAATGAGGTTTATCACTATGATTCAGCAAAATATAGAGTCATTAAAGTCTAAGCCGACTGAGCCTAATAGTGTTGTATATACGACACCGAGGGAAAATGCATGAAAGTAGCTATAATAGGAGCAGGCTCAGCAGGTTTAACTGCAGCTATAAGGCTTGAATCATATGGGATTAAACCGGATATATTCGAGAGAAAATCGAAAGTCGGCGATACATTCAATCATGTTGCAGGACTTTTAAATGTAATAAATAGACCAATAAATGATCCGCTGGATTATTTAAAAAATAATTTTGACATAAACATTGAACCATTAAACAACATAAATAAAGTTGTGATGCACGGACCGACAGTTACTCGCACAGTAGCTAGTCGAAGATTGGGCTATTTTTTGTTGAAAGGGCAGGGGGTCGCATCTGTAGAGAGTCAGCTTTATAAGAAATTGAAGACAAATGTAAATTTTAATGTTCATGCGGATTATAAAAATTTAAAAGAAGCATATGATTATGTTATAGTTGCAACAGGGAATCATCAGATACCAAATGAATTAGGCTGTTGGCATACGCTTGTCAAGACAAGGCTTAAAATAGCGGAAGTTATAGGCAAATTCGATCCCAATGCTCTTACAATGTGGATGAATACAGCCTACTGCAAAAGTGGTTACGTGTATTTGGCACCGTTCGACGATAGAAGGGCCGTTCTTGCATTGATTGTGCCATACATTACCAAAGAAGAGATAGACAAATATTGGGAAAATTTTTTAAAGATAGAGAAAATAGGTTATGATATTATATGTGTATATGATTATGAGCATATATCTGGAAATAGTTTCCCACATACGTATGAAAATTTGTATTTTATAGGTAATGCAGGTGGAGCGATTGAACCGTTTTTAGGATTTGGACAGTTTGCATCAATTTTAGGAGGGGCTTTGGCTGCCAAAAGCATTGCCACAGGCTGTAATTTTGAGAATGAAATGGCTTATTTGACAAATGCTAATATAAAGCTATTGGAGTTTAGAAAAGCTATTGATACTGTAGATAATGATAAAATTGATAGGCTTGTAAAGTTTTTGACTACACCTTTAATAAAGCAGTTAATTTATGATACAAATTTTAATATAATTAAATACTCTTCATTTTTAATACGATATGCTGTAAATGAGTTATTTAGAGTTTAAAGACAGATAAAATTTTACGAAAGGAAATTATTGATATGAAGGTTGCCATAATAGGAGCTGGGATAGCAGGTCTCGCATGTGCCCACGAGCTTGAGAGGATGGGTATAACGTGCATATTGTTTGAGAGGAAAAACATGATAGGTACAATACAGCCAAATATAGGTTCTTTTTTTAATATGGAAGATAGGCCAATTAAAGACCCTATAAACTACTTCAGACATATATACGGCATTTCCCTGAGTCCTGTGCAGAGGATGACTACTATTATCATGCATTCTCCTAAATATAAAGCGGTTGTGAAAGGTAATCACGGGTATTTTGTTTTAAGAAGCAAAGATATGAATTCACTTGATAATCAGTTAGCAAGAGACGTAAAGTCAAAGATAAACTTTAACTCTGATCCAGACTTTAAAGAACTTTCAAGGGAATATGATTATGTTGTCGTTGCAACTGGTAATTCAAGTATATTAGAGAAACTTACAGAGTGGAGGACAACAGTGACAACCTGGATTAAAGGTGCAACTGTATTGGGAAATTTTGAACCCCACACAGCAGAACTTTGGTTTAATACAGATTATGCCCGTTCAGGGTATGGTTACCTTATGCCGTTTGATAAAAGCAGGGCTTCATTGGTACTTATAACGACATATACGCAGCATGGTGAACTTGATGATTTATGGCAGCTATTTCTACACAATGAAGGATTAAATTATGAGATTGTGGAAACATATGAGTTTGATCTTAACACAGGCATAGCAAAAGAGCATAAGATTGACAACTTGTATTTTGTAGGAAATGCCGCAGGATTTATCGATCCTCTTTTAGGGCTTGGAGCATTTCACGCATTGGAAAGCGGTATTTTTGCGGCTAGGTCTATTGCGACCGGCAAAGATTATGAAAAAATGGTTAAAGTGATTACGGATAAGCTGAATGTGCTTTCGGATTACAGAGATAAACTGGATAAGTTTAAAAACAGCGACTACGATAGAATGGTGAAAATATTAGGCATGCCTATTATAAGGCATGTAATTTACGATACAAACATCGATGTGATAAAATATGCACATCCAATCATCCGCTTTTTCAAGTAAAAAAGATTAAAAGGCATTGCTTGTCTTTTAATCTTTTTTATATTAGAGATTCCAGAGCTGAAGTCCGGTAAACTCGTCGTCTACTCTCTCAAGGCTATTTTCACCGTAGTCAACTATTACAAATTCAGCAGCGAATATTTTTGTACCTTCCATCAGGTGTCCACCAAACACATTTCCGTCTTTGTCTGCCAATGTTATATGTACATGCGGAAAAGGTTTGCCATTTTTTAAAGAAATATTTCCTATGGCACTTAATATTTCCATGTGTTCGTTTTTTTCGATGAATTTGTATTCTTTTGTAGATTGGTTGAAATAGCCGAATCTGGCTTTTTTGACTGCTCCAATTATCCTTATTTCTCCCGATCTGATATTTTCGCTTGTTATAAAAGTATTTATCTCTTGTAGAAGATCATTATCGTATTTAAAGCGCCCCATAAATCTTCTTTTGACATCTATGTTGATATATCCCATATTAAAAACCTCCTTAACTTGAATTTATGTAGAGATAATTGTTGATTAATACAATAACATAAGCGCACATATTTATGTGAGCGTTGTTATTGTATCAATTTAGATAACCTTATATATAATTATACCACAGCAATCCTTGAAAAAATATGGCAATAAGATTTCTCTTGAATATAATAATATCAAAAATTGAGAGGAGGTCATACTATGCCATATTGTCCATCAGGAAGGTATTACACAATTGCGCCAGGAGATACGCTGTGGCTTATATCGCAAAAAATAAATAGGCCTGTAGAAGACATAATAAAAGAGAATCCAGGCATAGATCCTAATAGGCTAATGGTGGGGCAAGTAATATGTCTGCCACCCATAATTCCTTATGGCAAAACCACTGAATGTCCAACAGGGATATACTGGGAAGTAGCACCAGGTGATACACTTTATAAAATTGCAAAAACTGTAGGTACGACTGTCGATAAAATATTCGCGCTAAATCCGTATATAGATCCAAATAACCTTGTGGTAGGACAGGTGATATGTTTGCCGATTCCTGGATAGTAAAAAAGACCTGCTTCGGCAGGTTTTTTCGTTAGAGCAAAAAATTTTTTAACATTAACTTGACATTTAAAATCATCAGTACTACAATAAAATTAAATCTAATGTTAACGTGAACAAATTTTCATGGGAGAGAGCTGATTATATGAAAAAGTTTATGGATGAAGATTTCCTTCTAAATAATGAAACTGCTGTTAAACTATTTCATGATTATGCATCAAAATCGCCTATTTTTGATTTTCATTGCCACCTGAATCCTAAAGATATCTATGAAGACATAAGGTTTAAAAATATTACTGAAGTTTGGCTATATGGCGATCACTACAAATGGAGACTTATGAGAAGCAATGGAGTAGATGAAAGGTATATTACAGGTGATGCAGATGATTATAGCAAATTTTTAGAATTTGCTAAAACGATACCTATGGCTATTGGCAATCCTGTTTATCATTGGACACATTTAGAGCTTCAAAGGTACTTTGGTATAAATGAGCTTTTAAATGAGAAAACGGCTCCAGTGATATGGGAAAAAGTTAATTCTATGTTAAACAGCAGCGAATTCAGCGTAAGAAATATTATAAAAAAATCCAATGTAAAGATATTGTGTACAACAGATGACCCAACAGATAGCCTCGAGTATCATAAGCTTTTAAAAGAAGATGATAGCTTTGATGTAAGGGTTTTGCCTGCATTTAGGCCTGACAAAGGCATAAATATTGACAAAGATGATTTTAAAGATTGGGTTAAGAAGCTTGGTGAAGTATGTGGCAAAGCTATTGAAAGTTATGATGATTACTTAGATGCTTTAAACAGCAGATTGGAGTTTTTTGATAGCTATGGATGCAGATTGTCAGACCATGCATTGGACTTTGTGGCTTATGAAGAAAGTACAAAGGAAGAAGTCGATGAAATATTCAAAAAGGCATTAAAAGGCGAGAAGTTGTCTCAGATTGAAGTAGATAAATACAAGACAAGTGTTCTTCAGTTCTTAGGAAAGAGATATAAAGAGCTGGGCTGGGCGATGCAGCTTCACATAGCAGCACTGAGAAATACAAATACGAGAATGTTTAAAAAGTTAGGTCCTGATACTGGCTATGATTCCATAAATGACGTAAATATTGCATATCCACTTTCGAAGCTTCTAGATTCATTGGAGAGTACAGGATCTCTTCCTAAAGTTATTTTATATACATTGAATCCTAAAGATAATTATGTTTTAGCAGCTTTGATGGGCAGTTTTCAAGGTGAAGGTATTCCGGGTAAGATGCAGTTTGGCTCTGCATGGTGGTTTAATGACAACATAGATGGAATGACAGAGCAGATGAAGACACTTGCTAATGTAGGGCTTCTAAGCAAGTTTGTTGGAATGGTTACTGATTCAAGAAGTTTTCTATCTTATCCAAGACATGAATATTTCAGAAGAATATTGTGCAATTTGATTGGCGAATGGGTAGAAAAAGGAGAAGTGCCTGATGACATAGGTTTATTGGGTAAGATAGTTCAAGATATATCATTTAATAATGCAGTAAATTATTTTGGAGTTTAGTTCATTACATTTATACATTCAATTTGGAAGGTGCAGGAAATGAGCGTTACAATAAAAGATATAGCAAAACTTGCAAATGTTTCACATACTACAGTGTCCAGAGCATTAAATGACAGCCCACAGATAAAAGAAGAGACAAAGGCTAAGATCAAAGAAATTGCGAGGAAGCTTAATTATGTTCCAAATTACAATGCTAAAAGTTTGGTGCTTAATAAGTCTTACAACATAGGGCTGTTCTTTTCTACGATTTTCAAAGGAACTTCTCCTAGCTTTTTCTATGAGACTGTACGAGGTGTTAATAGCGTAATCAAGAAAAACTACAATTTGATAATAAGAGGAATAGACGAGTACAAAGATTACTCGTCTATTGAAAAAAACCGTTTTGATGGAATCATTCTCACAAGTCAAAGTGAAAGTGATAATGAATTTATGTATTATGTATTGCGAAAAAATATACCTTTAGTCGTTTTGAATAGAGAAGTTAACGAAAAGTCGGTTGTAAACATACTAAGCGAAGAAAAAACAGGTGCGTACAATGCAGTTAAATTTCTAATAGAAAAAGGCCACAAAGATATAGCTATAATAGAAGGTAAAGAAGGATTTAAATCTACGATAGATAGAAAAGACGGTTTCTTAAAGGCGCTTATCGAGAGCAAAATTCTAATAAACAATGATTATATTGTAAGCGGTGAATACGACATAGAAAGTGGATACAGTGCCATGAATAAGTTATTGAAATTGCCTAAAATACCTACAGCCGTATTTTGCTCCAATGATGATATGGCAGTTGGTGCGATAAAAGCTATTTACGAAAAAGGCCTTAGAGTACCTAATGATATATCTGTGATTGGGTTTGATGATAGCGAATTTTGCAGATATATAATTCCTGCCTTGACGACGGTAAGGAAACCTATAAAGGAAGTAAGCCAAAAAGGTGCTGAGAAGTTGATGAATATGCTGGAAAACAATGAAAATGATGGAGAGAGAATATATATACCTACAATACTAAAAATAAGGGATTCTGTTGCAGAATTAAAATGACAAAATTAACTTGCGTATATAGTTAACGTGTGCACCTATATTAATTTTAAAATCTTTAGACAATGTAAATAAAATAAGTTTTTTATAGCATAAACTATATAGTTTTATTTGGAGGATTGAAGGTTTTGAAAACGATTGATAAATTTATTGATAATTATATAAAAAATTATCATAGCTATAAGGAATCATGGAATTATGAAGACGGATGCGTTTTGAAAGGTGCATGGGATTTATATAAGGCTACAGGCAATGAAAAATTCAAATTATTCGTTTTGAATTATCTTGATGAATTTATCAGTGAAGATGGCAACATTAAAGGCTACAAGCCATATAATCACCATTTAGATGACATAAATTCGGGGAAGATATTATTTGACGTTCTTGAATTGACCAATGAAGAAAAGTATAGAAAGGCTATAGAAAGTATTTTTAATCAAATTAAAATGCAGCCCAGGACTAATGAAGGAAATTTCTGGCACAAAGATATATATCCGTATCAAGTGTGGCTTGATGGGTTGTATATGGTAATGCCCTTCTATGTTAAGTATATCAAGGATTTTGGCAATATTGATGAAGTTAATGATATTTTAAATCAATTCTTAAATGTAAGAAGACGCATGTGGAATGAAGAGAAAAGACTTTACTACCATGGATACGATGAAAGCAAAAAAGAAGCATGGGCAGATAAAAAAACTGGTGTTTCTCCGAATTTTTGGGGAAGAGCAGAAGGTTGGTTTGTAATGGCCCTTGTAGATGTACTGGAAGAAATGAACGAAAAAATGGAATCTGAAAAAAATACACTTGCAAGAATTCTTAAAGAGGCTATTGACGGACTTTTAATGTATCAGGATAAAAATAGTGGTATGTGGTATCAAGTTTTAGACAAAGGAAATGAAAAAGGAAATTACCTGGAGACTTCTGCAACTCTTATGATATCTTACAGCATATTAAAGGGAGTAAGACTCCACATCCTGCCATTAGGATATAAGGAATTTGGGATTAGGGCTTTTGATGGCACAGTAGAAAGATACCTTGTAGAAGATGGAGGAATATTAAGACTTGCTGGTATATGTGGTGTAGCAGGATTAGGCAATAATCCTTACAGAGATGGAAGCTACGACTACTATATATCAGAAAAAGTTGTGTATGATGATCCTAAAGGTGTAGGAGCATTGATGATGGCGTACAGTGAAGTTCTAAATTTCAAATAAATAATGAAAATTTTTTGAAAGGGGTGAGAAAAGGGAGGTCTTTTAAAAGCATATTTATTCAACTAAAGCTTTTACAAAAAATAAAAAAAATTTCAAGGAGGATTATTATGAAAAAGCTTGTAGCATTGGCACTTGCAGCAGCACTGGGCATATCGACATTACTTACAGGATGCGGATCATCAAATAACTCAACAAGTCAAAAGAGCAGTAGCACAAAAACATCTGAGAGCCAAACAGCAAAGCAAGTTACGCTTAGATTTTCTTGGTGGGGTGATGACACAAGACACCAAGCAACATTAAATGCTATAAAACTTTTTGAGCAGAAATATCCCAATATAAAGATACAAGCAGAATATGCAGGTTGGGATGGATATCTTGATAAGCAGACAACACAGATGGCTGGTGGTACAGCGGCAGACATAATGCAGATAAACTGGAACTGGTTACCGCTCTTTTCTAAAGACGGTAATGGATTCTATGATTTAAACAAGTTATCAAGCGAATTGGGATTAGACAACTATTCAAAGGATATATTAGCAACAGGTACTGTTAACGGTAAACTAAATGGAATACCAGTAGCGATGACAGGAAGAGTGCTTTATGTAAACAAGACTATGTATGACAAATACGGTGCAACGATACCAAAGACATGGGACGATCTTATAAACGATGCACAGAAATTCCCAAGTGGTAGCTATCCGATTGTCACAGGATCATATGACTCGTGGCTAATATCTATGACATATGCTGAACAAGTAACAGGGAAGCCTTTCTTGACAACTGACGGTAAACTTAATTTTACACAAGACGATATTAAGACTGCTTTGTCATTTTATAAAACTCTATTAGACAAGAAAGTAACAACACCTATACAAGCAATAGCAACAGAAGGCGGCAATGGACTTGCACCAATCGCTCAGCTTCCAAGTTTCTTAAATGGTAAATTTGCAGGACTGTTTGAATGGACAAGTGCAATATCAAAAGAAGCAACACCAATTAAACAGAACAATATGGAAATTGTTACTGCAGGATTGCCTATGAATTCAGATGCCAAGACATCAGCAGCAATATTGAAACCATCAATGCTTTTTGCAATCAACAAAGATTGTAAATATCCAAAAGAGGCAGCAACATTCTTGAACTTTATTTTGAATGATCCTCAAGGTGTAGAAGCGATGGGAACAAGCAGAGGAATACCTGTAAGCAAATCAGCATTAGAAACACTTAAAAAGGATGGAAAAGTATCAGGATTAGAACTAGAAGGATTACAAATATTGGAATCAAATCCGGGTTTGCCATTAAGCCCATATCTAGAAGATCCAAAACTACAACAAGTATATGATCAGACAATAGATAAGATATCTTACAACCAACAGACTGTTGATCAGGCAGCAAAAGAGATGTACACAAATCTTCAGAATGTGCTGAGCCAGATAACAAAATAAAACCGAATGATGATAACAATGTGGAACTACAGATTATTATTTGTAGTTCCACACATTAATTAATTCTCATTGTGTTTTGATAGGAGGGTTTAAATGGAAAATAAGCGTATAGGGTTATTGTATATACTGCCGTGGCTAATTGGTCTTTTGATATTTACAATATATCCTTTTGTAACTTCTTTAATATTGAGTTTTACAAATTATAATATTATTAATGCGCCAAAATTTATTGGTATTCAAAATTATGTAAATATGTTTCATGACAGCACATTCTGGACGTCATTTACTGCAACATTAGAGTATGTTGTTATTACTGTTCCGCTTAAGTTGACTTTCTCACTTTTTATAGCTTTTATTTTAAACTATAAATTAAAAGGTATAAATTTTTACCGCACAGCATATTACGTACCATCAATTTTAGGCGGTAATATAGCCATAGCAGTTTTGTGGAAGTTTGTCTTTGCAAATACTGGACTTGTTAATCAGTTCTTAGGCTTATTTGGGCTTAAACCAGTAGGATGGTTTTCAACAGGTTTAGGTGCAATATTTACTATAAGTGCTTTAAGAGTGTGGGAGTTTGGCTCAACAATGGTAATATTCCTTGCAGGATTAAAAGATATACCGCAGGAGCTTTATGAAGCTGCAGCAGTTGACGGTGCAGGAAAGATTAAAACTTTCTTTAAAGTTACTATTCCACTTTTAACGCCTATTATATTCTTCAACCTTGTAATGCAGCTTATACAAGCATTCCAAGAATTCAATGGGCCTTACATGATAACACAAGGTGGACCACTTTATAAGACTTATCTTTTACCTATGATGATATACGATAATTCATTTAAGTTCTTTAACATGGGCTATGGCAGTGCTATATCATGGTTCCTCTTCATAATAATAATGATATTTACGATGTTTGTATTCTCGTCGTCTAAGTACTGGGTATTCTATTCAGATGAAGGAGGAGGAGAGTCATAATGAATAGTGAAACTGCTTTAAACAATACGCAGCTTAAGATGGATAAAGGGTACAGAAAAAGAGAGCTTAGGAGGAGGGTAAACTTAGCAATAAGGTATACCATTTTGACTGTTGGTGCACTTATAATGCTATATCCAATTATTTGGCTTATAGGAGCATCGTTTAAAACAAATAGCGAAATATTTTCTTCAATTAGCTTTATACCAAAAAGGATTGACTTTACACCGTATATAAAAGGATGGATAACAGGTACCCAATACACATTTGCTACGTATTATTTAAATACTTTTAAATATGTGATTCCTAAAGTAATTTTTACGGTCATTTCATCTGTTTTGACTGCTTATGGGTTTTCAAGATTTAATTTTCCATTTAAAAAGCCGTTATTTGCTATACTGATTTCTACTATGTTTTTGCCACAGATTGTATTGAGAATACCGCTTTATCTATTTTGGAAGCAATTGCACTTACTTGATACGTTCATTCCACTGTACGCCAATGATATATTTGCAGCAGAAGCATTTTTCGTATTTATGATTATACAGTTTATGAGAGGTATACCAAAAGAGCTTGATGAAGCGGCAAAGATCGATGGATGCAATTCATTCACTATATTGACAAGGATATTATTGCCTGTCATAACGCCAGCTATAGTATCTGTTACAATATTCCAGTTTATGTGGTCTATGAATGACTTTATGGGTCCACTTATCTATATATCTTCTGTCAGCAAATATCCTGTTTCGATAGCATTAAAAATGGCAATGGATGCTACATCAGGTAACTTTGAGTGGAATAAGATTATAGCGATGTCAGTAATTGCTCTTATACCTTCAATAGTGGTATTTTTCTCAGCGCAGAAGTATTTTGTTGAAGGCATATCTACAAGCGGTTTGAAAGGTTAGTATTATAGAGAGAAGTGAGCTAAATGGTAAAATTAAATGTTGTATCTGTTACATCGAGAACCATATCATTTGAGATTAATACAAGGGAGCCCTATTATACCGGCAATAAATATCTTTTATATTTAAATTCTACAGATTTAGGTAAAGTTGATAAAAATGTTTTTACGATTAAAAATTTAGATCCTGATAAAGAGTATAGCGTATCAATTAAAAATATTGAGACTGGAGATGCGGACGAAATTGTTTTGAGGACAAAACCTGAGACAGCATATATTAATGTCAGGGATTTTGGTGCAAATGGTGATGGAAAGAGAATTGATACTTTTTCCATACAAGCGGCTATAATATCCTGCCCGGATGGAGGAAGGGTTTTTTTCCCCGAAGGTATCTACTTGACTTATCCACTTTTTTTAAAAAGCAATATAACGTTGGAATTAGGAAAAGGCGCAGTTTTATTAGGAGCAAAAGAGAGGGAGATGTACCCTATCCTTCCTGGAGAAATAGATTGCAAAAAGATTGAGGACAGCTATTTAGGCTCATGGGAAGGTGAAGCAAAAGAGATTTTTGCAAGTTTAATAACAGGAATTGGCGTAGAAAATGTGAATATTATTGGAGAAGGCACAATTGACGGCAATTCCAGCTTTGATACATGGTGGCACGACGCAAAGGTCAAAAGAATCGCATGGAGACCTAGAACTATATTCTTAAACAAGTGCAAGAATGTGTTAATAGAAGGTATTACAATAAAAAATTCGCCTTCTTGGACGATACATCCTCTGCTTTCTCAAAATTTGAAGTTTATCAATCTAAATATAGAAAATCCAAAAGATGCACCAAATACTGATGGACTAGATCCAGAGTCATGCAAAGATGTTGTCATCTTAGGAACCAGATTTTCAGTAGGCGATGATTGCATTGCCATAAAATCGGGGAAATTAGCGACCAGTCGAAAACTGCCAGTTTCATCTGAGAATTTATACATCAGAAATTGTCTGATGGAATATGGTCATGGAGCAGTTGTAATAGGAAGTGAAATGTCTGGCGGTGTAAAAAATGTGCATGTTGATAGATGCGTATTCAGAAAAACAGATAGAGGAATACGCATAAAGACTAGAAGAGGAAGAGGGAGTACAGGCATTATTGATGAGATACATGCGTCAAATATAAAGATGGATAAGGTATTGACTCCGTTTACTATAAATAGCTTTTACTTCTGTGATGCGGATGGAAAGACTGAATATGTGTGGAGCAAAGAAAAACTCCCTGTAGATGACAGGACGCCTTATATTGGCAATATATATCTAAAAGATATAACGTGCAACCATGCGCAGGTGGCTGCTGGATACATGTATGGACTTCCAGAAAGAAAGATTGAGAAAGTAACGATGGAGAATATTTATATTAAATTTGATTTAAATGCAAAGCCTGATTATCCGGAGATGCTTAGTTTTGCAGATGAAATGTGCAGAAATGGCTTTTACTTAAACAATATTAAAAAGCTGAAATTAAAAAATGTAATAGTAGAAAATGCGTCGACAGAGCCTTTTATAAAGTTAAATATCGATGAAGAATATGTAGAGTAGATATCAAAGAAAAGGGGCATTTTGATGAGGTATGTTGATGATAAAGCAGTAGATTTAAAGATAGCATACATTGGCGGTGGTTCTAAAGAATGGGCTAGAAAATTGATGTCTGACCTTGCACTTGAGGAGTCTTTGGAAGGAACAGTGTATTTATATGATATAGATGTGGAATCAGCCAGATTGAATGAGGCTATTGGAAACAAGTTAAACAGCCAGTGGAAATATAAATGCGTTTTAAGCATCGAAGAAGCTCTGACAGATGCTGACTTTGTAGTCATATCAATACTTCCTGGTACATTTAACGAAATGATGTCAGATGTTCATGCACCTGAAAAATATGGAATATATCAGTCTGTTGGAGATACAACTGGTCCAGGTGGCTTGTTTAGGGCTTTAAGAACGATACCTATATATGTTGATTTTGCTAACAAAATCAAGGAGTATTGTCCAAATGCTTGGGTAATTAACTATACAAATCCAATGGCGTTGTGCGTCAGAACACTTTATGAGACTTTCCCAGACATAAAAGCTTTTGGTTGCTGTCATGAAGTTTTTTCAACGCAGTCTCTTATTACTAAGGCTCTTAAGGAAATGGAAGGAATAGAGTGCAAAAGAGATGACATCTATACAAATGTATTAGGAATTAATCACTTTACTTGGATAACAAAGGCCCATTATAAAGGGATAGATTTATTTCCTGTATATAGGAAGTTTGTAGAAAAGCATAAAGACGATGGATATGAAGACAGGGGCGATTGGCAAGACAGCTATTTTAATTCAGCAAATTTAGTTAAATTTGATTTGTTTGATAAATACGGTTTCATAGCAGCTGCAGGTGACAGGCACCTTGCAGAATTTATTCCTAAGGACTATTTAAAAGATCCAGAGACAGTGGAAAAGTGGAAATTTCACTTGACACCTGCATCATGGAGGATAAAGAATAGAGAAAATCTTATAGAAAAAAGTAGAAGAATTGCGAAAGGGGAAGAAGAATTTAAGGCTGTTCCTTCAGGTGAAGAAGGAGTGAAACAAATAAAAGCACTTTTAGGACTAGGCGACCTTATTACAAATGTAAATATTCCTAATAGAGGACAGATTGGAAATGTCGATTTTAATACAGTTGTAGAGACAAACTCTTTGTTTACGAAAGACGGAGTATACCCTATATTTGCTGGGAATATTCCCGATAGAGTAAAACTACTCATGGGACCTCATATATTGAATCAAAAGATGATTTTTGAAGCGGCAGTAAAGAAAGATAAAGATTTGGCGCTTCAGGCTATGCTAAATGATCCTATTGTCAATTTAACATATAAAGATGGTAAAAAGTTGTTTGATGAGATGATGGATAACACGAGGGAATATTTAAAGGATTGGCATTGATATAATATTAGAATTTTCATAGCATACACGACAGTATATTTTTTTTAAAATAAAATGTTCACGTGTGCTAACAAATATATCAAGGAGGATGAAATTGATGAAGTTATCGTCAAAGATTTATAAGGATTATAAGAAATACCCAGAAAAAGTTGTACAGTTTGGAGAAGGGAACTTTCTAAGGGCATTTGTCGATTGGATGATAAATGAAATGAATGAAAAGGGAGTATTTAATGGGAGTGTTGTCGTAGTACAACCCATTCAAAATGGTCTGGTTGATATTTTAAATGAGCAAGATGGGTTATATACGCTTATTCTACAAGGCATAAAGGATGGAAAGGCTGAGAGAGTCCATAAGATAATGAACAGCATCAGCAGAGGAATAGATCCATACAGAGATTATGAAAGCTTTCTTAAAGTGGCCGAAAGTGATAGTATAAGATTTGTGGTGTCAAATACCACTGAAGCAGGTATAGCATTTGATGAAAGTGACAGGTTTGACATTACACCGCATAACAGCTTTCCGGCAAAATTAACTGCCTTTATGTATAGAAGGTATAAACACTTTAATGGAAGAAGTGACAGAGGTCTTATTGTTATTCCATGTGAACTTATTGATAAAAATGGTTTGAAGCTTAAAAAAATGATTTTAAAATACGCAGATTACTGGAATCTAGAAAAAGGGTTTGTTGACTGGGTAGAAAATGACAATGTATTTTGCTCGACTTTGGTTGACAGGATTGTAACAGGATATCCAAGAGAGGATATCGACAACATACAGGAGGAGATAGGGTACGAAGATAGTCTGGTAGATGTAGGAGAAATATTCCACTTATGGGTTATTGAAGGGCCGAAATGGATTGAAGAAGAGTTTCCTGCAAGCAAGATTGGCTTAAATGTTAAATTTGTAAATGATATAACGCCATACAGGGATAGAAAAGTAAGAATCTTAAATGGGATGCATACGACGATGGTACCTGTTGCTTATCTATATGGTATAGATACAGTCAAGGAAGCTGTAGAAGACGAAGTGGTAGGCAAATTCATAAGAGATGCTGCATATGAGGAGATAATGCCAACTTTGGACTTGCCGGAAGACGAGATTAAAGAGTTTGTTAAAGAAGTCTTTGACAGGTTTAAGAATCCATACGTAAAACACTACCTGACAAGCATAGCCCTTAATGCAATGTCAAAATATGAGACAAGAGTTTTGCCTTCTCTTTTAGAGTACGTCAAAAGGTATGGAAAGCTTCCTAAAAAACTTGTCTTTTCACTTGCTTCTTACATGGAATTTTATAAAGGAAATAGAGGTAATGAGACAATACCATTAAGTGATGAGCCAGAAATACTGGAGCTTTATAAGAATTTGTGGAAACAATATGACGGTAGCTATGACAGATTAAACTATATTGTCACAGAAATACTTGAATATGACAAAATTTGGAAAATAAATCTAAACGATGTGGAAGGTTTGAATACTGCTGTTACAGAGTATCTCTACTCAATTGAGAAAAATGGAATCAAGGAATCCTTAAAAGAGGTGCTAAAATAATATGAAGGATGTCATTAAAATAAATTCCAGCGACAATGTGGCAGTCGCATTAAGGAATATAAAAAAAGGTGAAGAAATTGTAGAAGATGGTAGAAAAATAACACTTCTTGATGATGTGCCGAGGGGTCATAAAATCGCTTTAGGAAATATTAAAGAAGGACAGAACGTAATAAAGTATGGGTATCCTATAGGTCATGCACTTTCAAATATATCTGAAGGTGCATGGGTTCATACCCACAACATGAGAACAAATTTAAGTGGTATTTTAAACTATGTTTACAATAAAAAACAAATAGAAGGTAATAAACAAAAAAATAGAAACATTACTTTTAAGGGATATAGAAGGAAATACGGCAAAGTAGGTATAAGAAATGAGCTGTGGATTGTACCGACTGTAGGTTGTGTAAATGGTATAGGAGAAAAAATTATAAACAGATTCAAAGATGAGGTTAAGATAGACAGTATTGACGGAATAGAGATATTTAAACATAGCTATGGGTGTTCACAGCTTGGAGATGATCATGCCAATACAAGAACAATTCTAATGGATATAGTAAAACATCCCAATGCAGGAGGTGTATTGGTTCTTGGGCTTGGATGCGAGAACAACAATATACCTGCATTTAAAGAAAATCTTGGTGAATACGATGAAGATAGAGTCAGATTCTTGGTTGCTCAGGATGCTGAAGATGAGGTAGATGAAGGTGTAAAATTATTAAAAGAACTTTATTACAATATGAAAGAAGATAAGAGGGAAGACATAGACTTAAGCGAATTGACAGTAGGACTTAAATGCGGTGGCTCTGACGGATTTTCAGGTATTACAGCAAATCCTTTAGTTGGTGCTTTTGCAGACTTTATTATATCGCAGGGTGGGAGTGCTGTACTGACAGAAGTCCCTGAGATGTTTGGCGCAGAGCAAATGCTTATGGAAAGAGCACATGACGAAGATGTATTTAAAAAGACTGTTAACCTGATAAATGATTTTAAGCAGTACTTCATGAAATACGATCAGCCTATATATGAAAATCCTTCTCCAGGAAATAAAGCTGGCGGGATAACAACTCTGGAAGAAAAATCTCTAGGGTGCGTTCAAAAAGGTGGTAAATCAGAGGTGGTTGATGTCTTAAAGTATGGTGATACGGTTAAGAAGAAAGGGTTAAACCTCTTAAATGCGCCTGGAAATGACCTTGTTTCATCTACTGCATTAGCGGCTTCTGGATGCCACTTAATATTGTTTACGACAGGAAGAGGTACGCCGTACGGCACATTTGTTCCAACAATAAAGATATCTACAAATACTCAATTATACCAATTAAAACAAAATTGGATTGATTTCAATGCTGGAACTCTTGTTGAAGATAAAAATATCGATGAAGTTTTAGAAGAATTGGTTAAATATGTAATTAAAGTGGCTAGCGGGGAGCTTGTTAATAACGAGAAGAACAATTTTAGAGAGATTGCTATTTTTAAGAATGGCGTAACACTGTAGACATGGCAAAATGACAGCTATTGCAGGGAGTTTGTATCATAAATAGTCATGATATCTACTTTATTAAGCATTGTAATACCGACTTTAGTTATATACTTTTTAAGATCATCTTTCCTATACATTAGATGATTACTATTAAAGCTTTAAAGGGATCGAGGAGAGCAATGTTTATTAATAAGGACATATTAAAATTGATTGGGCCTATTATCACAGAACAGACATTTATAAGCTCCATGGGCATAATAAATACAATATTAGCCAGTAGACTTGGAAAAGAAGCTATATCATCTATAGGAATGGCTGACTCAATAAATAACATTTTGATTGGATTTTTTTCTTCACTGGCAGTTGGCGGTACAGTTGTGGTAGCTACTTACATTGGTCAAAAGAATCAAAAGGCTGCTAACGAAGCCAGCAAGCAGATAATGTACTCTGGAGAATTCATTACGATTTTGATAACTATTTTAATATGGTTTTTGAGGTATCATGTTGTTTATTTGCTATTTGGTAAGGCAGAGAAAATAGTTTTTGAAAATGCAATTTTATACTTAGGGATAAGCCTTGTGACATACCCGTTTATAACTGCCCAGTTGGTGGCATTTGGAGTTTTAAGAGGTGCTGGAGATACCAAGACACCTATGTATATAAATATATTCATAAACGTATTGAATGTTGTTTTAAGTTATTTATTTATATACGGGTTAAAGATTTTAAGATTTCATGGCATGGGTGTGAAAGGAGCAGCAATAGGTATTGGATTGTCAAGGCTTGTGGGAGCTATAATTGCTTTATATGTTTTAATAAAAGGAACTAGCGTGATAAAATTAAGCAATTTGCGTTATTTCAAGCCGGATTACAAAATGCTTAGATCTATATTCAATATTGGACTTCCGGCAGGAATCGAGTCGCTTTTATTCAGCGGTGGCAAACTTATAACGCAGGTCTTTGTTGTCTACTTTGGAACTGCATCAATAGCTGCCAATTCTATAGGTTTTTCAATACAGCAGATATTCAATATACCTGGGAATGCATTAAGCATAGCTTCAACGATAGTTGTTGGCCAGGACATGGGCAGGGGTGATCCAAATGCCGCAAGAAAATCACTGTACTACATGACAGCTCTTGCCAGCACATGCATGGGTATACTAGGGCTTGTTTCATATCCATTTTCAAGATTTTTAGTCTCAATATATACCACAAATCAGGACGTCATAAATATTGCTGTGAAGGTTGTAAGGCTTAATTTGCTGTGTATGGTTTTATGGGCATTGTCATTTGTCTTGCCTGCAGGATTAAAAGGCGCTGGTGATGCAAAATATACTCTTATGACATCTATTATTGGCATGTGGGTATTCAGAATAATATTAGGTTATGTTTTAGGAGTAATTTTAAATTTTGGGCTTGTTGGTGTTTGGATAGGCATGTTTACAGACTGGGCTGTGAGAGGCATACTTTACCTGACAAGGTTAAGGGGCACGAAGTGGCAGAAAGCTGTGGTATAGAGGTGGTATTTGTGAATTTAGGTATTAGAGCACATGATTTAGAGCATCTTTCAATAGAGAAACTCCCGGAAGAAGTTTTTAAAAAAGGGCTTTCTTCTGTTCAATTGGCCATTAATAAATCTTTTCCAGAATTAAATTTGAAAAATGGAAGTTTATCTTCCGGGTTAGCCCGCTATATTGGGGATTCTTTTAAAAGTCATAACATCCAGATTGCAGTACTTGGATGCTATGTAAACATAATTCATCCAGACTTAGATGAAAGGAGGAGATCATTAGAGTTTTTTAAAGAGCACATCAGGTTTGCAAGGGATTTTGGATGTAGCATCGTGGGGACAGAAACAGGAAATGTACATGTTAAGATGGGCTTTACTACTGATAACTTCCGCGAAGAACCTTTTCTTGAAGTTGTAAAAAGCGTCAGTGAATTAGTAGAAGAAGCAGAGAGATTTGGAGTTTTTGTTGGAATTGAGGCTGGTGTAAATCATCCGGTTTATTCTCCTAAAATGATGAAAAGGCTTATGGATGAAATAAAGTCAAGCAATTTGCAGGCTATATTTGATCCGACAAACTTATTGACAGAAGAAAATTACATGAATCAAAACAGCATCTTCAATGAGGCATTTGAACTTTACGGTGATAGAATTGTGGCTGTTCATGCAAAAGACTTCAAAATAAAGAATGGAAAATTAGAATTTGTGCCTGTTGGAAAAGGTTTGCTAAATTATAATACCATATTTAAATTTATAAAATATAACAAGCCGTATATCAATATTTTGATGGAAAACACGAAAGAACCTTTTATTGACGATGGCATTTTATATTTAAGGCAAAAATACGAAATTGCGTAATGTAAAATCCACAAAAACCACATAAAAATTTTTGATTTTAAGAAGGAATTTTTGGATTTATGTAGAATATATTAAATTAAAGAAGAGAAAAAGCCAAATATAGATTTATAATATAAAAATTTTTTCAAAAACGAAATTTGTGATCGTTGATAAATTTTTAAATAATAATATAAATCATTTACTTTTGAATTATGATTTGTCATGTTTGATATAGTTGTGATGTGAATTTGTGTATATTTAGGATGGTGTTATATGTTAGCTGCGACAAGAAGAGGTAAGATAAAAGAAATACTTATGAAGAAAAAGTCTGTGAAAGTATCTGAGCTTTGCGAGATGTTCCAGGTATCTGATGAGACAATAAGAAGAGATCTTGAAGAATTAGAAAAAGAAGGACTAATTGAGAGAAACTATGGCGGCGGAGTACTGAAAAAGAATGTAATTGTTCCACCACTACTATTTAGGATGGAAGAAAATATCGAAGAAAAGGAGAAAATAGCGAATAAGGCTTTGGATGAAATAAAAGAAGGCATGAGCATATTTTTAGATGCAGGTTCCACAACTTATCAGGTAGCCCGTGCTATCAATTTTAAAGGTATAAAAAATATTACCGTTATAACAAATGGATTAAATATTGCTGCAGAACTTGCCAGCAATACCGATATTAGTTTACTTGTGACTGGTGGAAACTTAAAAAACGTTAATTATTCATTAGTAGGACCAGATACTGTGGAATATGTAAGACGGTACAATGTCGATACAGCTTTTCTTGCAGCAGCGGGCGTTTCGGCAGAAAAAGGCTTTACAACGTCAGATATTTTTGAAGCGGAAGTTAAAAGGTCCATGCTTGGCTCTGCAAAAACGGCTATAGTTGTTGTTGACAGCAGTAAATTTGGCAAGGATGCTATGGTATCATTCTGCAACATAAAGGATGTTGACAAGGTGATAACGTCAGGAGACCAAAATCTTGATGTGATAGAAGATTTAAAGAGTCATGTCAATATAGTATTGGTATAGATCTATAATGGTTTTTCGTGTTTGAAAGGAGAGAAGAGAAATGATAGGGAATGTTTTGTCCACGTTGGAAGAGAATGGATTTAAAGTTTACCCTGATTCTCTAAGGAAACTAGGAGAAAATATATATATATTCGTCGTTAAAAGGCAAAATGAAAAAATGGTCGGCATTCTGTCTTCTAGCGATGTAAAACTTAATGGGGCATATTTTTCTGAAGATAAAAACGTCAGTGATAAGTTGCGTTTAAACATATATCCATTTACTTTTGAAAATTACGTTACATTAAATGGCAAATTTCATATAGGGCCTACAGTTTGCAGAGGAAATTCCTCATTTGGAACTGGTGATAGACTCGGGCTTGTTACAGCAGCTCAATTAACCGCATTAAAAAAATACGATGTTTTTCCAATATTAGCACAGCAATCTCCAAGAGAGCTTATAAAGACAAATAGAGATTTTAAAGACGTTCTTCTAAAGGTGGTGCTGGGGGTATTAGAGACAGGATATATAGGACATTTTGGCGCAGATGCAGATCATATCAAGGACGAATATTATTTATTGGAAGGTATAAATGCAGGATATACAATGTACACATTGGACTTAAGCGAACAGCTAATTGATATCAGCAGTTTAAATCCATCAGAGATGAGAAACAAAGCTCAAGAATTATCTCAGGTAAGCAAAGACATAATTAAAGATTTTAGCGGTAAAAAATTAGACATAATTTCAGATAGTGGATATGTCGTATCAGAAGAGGAACTCTATAAATCGGCGGTTGCTTATGAAAATGCTATGAAGTTTGTGGATAAAGTAAATAACATTTTAAAAGAAAAATTAAGTGATTTTGATATGGAGATATCTATAGATGAGGGTGGAAAGGTAACGACTTTGGAGGACCATTTGTATGTAGCAGAATATCTCCACAGAAACGGCATAGATTTCTTCAGCATAGCACCGAAATTTCCTGGGGAATTTGAAAAGGCTGTTGACTACATTGGAGATTTGGATGAATTTTCATTAGAGCTCAAAAAACATTACCAGTTGTCAAGGATGATAGGCGGGTACAAGATAAGCCTTCATTCAGGAAGCGATAAGTTCAGCATTTACAGGATATTTAGCGATATTACTGAGAAAAATTTTCATATAAAGACATCAGGTACAAGTTGGCTGCAGGCTATAAATTTAATATACAATTATGACAAAGAATTTTACAGGGAACTCTATAAAATCGCTCTTGAAAACCTGGAGGAAAGCAAGAAGTCTTATAAAGTTCTAATTAAGAGAGAAGATTTTTGTAAAGAACCAGAACTTAATAACCCGAAATTTATTTTAAAACCTGAGATAAAACAGCTTTTCCATATATCCTTTGGAGTTTTGCTGGATTTAAAGAGAAAAGAAATTGTAGATTTCCTGAATAAATATGAAGAAGAGCATTATAAAATGGTTTCTAAGAACATAGATAACCATTTAAAAGAAATATTTTATAAAAATTAATCTTAGGAGGAGAAACTAATGAGTGTAAAGATAGCTATTGTAAATTCCAGTAGTTTCGGGAGAAATTTTCCTGAGCATTTAGAAAAACTGAAATCCTTTGGAGAAGTTGATAGGTTTCAATTTCCATACGATATGAGAGGCAAAGAATTGGCTCACGAACTTATGGGCTACTCAATCATCATAGCCAGTGTGAAGCCATACTATGACAAGGAGTTTTTCCAGTATAAAGACAAGACGCTTCTTATTACAAGGCATGGCATAGGATACGACAACATTGATATAAAAAGCGCTCAAGAAAAAGGGACATACGTTACAAAGGTTGACGGATACGTTGAAAGAGAAGCTGTTGCAGAATCAGCAGTTACATTACTTCTTGATGTGATTAGAAAAGTAAGAGCAGCTTCATTAAAAGTAAAAGAAGGCAAATGGAGTGAAAGAGCTAGCTTCATGGGTGCAGAGCTTAGAGATAAGGTAATAGGCATAATAGGCATTGGCAATATTGGAAGCAGGGTTTGTGAAATATTGAAATATGGATTTAATGCTAAAGTTATAGCATATGATCCGTATCTGGCACCGGGTTTAATAAGGGAAAGAGGAGCAGAACCGGTAAAGACTTTAGAAGAGCTTCTCAAGACGGCAGACATGATATCTTTAAATGCATCGTTAAATGCAGGAAATTACCATATGCTATCTAAAAAAGAATTTTCAATAATGAAAAAAGGCGTTTATATTGTTGATACTGCTAGAGGAGAGCTTATAGACCAGGATGCCTTAATAAAAGCTCTTGATGATGGAATTGTTGCCGGTGTAGGCATGGATGTTGTTGAAAATGAACCTATTGATGAGAATCATCCGCTTTTAGCGTATGAAAATGTCATTATCACGCCACATATTTCTGCATACACTAGAGAATGTTTAAAAGGAATGGGAGACAAAGTCGTTTCAGATGTGGAGAAAGTTTTAAATGGCGAAGTTCCTGATGGCGTGATAAAATAAGAATCGTGGAGGATTAATATGGAAGATAGGTTAGCTCTTTGTGTTGATATAGGTACGACTAATTTAAAAGCAGGCGTTGTAGATAAAGACGGAAATGTATTAAGCCTTTCTAGGTCTGAGATTCCGCTAGAGAGGGATAATGATGGAAAGGCTGAACATAATCCAGAAGTGCTTTTTGCAGCGTTTGTTAAGGCGGCAAAGGAAGCATCAAGGGGATTTGAAGGGAAAATTTCGCTGATAATACCATCGTCTTACATGTTTGGATTAGTTCCGGTTGATGATGATTTAAACCCATTGATGGGGATAATGACGCTTCTTGATTTAAGGGCAAAGGAAACTTATGAAGACCTGTTAAGCACAATTGATGTAAATGAAGCGTACAAAAGGACAGGCTTTGCACCTACATTTCATGCACCTTTATTTAAGATTTTTTGGTTAAAACAAAGGAGAAAAGAAGTATTTGATAAAGCTAAGTATTTTTTAAGCTCAAAAGATTATATAATATCAAAGCTGCTTGATAAGCCGTATACAGAGCCAAGCATATCATCTGCTACAGGCCTTATGAATATAAATACGCTTAAATGGGATAGCTATTCTTTAAACATACTGGGATTAGATGAAAGCAGGCTGCCTGAGATAGTGCCGTCAGATGAAATTTTGGCTGAATTGCCACAAAAATCAAAAGAGCTTTTAGGTTTGGAAGGAGATGTAAAACTTCTTCCTGGTGTTTATGATGGTGGGGCAGTAGGTATAGGCATCGGAGCATTTGAAGAAGGTGTTGGCGCGATAAATATAGGCACTACTGGAATGTTTAGAGTAGCTTATCCTGAAGCTATACTGGATAAAGAAGACTCAATGAGGCTTCAAACGTATTACCTTTCATCAGGAAAATGGTTTGTCGGTGCAGCCATAAACAATGCAGGGATAATTTTAAGGTGGTTAAGAGACAATATTTTTAATGTAAGTTATGATGAACTGACAAATGAGGCTTTAAAGGTAGATACATCAAATCTCTTTTTCTTGCCGTATATCACAGGAGAGAGAGATAAGGAAATTGGGAATATTGCATCAGGTATATATTTTGGGCTGAAAAACAATCACAATAAAGGGCATATGATCAAGGCTGGAATGGAAGGTGTTGCGTACTCTTTAAGGATGCTTTATGAAGCAGTCAAGGACAACAACGTTGAAGTTAAAGAGATAAGGGCAGGAGGAGGTGGTACGAACTCTGATTTATGGATGGACATATTTTCATCTGTATTAGGCCTGCCTATAAAGGTATCTAATGTAGAAGAGCCTGAGCTTTTAGGTTCAGCATTGCTTGGCTTCTATTCACTAGGGATATATAAAGACCTTGATGAGGCGACAAAGAAAATGGTAAAAATAAAAAATGTTTATGTGCCTCAAGATGAAAAAATAAGGCAGTATGACAAGGGATTTCAATTTTTTAAGTTGATGACAAAGGATTTAAAGAACCTATTTGAGGTTCACAGTAAATTATAAAAGATGGAGGTTAATAAGATGAACAACATTGGATTAATTGGACTAGCCGTAATGGGACAAAATCTAGCTTTAAATATTGCAAGAAAGGGCTATAGCCTGTCAGGCTACAATAGATCTCGTCAAAAGACTGATGAATTTATAAATGAAAAGGTGAAAGACGAAAAGATTTATCCATACTACGATATTAAATCATTCGTAGAGTCTTTGGAAAAGCCAAGAAAAATAATCCTCATGGTTAAGGCTGGTAAGCCTGTTGACGATGTCATACAAGAACTTTTACCGTATCTAGACAAAGGGGATTTAATAATAGATGGTGGCAATTCATACTTTAAAGACACAAACAGGAGAATTGAAGAACTGAATGCAAAGGGAATATATTATTTAGGCATGGGTGTTTCTGGCGGCGAATACGGTGCACTGCATGGACCGTCGTTGATGCCTGGTGGAACAAAAGAGGCTTATGACATGGTAAATGAATTGCTTCTTAAAATAGCTGCCCAAACAGAATCTGGCCCATGCTGCACATATGTTGGCAATTATTCTGCTGGACATTTTGTAAAGATGGTTCACAATGGAATAGAATATGCTATAATGCAGTCAATATCAGAAGTATACGACGTGATGAGGAAGGTTTTGAAGCTTTCCAGTGAAGAAATTGGCAATATATTTGAAGAATGGAATAAAGGTGAGCTTAATTCATATTTGATGGAAATATCGTATAAAATCATGAAGCATAAAGACGAAAAGACGGGAAGGCCACTTGTAGAGCTTATTCTAGATGAAGCAGAACAAAAGGGTACAGGTAAGTGGACGGCAGAGACGTCTCTTGACTTGGGAATTCCTACACCATCATTAAATCTTGCAGTTGTTGGAAGGGCATTGTCTTTCTTTAAAGAAGAAAGAACTAAGATTTCAAAGAGAGTACAGAGAAATTATCCTACAGGCAATTTAAACAGAGATGAAATAATTGAGGATTTAAAGAATTCGCTGCTTTTTGCTGTATTTGCCTCCTTTTCACAAGGGCTTTGGCTTATATCTGAAGCATCAAAGGTGTACAACTACAATATAGATCTTTCTGAAGTCTTAAGAATTTGGAAAGGTGGATGCATTATAAGGGCCAGAATTTTAGATTTCTTAAGAGAAATCCTCTCTGATGACAAAACAAATATCAACTTGTTAAACAGTCAAAAGTCTATAAGCTATTTGGAAGAAAAATTAGAATCTATAAAGAAAGTGACAAAGCTGGCTAAAGATTTCTACATCCCGACGCTTACGATTAATTCTTCGCTAGATTATTTCTTTAGCATGTCAGAAGCAAATCTTCCTGCAAACTTAATACAAGGACAGAGGGACTTCTTCGGTGCACATACTTATAGAAGAATTGATATGGAAGGCATTTTCCATACAGAGTGGGAGCAAGATTAACAATATAAAATTTTGAGTAGGGAGAGATTTGGGATGAAATTAAAAAGACATGAATTAAAAGATCCTAAGAAATGGGAAGAGATGGGGATAAAGCTTCCGCAGTTTGATATAGATAAGGTAATAGACGAAACAAAGAAGAATCCAAGATGGGTTCACTTTGGAGCGGGCAATATATTTAGAGGATTTATAGCAATGCTGCAGCAAACACTTCTGAATAAAGGCTTGGCAGATTCAGGTATAATCGCAGTTGAATCGTACGATTTTGAAGTGCACGACAAGATATACGTGCCTTATGATAATTTAGGGCTACTAGTTATAATGAATTCCGATGGAACATTGGAAAAAGAAGTAGTAGGCAGCATAAGCGATATTTTGCTTGCAGATCCGTCAAATAAAGAAAATTGGGATAGATTGAATGAAATATTCTCTAATCCTTCGCTTCAAATAGTAAGTATGACAATAACAGAAAAAGGCTACAATCTAAAAGATTTTGCAGGTAATTTTATAAAAGAAGTCATGGAAGACATTGAAGCAGGACCGGAGAATCCTAAGAATGTCGTGTCAAAGCTTGTATCTCTTGTTTACTCTAGGTATAAAAAGGGAGAGTATCCTCTCGCACTTGTCAGCCTAGACAATTTCTCTGGCAATGGTGAAAGGCTTTACAGTGCTGTAATGACAATTGCCGAGGAATGGGCAAATAAAGGATTTGTAGACAAGGGATTTACTCAATATTTAAATGATCCGTCAAAGATTTCTTTCCCGCTTACGATGATAGACAAGATAGTTCCAAGGCCACATGAATTAGTAAAAAAATCATTAGAGGAAAAAGGCTTAGAAGATATGAACATAATCAAGACATCTAAAAATACAGTAATTGCTCCATTTGTAAATGCTGAAAAAGCTCAATACTTGGTTATAGAAGATAAATTTCCCAATGGGCGCATGAAACTTGAAGAGGCAGGAGTCCTTTTGACCGACAAAGAGACAGTTGAAAAAGTCGAGAGAATGAAAGTCACAACATGCTTAAATCCGCTTCATACAGCATTAGCTATATACGGATGCTTATTAGATTATAAAACAATAGCAGATGAAATGAAGGATGATTGTTTAAGAAAGCTAGTTGAAAAAATTGGCTATGTAGAAGGGATGCCTGTTGTCATAAATCCAAAAGTACTTGATCCGGAAGAATTTATAAAAGAAGTAATCGAAGTAAGGCTTCCGAACCCGTACATGCCGGATACGCCACAGAGAATCGCAACAGATACATCACAAAAGATGGGAATCAGGTTTGGGGAGACGATTAAATCGTATATTCATAGAAGCGATCTTGAAGTAAATGACTTAAAATTTATACCATTAGTCATAGCAGGTTGGTGCAGATATCTGATGGGGATTGATGATGAAGGAAATCATATGGATTTAAGTCCAGATCCGCTTTTAAATGATTTAAAATCTCACGTATCAAATATCAGACTTGGCGATGTTGACTCCGTAAAAGACAACTTAAGGCCCATTCTTTCAAACAAAGAAATATTTGGACTTGACTTGTATGAGGTTGGCTTGGGAGAAAAGGTAGAAAGCTACTTTAAAGAACTGATTTCTGGTACTGGTGCAGTAAGAAATACCCTTAAAAAATATCTTGAATGCTAAATATAAAATGAAATTCGTGAGTGCAGAGGAAAATTTCTTCTGCACTTTTTATTTTTATAAAAATAAATTATAATAAAAGAAAAAAATAATAACAACGGTGGTGTTGAAAAATGGATAATACTTTAAAAAAGAAAGTACTGGACATTATTGAAGAGTTACCTGAGGATAAGATCGTAGAAGTAATTGATTTTATGGAATTTTTAAAATTAAAAGATGAAGCAGAAGATGATGAAATACTTAATGATAAAGAATTGATGGAATCTATAGAAAGAGGATTAAAAGATATAGAGAACGGCAATATATATGACTTTGAGGACGTGTTTAAAGATGTATAAGATTCAACTTTCAAAAGAAGCCGTTAAATGTATTGAAAAATATAATAAAAAAACAAAGGAAAGAATTAAGAATTGTATAGAGAGAATATCACTTTCACCATATGGTGGAAAAAACATAAAGAAACTTAAAGGCATGTCTTGTCAATTATACAGGTACAGATTAGGCGATATAAGAATTATTTATACGATCAAAGAGGAAAAAGCATTAGTTATAGTGGTTACAGTAGGGAATCGTGGTGATGTTTATAAAAAATATTAAAGTGATTAGTTATATTATTTAGAAAAAAAAGGTGATTATTTTGGTCAACATAAGAGATGTGGCTAGATACTGCGGTGTGTCAGCCATGACTGTATCAAGAGCATTGAATAATAGCAATCAGATATCACAAGCTACAAAAGAAAAAATTCTGAAAGCTTGTGAAGAACTAGGATACAGGCCTAATTTTGCAGCTAGAAGCTTGGTGACAAAAAAGACTAACATGGTAGGCCTTATTATACCAGATATAACAAATCAATATTATTCACATGTAAGCAAAGGTGTAAGCTCATATCTGAGTTTGCAAGGTTATGGACTTTTGCTGTGCAACAGCGATAGAAGAAAAGATGATGAGATAAGATATTTGAATTTCCTTGCGGAAGGAAGGGTTGATGGAATAATTATTTTGCCTGTGCAGCCAAGGAAAGAAGACTACGAAGGTATAGCGAAGGAAATACCATTAGTGATGGCAGATAATTACGCGGAAGGGCTTGATGTAAGCTTTGTTGGCAATGACAACTATCATGGAGCATCAGAAATTATAAGTCACATGATAAAACAAGGATTTAAAAGGATTGGAGTTATACTGGGTCATAGCAGTTCTAGTGCATCTAATGAAAGATTTAAAGCGTATAAAGATGTTTTGAAGAAAAATAATATAGAGCTCGATAATGAAATTGTTTTAAATAGCAATGCTACATTTGAAGATGGCTTCAATTTGACAAAAGTGCTTATTGAGAAAGGCGTTGATAGCATTTTTGCAATAAATGATACGGTGGCTTTAGGAGTTGTAAAATATTGTTATTTAAACAATATCATGATACCTGAAGACATAGGAGTTGCCGGATATGACAATATTGAGCAATCATCAATGCTGCCTGTGCCATTGACGACGGTAGATCAAAATGGCAATCAACTGGGGAAAGTTGCAGCTGAAACTTTATTAAATCTATTAGCAGATGAAAGTACGGTACCAAAAAAGATCATACTTAAACCTAAATTGGTGATCAGAAAATCTTTAGGAGAAAATATTTAGCGTTATTGACTATTCTCTAAATAAAGGTTATACTTAATTTAGAACATTTCGTTAACGGTAACACACTGAAATGATAAATTAAGAGGAGGCTTTTAATATGGAAGTAAGGTATGCAAGTCATTATGAAGACGTTAAGCATTATGACACAACTGAGTTAAGAAAGCATTTTCTAATTGAAAATTTATTTACACCAGGTAAGCTTAATATGGTGTACAGTCATGTAGACAGGATAATCGTAGCAGGTGCTGTTCCGACAGATAAGCCACTATACTTAGAGGCAAGCAAAGAATTGGGCTCTAATTATTTTTTAGAAAGAAGAGAGATGGGAATAATTAATATAGGTGGAACAGGCATTGTGAATTTGGACGGTGAAAGGTATGAATTAAATAACAGCGATGGATTGTACGTGGGCATGGGCATAAAAGAAGTCAGCTTTGAAAGCTTGGACGCAAATAATCCAGCAAAATTCTATATAAATAGTGCGACTGCACACAAGAGTTATCATACTGTAAAAATAGGCTTAAGTGAGGCTAACAAAGTAAAAGCCGGTACAGATGAAGAATGCAATAAAAGGACAATAAATCAATATGTACATCCTGCAGTATGTCAAAGCTGTCAATTAGTCATGGGTATGACGATATTAGAGCCTGGTAGCATATGGAATACGATGCCGTGCCATACCCACGATAGGAGAATGGAAGTTTATTTGTATTTCAATATGGACGAAGATAATGTAGTATTCCATTTCATGGGTACACCAAATGAGACGAGGCATATTGTTGTTAAAAATGAGCAAGCGGTTATATCACCAAGCTGGTCAATTCACTCAGGCGTAGGTACAAAGAATTACACATTTATTTGGGGAATGGTTGGAGAAAATCAGACGTTTACTGATATGGATGAAATACCTACAAAAGATTTGAGGTAAGAGAAGGAGGTAAAACATGTACAATATTACAGACTTTTCAATGGACTTTTTTAGACTAGATGGCAAAGTTGCCATAGTTACAGGTGGCAATACCGGATTAGGACAAGGATATGCCGTTGCACTTGCGAAGGCAGGTGCTGACTTATTCATCGTTACTCATAATGACCGCTTTGATGAAACGAGGGAACTTATTGAAAAAGAAGGCCGAAAGGTAGAATTCTTCCAGACAGATTTATCGGTTAGAGAGAATATAAATGAAGTTGTAGACAAGTGTCTCGAATCTTTCGGCAAGATAGACGTGCTTGTCAATAATGCAGGGACAATAAGGAGGGCACCGCTTCTTGAGTACAAAGATGAAGATTGGAAAGCAGTTCTCGACATAAACTTAAATGCAGTGTATTATTTAAGCCACGAGGTGGCAAAAGTTATGGTAAAGCAAGGCAGCGGCAAAATTATAAATATAGCTTCAATGCTTTCATTTCAAGGTGGAAAATTTGTTCCGCCATATACAGCATCAAAACACGGCGTAGCGGGTATAACAAAAGCTTTTGCTAATGAATTGGCTGACAAAAATATACAAGTAAATGCAATAGCACCGGGATATATTGAGACAAACAATACAGCTCCAATAAGGGCTGATGAAAATAGAAACGCAGAAATACTTTCAAGGATACCTGCAGGAAGGTGGGGGCATCCATTTGATGTGATGGGTGCTTTAGTATTTTTGGCAAGTAAAGCTTCAGACTATGTAAATGGACACATACTAGCTGTGGATGGCGGTTGGCTTGTGAGATAGATAAAGTAGCAAAAAAATTTTTTTGTTATAAATTTTTAAAATTTAACATATATATTGTTCATCGGTTAACGTTATTCCTATTATAATATTTAATTTTTTGTGAATAATATTATTGGGGAGGCGTTTACTATGAATGGAAGAACTACAAGCTGGGTTGTTACCGGAGTTGGTGCAGCTGTAACAGCTGCAGGACTTATGACTGGTGGTATGATTGGAGCTGGAATTACTGGTTTTGGCTTAGCTCATGTTGTCCTTGGCGTTTTAGATATGTTTAGACCAACAGTACAAAGATAGCATAGCACAATATCTCCTCAGTATTTACTGAGGGGATTTTTTTATTGCGATAAAATTTCAATTACATGTATTGTCCCAAAATTGAAAAAACTATTGACAGAGCTATTTTATCGCTGTATAATAATAAAAAATAAAAGATTTTTCGATGATCAGGAATAGTAGCATTAGCGATTAATACAAGCGAGTCAGGGATGGTGGGAGCCTGATTATTATAGCTTTTGTGAATGGGCCTGTGAGATGCGAGGTGAAGTTTAGTAGCCGAGCCGGTAAGCACCGTTATATGCGATGCACATGATAGTGTGCTTAGAGATAAGACATATAGTCTTAATAAGGGTGGCACCGTGGAAGCGTAGCCTTTCGCCCCTACATTTGGGGTGAAAGGTTTTTTTATTACTCAAATTTATCTTTAAGTTCAATTTGACAGATTACTTGATTGGGTGGAAAGGAGGTGAAGGGAGTGAATTCAAGAAAGACATTGAGAGAGTTTATACTTTGCGCGCTTCTTATGGCGATTGGCGTTGTTCTGCACTTTATTACTCCTGCATTTATGCTTAATATGAGACCAGACTTTATGCTATCTATGCTTTTTATATCTTTAATGCTTGTTGATGATTTAAAGATAAATTATGTTACAGCGATTATAGCAGGTATATTGACAGCTCTAACAGGATCGATGCCTGGCGGTCAGATTGCTAATCCTATAGACAAACTTGTTACATCAACCATTATAATTTTGATGCTTAAGCTTCTAAGAAATAGAGTAAACGAAGGAATAATCGCTGGAATTGTAGGTATCATTGGAACGATCATATCAGGTTCTGTATTTTTAGGCGTTGTATCAATTATAGCTGGATTGCCGGGTCCTTTCTATCTTCTCATGTTAACAGTTGTTTTGCCGACGTCAATTGTAAATACAGTAGTTACTGTGATTGGATATTATATTATAAAGAAGGTTTCAAAATCTACTTTAGTTGTCAATAAATAAAAATTTTATTTTGTCAATGCAAATCCTCGCAAGAGGATTTTTTATTTTTGTGTAGAATTAAAATGCTGTGTGACATCTATTTAATATCTTTCTATTGAAAAAGTTTTAGCAATATCGTAATATTTTATTCGAGAAGTAAGTTATGGAGGGGCTATTGTGAAAACGTTACAGAAAGTTTCCGCTTTTTTGAAAAGAAATATAATTTTGATATTGATGACTTTGATTGCGGTACTCAGCATTTTTCTATATAAATTTCAGCAAATTGAAGAACCAGTTTTAGCAGGAAAACCGTCTTATCATTTCTATCTGGTCGCGCAAAATTCTGTCGATCCTTTCTGGAAAGAAGTGCAAAAAGGTGCAGAAGATGCCGCAAAGTATTACAACGTTGCTGTTGAATTTAATGCTCCTAAATTTAATAATTTAGATGAAGAGTTAGAATTTCTCGATATTGCAGTTCTGTCGAAAGTTGATGGCATCATAACGCATGTTTCTTATGATGGAGATTTTAATACATTAATAAATGAAGCATATGAAAACAAAATACCTGTTGTCACAATTGAAAATGATTTAAAAGACAGCAAAAGGAAATCATTTGTTGGTGCAAACAGCTTTATATTGGGAGAAGAAGCGGGAAAACTTATGAAGTTGGCAACAGGCGGTAAAGCCAATATAGCAGTTATTATGAGCAACGATGTGGGAAAAGATACGGCAAGCCAAAATCTAAAGCTGAATGGCTTTTTAGGTGTTATTAATAGCACTCCAGGAATGAAGGTATCAAAAGTATATACGTCACAGTTAGGAGCTCTAAGCGCTGAAGAAATAACTCAGTCAATAATAAACGGCGGTGAAGGAATAAACGCACTGTATATAACGGATTCGGTTGATACGATAGGTGCGGCTCAAGTTGTTGTGGATTTTAGCAAGGTTGGCGAGATAGCGATTGTTGGATACGGCGATACACCGGATATTTTGAGATATGTTGATAAAGGCATTATTTACGGTACAGTTATGAGTGACCCATATAAGATGGGGTATGAGAGCATTAAGGCAATGATGGAAATCAAAAAAAATAATGATGTTTCTACATTCATAGATACAGGCGTAAATATTATTACAAAAAGCAATGTAAAAGGGTATGAGGATAAGATAAAACAAAAAGATTAGTAGGTGTTATCGTGAATAAAAGTTTATTTGAATTTAAAGGCATAAGGAGAAAAATATTTGCACATCTTTTAATAACTACGTTGATAATGGGTATAACCAGCATTTACTCTTATTACAATGCCAAGATTGTAATTGACAGGTTAAAATCAATATTTACAGATTACGTCTACTTAAACAATCTCAATAACGATATAAATTCTCTGGAGACAGAAGTGGAAAAATACCTTTCGACGAAATCATCCGATTCACTGCTTAATTACTATACCATTAGCAATAAATTAAGTAATAATGCAGAAGACATGATAAATATAATAACCTATGATAATGATAGTCTGATGCAAAAAGATATTGGTAACATGATAATGAGCTTACTATCAGAAACTGACAAAGCAGTAAATGCGAAAAGAGGCAGAATAAGCAGCGAATATATAGAGTACTTTACTAGAGCAAATAAGATAAATGACTATATAAAGATGTATATCAATAATCTCATATACAACAAGCTTCAGGAAGGCTCAATAAAGTACAATAAAATATCCAAAAACATGATTTTTATCAGTTTTTTAAATATACTCCTAATTTTAACATCTGTTATAGTAAATATCGTTCTTGCTATTATATATACTTACAGGATAACCAGACCAATATCTGAGCTTTCTGATACAGCCGAAAGGATTTCAAAAGGAGATTTTGACATCGAGCCTATAAGAATCAAGACAGATGATGAGGTCAATATATTGGCTGATGCGTTTAATAAAATGGTTACAAACATTAAAAACTATATTGATGAAATAAAGATGCAGGCAAAAGTGGAAAAAAGGCTTAAAGAGCAAGAGATGCAGAATCTAAAGATGAAAAATATATTAAGAGAGTCCGAGTTAAAAGCACTTCAGTCACAGATAAATCCACATTTTTTATTTAATACTTTAAATGCAGCATCACAGATTGCAATGATGGAGGGTGCGGAAAAATCATCAGAGTTTATAGAAAAAGTAGCAGAACTATTCCGATACAACTTGAGAAAGCTAGACAAGCCGGTGACTTTGAAAGAGGAAGTTGATAATGTATTTAACTACATGTATATATTGAAAACAAGATTTGGCGAAAAAGTGGAGTTTCAAACAAGCATAGATGAAAGCCTTTTAAATGTCAAAGTTCCTTGCACGATCATACAGCCTGTTGTTGAAAATGCCTTTATACACGGCATAGAGGAGATAGAAGGGAAAGGTGTTATTCGCATTGAAATAAAAGTAGTCGACGGCAGTATACACATTGATGTCATAGATGATGGAATGGGCATGAATCAGGAAAGCATCAATAAAATTCTTTCTGCGGATGATCCTGACAACGATGAAAATAAGCATGTAACAGGTATTGGAATGCACAATGTAATAAATCGTTTAAGGTTATATTACAATATAGCTGATATCGATGACGTTATTGAGATTGAAAGCCGCATTGGAAATGGTACCAAAGTTACATTGAAGATTCCTATGGGAAGGGGTAGTGCAACGTGATAAAGTTGTTGATTGCTGATGATGAGCAGATAGTCCTTGACTCCTTAAAATTTATCATTGAGAATAACTGCCACGATGTAGATGTGATTGGTTTTGCAAAATCGGGAAGAGAAGCAATTGAAAAAGCTGATGCATTGAGGCCTGATGTGATTTTTATGGATATAAGGATGCCAGGCATAGATGGTATAGAAGCCATCAAAAGGATTAAGGAAATCCATAATGACATTGAGTTTGTAATAATAACGGCTTATGACTATTTTAACTATGCAAAAGAAGCTATAAAACTGGATGTAGTTGATTATCTATTGAAACCGATGAATAAAAATAAGGTTATAGATACGGTTCTAAAAGTAAAAAAGATCGTAGAATCAAAGCGGGAAAACATGATTAGGGAGCTTGAGATGAAGGAGAAAATGATAACGATACTGCCGCATCTTGAAAGTGAAATGATATATTCACTGGCATCAGCCACATTTAGGCAGGAAAATATTGATTTCTACGGAAGTATCTTCGAAATGAATTTAAATATTGGATATGCTTTAGTGGTTTTATTTGAAAAGGATGATAATGAGAGTCACTTAGACAATTTAGCTGGAAATGTCAAGATGCATGAGACATTTATGTATCTTAAAGAATTTATAAAAAACTTAAGGCCTTGCTTAGCAGGTATCTTGCTTGATAGGATAATTGTATTTGTTCCAGTTGAAAGTGATGAAGATTTATTTACAATTAAAAATACTTCAATAGATTTTGCTGAAAAGATTTTAAAAGAGACACATGGCAAAGAATCAAGCGTCAGGATTGGAATAGGCAGGCCGTATCAAACCAGTTATTTTTCAAAATCATATGATGAAGCTGATTTTGCTGCGAAGATGGGGATAGACAGCATTACACATTTTGATGATATTAAGCTGTCTGACAAAGAAGAGCTGATTTTAATTAATGATGATGAAGAACTGATAAATAATATCGTATCAAACAATATTGATACGGCTTTGATTAAAGTCAACAGCATTTTTCAAAAATTGCTGCTTCATTATAATGATGATATGGATTTGCTTAAGTCAAAGGTTTTTAGCCTGTCTATTGAGATAATTGCCAGGATTAATTCATATTGTGATGTAACTTCAGTATTTGAAGAGAATCTGATTATTGAGATTTTAAGGACAAACGAAATTGAAAGCCTTAAAAAGATTTTTTCGAGATTTGTATCAAATATAATATTGAAGCTGCATAAAAACAGAGAGAAATATTACACAGGACTCATTGCGAAAGCTATTGATTTCATAAATGAAAATTATGATAAAGATATTAAGCTGTACGATGTGGCGAAGATGCTAAATGTCAGCTACTACTATTTCAGCAAGACGTTTAAAGAGGAGACAAAGTGCAATTTTGTTGATTATATTACTCAAGTCAGGATAAATAAAGCAAAAGAGTTCTTGTCTAAAGATTCAATGAGTGTAAAAGAAGTGTGCTTCAAAGTAGGATACAGCGATCCAAATTATTTTAGCAGGATTTTCAGGAAGGAGACCGGCATGACTCCTACAGAGTATAAGAATAAAAATTCAAAAGGAGGTGTTGCGTTTGAGTACTAAGTTCAAAAACGTGATTTTGGTGCTGTTGATTCTGATTTTTCTGTTTTTGCTGATTTTGATCAGCAGCAAAGTCTACAAATTTTATGTGACAAATAAACTGGACAGGGAAGTTTCGAATGATAAAAATGTAATAAAGATAGGATTTTCACTAGGAACCTTAAAAGAGGAGAGATGGATAAAAGATCGGGACATATTTATGGCAAAAGCGAAAGAGCTTGGGGCAGAAGTATTTGTTCAAAATGCCAATAATGATGATGAAGATCAGTTAAAGCAAGTGAAATATTTGCTAGACAAAAAAATTGACGTGCTTGTTATTGTGCCAAATGATCTTAAAAAAGCTTCAGCCGGGGTGGAGATGGCCAAAAAGGCAGGCGTTAAGGTAATATCTTATGACAGGCTTGTTTTGAATTCAAACGTGGATTTGTACATTTCATTTGATAACGTAAAAGTCGGAAAGCTTATGGCAGAATATCTGGTAAAAAGGTATCCAAAAGGCAACTACCTTATTATAAATGGCGCAACAAATGACAATAATACAAAGATGATTAAAGAAGGCTATGACAGTGTATTGCTTCCCAAGGTTAAAAGTGGAGATATAAAGATTATAGGTGAAGAGTGGTCCCCTAATTGGATGTCTGAATATGCCTTTGAAGCAACAGAAAAATATATACAAAAGAATTATGGTATAGATGCAATCATTGCCGGCGATGATGGACTGGCTAATGGTATAATCGAATCATTGTCTGAACATAGATTGGCCGGGAAAGTTGCCGTTGTGGCGCAGGATGCTGACCTTGCGGCTTGTCAGAGAATTATAGAAGGCACTCAGCTTATGACTGTATACAAGCCTCTTGACAAGCTTGCGGGAGATGCAGCTAAATTGGCAGTAAAATTGGCAAAAGGAGAAAAGTTAAACGTCAGCAATACAATTTACGATGGGAAGTTTACTGTACCGTATTACAAACTGGAGCCAATTGCTGTTGACAAAAGCAATATTGATGACACAGTCATAAAAGATGGTTTTCACAGCCGTGATGATGTATATAGATATGTAAAGTAAATTAAAAACTATGATTTGAACTTCTTAAGGCCTCAGGCCTTTAATTTTTTGCTTCAAAATAATCCAGATAAAATTTTGAATGAAACAACTTAAAGCAAAAAAATACATAAAAAGAAAAATTGGTTTAGAGGCGAAATGAAAATGTTTGTAGAATATATAATGCGAAAATAAAAAAGAGGAGGATGTACAATGTTAAAATCAAAGAAGCTATTAGCATTTCTGCTTGTCTTTGTATTAGCAGCATCGATAGTATTTGCTGGATGCCAGAGTACAAAGGACAACGGCAGCAGCACTACAACTTCTTCAAATTCATCTAATTCTTCTAGTTCAAACAAATCAACAGATACAACAAAAAAAGTCAAGATAGGCTTTTCTCTACCGACAATGAGGGAAGAAAGATATCAAAAGGATAAAGCTGCATTTGAGGAAGAAGCAAAGAAATTAGGCGCAGAAGTTTTGACACAGGGCGCAAACAATGATGAAAATCTTCAAAACAGCCAGGTAGAAAACCTTATCACACAAGGAATTGATGTGCTAGTTTTAGACCCGCAGAATGCTGAATCTGCAGCTACATTAGTTGATAAAGCACATCAGGCTGGAATTAAGGTTATATCATACGACAGACTTATTTTAAATTCTGATCCAGATGTGTATATATCTTTTGATAATGAAAAAGTGGGAGAGCTTCAGGGAGAGTATTTAACAAAATTAGTTCCAAAAGGCAACTATTTTGTATTTGCAGGTGCTCCTACAGACAACAACGCAACACTGTTTAAGCAAGGTGCCATGAAATATATTCAACCATTAGCAGATAAAGGCGACATAAAGATAGTATTTGACCAAGCAATAAAGGACTGGGATCCAAATGAAGCGCTTAAATTAGCCGAAAATGCATTAACAGCTAATAAAAACAAGGTTGATGCTATACTTGCTCCAAATGACGGTACAGCAGGTGGCATAATTCAAGCACTAGCAGAGCAAAAACTAGACGGTAAAGTTCCTGTTACAGGGCAAGATGCTGAATTAGCAGCAGCAAAGAGAATAATTGCAGGAACACAGTCCATGACAATATTTAAAGACGTACGCGTACTTGCTAAAAATGCGGCAGATATCGCAGTACAATTAGCACAGGGGAAAGAAGTAAAAGATTTGGCACAGGTTAATAAGACTGTAAATAACAAGAAAATTGATGTTCCGTCACTTCTCTTGACTCCTGTTGTAATTACAAAAGATAACATTGATAAAGAGCTTGTTGACAGTGGATGGTTCAAAAAATCAGACTTGTACGGTAATTAAAAATCATTATTGGGGGTAGGCCTTATGCCTTCCCCTTTACGACATAGTGCCTTGGAGGTATATTATGAGTGAATATATATTGGAGATGCAAAATATAACAAAAGAGTTTCCAGGGGTCATCGCTCTTAATAATGTCAATCTAAAGGTTAAAAAGGGCGAGATTCATGCATTGTGTGGTGAAAACGGTGCTGGAAAGTCGACACTAATGAAAATATTGAGCGGTGTTTATCCATATGGAACATATTCAGGAAAGATTATTATTGATGGTGAAGAAAAACATTTCAGTAATATTAAAGATAGTGAGAAAAACGGAATAGCTATTATATATCAGGAGCTAACACTTGTAAAATACATGACAGTTGGGCAGAATATTTTCCTTGGCGAAGAACCAGTAAAAAATGGAGTAATTGACTGGTTGGAGGTTTATTCAGAATCAAGCAAAATATTGAATGAGTTGAAGATAGATATAAATCCATATATAAAGGTAATGAATTTAGGTATAGGACATCAGCAGATGGTTGAGATAGCTAAGGCTATTTCAAAAAAAGCTAAAATATTGATTCTTGATGAACCGACATCAGCTCTTACAGAAAGTGAAGCAGAGCATTTACTAGATATATTAAGGGAATTAAAGTCAAAAGGTGTTACATGCATCTATATATCACATAAACTTGAAGAAGTTTTTGATATAGCAGATAGTATAACTGTGCTAAGAGATGGCAAGACCATCACATCTGATAAAAAAGAAAATTTTACTATGAATAAAGTTATATCGTTAATGGTAGGCCGCGAACTTACGCAGCGCTTTCCTAAAGTACAGCATAATGCAGGTGAAGTAGTCCTTGAAGTCAAGGATTACACTGTGTACGATCCTGAAATTCCTAATAAAAAAATAATAGATAATGTGAATTTTTATGTCAAAAGAGGGGAAATTTTAGGCATAGCAGGTCTTATGGGGGCAGGCAGGACGGAGCTTTTCTCAAGCATTTTTGGTGCTTACAAAGGAAGAAAAGAAGGCAAAGTATTTTTAGAGGGCAAGGAGTTAACGATAAATAATCCTAATGAAGCCATAAAAAATGGCATAGCATACCTTTCTGAGGATAGAAAAAGGTATGGGCTAGTTACACTTATGGATGTGCAGGAAAATATTGCACTTTCAAATTACGACCGCATTTCCAAGTTTAGCGTTATAAACAACAATGCAAAAGTGAAGTATGCAGAAAAGTATGTAAATGAACTAAAGATAAAAACGCCATCTCTTGCTCAGAGAGTTGGAAATTTAAGTGGTGGAAACCAGCAGAAAGTCGTTTTGGGCAAGTGGCTCATGTCAGATCCTAAAGTTTTATTTCTTGATGAGCCAACGCGAGGCATTGATGTTGGAGCGAAGTTTGAGATATACAATATCATGAATGAGCTTGTTGAGATGGGGGTCTGTGTAGTATTTATTTCATCAGAGCTTCCGGAAATACTTGGCATGTGCGACAGGATACTTGTCATACATGAAGGCAAGATAAACGGTGAATTTTTGATTGAAGAAGCTGACCAAGAAAAAATTATGCACTGTGCAACTGGAGGTAATTAATTATGATACAAAGCAAAGCAAAAAGTGAAGCAATTGAAAAAAGAAGTTTAAATATTGATATAAGAGCGTATACGATGATATTGGCTCTTCTGGGTATATGGGTCATATTTACAGTACTTACACATGGTGACTTTTTGTCATCTAGGAATTTATCCATGCTGGCAAGGCAAATGTCGATAACAGCAATACTTGCGACAGGTATGGTTCTGGTAATAGTAGCAGGGCATATAGATCTTTCGGTTGGTTCCGTTGCGGGATTTACAGGTGCTGTGGCTGCTATACTGCAGGTAATATACCATTGGAATACGGTACCAACCATTATAATTACACTTTTGGTAGGATTTATCATTGGAACATGGCAGGGCTTCTGGATAGCATATAGGAAAGTGCCGGCTTTTATTGTAACACTGAGTTCTATGTTAGTCTTTAGAGGCGGCATATTGTTAATTACAAAAGGTGTGACTATTTCTCCACTACATCAAGATTTTGGTATTATTGGACAGGGATATATTCCGCCATCCCTAAGCATAGCTTTAGGAGTAATTGCTTCTTTGGCGTATATAATAATAGACATAAATAATCGCAAATCGTGCATAAAATACGGTCTAAGCGTCCCAAGTTTAAGCATAGAGATTTCTAAAATTATTGGCGTGATTGCATTGATTGCTCTATTTACTGGCGTTATGATTTCATACGAAGGTATACCTGTTCCAGTCCTTATTGTCCTTGTGCTGGTATTAGTTTTGACTTTTGTGGCAAACAACACCACTTTTGGAAGGTATGTTTACGCAATTGGTGGCAATAAAGAGGCAGCAATATATTCAGGAATAAATGTTGTGAAGACAAATATGACTATATTCTTGATAATGGGAATATTGTCAGCTATCGCTGGTATTGTTTTGACGTCAAGATTGAATGCAGCAACAACTAGTGCCGGCAATTTGTTTGAGCTGGATGCAATTGCTTCTGCTATAATTGGTGGTGCAAGCACTTTAGGAGGAGAAGGTACAGTTCCGGGGGCAATACTTGGTGCTCTCATCATGGCCAGTATTGACAATGGTATGAGCCTTATGAATATTGACTATTCAATACTTACAATAGTAAAAGGATTAGTTCTTGTTATTGCTGTATGGGTTGATATATCTACAAAGAAAAGAGGATAAAACAATATATGTATTTAGCGGGTTCATCCCGCTTTTTTTTATTGTAAATAATATTTCTATGCAGACAGAAAAATTATACTATTATGTTATAATTATATTATGATGGGGTTTGGATATAAAAATAATGCTCACCTCTCCCGTATCATCAAGGAATTGCAGGTGTGAAAATACGGAGGCGAGTATGTGAGTGAAGCTGTACAAATAGCATTAATATTTTGTACAACAATAGTAGCAATTGTGGGTATAGTTGCGATGGTAATATACAATAGAGATAACATGGCAATGAAAGTTCAAACAAAAGCTAACATAATAGACAAGGCTAAAACAGACTTTTTAGTAGAAATAAGAGATAAAAAAAATTAGATTATGCAAAAAGCATAATCTAAAATGCGTTTTATATCCAAATGATAAATTCCTGCAATTCCTTGTTTAAATATATTATAAACCAAAAATAATAAAAAATAAACAGCAAATTTTTTTAATAGAGGTGTAAAATGGAAACAGTATTAATCTCGATTTTTGTCTGTGTGAGTGTTGTGGCAATAATAGGAATATGGGCCTTGATAAAGGACGAAAAATATAAGCGATAGATTTAATTTTTGTCAATAGGCTTGATGCCCCGCTTTTTTATGGATGTTATACATTTGAAAATAAAATATTTAACAAATACCTTGCTGCTTTAAAATGATGAAATATTATATTATAATTGTATAAAGGGCTTTTAACAGAAATTGATTGTTGAGAGGCGGGGGAGCAAGGTGAACTACGAGGATAGAGTGGCAAAGCGTGCAAAATCTATAGAGATATCAACCATAAGGTATTTTTTTAATATGGTAAAGGATGTGCCTGGTGCCATATCGCTGACTATCGGAGAGCCTGATTTCGTCACTCCAAGGCACATAATCGATGCAGCGTATGAATCCCTTTTGGAAGGCAAGACAGGTTATACGGTGAATGCGGGACTTATAGAGCTTAGAGAAGAGATATCGAAGTATTTGAGGGAAAACTACGACGTAGACTACAAGCCTGATGGCGAGATACTTGTAACAATCGGTGCAACAGAAGCTATTTACATTGCATTAAACACGCTTGTAGAAGATGGCGACGAAGTATTAATACCGGAGCCTTCATTTGTGGCATATGATCCGTGTACAAAACTGGCAGGCGGCAAGTCAGTTTTTGTACCTACATATGAAGAAGATAATTTCGTCTTAAAAGCTGAGACACTGGAAAAATATATTACTGATAAGTCAAAGGTCTTAGTATTGCCGTATCCAAACAATCCAACAGGAGCGGTGTTGCCATATGAAGAAATGGTTAAATTAGCAGATATTGTAAAAAAATACGATTTGCTTGTTATAACAGATGAAATATATTCAGAACTTGTATACGATGGTTTTAAGCATGTCAGCTTCGCATCGCTGCCAAATATGTGGGAGAGAACTGTCTTAATAAACGGCTTTTCTAAATCATATGCTATGACAGGCTGGAGACTTGGGTATGTCGCAGCACCTGAGTATTTTATAAAGCACATGACAAAAATTCATCAGTATGATGTGACATCAGCATCGACACAGTCTCAATATGCGGGGATAGAAGCTATGAAAAATGGCGATAGCGATATAAAGTATATGAAGGAAAAATATGGTGAGAGAAGGAAATTTTTGTACGGCAGCTTAATTGATATGGGCTTTAAATGCTTTGAACCTAAAGGTGCATTTTACATATTTCCATCAATCAAGGAGACAGGCCTAACGTCGACTGAGTTTGCGAAGCGGCTCTTATATGAGGCAAAAGTTGCAGTTGTTCCTGGCAGTGCATTTGGGGAGCATGGAGAAGGTCATGTAAGGATGGCATATGCCACATCAATGGACAATCTAAAGGAGTCGGTAAAAAGGATAGAAAAATTTATGCGAAATTTTAAATAGTTGGCGAACATGGAACATTAAACATAAGTTCCATGTTTTTTTAATATATTTTAATTATTTTTTAATAATTTCGCCACTTGCCTGCATTTCATTTATGATATAATATGATGTGGTATAATATTAGTATAACTATTTTTTGAGGGGATATGTTATGGAGAATAATACACAACTTAGGCGAAGTGATAGAAATAAAAAGAAAAAAAATAAGAGCGCTTTAAGGAAGACTCTCAATGTTGTGTTGTGGGGTGTATTGATATTAATTCTGGCAGGCATTGGCGCTGCAGGTGGTAGGGTGTTGGCTATAATTAAAAACACGCCGCCATTATCGCAAGACGCATTGACAAAGATAAAGCAGTCATCAATAGTATACGTGAAAAACAGTGATGGAAATTGGAGCCAAGCAGCTATTTTACATGGCTCTGACAATAGACTTTGGGTATCGATAGATAAAATACCAGAGAATTTGCAAAATGCTGTTGTTGCAATAGAAGATCAGAGATTCTACAAAAATAATTTAGGCATCGATCCTAAGAGGATAATAGGTGCACTTTTGGTTGACTTAAAAGCAGGAGGCAAGCCAATAGAAGGTGCAAGTACTATAACACAGCAGCTTGTAAAAAATACGATGCTGACAGATGAGAAGACATTGACAAGAAAAATACAAGAAGCCGTACTGGCTTGGCAACTTGAACAGAAGTATACTAAAAAACAGATACTTGAAGCATACCTTAATACAATATATTTAGGTGGACCGCATATAAATGCATATGGTGTTCAAGCGGCAGCACTACAGTATTTTGGCAAAGATGTAAGCCAACTGGACCTTGCTGAATCGGCTATGATTGCCGGCATTACTAATAATCCATCCATGTATTCACCTGATTCAAATGTGGAAAAAGCTACAGAGAGGCAGCATCTTGTCTTAAGTGAGATGCTAAAACAGGGATTTATCACACAAGAGCAATATAATAGTGCCATTAATGAAAAGCTTAATTTCGTTTTCAAAAACCTCAATTTGTCGACGTATAGCCATGGCTACTTTATAGATCAGGTCATAAATGATGCAACTGACGCTCTTGTCAAGAAACTTGGCATAACTAAGTCTGAAGCCTTGAATAAAATATACAATGGTGGGCTTAGGATATATTCTACAATGGATCCAAACATTCAGACAATAATGGAAAATGCATTTAAAAATCCTAAGTTGTTCCCTGTTGATCCAACTACAAAAGAGGCTGTGCAGGGAGCAATGGTGGTAATAGACTGGAAGACAGGTGAAATAAAGGGCATTGTAGGTGGCAGAAATACAAATGATTTTAAGTACGTGACCCGTGGCATAAGTTTCGCTGATTCAAAAAGGCAGCCTGGCTCATCTATAAAGCCTTTGACGGTTTATGGGCCTGCTTTACAAAGTGGTCTTACTGCTGCGACAGTTGTAGACGATGTTCCTACGACATTTACACTTCCAGGTGCAAAGCCGTATACACCTCACAATTATGAAAGCAACTATTATCACGGTTTAGTTACGCTTAGAGAAGCAATAACAGATTCTTTGAATGTGCCTGCCGTACAGGTTGTCAATAAAATAGGCATTAATGTTTCAGCAAGCTATGGAAAGAAATTCGGACTTGACATAACGAAAAATGATATGTACCTTCCGGCACTGGCGTTAGGTGGTTTAAGCGAGGGGATAACACCTATTCAGGAAGCTGCTGCTTATGGTGCTATTGCAAACAAAGGCATGTATATAAGCCCTATCACATTTACAAAGATTGAAGATTCAACTGGGAAAATATTGGTTAACAATAAACCTGAGGAACATGTGGTGCTGAATGAGCAGAATGCATATATATTGAGAAGTATGATGATGGATGTAGTAAATCACGGTACAGGTACAGCAGCAAGGTTGTCAAACATGGACGTGGCTGGAAAGACTGGTACATCTGAAAATTCAGGCAATATATGGTTCTCAGGTTTCACACCATATTATGTTGGAACAGTTTGGATGGGGTATCCATCATCAAATAGAGCTGTAAAAAATTATGGTGTGCCACAGGTTGGCGGAACATTTCCGGCAAAGATGTGGAAAACAGTAATGACTGAGATACATCAGAATCTTCCAGCCAAGCGCTTTACTGATAAACCATCTGGTATAGTGTATGAGACAGTATGCAAAGACTCTGGCGATTTACCGACAAATTTATGCAGACAAGATCCAAGAGGAGACAGAACTTATACAGAAATGTTTGCTGTCGGTACACAGCCAACGAATTATTGCACTGTACATGTGTCTGCAAAGATAAATACTCTGACTGGCAAATTGGCATCTGAATGGACACTGCCATTCCTTGTAAAAGAAAAAGTGTTTATAGATCCTCCAGGCAGAACAGCAAGGCAAAATGCGTACGCTGCTGATGGAAAATATGTTTTGCCGACAGAAGTAGATACAGAAAATCAAATTCAGCCAGGGGATAATCAGAGTGGAAATACTGATCAAAACGGCGATACAACAAATAGTGACAGCAGCAATACTGCACCAGCAAATGGTACAGAGCCCGGAACGACAACTGATAATGGAGGACAAAGCAACGGTTCTAGCAGCACCGATGGACAAAGTACAAACAGCGGAATGAATGGAAATCAAAAGAGCATTAGTGGGCAAACCAATTCCACCCCTAGCCAAAAGGGAATAGGAAATATAATAAACTCAATAATTGGCAATTAGGATTAAAAAAAGATGGCTATAACTAAGATGTAGCCGTCTTTTTTTAATTTTATCTTGTGTATATGTTTAAATTCATCCAGACATGCATATAGATATGAAATGAGGGAAAAATTATTGAAGGAATATTGGCATTCTTGTAGAAATATATAAGCAGGGGGCGTTAATAATGAAAAGTATTGATTATCTAAAAAAGCTTTCAAAATTTGAGCATCGTGGCTCGGCAACAAAAAATGAGAGAAAGGCTGCTGACTACATTGCTAATGAGCTTGAAGGTATGGGATACGAGGTGGTTAAGCAGGAATTTAAAACAACTCGTGACAATCTGTATATTTTGCCTCTTCAGTTTGGTATCCTCCTATTTATAATGGGCGCTGCATCATTTTTCTATGATAAATTTCTAAACGCATTAGAATTGATTATCTCCTTAATTTCGATAGGATTCTTGATTTTAGAACTAAGTGGAAAATCTTTTGAGACAAGCATAATGCCTAAACATAGCTCAAAAAACGTCATCACTAAATTTGAAAAAAGCGATAAAAAGAAGATAATTGTATCTGCACATATAGATACTCAAAAAGGAAGCTTGATGTTTAGCCCTAAAATCGTTGACAAACTGAAAATGATATATAATATCGGCTATTTGGGATTTGCACTGATACCTGTCGGCATAGTCTTTGGGCTGCTTCATCTTTATCTAATTTCATATATCGTTCTTGGAATTGGCCTTTTAATAACGTTTGCCATGATCGTATTTTTGCTGACATGCGAAATAGGTGGAAAATACACAAATGGTGCCAATGACAATGGTTCAGGAACATCCCTGGCTTTGGCAATGGCAGATTATTACATCAATAATAAAGAAAATTTTCCAGATGATGTTGAAGTGATTTTCCTCTTTACTGGAAGCGAGGAGACAGGAGAAAGGGGGATGAAATATTTCTTAAAAAAATATAAGAAACTGTTAAGCAAAGATACACAATTTATTGTGTTGGATAATCTTGGAGCTGGCAAGTTGACGTACCTTGAAGGAGAAGGAATGATATTCTATAAAAAAGCAGGTGAAATGTTATTAAATGTTGCTGACGAGATGAGGAAAGAATATCCTAATGGAGTAGTGCAGAAAATGAAAAATCTTCTTTTACCGACAGATGCACTGCCTGTACTGGCTAATGGCTTTTGCGGCATAACGTTTATATCTATGGATGACAATGGCAGGATAAAAAATTATCACTGGTTCACAGATACTATAGACAACATAGATTCTAAATTATTGAGATATGAAGAGAGCTTTTTGATAGAATATGTTTTAAGAGTTTCAAAGAGGATAAGCAGCCAAATTAAGGACGAAGCATTAAAAGTAGAGTAGGAGAATTCACTCCTACTCCTTTGCTTTATTAAAGTAGTTTTTCAGTATGAATATGAGTAATATGCCTATAATACCGCCTATTATAGCTGTTATAAGCTGCGGAAGTGTAAAAGCTGCAACGATCTTTTGCGGTACATTGACATTAAACCAAGTAAGTATATATTTTACAGAAACTGCCAACCACAGAAATTTTACAACCGCACCTATCATCATACCTATTATGTTGTTTTTTACAGTTTTAAATAGCACTACGTACAGTGCATTACCTATCATTATAAAAGGAATAAGTATAGGAAAGCTCATAAGTCCTACTAAAAAAGCGATTATCGGTGTCAAAAGGCCTATTGATACACCTGACCAAATTCCAACAAAGTATGCGGAGATTATAAGCATTGCATTTACAATGGAACCTGTTATAAGCTGCGGCATCTTGATAAACTGCACTATGATTGTAATTGCCAGCAAGATAGCTGTCCGTGTTATGAATTTTGCATCAAACTTAAATGATGTAGCATTGTTTGCCATTGTAACACCTCCCATCATTCATTTATCAACTATATTTTAGCACTGCAAATCAATTTTGTTAAGCAAATATCAATAAAATATAAAAGATATTAAATATATATTAAATCTACTAAAAATAATTGACTTAAGATATGGAAAAAGATTATGATTTATGCGGGGGTTATAATAAAAAAGTGGAGGATTGATTATGTTTAAGTTCATCAAAAAATATGCAGTATTAACTGTTGTTATTGTTATCGCTGCAGTGTTTACTGGATATATGCTTTATAATAATTCTCATAACATTCCAAAGGGAAATAAAGAAGCTCAAAGTCAAAAAAATAGCAGCAGCACAAGCGATAAATCAAGTTCTCAGAAAAGCACAAATGATAATAAAGAAAGTCAAAGTGCTGCCAGTGATACGCATAATAAAGATTTAATAGATGAAATAGTAAGTCTTGCAAAAGAGGGAAAAGTCGTAAATTGTGACTTTGTAACGGGTAAAACCACGATAGATGATGTAGAAAAGGTATATGGTAATCCAGATAAACAAGAATATATTTCATCTGCCAAAGGGACGTATTCAACATTTTCAAGCAAAGCTCTTACATTTGCATTTAATAAAGGCATGCAGATATTTGAGACCAGATCATTTGACTCGAGATTACAAGCTTTATCAAGAAGCGACATAGAAAATGTACTGGGGAAAGCGCCATATGTAGCAGCTATAAGTGGAACTGAAACTCAAACAGTTTTAGGATATACAATGAATTCTGACTACAAACTTGAATTTGTAATATCAAATAAGACGAATCTTGTAGATCATGTAAATGTGTTGTATCCAGCGGCTACAGTAAACTCTATGGCAGATGATCCGGGGCGCCAGTGGTAAATTGCTTATTGATTATTGCATTTATACGATATTTGTAATAAAATACTATATAAGTATATATTGTTAGTGCTATGATATGGAGTATTAGGATAAGATCGTTTAAGAGAGCCTTTGGCTGGTGTGAAAAGGTACCATCGAAGCCGAACTCGCCATTGAGCATGCATATTAAAAGTATGCACGGGAGGACCGTTATATGATATGAGTGGGCTTATGTCAATAAGAGTGGTACCACGGAAGTTATAGGCTTTCGTCTCTTGAAGATGGAAAGCCTTTTTTATGCTAAATATAGTAATAGGAGTGAGAAGATGGCTTATTCAAGGGATATCGATAAAAAATGGCAAAAAAAATGGGAGGATACAAAACTTTACAAGTTTAATCCCCAAAATATGGATAAAAAGCTTTACTGTCTTGAGATGTTTTCGTATCCATCCGGTGCTAAGCTTCATGCAGGGCACTGGTATAACTACGGGCCTGCGGATTCGTGGGCTAGGATGAAAAGGATGCAAGGTTATGAAGTTTTTCACCCTATGGGATTTGATGCGTTTGGACTGCCTGCAGAAAACTATGCCATAAAGACAGGCATACATCCTCAAGATTCGACGCTTCAAAACATAAAGACGATGGAAAGACAGCTTAAAGAGATGGGTGCCACATTTGACTGGGATTATGAGGTTATAACTTGTTTGCCAGACTACTACAAGTGGACACAGTGGGTATTTCTCCAACTGTACAAAAAAGGACTTGCATATAGGAAGAAAGCGCCTGTAAATTGGTGTCCCAGTTGCAAGACAGTCCTTGCAAATGAGCAGGTTGTGGAAGGAACTTGTGAAAGATGCGGGAGTGAAGTAACTAAGAAAGACTTGACGCAGTGGTTCTTAAAAATAACCGATTATGCAGAGGAGCTTTTAGAGAAGCTTGACGAGCTTGATTGGCCTGAAAAGACGAAGATGATGCAGAGAAATTGGATAGGAAAATCAGACGGCGCCGAAATAGAGTTTAAAGTTGACGGCAAAGACATATCGTTTAAAGTTTTTACAACAAGGGCAGATACCCTTTATGGTGTTACGTATGTTGTTTTGGCTCCAGAGAATGAAATTGTAGATCAAATCACAACTGATAAGTATAGAAGAAATGTAGAGGAATATAAGGAGTACGCAAGAAAACAAAGCGAGATAGAGAGGCTTTCGACGGAAAAAGAGAAGACAGGCGTATTTACGGGAGCGTATGCTATACACCCTATAACTGGAGAAAAACTTCCTATATGGATATCTGATTACGTACTTGCTACATACGGGACAGGCTGTGTTATGGCGGTTCCAGCCCATGACGAGAGGGACTACATGTTTGCAAAAAAGTACGATTTACCGATGAAGAGGGTTATAAAGGGAAGAGATGGAGTAGACGATTCTTTGCCATTTGTTGAATACGGCATTCTCGTAGATAGCGGAGATTTTACAGGAAGCAAATCTGAAGATGCAAGGATAGAAATAGTGAAGATGCTAGAGAAGGAAGGCAAGGGAAGCCTTAAAGTAAATTACAGGCTTAGGGACTGGCTTGTATCAAGACAAAGGTATTGGGGTGCTCCAATTCCAATAATTCATTGCGAGAAATGCGGTTTGGTACCTGTGCCTGAAGAAGACCTTCCGGTTCTTTTGCCGTATAATGTTGAATTTTCTCCAGACGGTGAGTCGCCGCTTAAAAAATCTGAGGAATTTATGAATACCACATGCCCTAAATGCGGCGGCAAGGCATTGAGAGATCCTGATACACTTGACACATTTGTTGATTCATCGTGGTATTTCCTAAGGTATCCTGACAACAAAAATGACAAAGAGCCTTTCAATAAAGAATTAATAGACAAAATGTTGCCTGTAGATAAGTATATCGGCGGTGCCGAGCACGCATGCATGCATCTTTTATACGCCAGATTTGTTACTAAGGCGTTGAGAGACTTAGGGTATCTTGATTTTGATGAGCCTTTTAGATCGCTGATACATCAGGGAATAATTTTAGGGCCTGATGGAAATAAAATGAGCAAATCAAGAGGCAATACAATATCCCCTGATGAATACATCAATGAATACGGCTCAGATGTATTTAGAATGTACTTGATGTTTGGATTTGCCTTTACGGAAGGTGGTCCATGGAATGATGACGGTATAAAGGCGATGTCGCGTTTCATATCGAGAATTGAAAGGCTTATAGATAAATTCACAGAAGACAAAGGTAAATCAGGTAAGAATGAAATTTCTAAAGATGAAAAAGAACTTAATTATGTAAGAAATTATACAATAAAAAGCGTGACAGACGATGCTGAGAAGTTTCAGTTTAATACTGCTATAGCAAGGATAATGGAACTTGTAAATGCCCTTTATAAATACGATGGAGAAGTTGAGAATAAGAATATGAAACTATATGAAGAAACCATTGCAGATCTTATAAGGGTTTTAGCACCATTTGCTCCTCATTTCTCAGAAGAAATGTGGGAGAGAATGGGATACAGCTACTCAGTGTTCAATCAAAAGTGGCCAGAGTATGATGATAAGGCTTTGGTAAAGGATACTATTGAGATTGCAATTCAGGTTAACGGCAAAGTAAGAGGGCGCCTTGAAATTCCGTCAGGTGCAACTGAAAAAGAAATTCAAGATAAAGCTCTAGTAGTTGAAAGCATTAAGCAATTTATAGAAGGTAAAGAGATTAAAAAGGTGGTTGTTGTAAAAAACAGGCTTGTGAATATAGTTGTAAAATAGGCAGAGTATAAGCTGCCTATTTTTTATAGATATTGTTTATATGAAAATAATTGTGATATAATATTCAAAAGGTTTTATAGATATACACAGATACAATTTAACTTTGATATATATCATTTTATTACAATGCGATGGTGATGTGAATGATAGTAAATGAGACTAAAAACAGTATAAATGGCATAAAGAGCTCTTTTCCAATAGTTTTAGGATATCTTCCCATAGGTTTTGCTTATGGCATATTAGGAACAAAAAGTGGTTTTTCTATTTTACAAGTTGTGGCATTGTCACTTTTTGTTTACGCTGGATCTGCTCAGTTTATAGCTATAAGTCTTTTAAGCAGCGGTACTGATATTATAACACTGATTATGACAATATTCATAGTAAATTTAAGACATTTTTTATACAGTACGTCGCTCTCACAGTACATGAAAAGAATCAATAGGAAGCATATTCCTATATTATCATTTTTTATAACTGATGAGACGTATGCAGTTTCAATTACAGATTTAAAGGAAAATAACGAGTATAACGAGAAATATTTTTATCAGCTTTTTTTTATGTCATATACTACGTGGGTAATTTCTTCATTTATTGGTGCTATGTTTGGCTCTTTTTTAAATGGATCAGTTAATATAGGGCTCGATTTTGCACTGCCTGCAATGTACATTGCACTTTTGTTAATGCAAATATCAGGATATAGAAAGGTATTTATTAGTATCTTTTCAGGGTTACTATCTATATCACTCATGTATATTCTTCCGGGAAATATAAATGTTATTGTGTCTGCTGTAATTGGTGCTGGAATTGGAGGGTTAATTGATATATGGACAAAAAATTCGTAATTTCTGTTTTAGGCATGTTTTTAGTAACATATGTTCCGCGCTTTCTTCCGGTATTTGGGCTGTCAAGAGTTGAAATGCCCAGTTTTATTAAATCCTTTTTAGAATATATACCTGTAGCTGTTTTATCTGCATTGCTTTTTCCGACAATTCTTATGAAAGGCAATCATCTATTTATAAGTTATAAAAATATATTTCTAATAGCTTCAATACCAACTGTACTTGTAGCTTATAAATCGAGAAAACTTTTTTCTCCTGTAATAGTTGGGATTATAAGTTATATATTAATTTCACTTGTAATAAATTAAATATAATAAAATAAAATCGGGAGGCGTTAAAAATTATAGCCTCCGATTTTAATTAGTCTTTTTTGTCCACACCGTTTCCAGCGTCAACTTCATCTATAATTTCATCTCTCATGCCGTGGATGCTTTCAAGCCTGTGGCGATTTTTTTCTTTAATTCTCGCTATTTCTTCCGATGAAAGCTCTTCAGCATGCAGTTTTAAGTAGTCTTCTGCTTCTCTATAATTTTCTATTGTATCATGAATCATATCCTGTAATTTACCGACATTATCAGAACGATCGTCCGGCTTTGGAGGATTTTTGTAACGATCTTTTTCATCTGCCATTATTATCACACTCCTAAAAAGTATTTTTCAAAATTATTTTTAACTTTTATGTTGATTATATGTATTGAAATAATTAGAAAAGATGATGACGATTATAGTATAATAAGTTATAGACAAAATGATAAAAGAGGTGCTGAAAATGTATAGAGTGGAGAAGTATATGGATAAATTTGAAACGTATAGGCTTTACGATTTAAAAAACAATTCGTTTTTTGAAGTCGTGCCAGATCGTGGAGGAGTTATAACTAGATTTGTATATAGTGGAAATGAGATTTTATATCTTGACAAAGAAACACTGTATGATACGACGAAAAATTTAAGAGGAGGAATACCAATCCTTTTTCCTATTTGTGGGTACCTAAAAGATGAGAAATATACAATAGATGGCAGAGAGTACAATATGAAACAGCATGGTATTGCAAGGCTTTATAAATGGTGCGTAGTTAAGACAAGTGTTGATGATTCTGCGTCAATAACATTAAAGTTTACAAGCAGCAGCGAGACAAGGGAAATATATCCTTTCGATTTTGAGCTTATTTTTACATATATTCTCAAAAACGGAATGCTGACAATAGAACAACAATATATAAATATGTCAGAGAAGAATATGATATTTTACTCTGGATTTCACCCGTATTTTTATATTGAGAATAAGGACGATGCTTTAATATTTGTTGATTCAGATGTATGCTACGATGCAATAGATAAAAAACAGCTTATTTTCAATGGTAAGATTGACTCTAAAAAGCCTGAAGTAAATCTTATTTTTGAGTCGAAATCAAATGAGTGTCATGCAGTTGATAAAAAAAGGAATATGAAGATTACTCTTAAATACGATGAAGTGTTTAAATACGTAGTTGTATGGTCATTACATGATAAGGAGTTTATATGCATTGAGCCTTGGATGGCTAAGCCCGACTCCATGAACACAAAAGAAGATATTAAAATGTTAAAGCCAGGTGAGGATCTAAAAACTGTATTTAGCATAAGTGCGTCTATGGAATAATATTTATGGCGTTTAACAAAAATATATGTAGTTAATCAATGGTACATTAACATTATGCTTCACTTAAGCATAATATAATGTACCATATTGTTATGAGGTGTCAAAATGAACTTATACTTGATTCTTATTGCATTTATATTTATATATATCTTTATTACAGGATTTCATGATGAAGGAAATCTCATAGCTACCATCATATCTTCTAGATCTATGAGCATAAGAAGTGCATTTATAACAGCGTCTTTAGCTCAATTTATCGGCACAGCTACTTTAAGTACAACTGTCGCTTCTACAATTAGCAAAGACGTGGTGCGTCTAAATTATCTGAATATAAATAGAGATAATTTATATATAATGATATTTACAGGCTTACTTGGTGCAGTAATTTGGAATCTTATAACGTGGTATTTTGGCATGCCGTCCAGTTCATCCCATGCATTAGTGGGTGGAATGATAGGACCATTTATAGTCCAATATGGGCTTAAATCAATTAATGTTTTTGGAATACTGCTTAAGGTAATAATACCTCTTTTTTTATCACCAATTTTAGGATTTCTAATAGGATATTTAGTGATGAATACTACAAGTCATTTATTAATAGCAGCTGGACCTAGAGTTAATACTGTTTTAAAAAGACTTCAATATATAACGTTGTTTATTTTAAATGCAGGTCAAGGTGCTAATGATGCGCAAAAGGGAATGGGACTTATATCAATTGTTTTAATGAAAAGCGGAATTTCACAAAGCTTTAAGCTGCCTAACTGGGTCAAAATTTTATCAGCAATTATGATATCTTTTGGACTGCTTTTTGGCGGGCTTAGAATGATTAAAAGCGTTGGCACTAGAATATACAGGGTTAAGCCATTTCATTCATTTAATGCGCAGATATCGTCGCTATTTATAGTTATAACTGCTGCAGTTTTTGGCTTGCCAACCAGCGGAACGCAGATAATAAACTCATCTGTACTAGGGGTTGGAGCTAAAGAGAGGCCAACTGCAGTGAGATGGCAGTTTGCAAAGGGAATGTTTACTGCTTGGATTATTACTATTCCAGCGTCTTTTGCTTTATCTTCATTAATATTTGTGATTGTAAAATCCATCTAAAGGAGGGATGTGAATGGGTATTTTAAGCTGGCTTTTTTCAAAAGGTGTCGATTTTTATAAACTACTGCAAGAGCATTCTGATTTGGCGCTAAAAGGTGTACAGGCACTTGCACTGTACATGGATACTGGTGCAGAAGATGACGGCAATAAAGTCATTAAAATAGAAAAAGAAGCCGATAACAAGCGGAAAGAACTTATAGACGAACTGGACAACACATTTATAACTCCTATTGAAAGAGAAGACATATATGAACTGTCAAGTGCTATAGATAATATACTTGATTATTGCGAGACAACTGTTAAAGAAATGGAAATATATGAACTTAGTCCGACAAGTGAATTAAAAGAAATGGTAGATGTCATATTAAGAGGAACACAGCTTATAGATAAAAGCGTCTATAATCTGGATAAAGATAAAAAAACAGCGATGAATTATGCGCTGAAAGCGAAAAAACTGGAGAATGAAATGGAATTTTACTATAGGAGATATTTGGCTGAGCTTATAAAAAGTGATGATATAAAATATATTTTAAAGATGAGAGAGATTTACAGACATTTAAGCAACTGTGCTGACAAGATGGATTTAGCAGGAGATATATTGGGGCATATCCTCGTCAAGGAAATTTGACTTTTATACAGTCTGGCATGCTTATTGTATGCCTTATTTTTTACATAATTATTCGTGGTGGCAATAGATAAGGCAGCGAATATTTCAATAAATGTTTGATTATTAAAATAAATTAATAATATTAATAATTTATTTTGAATTATTATTCATATGATGGTATAATTTTAGTAAATTTTAAATGGGGGGATTCAAGTGAGGAAATTTTTGATTTATTTTCTTGTGCTTACTTTTTTAGCGGCAAGCATTTTGACTGGCTGCGGCAACAATGGAAGCAATTCATCAACTGCCCAGAGTAAGTCAAATTCAACTAAGCAGGTTTTGCATCTAAATCTTGGTGATGAGCCACCTATGCTTGATCCGGCAAAATCAACTGACGGCGTGTCTTTTCAGATACTGAATGCAGTATTGGAAGGTCTTGTGAGGCTTGGGGATGACCAAAAGCCTAAGGAGGGTTCAGGTCTTGCTAAAAGCTGGGAAGTATCTAATGATGGATTGACTTATATTTTTCATTTGAAGGACAATATAAAATGGAGCGATGGAAATCCTATAACAGCATATGATTTTGAATATTCATGGAAGAGGGCATTGGATCCTAAGACTGCATCTCAATATGCATACATAATGTATCCTATAAAGAATGCAGAAGCGTATAATTCAGGTAAGGCAAGTGCCGACTCAGTTGGTGTAAAGGCATTGGATGATAAGACTCTTAAGGTTGAGCTTCATGAGCCGACGCCGTATTTTTTGAGTTTGACTTCGTTTATTACCTATTTACCGCTTGAAAAATCATTTGTAGAAAAGGAAGGAGATAAATTAGCATCAAGCCCTTCTGATTTAGTGTACAGTGGTCCGTTTGTTCTTAAAACATGGAATCATGAGCAAAATATAGTTCTTGTCAAAAATGACAATTACTGGGATAAAAATAATGTGAAATTAAGTGAGATCGATTTTGACATGGTAAAAGATTTGAATACAGTAGCACAGGGTTATGATTCAGGCCAATATGATGAAATCAATATAAGTGGTGATTTCGTGCCAAAATATAAAGATCAGGTTAAAGTGCATCCAAATGGTTTTACGTATTTTCTTGGCTTTAACACTTTGAACCCTGTTTTCAAAAATGCCAATATCAGAAAAGCATTCACAATTTCAATAGACAGAAAGAGCTTTACGGAAAATGTCTTGAAAGATGGTTCTATCCCGGCTTATGCTTTTGTGCCTAATGGCATCACAGGATTGAATGGAGACTTTAGGAAGGAAGCCGGTGAAGCTTTATTTAAAGAAGATGTAAATGAGGCGAAAAGCCTTCTTAAAAAGGGAATGGAAGAGCTTAATATAACAAAACTTCCTAAGATAACTTTACTGGCAGATGACACAGATGTTGCAAAGAAGGAAGCCCAGGCAATTCAGCAATTTTGGAAAAATAATCTTGGCGTAGATGTAACTATCCAGAACGTGTCATACAAGATAAGGCTTCAGATGTTTTCTAAACAGCAGTACGATGTCTGCTTAACAAGATGGGGAGCTGACTATAACGATCCTATGACGTTTTTAGATTTATGGACTACAGATGCAGGCAATAACAATGTAAAATACTCAAATCCTAAATACGATGAACTCATAAAAGAGGCAAAAGCTACAAACGACAATGCAGTGCGCATGGAGAAAATGAAGGAAGCTGAGAAAATTTTGATGGATGATATGCCTGTAGGACCTTTATTCTACTCTGCAACAGCGTATGTCCAGAGGGATTATGTAAAAGGATGGGTAAGGCATTCTGTCGGTGTTGACAGCGATTGGAAGTGGACCTATATAGAAAATCATTAAGGCATTAAAGGCATTCCATATTAAGGAATGTCTTTAATGTTGTACGTTTCTTTTTTCATAATTTCTATATATTAGATAGCCTATTATCAAAAACAACAGCGTTCCGCCAACTAATTTAACTTCGTACCACAAGAGGTTTCCTAATTCCATCCCTGCAGGAGGAATTATTGATAAGACGATTGAAAATGATACGACTAACAATCCAATGCCACCCACTAGCCATGCACCAAAATTTCCAAAAGGTATTTTATACAATCTTTTTACATCCGGTCTTTTGTATCTTAGAACAATTAATGCAGAAAACATTACAAGGTATGGTATAAAATATAGTATTGATGTCATGGCAGACAGCAGCCAGTAAGCAGATTCTACAGTCGGTGTTGAAAAAGCCATCAGTATCAGTAAACTTACAATGACGGCTTGTGTTATCATGGCATTTACAGGTGTGCCGTATTTATCATGAGATTTCGTAAAAAATGGCGGCATTATGCCTTTTGAACTAGTGAAAATCATATTTATCGGTCCTATTATCCATGCATTTATTCCGCCTATCCCTCCTATAAATATCAAAAATGCTGCAATGCCAATCATGTATTTTAAACCCATCTTATTAAATATGATTTGTATTCCTTGCATGATTCCTGTGGCTAAACCTATTTCCTTTGGAGGAACTATAAAAGTTATTGAAATAGTGCCAAGGATGTAAAGGGCTGGTATGATCATTGCAGACAAAAGTATAGCGCGAGGAAACGCCTTTTCAGGATTTTCTGTCCTCTCAGCTAATGTCGGCGCCAGCTCAAGTCCAGCGAACGCAAATATCATGGATGAGAAAAAGACAATATTGCTTAGACTTGATAGGTTAGGAAGCAGCGATGGAGCAGTATAAACTGTCTGAATTTTTTGATGCAATCCTGTAACCCAGTATATTGAAAAACCAATAAGCAGTATACCGGGTATTATTGTGCCGAAAAGACCGCCGGCATTTGAGAGCCATTTACTTATATTAAGGCCATTTACATTTATCAATGTAATTATCCAGAAAAGTATGAATATAACTATCGATACAAAACGGTCATTTTCTGCAAGCTTTGGATTAACCATATATGCAGCGGTGCTGGCTATATAAATTAGCATAGATGGATAGTATACTACGTTAGTAAGCCAATAGGACCATGATGTTAAAAAGCCGTATTTTTCACCGAACGCTTCTTTTGCCCAGACATATAAGCCGCCTTCATAAGGCCATCCTGTAGACAACTCTGAAACTGTGAGACCTTGCGGTATGAAAAATAAAATTGAAGCTAAAAGCCATAATATTATCGATGATGGACCGTATTTCGCAGCAAGTGGAAGCCATCTCAAACCGATAATTGCGACTACATTCATAAGGACAATATCACGCACTCTAAGTATCTTTTGTTTTTCCACAGATTTGCCTCCTTAAAATTTTTTAATTAGCAAAATTATTTTATCATACAAAAGCATCTATGTATATGTTTTGCATAAAAAAGAATTTTATAAAATCAACATATTTAAAATTTTAATTTGTACTTCAGTTAAGGTAATGTTTAAGATTAGAAATACAATGATATCCAAAGCAATATGAAATATTCAATCAGAATGAATCCATACTTTAAACTGTAGGAATATAAGTGGTGTACAAAATGCATTATTTGAAGAATATGAAAATTAAAGTGTTTTGATGTGTATTATAATATGATATAATAACCTCGTAGGAGGTATTTTTTTATGAAAAGGATTGATAAAGTTTACGAGAAACTCAGGGATATCTGCTTGAAACAGTTAAAAAATGATGGTGAGATATCAGGATGCTCGGCAATAGATTTAGCAAAAGAACTCAGCATTCACAGGTCAAATGCTTCCAGCGATTTAAACAAATTATTTAAAGACGGGAAAGTCAGTAAAATTGAAGGGAAACCTGTCTTATACTGCATAAAATCAGATGAGTTAAATAAAAATATTAATCCAATTGAAACAGATGCTTTTAGTAGAGTCATAGGCTCAAATTTAAGCTTAAAAAATGCAGTTCAGCAGGCAAAAGCAGCAATTATGTATCCACCTCATGGACTTCATACGCTTATCCTGGGAGAGACAGGTACAGGCAAGTCTATGTTTGCAGAGACAATGTATGAATACGCTAAAGAGATAGGAAGGCTTAAGACAAATGCACCGTTTGTAACGTTTAATTGCGCAGATTATGCCAATAACCCACAGCTTCTTATGGCACAGCTATTTGGTGTGAAAAAAGGGGCGTACACTGGTGCGGATAGAGACAAGGTTGGAATAGTGGAAAAAGCAGACAAGGGAATATTATTTCTCGATGAAGTCCATAGGTTGCCACCAGAAGGGCAAGAAATGTTGTTTTACCTGATGGACAAAGGTATGTTTAGGCACTTAGGCGAAACAGATGCGCAGCATAATGTGGATGTGCTTATAATATGTGCCACAACAGAGAATGTAGAATCAATACTCCTTAAAACTTTTACTCGACGCATTCCAATGGTGATAAATTTACCATCTTTAAAAGAAAGAACTTACGAAGAAAGATTCGAAATAATAAAAAATTTTATGATAGATGAAGCATCTGTTATCAAAAATGACATATTTATCACATCAAATGCATTAAAAGCATTTCTTCTTTATGATTGCCCTAATAACATCGGTCAGCTAAAGAGTGATATAAAGCTGTGTGCAGCAAAGGCATACCTAGGATTCATGATGAATAGGGATAAAGAAGTTGTAATACACACAGAGGATCTTCCACAGTATATAAAAAAGGGGCTTTTTAAGTATAAAGAAGAGAAAGATAAAATTGATAAATTTATAAGGGACGACAAAATAAGGTTTTCCACAGAACAAAAAGCAATCATTCCATCAGAAGATAATAAAGCGTTTAATTTTTATGAGGCGTTGGAAGAGAAAAGAAGGTCTTTAGAAGAAAAGGGCATAAGTGAAAAGGATATAAAGCTTATTATGAGTCTCGATATTGAAACATATTTAAAAAGATATATTAACGAAGCAAAAAGATATAATTTGGAAGAGCTTTATAAAGTTGTCGACAAGAGAATTGTCGATATTGTGGATAATTTTCTGAATCATGCAAGAAAAATATTAAAGAGGGATTTCAGTGAAAAGACACTGTACGGACTTTCTATGCATGTTGCAAGCTCTATTGAGAGGATATTAAGCGGAAAGAAAATAGAAAATCATCAATTAGATGATGTAAAAAGGATATACAAAGATGAGTTTGAAGTTTCTAAAGAGCTGAAAAAGTCAATTGAAAAAGAATTCGACATTGAGATACCGGAAGATGAAGTGGGTTTTATAACTATGTTTCTATGCCTAGATATAAAACAAGAGAAAGACGAAGAAAAAGTTAGCGTTATAGTTGCTATGCACGGTGAATCAACAGCTACGTCTATAGCAGATGTTTCAAATAGATTGCTGGGAGAAAATTTTGTCGTAGGGTACAATATGCCACTTGACCAGAAACCTGAAATTGCACTTAATAACCTATGTGATTTAATTAAGAAGACAAATAAAGGGAAAGGCGTGCTGTTATTAGTAGACATGGGTTCATTAGTATTCTTTGGTGATATGGTATACGAGAAAACAGGTATTCCAGTTAAGACAGTTGAAATGGCATCTACTCCTATGGTATTAGAGGCTGGAAGAAAGGCCTTATTAAATGCATCACTTGATGAAGTGTACGATTCTGCATTAAATCTAAGTCCATATATAGGAAGAATATATAAGGACAATTTTCAGATACAAAATGGTTTTAAAAATGACGTCATAATAACTGCTTGTATAACAGGTGAAGGTACGGCATTAAAATTAAAATCCATTTTAGAAAAAAAACTTGATCTAAAATCAACGGGAATTGATATCATACCTTTAAATATAGAGGATAAAAGAGAATTTAAGAGAAAGCTGCAAAATATAAAAAGGGAGAAAAACATATTAGCTGTAGTAAGCGCTTTTGACCCAGGTGATGATACACTTAAATACATTTCAACTACTGATATATTTGACAATCGAAAATTATGTTCTTTAAAGGCTATGATTGATTCAAGAGACGCACTGGACACCATAAACAACATGAAAGAGATAATCGCAGAAAACGTAGATATTGATGCTGATAAATACATCAATGCTTTTAAAGAATTTTACCTAAACATCGCGGAAAACAAAGTAAGCCTCGACAACGATAAAATAATCGGGCTAATACTGCATCTGGCTTGTGCAATAGAACGTGTATTAAAAGGTGGAGAATTAATACGGATAAAAAATTGCAAATCTATCATAGAAGACAACGCATCAAAATACGAAATGATAAAAAACTCCTTAAAACCTGTAAACGAAGCCTTTGATGTGTCTTTATCAGATGACGAATATGTCAGCATAATGATGATAGTTTTTTCACTTTAATACACATATGTGTATTGATTACGGTTACAAGCGATACAGATTAATACACGACAATTTTCTAGGCATAGAAAGCACAAAATATAAGTTTTTGTTCATTGAAATTGTTTTGGCACGGTATTTGCATAGATAAATTTATAGAAATTGAAAATTGGAGGTGAAATTAAAGTAGATGAAAATTGTTTTGGTATGTTCGGCTGGAATGTCTACGAGCTTATTAGTTAAAAAAATGAATGATGCTGCCATTAAAAAAGGACTTAAAGTAGAAATTGAAGCATTCGCTGAAGCTGATTTAAAAAGGAATTTAGAAAATGTAGATGTAATTTTGATTGGACCTCAGGTTAGGTATTTATTAAGCAAAATTAAACAGATTGCCGAACCAAGAGGAATTGCTGTAGACGTAATTGAGTCAAGGCTTTATGGGAAAGTTGACGGAGAAGGTGTTTTAAATAAGGCACTAGACATGTTAAAAAAATAAAGATTTAATAGGATTTTATTGGTAGGAGGGATATGTTATGAAAAAAATAATGAGTTTTTTGGAAAAGTATTTCGTGCCTGTTGCAGCAAAATTTGGTTCAGAAAGGCATTTAGTTGCTATTCGTGATGGATTCGCTATGATAATGCCTCTTATACTAGCTGGTGCATTTGCAGTTTTGATAAATAATTTACCAATTCAAGTGTATCAAAATTTTATGGTTGGGATATTTGGAAAATCATGGACTAGCTTTGGAGGTAATCTATGGAATGGTACTTTTGCAGTTATGTCTATTATACTAGTTGTGTCAATCAGCTATAATTTGGCATTATCTTATAACTCTAATGGGATTGGTGCTGGATTAGTGTCCTTTGCTTCGCTATTGATGCTATATACGCCGTCAGCAAAGGATTGGGCAATTCCTTATACTTTTTTGGGAGCACAAGGTTTATTTGTATCAATAATAGTAGCTCTTATTTCAACTGAATTATTCGTGCGGCTATTAGGGAATCCAAAATTAATAATAAAAATGCCTGAAGGTGTTCCACCTGCTGTTGCGAAGTCTTTTGCAGCATTATTGCCATCATTAATAGTATTATCACTATGGGCATTATTTAAATCAATAACTGTAGCTCTAGGGCTGTCAGATATACATCAGGCGATATTCAACGCAATTCAGGCTCCACTGACTGGATTAGCTGATACTTTAGGTTCCGCAATTGTAGTTGCGTTTCTTATACATTTTTTATGGTTTTTTGGATTACATGGCACAAACATATTAGGGCCAGTTTTAAATGCAGTATATTTACCTGCTATAAATGATAATATAGCGGCGTTAAAAGCTGGAAAAGCTATTCCACATATTGTTACTATGCCATTTTTTGATGCATTTGTTCATCTTGGCGGAGCTGGAACAACGATTGGATTAATTATAGCCATTTATATAGCTTCAAGAAGGAAAAAGAAGAGAAGCGAGTTGCAAAATATTGCAAATTTGGCTATTGCCCCTGGAATATTTAATATAAATGAACCTATGATATTTGGTATGCCTTTGGTTTTGAATCCTGTATTTTTTATTCCATTTATATTGACGCCAATTGTTTTAACAATTATAAGCTATTTTGCGATTGCATTGGGTATTGTACCGAGAACTATTGCGATGATGCCATGGACAACACCGCCGATAATAGGAGGATTTTTGGTTACGGGCTCTATAAGAGGGGCATTACTTGCATTGCTTAATTTGATCATCAGCATTATTATTTATTTACCGTTTGTATTAGTTGCAGAAAAAATTGAACAAAAATCTGATGCAAATGCTGATGATGATAGAATATTAGCAAAAGAAAAAGTAAAATAAATGAAGAAATGTGTTTATGAAAAGTATTAGAAAATTTAAATGGCGTGATAAGCAATTATAAGCAATAATGAGGAGTATCGGAATTTTACGGTTGTTTATCATGCCAGCTATTGATATATATTATATGTATTGCAAATTCTAAAGATTTTGGGGTGTTTTAAGTTGAAAAGATTAGGAATATCAGTATATCTAAATAATAATGATCTAGAAAAAAATTTAGAATATATCAATTTGGCATCAAGATATGGATTTGAGATAGTATTTACGACTTTAATTTCTATAAAAGATTTAAATTTTGATAAATATTTCGATAATTTTGTTTATTTAGTAAAACATGCTAATAATATTGGTATGAAAGTAATTGTGGACGTGGAACCTCATATACTTAGCAAACTTAATATATCTTATGATAATTTATATAAACTATCTGATATCGGACTCTATGGGATAAGACTTGACTTGGGTTATAGTGGTATAGAGGAATCAATTATGTCGTTTAATGATTTTGGTTTAAAGATTGTTGTAAATATGAGCAATGGATCGAAATATATAGAGAATATTTTGTCTTATAAACCAAATATCGACAACATTATTGGATGTCACAATTTTTATCCCCATAAATATACAGGGTTGAGTTATGAACACTTTAGTAAATGCAGTCGCCAATTCAAAGATTTGGGTATAAGAACGGCCGCTTTTATTAGTTCTAGTGAGGCGATGTTTGGACCTTGGCCTGTTTCAGAAGGTTTATGTACTTTAGAAATGCATAGAGACCTTCCAATAGAAACTCAAGCCAAACATTTATTTGCAACAGAACTTATAGATGATGTAATTATTGCTAATGCATATGCATCTGAAGATGAATTGAAAAAACTAAGCCTTTTAAATAAATATAAGTTAGAATTTAAAGTTAATTTAGTAGATAATATAACGGATATTGATAAGAAAATAGTTTTGGAAGAGTTTCACTATGTAAGAGGAGATGTTTCAGAATATTTATTAAGATCTACACAGAGCAGAATTAAATACAAAGATTATAAATTTTTGCCATATAATGTTATTGATATAAAAAGAGGGGATATCTTAATAGATACTTATTTATATCAAAATTATGCGGGAGAATTACAAATAGCTTTAAAAGATATGAAGAATACAGGCAAGACAAATGTTGTGGGTAGAATTGATGAAAAGGAAATATTTTTATTAGATTATTTAAAACCTTGGACAAAGTTTGGTTTTGTAGAAAATAAATAGGCATTAACTACACAGGGAGGCTAAACAATGGATCTAGAAGAGATTGTATTTCAAATAATATTAAATGCAGGTAATGCTAAAAGCAGTTGTTTTGAGGCGCTAAAAAATGCAAAAGAAGGCGATTTTAAATCAGCAGAAAAGTATTTAAATAATGCTGAAGAAGAAATTATTAAAGCACATAATATACAATCCAGTATGTTACAAAAAGAGGCCAATGGTGACCATCAAAATGTGACACTTTTATTGATGCATGCTGAAGATCATATGATGTCTGCAATTTTGGCCAGAGATTTAATTACTGAGATGATAGAATTATATAAATTTATTTTTCAAACTAAAGGCATAATGTTGAATTAATAAAGGATACTAGAGTCGTTTTACCTTGGTGTTAGTATATAAGTGTTAAAACTAAAATTTAACACATTAAAATATATTTATTTATAAAAAATGTGTTAAACAATGTCCAAAAATGGTATTCGATATTCAGATGAATTTAAACAACAGATTATTGATCCATATTACTTTGGCCAGTTAGTATTAAATCTCAGTCGTGAATATGGCATAGCAAGTGTAACTATATATAAATAGAATGAAGTTCGACTATAGTTAAGGTATCAGAAAGTACTAAGGAGTATCATGCCTATGAAGAAACGTATTGCAAACTTGAGATGGAGTGTAAAATCTTAATAAGCTACTGCCATATTCACAAGAAAATGACAGATGAAATTTTTGCTTTCATTTAAAGGTATAAATCGAAATATATAGTCAAATTTATATACAAAACCTTAAAATTTAGAAGTACTTATTACAAAGTTCTTTTTGGTATACTATCAAAACGTAAAATAGAAGCAGATGAAATAAAAACAGAAATCTGTGTGATTTATGTCGAAAGTAAATGTCAATACTGAGCTTTCAATTCAGAACATATTAAAAAGTAGAGGAAAATACATAAGTATAAAGAGAGTGTAACGTTACATTTCATCTTTTGTGAAATTAGTGAGTTAGAAAAATCGTCATAAAATTATTTACTTTATATGCTTAAAGTTTTTAACTATTAATAATCGTATATGTTTTTTTAGTATTATCTTTTTTTAGGTATCAAGCTAATTTAATAAGGAGATGAGAATTTGAAATTGTTTTCTTTAATAAATATTTAATTTTGTAATTAACTATATAAATTTATGATGTCTATAACGAATTTCTCAAAAAAACACCTAAGTTTGCAATAGATAGGTAAATAGTGTTAACAAGTAAATAGAGAATTCAATATTTTTCTATTGTATATTTGAATCTGGCAGAAAAGATATTGGTTACAATTTATGGTAGTAAAATCTCTCGACTACACAAAAAGTGAAAAAGCAATTAAATATTAAAATTTAACAAAAAATTAGAGATGTTCATTCATGTAGGGTGATTCCTATAGTGTTAAAATTAAAATTTAACATTATAAAATTCATTAAAAGTGGAAGAAATCCTACTTGAATATATATGTAAAAGCAAATAGATTTAACAATTTTTGGGTTTTACAAAAATCTAAAAATATAAAAAAGAAAGGAGAATATTTATGAGAAAAATTTCTAAGAAGCATTTACTTATTATTTTAACGTTGGTTATTTTAGTGTCTCTTCTATCATGGAGTCCTGTATTAGCTGCAACGTCTGTGAAAAACTTTGTTGTGTATTTTCCTAATTGGGGTATGTATAATGCGGCACATAATAATATGTCTGTAGATATGATTCCGTGGGATAAAGTGACGGTTATAAATCATGCATTTTTCACTGTTGATAGTAATTACAAGCTAGTATCTACAGATGATTATGCAGATTTTCAGGCATCGTTTCCTCATTCGGAAGGTTGGGATCCTGGAATGATTAGGGGACATTTCGGTGAATACAAGTACTATAAAGCGATCTATCCTAATGTAAAAGTGCTCGTATCTGTTGGAGGATGGACAAGGGGTGAAAACTTCCATGCGATGGCAAGCAGCTATGATAATAGGAAGATATTTATAGATAGTGTCATTTCTTTTTTAAAAGAATATCCATTTATAGATGGTATTGACATTGATTGGGAGTATCCTGGCATAAATAGAGCTCCGGATCCAAATGATCAATATGATCGTGGTTGTCCTGGCGGGCCAGAAGATAAAGAGAATTTTACATTATTATTGAAAGAAATACGTGAAGCTTATAATGCAAATGGTATGTCAAATAAGCTTTTAACAGTCGCTGTTCCTGGAGGATATGATAAAGTTGATTTGACACAACCTGATATATACAGTCAGTATGTAGATTGGTTAAATGTTATGACATATGATATGCATGGTGCATGGGATTCGATTACAAATCACCAATCTCCAATTTATTTAAATCCATTAGATCCTTCGCCTACTTCACCAATAGATATTAAAAATAAATATAATACCGATTTTATTATGAAGTATTACAGAGATAGATACAATGTACCTTCTAATAAACTTAATGTAGGTTCACCTTTTTATTCGCGTGGATGGAAAAATGTTGATGTGACTACTGGTATTAATGGTTTGTTTGCTAATGCAAATGGTGCACCTATAGGTAATCTTGATAATCCACAATCTCCAGGAGGACAAAACTCATATTCTCAAATGGAAATTTTAGAGAAAACATCTGGATATGTTAAATATAGAGATGAATATTCACTTGTTCCGTGGTTATACAATGTTTCGGAAGGAACTATGTATACTTATGAGGATACGATATCAGCTGCCGCAAGATGTGATTATGTTATTAACAATGGGTTTGGCGGAATAGTTGCTTGGGAAATTTCAAACGATGATCCTAATGGATTTCCTTTAACTACAACAATTGCTAATAAGTTTGGAATCGGAGAGGGAACAGCTAGTCAGGTAGCAATGCCAGTTTTTAGCCCTACTGGAGGGACATATACATCAGCTCAGAATATAACGATATCATGTGCAACTAGTGGTGCAACAATTTATTATACTACTGATGGAACAGATCCAACGACTAACTCATTGGTTTACAGTGGACCAATTAATATATCAACAACGACAACAATAAAGGCTTTAGCAGTGGCTCCTGGTATGACCAATTCTAAAATAGCAAGTGCAACTTATACGATTAGCAATAGTACTATCCCTGAATGGGCTCCAAATACTTACTATAAAATAGGTGACCTTGTAACTTATAATGGAATAACATATAAATGTATTCAGGCTCATACTTCTCTTGTAGGCTGGGAACCGCCAAATGTTCCAGCACTCTGGCAAGTACAGTAATTAAAAATAGATAATATAATAATTACGATAATATTATATTTCGATTTTACTACAGCAACTTGGTGGTAAAAAAATTTGATACTGTAAGATAGTTTAATACATTAGGCTGTTGATAAACATATTTTTACTGATCATGTCAGCAGCCTTTTTTAAATGAGGAAATTGCACAATTAAACTTTAATTTTTGAAACTAAAAAGACAATAGCAAAGTTAAGCATATCAATGCCTGTGGATAACTTATGAACTTTGAAAATTTAAGAAACCAAGCTGCGACAAAATCATTTCAAGTTTTCTCTATGGTTGAAGTTTTATTAATTCATCAAAGGAAAATAAGCATTCTTGTCGAATATACATAATACGGGAAGGGGAGTTCTTTAAATGTCTAAAAAAGGTTTAAAAATAGCTACAATAGGAGGAGGTTCAAGCTATACGCCGGAATTAGTCGAAGGTTTTATAAAAAGATATAATGAGTTGCCTGTAAAAGATTTATATCTTGTTGATATAGAAGAAGGAAAAGAGAAGCTGGAGATAGTAGGAAATCTGGCAAAGCGAATGGTGGAAAAGGCAGGTGTAGATATAAATATTCACCTGACTTTAGATAGGCGTGAAGCAATAAAAGATGCAGACTTTGTAACTACACAGTTTAGGGTTGGATTTCTTGATGCGAGAATTAGAGATGAAAAAATACCTTTAAAATATGATGTAATAGGACAGGAGACAACAGGCCCCGGCGGATTTGCAAAAGCACAGAGGACAATACCGGTCATACTTGATATATGTAAAGACATAGAAGAATTATCTCCAGATGCATGGCTTATTAACTTTACAAATCCGTCAGGTATAATAACAGAAACGGTTTTAAAACATACAAATGTAAAAGCAATTGGACTTTGCAATGTTCCAATAGGTATGGTATATGGCGTTGCAGAAATGTTAGATGTAGATGTAGAAAGAGTATCAATAGATTTTGCAGGGCTTAATCATCTTGTATGGGGAACACATATATATTTAGATGGTGAAGATATAACAGAAAGGCTAATAGACAGTTTTGCAGGTGGTAAATCTATGTCAATGAAAAACGTGCCTGATTTACCATGGGAACCTGAGTTTATCAAATCACTTGGCATGTATCCGTGTCCATATCATAGGTATTATTATTTAACCGATAAAATGCTTGAGGAAGAAAAGAAAGAAGCGGCAACAGTGGGTACAAGAGGTGAGCAGGTAAAGAAACTTGAAAAAGAATTATTCGAATTATATAAAGACCCAATTCTCAATGTAAAACCACCACAACTTGAGAAAAGAGGCGGTGCACACTATTCTGATGCTGCATGTTCATTGATAAATTCGATATACAATAATAAAAAAGATATGCATGTTGTTAATGTAAAAAACAATGGAACGATTGCAGACCTTCCGGACGATGTAGTAATAGAAACAAACGCAATAGTAGACAGAAACGGTGCACATCCAATAAATATAGGGCATGTACCAACAAAGATAAGAGGATTGATGCAATCTGTTAAAGCATATGAGGAGTTAACAATAGAAGCAGGTGTAAGAGGCGATTACTATACAGCGCTTCAGGCTTTAACAATACATCCGCTTGTACCATCATCAACCGTGGCTAAAAAAATTCTGGATGATATAATTGATGAAAATAAAGATTTTCTGCCGCAATATAAATGAAATAAGTAAATTTTAAGCCGGAATTTCCGGCTTCTTTGCTTAAATATGCTATATAACAATTCTATTAAGAAATTTAATTTGTACTTTAAAATATTACTTGAAACCAAATTACAAAATAATAAAAAACACTTGAAATTTTATTTCATATGTAATATAATTATAAATAGAAAGAGGTGAAAACATTAACATGGCAGGAGACATAGAAAAAATTAAAGCAGTTATAAATAATTTAAAACCGTCGGAAAAGAAGGTTGCCGAATATATAATTAAAAATGCTGACAAGATTTCGGATTTGTCAATAGGAGAACTTGCAAAAAACAGCAGTACAAGTGAAGCAAGCGTTGTTAGATTTTGCAAGAGCCTTGGGTACAGAGGCTATCAAGACTTAAAAATAAAGATTTCTGCAGATTATACGTATAAAACAAAAAGCATTCAAGGTTTTGTAAATATAAATGATGATATAAATGCTATTGTTGTTAAAATATCCAAAAATAACATGCAATCGATAGAAAAAACAATGGATATGCTTGATAGAAATGAAATGGAAAAAGCTGCTAATGCTATATTAAATGCGAATAAAATAGATATTTATGGTGTTGGGGCATCCGCAATTGTAGCGCAAGATATGCTACAGAAATTTATGAGGATAAATAAATCATGTACTGCATACAGTGATTCGCATATGCAGCTTGCATCTGCAGCCAACATTAGTGATGGTGATGTCGCAATCGGTATTTCATATTCTGGACAAACAGCTGATACTGTCGATGCTCTAAGGATAGCAAAAAATTCGGGAGCTACAACAATTTGTATAACAAGATTTGGTAATTCACCTATAACAGAGGTTTCGGATATAAAACTCTTTGTATATTCTACAGAAGCAATTTTTAGGAGTGGTGCGATGGCGTCACGCATAGCGCAATTAAATGTTATAGATATATTATTTTCTATAATAGCATGTAGAAAATATGAAGATATAATAAAATATTTAGAAAATACAAGCGAAGCCGTTTCATCAAGAAAATATTGAAGGAGGACCATATGTTTAATATATTCAAAAAAGATTCTAAAAAATTATCAATAAAAGCCCCAATTGACGGAGATATATTAGATATTGTAGAAGTTCCAGATGAAGTATTTGCCCAAAAGCTTATAGGTGATGGTGTGGCAGTAAATCCTAAATCAGATATTTTTGTATCTCCTGTTAATGGCGTTATAACAACTGTGTTTCCGACTAAGCATGCAATAGGTATTAAAACTTTAGATGGAATAGAGATAATTATTCATGTTGGTGTAGATACAGTAAAGCTAAATGGCGAAGGATTTACTACATTTGTAAATGAAGGTGATAAAGTAAAAATCGGAGATAAATTGTTGCAGATAAATATGGCGATTGTTAAGTCAAAAGCCAAATCACTTATATCGCCTATAATTATAACGAACATGGGAAAAATTAAAGAATTCAGAAAAATTATTGGCAAAGCAACTGCTGGAAAAACAGATATTATTGAGGCAGTTATTTAATTACTTAAACATGAAATAAATTTTCATAAATATGATATATTTATGAAATAATATAACATGAAAGGGGGATAGCTGATCAACAATCAATTTTTTACAAAATATAGAAAAGGAGGATGGAAAATGTCAAGAGAAAAAGACATAGCTGAAAGCATCATCAGGGAATTGGGTGGTAAAGAAAACATCATATCAATTACAAATTGCATGACGAGGTTAAGAGTGCTTGCAAAGGATTATGATAAGGTTAATATTGAATCACTTAGGAAAATTGACGGTGTTATTAAAGTTAACGAAGAAGGAGGAGAACTACAGGTTATTTTAGGACCTGGACTTGTATCTAAAGTTGCAGGTGAAGCATCTAAAAAAATTGGCGTAAAACTTGGAGATGCAAAGGAAATTAAGGCTGCAATCAGTGAAAAAAATAGAACGCCGTTTAAACTTCTCTTAAGAAGGATTGCAAGCATATTTATTCCTTTAATTCCTGGATTAATAGGCGGCGGATTGATACTTGGCATAACCAATGTTGCGACAAAGTTTAATTGGATAGCAGATAAGAATTTACTTGCTATGTTAAGTTTGTTTGGAAGTACAATTTTTACTTATATGGGTATTATGATAGGTATGAATACAGCCAAAGAATTTGGAGGTTCACCGACACTTGGTGGCATACTTGCAGGTATTATTTATAATCCTGTTTTAGCAGACATTAAAATTGGCGGTAGTGCTCTTGTTGTGGGTAGAGGCGGAATAATCTCTGTATTAATTGCAGCCGCATTTGCAAGCTGGCTTGAAAAAAATATTAGAAAAAGAATGCCGAATAGTATAGAATTACTTGCAACACCTTTGTTGACAATTTTAATAGCAGGTTTTGCGACACTTTATGTATTACAACCTTTGGGTGGATATATAGCTGATGCTATTGGCAAGGCAGTGACTGTTGCAATTGCTGGTAAAGCTGGTGTATTTACAGGATTTATACTTGCAGGAACTTTCTTGCCATTGGTTATGACAGGTTTACACCAGGGTTTGACGCCGATACACATGCAATTAATACAATCAACCGGTGTTACCATATTACTTCCGATCTTAGCAATGGCAGGTGCAGGTCAGGTTGGTGCAGCAATTGCAGTATACGTTAAAACAAAGAGCAAACAGCTTAAGAAGATTATAGAAGGTTCGATACTTGTTGGTATTCTTGGCATTGGTGAACCGCTGATTTATGGTGTTACATTACCTCTTGGAAGACCATTCATTGGAGCTTGTATTGGTGCAGCTTTTGGAGGCGCATTTGAGGCATTAAAAGTAGTTGGCGCAAGAGGTTTAGGTATATCCGGAATCCCTCTTGCTGCAATTATTGAACCAAACAAAATTATATATTATATCATCGGTTTGATTATATCATATATTGCGGGATTTATAGCAACGTTTTTACTAGGGTTTGAGGATCCTGCAGACGAAGAAGTAAAAGATACTCAACCATTTAGCTTTAATGCATAAATAAAAAGGGGCAGCTTGCCCCTTTTAGGAGATGATTATATGGATTTCGGAATTTCAGTATATACTTTTGAAGATTTTCCACATCAAAAAAATAAAGAATATATAAAGACTGCAAAAGACAATGGCATAAGCATGGTTTTTACATCGATGCATATGCCAGAGGTTGATTATGATAAAAAAATGAATGAGATTGAAGATTTAATAAATCATATTAAATTATTAAATATGAAGCTGACGATAGATATTTCACCTGTTACGATGAATATATTAAATTTATCACCAAATAATCTAAAACAATTTCATAATTTAGGAATAGATTGCTTAAGACTTGATTATGGATTTACAACTGATGAAATAGCTGAAATGACAAACAACGAGTTCGATATAAAAATAGAATTAAATGCAAGTACAATAACAAAAGAACAAATAGATGAATTAATAAGCCAAAAGGCTGATTTGAACAAATTAAGAACCTGTCATAACTTTTATCCCAAACCATATACGGGGCTTTCATATGAATTTTTTAAAGAAAAAACTACCATGATAAAAAATTACGGACTTAAAGTTTCAGCATTTATCCCATCTCTAAAAGGCAGAAGGGGTCCAATATATGAAGGATTACCGACTCTTGAAATTCATAGAAATATAAAACCTGATATAGCAGCAAGGCATTTAATCTATTCAGGAATAGATGACGTATACTTTGGAGATGCATATGCCACTGTAGATGAGATAAAGAAAGTTACATCAATAGATAAGGATGTAATCGAATTAAAAATTGATTTAGTTGAAGATATTATGGATTATGAAAAAGATATAATTTTTAATCATGTCCATACAAATAGGCCTGATTCACCTGAATACATTATAAGATCAGAGGAATCAAGAGGTTATGCAAATATAGGAAAAGAAATAAAAGCACACAACTGCGTTGAGAGAAAAAAATATTGTGTAACAATAGATAATGAAAATTTCAAAAGGTATTCTGGAGAGCTTAATATCTGCATGGTTGATTTACCTAAAGATGAAAGGGTAAATGTAGTAGGATATATACCTGAAGAAGAGCATATTCTGGCAGATTTAATCAAACCGGGTACGAAATTCAGATTTAGAAAGGGCTGATACAATGAACTTAGAAAAACTTATAACTGAAGGAAGAAATCCAGATACGCTGGACATTGATAAATTAAGCACTGAAGATATGTTAAGAAAAATAAACGATGAAGACAAAAAAGTTCCGTTAGCTGTAGAAAAGGAAATTCCTAATATAGCAAAAGCTGTGGACATTGCAGCAGAAAGGTTAAAAAAAGGCGGCAGGCTTATTTACTTAGGCGCAGGTACAAGCGGAAGACTTGGAATATTAGATGCGTCAGAATGTCCTCCAACATATGGAACAGATCCTGAAATGATACAGGGAATTATTGCAGGAGGAGATACGGCTATAAGAAAAGCAGTGGAAGGCGCCGAAGATAACAGTGAACTCGGCAAACGGGACTTAATCGAAAGGAATTTATCAAGCAAGGATGTTGTTGTAGGCATTGCTGCCAGCGGCAGAACACCTTATGTATTAGGAGCCCTTCAATATTCTAAAGAAATCGGAGCATCTACAATAGGCATATCATGTAATCTCAACTGTGAGATGAAAAAGTTAGTTGATGTAATGATAGCGCCTGTTGTTGGTCCTGAAGTCATCATGGGTTCTACTAGAATGAAAGCGGGGACTGCTCAGAAGCTTGTATTAAATATGATTTCTACGGGAGTCATGATAAAGCTTGGTAAAGTGTACAGCAATTTGATGGTTGATGTACAGGCTACAAACGAAAAATTAGTTCACAGGGCCAAAAGGATAGTTAAACTTGCAACGGGAGCTGATGATGTTATTATAGAACAGAAATTAAGCGAGACTGATTATAACGTCAAACTAACAATATTGATGATCCTGACGGGACTTGAAAAGTATGAAGCCCAAAAGCTTTTGGAAAAGGCAGGAGGTCATATAGAAAAAGCGTTGAAAGAAAATAGGATGAAAAGAAATTCTACTATCAATGCATAATGCAAATATGATGTATAGCGTTGTTTTTTGGCTGAAGAAAATTTTTCTTCAGCTTTTATAATTTATAGCAAATTGGAATAATTTTTTAATATTGAGAGGATTTTTAAGATACATGTACATAAATTTTGGATAGAGGCAAATTTTGGAGTTTGTAATTGTTTTAGTAAAGATATAAAATTATATTAAAGTTGTCTGACATCTGATATATTACAATTAAATATTTAACACAAATTCAAGCTTTACATGATTTTAACACACACTTAATAATCACTATATAATAGTCTGTTATATTAATCTTGTGAGAAGTTGCACCAATCATCAATGCAGCTAAAATTTCATTGACTTTAGGTTAACGCGCATCTGATTTATTCCATGCATCAGTGTTTAAACGAATATGACATAAGGGGGATTGTGTTTATACTCAGAAATATTTCAAATAATAAGATAAGTAGGAGGGTTTATATGTTTAAAGGTAGAGGCAAAGTTTTAAGTATCATTTTGACATTTGTGATGGTATTTGGCATGGTATTTTCAAGTATGCCTCAGATATCATACGCAGCTGCGTCAAAGACATTTGACTTTGTGGAAGTCACTGATTTCCACGGATATTTGCAAGCATCAGGCAAATTAAGCGATGGAACGCCTATCACTCAGGAGAGAGGATCGGTACTGGCAAAAAGGATAAAGGACATAAAGGCATCAAATCCTGATACTGTCGTACTATCGGGCGGAGATATGTTTCAGGGTACGCCTCTTTCAAACGTATTAAAAGGTCAGCCTGTTATCGACATGATGAAAAGCATAGGCTTTGATGCGATGGCATTAGGAAATCACGAGTACGACTGGGGCATTAATTCTGTCATCGATACAAGCAGCGCAGTTTTAAAAGGTTCTACAATACCTGTTTTGGCAGCCAATGTATACGACAGAACCACAGGTAAACCTGTAAATTACACGAAACCATACGTTGTAATTGAAAGAGATGGGGTAAAGATCGGCATTATCGGTATAGTTGATAACAAAGAATTTCCGTCTATAATTTTGCCATCTCTCATAAGCAATGTAGATTTTAAAGATCCTGTGCCAATTGTAAATAACCTTGCACAGCAGCTAAGGAATGACGGTGCACAGATTGTAGTCGTATTGGCCCATATGGGAGCTGTGACTGACGAGAATAAAGGTGAGACTACCGGAAACATCATTGATTTTGCAAAGAGCGTAAAAGGTGTAGATGCTATATTTGGCGGCCATACTCATACGATTGTCACAACCAGAGTAAATGGAATACCTGTAGGTGTTGCCAACAATGCAGGTATGGGTTTTATCGATCTCAAGATAACAGTAAATGGTGATGGTACTGTATCAGCTTCCGATATGGTTTACAATGATGATTACAGCTATTACAATATGAAAACACCGATAATTGATGAAGATGTTCAAAGCATAGTCGATAAAGCCATACAAGAGGCTGGACCGTTATTTAGTCAAGTCATTGGCACTGCAGATGTAGACTTGACAAGAACTCAAAGTGCAAATCCTTTTGGCGATTCGATTTTAGGAAATTGGACGTCAGAAGTCGTTAAGGATGCTGTAAATGCGGATTTTGCCTTTGGAAACAATGGAGGATTAAGAACTGACGTATTAAAAGGTGACATTACTGTTGGAACAATGTACACGTTGATGCCATTTGACAATACTATTGTTACAGTGAGCATGACTGGTGCAGAGATTAAAAAAGTGTTAGAACAGGCGGTTCAGGATGGCGGCAAAGGGATTCAGGTTGCAGGTCTTTCATTTAAGTACGATCCAAATAAACCATCCATGAATAGAGTATTTGACATCAAGAAATCCGATGGTACACCAATAGACATGAACGCAAAATACCTTGTAGCAACGAATAATTTCATGGGAACTGGTGGAGATGGTTTTACAGAATTTACTGATCCCGATGTGCAGAAGTCTTACATAGATACGCAGAAATTGGTCAGAGATGCATTTATCGATGCTGTAAAGGCACAAGGTCATATAACAGCGAAAATAGACAATAGGATATCTCCTGCCACAATGCCAGCTTCTAATGAGACGACTATAACAGTTTTAGCCACATCTGATGTACATGGGAATCTGGTGCCATGGGATTACAGCAGTGCAAAAGAAGCTAATCAGGGCCTCGCGAAGGTGGCAGGTTATGTTGATCAAGTAAGGTCTGAAAATCCTAATGTCGTATTAGTAGACAATGGTGATACAATTCAAGGTACGCCGCTTTCATACTACTACGACAAAATTGACACAAAGTCTGAATATCCGATGGCGAAGGCAATGGGTGCTATGCACTACGATACGTGGACGTTAGGCAACCATGAATTCAATTATGGATTGGATGTTTTAAACAGAGTAATCGCTGATATGGAAAAGGAGAACATCCATGTCTTGTCTGCAAATACTTACAAAGATGATGGCACGAACTTTGTAGAGCCTTACTACATTAAGACGATAACTACACCTATGGGTGATGTGAAAGTAGGCATATTAGGACTTACTACAAAAGAAATTCCTTCATGGGAAGACAAATCTCATTATGCAGGGCTTAAATTTAATGACCTTGTAGAAGAAGCAAATAAATGGGTGCCTAAAGTGAGAGCTGCTGGGGCAGACATAGTTGTTGTTGCTATGCACTCCGGCGAGGAGAGTCCATCAGATACTATACCGGAAAATCAGGTAAAAGCTGTAGCTCAAGGTGTAAATGGGATAGATACGATAATAGCTGGTCATACACATGCTGTAATACAAATGGATACATTTAAAAACCCAGAAGGTAAAGATGTGATAGTGACAGAGCCTGGCAAATGGGGGCAATACGTTTCAAGGATAGATTTCAACTTAACTAAAGATGAAAATGGAAAATGGACAATTGACAGCAAAACAAGCAAAGCTGTTGCAATGGATAGCTCAATAAAGCCTGATGAAAACATAATGCAGCTTGCAGAGCCATACCAAGAAGCGACGCTCAAATACGTAGGAACCAAGATAGGCACAGCTTCTGGTGACTTCTTAGGAAAAGATCAGTTGACAAAGGAAACGGCCTTGATGGATCTTATAAATAAAGTACAAAAATACTATGCAAAGACAGATCTTTCAATAGCCGCACCATTAAGTAGCACTGCTCAGATATTAAAAGGCGATGTTACAATACAAGACATGATGAGTGTATATGTGTTTGAAAATTACTTATACGGAATAAAAATGACTGGTAAGCAGTTAAAGGATTGGATGGAATGGTCTGTCCGCTATTATCAGCAGGTTAAATCTCCAGATGATCCTATAACTAAGGATAAGACCCTTAATATACCAGATTACAACCTTGATCAGCTTTATGGCGCAAGTTATACGATAGATCTTACACAGCCTGTCGGAAACAGGATTAAGAATCTGACAGTCAATGGCAAACCAGTTAAAGATGATGATGTATTTACAGTGGCAATAAACAATTACAGATTTAATGGCGGCGGAGGTTTCATGAAGGCAGCAGGCATAACAAATCCTGTAATAGTGTTTGACTCGGCTAAAGCTTATGGAGACGATGGACAGATAAGGAACTTAATGATAAGTTATATAAAGATGAAAGGCACTATAGATCCTGTTGTTGACAACTATTGGACAATATCTAAGACACCTGTTTCAGAAGGAAATATTGAAAAGAAAGGCATTGTCACGGCATCAGCTTTAAATGTGCGCTTAGGTGCCGGTACAAATTACAAAGTGATAGGCGTACTAAAGGCTGGGCAATTCATCAACATAGTAGGCGAAAATAATGGTTGGTACCAGATTGACTACAATGGGAAAACAGGTTATGTATACGGTAAGTATGTAGCTTCGTCGCCAGATTTATCAAATGTATCTGTATTAAAAGCGGTGAGGGTGACTGCTAAAGATGGATTAAATGTCAGATTAAACAATTCCATAAGTGCACTAAAAATAGGAGCAGTACCGTACGGCTATGAATTAAAAGTAGTTGGTGAATACGACGGATGGTATAAAGTTGAGTATAACGGCGTATATGGATTTGTTTACGCAAAATACACAAAATAGAAAAATAAACTTAATAAAAAGGGAAGGCTGTAAGATGGCGGCTTTCCCTTTTGTCATACATAAACAGTATAAAAGGCAGTTGGATAGATGCCAATATAATGATAGAATAATAGATGATTTATTATAGTGCTTGTAAGAAGGGAATGAAGAGAAAGTTGTACATTGGCGATGTAGAAATCAAAAATAATGTGTTTTTGGCTCCTATGGCAGGTGTTACAGATAAACCATATAGACGCATATGCAAAGATATGGGCTGTGGTTTTGCATACACTGAAATGGTCAGTGCTAAGGGTCTTTATTATGGGAGTGAAAATACAGAATCTCTTACAGACATAGATGATGACGAAAATGCGGCACTGCAGATATTTGGCTCTGATCCTTATATAATGGGTGAAATTGCAAAGAGATTAAATACATCAAATGCAAAGACAATAGATATAAACATGGGATGCCCAACTCCGAAAATAGTAAAAAATGGTGATGGCTCAGCTTTAATGATGCATCCTGATGTGGCAGAAAGCGTGATTAAAGCAGTAGTGAAAAATTCTATTAAGCCTGTCACTATAAAAATAAGAAAAGGATGGGACGATGATCACATAAATGCTGTGGAGATTGCTAAAATGGCTGAAAGCTGTGGCGTAAAAGCGGTTGCGATACACGGCAGGACGAGAGAACAGTTTTACTCAGGTCGCGCCGACTGGGATATTATAAAGAAAGTGAAAGATAATCTAAAAATACCTGTAATAGGCAATGGAGATATATTTACACCGGAAGATGCAAAAAGGATGATAGATGAGACGGGATGTGACGCGGTGATGGTTGGCAGAGGGGCAGAAGGGAATCCGTGGATTTTTAAAAGAATTGTTCACTATCTAAATACAGGTGAAATACTGCCAGAGCCTACCGTAAGCGAAAAGATTGACATGATCTTAAAGCACCTTGACATGATGATAGATTACAAAGGAGAACATGTTGGAATATTGGAGATGAGAAAGCATATAGCATGGTATCTAAAAGGTATCCGCGGAGCATCTAAGATAAAGCAAATGGTATTTACGATGTCTAACTATAAAGAGGTTAAAGACCTGTTACTTAGTGTTAAAAGTTTTACATAGAATCAAGTCATATAATTTGGAGGAAGATATCTTGTCATTAGAATATATACTATCATTATGTGTAATAGGATTTGTTGCTGCATTTATTGATTCTATAGCAGGTGGGGGAGGCATAATAAGCCTTCCAGGGCTTATGGTTTTAGGCGTGCCTCCTGCATATGCTCTTGGAACGAATAAATTTGCATCGACGTGTGCGTCTTTTACAAGTTCTATGACTTTCGTAAAATACAAAGTATATGATATCAATTTATTGAAATACCTTGTTTTCGGGACATTAATAGGAGCAATTTTAGGTGTTAAGGCGGTTTTGTTATTAGATAGTTCAAAATTGAGAATCATCATAATAATATTAATGATATTTGTTGCAATATATACATTGCTATCGAAAAATGTTGGAAATGTAAATAATTTTAAAGGTGTTTATAAAAAGACGATAGTAATTGGACTTATTATATCTATAGTTTTGGGTTTCTATGATGGCTTTTTTGGACCTGGCACAGGCTCTTTTTATATTTTTTTGTTTATAATATTATTGGGGTATGACTTCAGAATAAGCGCTGGGAATGGAAAGATACTTAATTTTGTAAGCAATGTTACATCATTAGTCCTATTTGCTATGAACAGTAAGATAATTTATTCCGCAGCAATTCCTATGGCAATTGCTATGATAATTGGTGCTAGATTTGGTACGAAAGTGGCAATAAAAAGTGGTGCTAAGTTAATACGACCTATACTAGTATGTGTTACTATAGCATATGCTATTAAAATGGTATTTGATATTATAAAATGAGACATGCACAAAACCCTTCAATACTATCATAATTTAAGAAGAAGGGGGATGTGTGTATGGGCATACAAGCAAGCACTAAATATTCATCAAAAAACAAAGATATCTTAAAAATCAGTGAAATATCTAGTGTAAATGTTGAAGAATTTAAATTTAAAGAAGAGATGAAGAAAAAAAGTATTTTAAAGAAAGAAGACTTTTATAAAAGATTTCTTATGCTGAATGGTGCTATTATGATATCGAAACCTTTTGAGGCTGATGAGGTAAAAAAATTTTATGTAAGTTTATATGACTTAATTAGAAATATCAACTCTGAAGAAGTATTTGGAATAAAACTTCCTGTTAGAAGTAATGATACAATTAATTACAAAAACAGTATTTCATTTGACAAGTTTACGATAGGAGACATAATAGTAGCAACAAGCCAAGGATTTCACGTGCAAGGTGCAATAAGGCATGCTGCAATATTTGACAGCAGGAGATATCATGGAAGCATCGATGATAAGTGCCTTTTAACGGCAGAACCAGACCAAGGTGTGATTTATGAGACCATAAGATTTTACAGAGAGAATTTTAGCGAAGCATGGGGACTGACAGTTCCAAAGGCCACAATAGAAGAGAGAATCAAAGCCGTTGATGAAGTATCTAAGTTTGTTGGGAAACCTTACAGTTGGAGAGCTGATAAAAACGATGATGAAAACTGGTATTGCTCAAAAGTCCCATGGGCCGCATATAAAAAGGCATCAGGAATAGATATAGACGGAAATGGAGGCTTTTGGGTGTTGCCAATTGACATCTTTACTTCAAAGGAAACAGAAGTATTTGAATATTCTAATTCATAAGGCAGGTTAGTTACCTGCCTTATAAAATTCAATTGAATATTAATTGTTTGTAATGTATAATTTAGGAAATCGCGATTTTATTTTATCATTGTAATAAGGGGGATATTTAATGGATCACAATAAGTGGAAATTCAAGATTGGTGGAATGCTTTTAATATTGGTTGGACTATGGAACGTATTTGGGTTTGTGGTGACAATAGAATATGCCAAGTTTTCTTTTAGCATAAATGATATAGGAGATATCATTATTACCATATTGATGCTATATCTTGGATATATAATGATAAGATACAGTTGATGAACGAAAATTATGATATCTTTTAGACTTATAGAACCAAGATATGTGGAAAATGTATTAATGGCCTTTAATGGTCTTTTTTATTTTGAAAAAATTTTTATAAAAAACTGTAACAAATTCCTTAGAAATTTGTTTTATATTTTGAGAGAATGAATTTTATATTTTGAGAGAATGAATTTGCAAAATAAATTTAATCCAATTGATAAGTATTGCAAACATGGAAGGGACGTGATTGCAATAAAAAAGACAATATCAATATTTGTAATTATCCTCATGAGCATAATAATCTTCATAGTTTTACTCAGTGTATTTCAATATTATAAAAGCTTTTATGGATTAAAAGGTGAAATCATGCTTATGGAAGGTGAAGCTCCATCATTTCCCGTTTTAATATACGATATTAAAAATAACAAAAAATATGAAATCAGGAATATATTTTACGATGTCCAGTATGATGCAAATAATGGAAATAACTTGATTGCTGTCATTGATAACGAAATTTATAAGATAAATGAATATCAGCGTACAGGTTTTGCAAACAGACAACTATTATATACAGGAATAGGTGATATTAGTGAATAGTTTAATTCGATATAATAAATACATTATCCATATAGTTCTATTGGCTATTTATATTTTATGGATATTGAATTTAGATTACTTTTATCCTTTTATAAGATTTAAGTCTTTAAAATTAAACAATATTTTTTCTTTGTGTATTCAGATAATTCCATTAATGCTCTTAATAAATGGCTTTAGATTTAAACATATTTCTGCAAAGATAGTGAATAGTGTGGTTTCAATACTATTAATAGTGATAAGTACAACAATTGCAGCCATTATTTTATTTGCCACTATTACTCTTAATGTAAATGAGGCGTTTATGCCAATTCATAATATTAGGTTTGAATCAAGTTCCGTTATAGTTTATAGATCAAATTATGGTGCTACAACAAATTTTGGAATAACAGTTAGGCAGGAAAAAGAAGTCATAAAAGGTGTTTTAGTTGTTAAAAATTTACTCCGTCGAGATCATATTTATGATATTTCAATAAAGAAATTAGGTGATAATACGGTAGAATTAATGGGCAAAAAAATATATTTAAAGCGAAATGTGTATTTCCCATAAGATTTTTGTTAGGTGATTGTAAATATTTAGAGGAGGCTCTCTCAATGAATAAAAAATTTTCAAAAATTTTTATTGCCATTATGATAATAATTTCAATATTTATGTTAAGTGCTTGTACGCCGCAATATCCACCAGATACTTCAGTAAATTTAAAAGGTGCAAATCATTATTGGTTAGTATTTCTGACAATTTTTGTACCTCATTATAGTGAACTAATAATTCAACCTTTTAATGAGGATTTTGTGATACCTGATGAAATCAATGTTGATATTGTTATTAACAATAAACGTTTATTTACTGGTAGGCTAAGATACATTCCTGATCCAAAGTTTAAATTTGGACAATACAAAGTTGAATTAAAATCAGACGAATTTTATAAAAAATATAAAAATCAAAAATATACAGTGATTATAAAATATGATAATAAAAGTAGTACGGTATTGCTAAATCAATGTGAGATATATTGAACCATTTTTTATAAATAAATTTTAAGGAGCGTAATCCATGATCATTTTTAGAATTTTGATAAGTATAGCATTAATAGCATGCAATATTGCAATTTATGAATTGTATAGGCGCCATAGAAATAACGTTAGAATGGTTTTACTAAGTATATGGTTCTTTATTATATTAAATGGTATGTTGATATATCTTTTAGTCAGTACATTTAGTCAGTACATTTTATTATCCCAGTTGAAGGCAATCAGCACGCTTTAAAAGTTGTAAAGGCAAATAAATTGAATTGATTGGACTTAAGACTATATTTTTGTATAGAATTTGTGCCTAAGCGAAGCGAAAGTAAGGGGTGTTATAATGAAAAATTCTAAATTATTGGTTATCAGTATAGTTATCACTTCAGCAACAATATTTTTTGATAAATTTAAAGATTATTCAAACTTTAAACACGGATTAGGATTACCCTTCAAATTTTTAGAGTACTACGATTATAATATACCAAATAATAGTTTAGAATTACTTTCTTTGGATAACATTACTAAAATAAGCTTTAGAGTTGATATATTTTTATTTTCTGTCTTAATCATATTCGTAATTTTAAAATATTCTATTAAACTGTATTATAAAAAAGTGAAAAGATAACTGTAATGATGTTAGTAGATCTTAACTCAAAAAGCCGATTAAATTAATAATAAAGTGGGATGGTGGTGAAGAAGATTTATTACTTTAAGATATGGATATAAAAATTATTAATGGTCCTTTTTGGGCTTTTTTTATTTAAAAAATTTTTTTATAAGAAACTGTAACAAATTCCTTAGAAATTTGTTTTATATTGTGAGAGAATGAATTTACAAGTTTTACGGGGGATTTATATGGCAAATATGAAAATATATGATGAAATACTTCATTCATACAAAAGATGCGTAGAAGCAGGGCTTACAAGTTCGATGACGGATCCTGCAATAATTTCAAGAGGAAATGATTTGCAAATCAGATTAAAGAAAAATATGACATTAATTGTGACATTTAAAAATGTTGTTGGCAATATTTTAAAGAGTTTAAAGGGTAAGTACATATTTTTATTAACTGACGATGAAGGATATCTTTTAGATACGATGTGTCATGAGAAAATCCTATGTCACATCAATTTTGATTGTTCAATTGGCATATCTTTTACAGAAGAAGCCATAGGTACAAATGCCATATCAATGGCGATGAAATTAAAAAGATCAGTATATTTAGAACCTCAGTATCATTATTGCGATATTCTAAAAAAATGGCATTGCATTGCTGCTCCAATAATTGTAGATGAAAAAATAATAGGATATTTAGATGTTTCAACGATAGAAAGAGACATGACAGAAGAAATGAATGTGGTTGTCGAATTGCTTTCAGATAAAATTGCTAATGAATATAAAAACTGTTTAAAGAATTCTGAACTAGTAAACAAAAATATAGATTTTACAGACAAACAAATAAAAATATTGATAATGCTTGCAAAAGGCTATAAAGAATTGACCATATCAAGAGAACTTGGGATTAAACCAGTTACCGTAAAATATCATAAGAAGAAAATAATTGAGAAACTATGTGTAAAAAGCATTCAAGAAGCAATAGTAAAGGCAACAAAGTTAAATTTAATAGATATTGATTAAACCAGACTATATCTTTGTATAGTTTTTTGGTTTTAATGTAAAAACTATACAAAGATATAGTAGACATTGGAAATTTATCATTATAAAATGAATTTAAAGAAATCAATTCGTTAAAGAATTGATAAGTATTTAATGTTAGAGGGAGCATAACTGACATCCACTTCATGTAAGGCAGAACGAAGGAATTAAGGACAAAGATCCTGTGAGACATGGGAGGGTATGCCACATGAGCTTAAGTGGAATCCATAAGCCAAAATATGGAAAAAACAATAGAAGCTTATTTGGGTTACCTATCACATGTAAAACATGAATAAATAGCATTGATATACATGAGGGCTTCTTTGAAGATCGAAGAATCTGAGAATGAGTGAGATATTAAAAGAAAATCAAAGATTAAAAAGGAGGGAGTTTAAAATGGACATAAGAGTAAAAATTTTGATTATATCTACAATGGTGATTGCTCTTTTGGGATTTGTAATTAATATAACTTCATTTGAATATCCACCTGTTTGGGCTTTTGGTAATTCTATCACATGCAATGTTTAATAAAGATGAACTCTTTTTGAAAAACATTCAACAGCATCATAAACTTTTGAAGAAATATATAACTTATTAATTAATAGATTAGAACATTCTGGCAAGCTTAAATATTACATTAAAACAAATGCATTATGTTCTAGATTATTACTATATATTACACATAAAAATGTAGCAAATTTTAAAAGTCTATAATTCAATTTAATTGTGAGGTTAGATTATTGTGGATTTACTAAATGAAATAAATATAAATATGAAAGACTTAATAATATATAGGAAAAATGAATTAGTCGTGATATATAATAAAAATTTAGGTAAGCATTTTATTATGACAGAAGAAGTTTATAATTTCTTTGAGGGTATTAATGGAAAAGGCATAACATTTCATGAGTTTATAAATAATTTTGAAGACCAAGAAGATAAAAAATATATAAAACAAATTATAGATTATTTAATGAAGCTAGGAGTATTCGATTCTAACAAAGAAAGCTATAATATACAGAATGCCATATCTATAGGACAAAGCATATACATATGTACAACTAAGAGATGCAATCTTAAATGCAAACATTGCAGTTTAAGCTGTAGCGGCAGTGAGATTGATTTTCTAAATACAGATCAACTTAAAGAAATGATCAATATAATAAGTTGCTTGAAACCTACTAATATCGTACTAACAGGAGGAGAGCCATTAATAAGAGATGATTTTACTGAAATTGTAAATTATATAAGGCAAAAACTAGGAAATATATATTTAATACTATCTACGAATGGGACTTTAATAGATGATACAAACATTGATGTAATTGTTGGAAAAATTGATAAAGTAGATATAAGTATTGATGGAGTGGATGAAGAAACATGCAGCATTACAAGAGGAAAGGGTGTATTTCAAAAAGCTATTGGTGCAGTAAAAAAATTACAAGAGAAAGGTTTTTATAACATAGGATTGTCAATGGTATTTGGGGATAAAAATATGCATCTTAGTGAAAAATTTAAAGAATTAAATAAGACTTTAAAAACAAAAGCGATAGAAAGATACTTTGTCCCTAAAGGAAGAGGAAAGGAAAACGTATTGCAATATTACTCTATGGATACGGCATTGCCTATGTATATTCCTGAAAATTTGTACAGACATGCAGATTTAGAAAACAAGAAAATCAGCTCGTGCGCATGCAATGCATTTAAATCACAAATATCTATAAATTATGATGGGAATATATATCCATGTCCTTCCTTAATAAAAGAAGAATACAATATAGGTAGCGTATTTGATGAAGAGGTAGTGTCAAATTTAAAAAATAAAAATTTGAACAAGATTGAAGCATATAAAAGATTTCAGGAAATATACCCATATAATTTCTATAAATGTAGCAAATGTGATGTAAACATATTTTGTTGGCATTGCCCGGCAATATTAGATTCAGTGAAAGAAGATGATAAAGAATTTAATAGATGGTGTAATCTTATGAAACCGATTCTAAATAAAATTGTTTGGGATGAAGAGGTGATATAATGGACTTCACGATATTTGTGACATCTAAGTGCAATTTAAAATGCAAATATTGCTATGAGGGAAACGAAAAATCAAACAAAAACATGACGGTTGAAACAGCAGATAAAACTATTGACTTTATGGTAAAAAGAGTAAAAAATTCGGATATCAAAAGACCTGTGAACGTAGTATTTCATGGAGGAGAACCATTGCTAAACTTTGAATTGATAAAATATATGTTAAGGCACATTACAGAAAAGATTGATAGAAAAATTATTTTTAATATAACAACAAATGGGACCATAATAACCGATGAAATCGTTGAGTATATAAGCCGTTATATAAACAATATATCTATAAGTATAGATGGGACAAGGACTACTCATGACTTAAACAGGACTTTTTATGATGGCAGTGGTTCATACGAAATAGTAATACATAATGCAAAGAAACTTTTATCAAAAAATATAGATGTAAGGGCAAGAATGACTTTTAATTCTCAAAATGTAAATGAGCTGTATGATGGTGTTAAATTTCTTCTTGATATAGGATTTAAGTATGTCGCTCCTGTGGCGGATTTTTATGATAATGGATGGAGCGAAAAGGGTATTGAGATATTTAAAAAACAATTTTTTAAAATATTGAATATCAAAAAGGAAAATCATGAACAGCGTATTTCTCTGACAGATTTGAAACTGCTTTATAGAAAAAGGGGTGACTGCTTTGGCGGCATTTCAAACTTTACTATAGATGTAGATGGGAATATATATCCATGTACTTTTAGCGCAGGAAATAGCAGCTTTATTATAGGCAATGTATATGAAGGGAAATTATTAGAAGATAAGATAGACGAACTTATTAATATATATCAAGCAGAAAATGAATGTTGCAGAGGCTGTACTCGTTATGAATACTGTATAGGTGTAAGATGTAAAATCTTCAATAAGTTAATTACAGGAGATTACATAACTCCACCTGGAATAGTTTGTGCAATTGAAAATGCCATAGTTGATATTATGGAGAGGGAAGCTAATGCTTTTCAACCAATATAAGTCAGTTATTCATGTAGGATACCACTATAGATGACAAAATTTTAAGTTAATGATTTAACCCAATAGAGATAGTGGAAATCCTACTTGAATATAAATGTAAGATCCAATGTTTCAAAAAGATTTGGATTTTACAAATACATAAATAGAAAGGAGATGAGAAAGATGTTGAAAATTAAAAAAATACAGAGAAAGCTAGAAATAAAAGATGTGGCAGTTCAAAACGACCCTTGCTATCACTGGTATGTAGAAGGATATCCTGGACAATATGACTGCTTGGTTGATTGTGAGCCAGCAAATCCTTATGCTTCAGAATTATATTAGACAAACAATAATTTCAGGCAAACATCATAAGTTGATTCAAAGTTTATTAAGGTAGTCTGTAAATTTAAAATACAGATTACCTTAATAAATATTTTTAACAAATTATTTAAGTTTTAATCGGGGGATAGAGATGATATATATACATTTAGCATTAGCATATCTGAAAAAACAAAGAGGAAGGACGATTGC
>ERZ795043.84-NODE-84-length-129141-cov-17.476682_pt1 | contig 129141 bp, 129 predicted proteins | sample MGYA00375127_ERZ795043 | MGnify/ENA primary metagenome ERZ795043 (study PRJEB30172, sample SAMN05518447) | compost metagenome | isolation source: Feedstock adapted compost from Newby Island compost facility, Milpitas, CA | place: USA:Newby Island compost... | reverse complement strand
CAAAATATTTTTTCTACATAAAAATTATACAAGAATCGGTTTCATAAAATGATATGATATTTTTAATATTTTGTGTAGTTTTTTATAAACTTTTATTTAAATATTGTAATAGATTTATTTTGATGATATATATAATAATAGGTGAATTTATATGCTATACAAAAAGATTCTGCTTTCATATATTTTAATAATAGTCATACCTCTCATTATGGTAGCGACAATAACAGGAAATATAACATCAAGATATATAAATGAGAAGGCTAAAGAAACTTCATATCAGACATTAAATCAGGCCAATAAAAATATCTCAAAAATGCTGGAAAACATGAAAAATGCTCTGCTGTACGTTTCAATGAATAAGGAGCTGCAATATTTTCTATCTCGCAGTGGTGCAGAAACTCCTTTTAATGTAAGCAGAGAAATTATAGCAATCAGGAATAGCATACTGCTTCCAAAAATATTTAATGAAAATTATTCATCTATAGAGATTTTCGCTCTGCACAAAGATCAATATCTGACGAGATTAGAGCAAAATGACGTTATGTCCTCAAAAGTGGTTGAAAATAAGGAATGGTACAAAAAAACATTAGAGATTAACGGCAAGCTGTTCTGGTACGTAAACAATGATTTTGGGAAGCAAATGATTTCTGTATCAAGGCTTGTTTTTGATGTGAAAAATTTTACTAAACCCATAGCAGTTATTTCTGTAGATATGGATATGTCCAAAATCGCATCAATTATATCTGATATAAACCTTGGCAAATCATCCAAAATATATATTATCGACGATAAAGGTAAACTTATATATTCTGAAGATAATAGCTATTTGTATAAATATGGCCTTAAAATGTACGGGAATAACTCCGGAAACAGCTTAATTACTGTAAACGGAAACAAAATGATGGTCATATACAATACTTTGCAAAACGGCTGGAAGCTCATTGGCATGGTTTCTCTTGATGAACTTAATGAGAAAGCTAGAGTTATAAGGAATTTAATATATATCACTGCGCTTTTGAGTCTTGCAACTGCGTCTTTAATTTCTCTTTATTTTTCCCACAGCATTTCTTACCCGATAATAGAACTGGCTAGTGAGATGAAAAAAGCAGAAAACGGGGATTTTAACATGCACATCGGAGAAAAGTGGAGTGGAGAGATAGGAGTGCTGTATTCAAGTTTTAACTACATGATAAAAAAGATAAATGAGCTTATATATGAGGTATATTTATCAAAAATAAAAGAGAAAGACGCAGAGCTGAAAGCATTGCAGGCACAGATAAATCCGCACTTTTTGTACAATACGCTTGATTCTATTAATTGGATTGCTATAAAGCACAAAATACCTGAGATAAGCAAAATCGTAAATTCTTTGGCATCAATTTTAAGATACAGCATAAATAAAGGAAACGATATATCTACTGTAGAAAAAGAAATCAAACATGTCGAAAGCTATATTATTATTCAGAAATTCAGATTTAAAGATAAATTTGAAGCAGATTTCAATATAGATAAAAGAATCCTGCCTTATAAAACAATAAAATTAATTTTGCAGCCTCTTGTTGAAAATGCAGTAATTCACGGTATAGAGTCATATGAAGGAAAAGGAGAAATCTTAATTAATGGTTATTTATCAGAGGAAGGCAATATTATATTTGAAGTCATAAATAACGGTAATCTCATAGATTTAGATTTGGTAAACGATATATTAAACACGCCGGCAGATGACAGGGAAAATTACGGGATAAAAAATGTAAATGAAAGAATTAAGCTGTATTATGGCAACCAGTATGGTCTTAATTACCAAATAATTAATGGCAAAACTATAGCAAGTATTACTATTCCTGCGGTATTGTGAGGTTGATTTTATGAAAATTCTAATTGCAGATGATGAATCAATAGTTAGAGAAGGGCTTAAAAACAATATTAATTGGCAAGAAATGAATTTAACAGTGGTAGGCTGCGAGTCCAACGGAAAAAATGCCTTTGAAGTGTTTAACAGAGAAAACCCTGATATTATTTTAACGGATATACGGATGCCGTTTATGGATGGTTTGCTGCTTACAGAAGAAGTTAAAAAAATTGATCACAGTGTCATAGTAATTTTGTTAAGCGCTTATGATGATTTTAAATACGCTCAGCAGGCTATAAGGTTGGGAGCTTTCGATTATATCTTAAAACCTATTGACATTGACGTATTAAAACAAACTATAAGGCAAGGAGTTTTAAAGAGAAAAGAACTGTTGGACAAAGAAAAAAAGCCAGTGCCACCATTAAAAGAAGAAGATCTGAAATTTTTAAAGGCAGAATATTATAAGTATCCTCTACAGTTGGAAGATGAACTATCAAAATCCATAAAAAGAGGAAATAAAGATTTATCCCTTAACATTTTTAATGATATCTGGAGTGAATTTGATAACAAAGGTTTTACAGAAGATTTTATAAAAAGGTGGGGTTTGGAGCTTATCGCTTTGATTACACGTTCTATTATAGAAATTGGAGAAAATGCGGATATTTTATTTAAAGAAACAGACCCATGGAGGCAGATTTCGGATTTACCTACTAAAGAAAAGCTCCGGGATTGGATGGAGAATATAATAAATACGGTATGCGAATATATTTCTTTGGCCAAAAGCTCTAAAAACAGAAAATTGGTTGATATGGCCGTTAAATTAATACAAAACAATTACAGCGATTTAGATATTTCTTTAAACAGCATTGCTGAAAGACTATACATAACACCAAGCTATCTGAGTGCCTTATTTAAAAACGAAATGGGTATTACGTTTTCAGATTATTTAACAGAATACAGGATTGAAAAGGCAAAAGAACTTTTAAAAGATGTAAAGATAAAAATATACGAAGTGGCTGAAGCAGTAGGATATACGGATCAGCACTATTTCAGCAAAGTCTTTAAAAATATAACAAGTTTTACTCCCAAAGAATATAGAGAAAAAATCTTATAACTTAGATATTGAATCTTCACCAATTGTTGTGTTAGTATAAAATCTGTGGCAAATCATCACCACAGCTTAGAAAAGATTTTTTCATTTGTTTTTCTGCTATTCATTGCGCCTACTAATAATTTTTAGTACAGGCTGTAACGATATCCTAAATCTACTGTTTTTCTTAAATAATATGTGCCGCCTTGCTTGGATAATACACCTCTGGCTGTACTGTCTAATAAGTCAACTGTAAATATAGTGGCATTCATCTTAATAGTTGCAGTACCGCTTGCCTCCATCTCTGTTGTAGGGAGATTTCCTGTTGTTGAAATAGCAGCAGCATGCTGATTTTCCAGCTTCCAATCGCCATCGCTTGCTTTTTCCCAGTAAGCTTTATCAATACTTTCTATTTGTCTGAAAGAACCCTCAGAGTAAATAGTCAAAACCGTATAGAGTCTCGTCACTGCAGATCCGTAAGCACGTTCTTTGTAGATGATCAGCTTTGAAGTTTTATAAATATTATTAGATTGAGGCATTACTTTAGAATTCGATGCATATATAGGTTCTACCTTCTCGCCATATGCCTCTATAAACTTGCCTGTCTTCTTATCAAAAACCTCTACTCGCGAAAACCCATCTGACTCTGTCTTTGAAATGTTTACCTTGGATATATCATACGACACATTCGTATATACATCTTTTAATTTTATCCTATTTTCATTTGCCGTTTTTACTTCCTTTACCAAACTGTTTTCGGCCTTTGCATCTGTGCTATTGAAATCAGATAAGCCATAGGCAATAATAATCAATAGAGCTAAAGCGATGAATATCAAAGAATATATTATCTTTTTCATAAAATCAACCCTCGCAAAGTTTTAGATTAATTTCATAATATATTTACTTCATAAATATGTCTATTGACCAAAAGTACTAATTTTTTTAATACTTTCGTACTAAAATGGAATTAATTGTATACTTAGTGCTTTCCTCGCCCGCAGCGGGATTTCACCGCCTAGCTATTGCCCATGCCGGGCGCACAATAGCAAACAGACCGTTCAACGTTAAATGCACGGTCTGTTTATGTTTATTATGGGATTATTTTTACTTCAGCCTAACCGTAAAATTGCCAGATATCGGAGAACCAAAGTCTGGTGGGCCATCATTTACAAAAGAAATGTAGTAATTATATGCAGGATCCAAATTGTAAAATCTTGTTGTCCACCAGCCAGTATTAGAATTTGTTGAAAATTGATCCGAGCTCATTACAAACTTATTCGTACCGGCTTGATAAACATTAATGTGCCATAACACATTAGCAGGATAATCAGCTCTTACATTCCAGTCTACATATAGCTGTGTTGAACCATTTGTGAAAAAATAGTAGTTTGAAAAAATCTCCGTGTTAACTCCACTGAAAGCACCGTCATAAGGCAGATTTGTTCCCTTGGTTGGCCGACTAAGGGACATAGGATTAACTGCATTTAAAGAAGCTGATTTTTGTGATGTCATTTTGGTAGTTTCAGAAGCTGGTTTCGCAGTTTCTTCATTTGAAACTGTAACCTGATTGCTAATTATATCTACATTTAAAGGAACGGATTTTTGAGATGTCATTTTTGTCGTCTCAGATGATGGCTCAAGATTTTCTACAATTGGTGCAGCAATTTGTTTACCTGCACCCTCATTTTCTTCTCTTGAAGCAAATGAAGTTCCACTTAAGCTTAAACTTAAGATGAGTATCAAGATTAAACATATTGATATTCGGATTGATTTTCTGTTCATTTTAATTCCACCTCCTTTCGGTATTAAAATATTTCGCAAACATTATCAGTCAATCTTTGGTTTTATTATATGCTAATAACTTATGTCTTCCCGGCCTGGGAAGTACATCAAATCTGCACCAAATTCTTTGTACAGATTTTTATCTTTCACATCAATCAAAGATGCAACTTTCTTATCAGGACCAATTACATCCCACGTATCATCGCTTTTTAGATGTATTGCACCTAATAGCTTATTATCTTTAAACGCGCATATTAATGGCTCTACATTTGTATCTGTACTTATAGGAAGGTTTAAAATCAACACGTCTTTGTATTTTCCAACAGGCGTTATATCCTTAGAATAGTCCGGCTTAAAACTTCCTTCTTTCACGATGCTTCTACATTCTTTCGCAACATCATCAAGTAGAGTTGCCTTTTTTGTCTTAAGATCGACTTCACCTAAAGTTTTGAAACATTGGATATAGTATTTAGAACCTACAAGCATTGTATTATTTGGACAAGGTGTATAAACAACGCCACCACCTGGAAGCATTACCTCGTCCCAACTTATCTTGTCAATGTTATCTACATTGCACTTGGCAATATATATATTGGAATGTGTCTCAAATGGATAGTCAAAGATAAATGTTATATCACCTGTTTTGCTTTCATAATCTATAAAGCATGGTTGATTATATTCACCTACTGTAATATCATTGCCTTTGTCATCCTTCGTTTTATACAGAAATGATACATTCTTTTCCATTACATCGCTGCCATTGTGCAAGTATAATGTATAGTTTTTTACTTTTTTAATTGGTTCAGGATTGTCATCCAAATTCCCTTTAGCTTCAATGTCCTTGCCGTATACCATACCCACATCATTGCCTTTGACAAAATCTACTTTGTCTTTATATTCATCTGTTGGATAATACGTCTTCCTCAATACTATCCTGCCATCTCCATCCCAAAATAAAGGTGTGACAAAATTGGGGTCTTCTGAGACATAGACTATCTTTTCAGTTAAATTTACTTTAGAATTATTCAAATCCCAATAAGCTAACATCGCCGAATGTTTATTATCTGGCTCATTTGTATATATCAAAAAAGGTATTTTTATCTCTTCAGAGTCGCTCTTAGGGCTTTCATTTTCTGTTACTTTAGTATTGTCTACAGTATAACAACCTGTAGCAATAAATATAAGTGTAAAGACCATCAAAAAAAATTTTTTCATAAAGAACAAAAACTCCTTCCTTAAAAATTCATACAAAGAAGAAGCAAAATAAGCTTCTTCTTTGTATGAATTAAACACTCATTAATCTTAATTCCACAGAACATAATATTCATAGGTTGATACATTTGAGTAATTTACTTGATTCCTATCATTTGTATGTCCACTAAATTGCCTTGTTATTGTATCATTTTTAACAATCATGACGACGTGAGAAGTAGAAGTGTAAAGGACTCCTCCAGCCGATGCAGACGTATAATTTGATGCTTTCCAATATCCTTTGTTAAGCATATAACTTTTTAACGAACTCGTATTTACCCATGATGCTGCCGTCTGTTTAGCAGTAGCACCTCTATACCACGTACCGTCCGTCGGAATGCCTCCCGCATGTAAAGCCTGTGACACAAAGTCAGCACAATCATTATGGCACAATCCAGGATAATACGGATAAGCACTATTGTTCCATGTATTTCTAGCTTGCAGTATACCACAGGACGTTCCGTGATCATAACATGATGTGGCATTTATAGACCATCTATTGGCGTAATCTCTGGCAGCAATCCTGTCATATGAAGCATAAAGTGCAGGTGAATATTCCTCTTTCTGTAAATTCAAAACCTGTTGCATATCGTGTATGCCTTCTGATTCCATTTCTTCTGAAGATTTAGGAAGCAGATTTTGTATAGGAACCATAGTATCAATATTTTCTGCCATTATATTTATGGAATCCTGAACTATCTGATTGTCTTTCACATCAGCAGTAACTGTCAAGAAAAAATTATTATCATCAGCTTTATTTATATACTGACTCAGATCATTAAATCTAAACTCCAATTCTTTAGAGGCTTTTGATAATTGATATTCTTTTAGGCTATTTTTATTTGCTTCAAAAAGAGCACTGTTCATTTTGCATTAGATTCATATTTAAAATTATTTAGATTGACCTCTTTCAGCATTCCCTTTACATATGGAAGGTCTTCAACTTTTTTTGCCTTTAAAGTCGTATTCATCGTTACAAAAAGATTCGCTTCAACTTTTGAATCAGTAACTTTCAGATCATTAAATTTAACTTGAATGCTGTTAATTGTGTAAAATTGCCCGAATCCGTTAGTCAGCACATTTTTTACTTTCTGCTCAATTGTATCTTTATAATCATTCGTATAATCCGCTTTCGCATATGTCACAGATGCAAAAGCCGTGGTCAATAATGATAGCATCAACAAAGCCAGCAGAATGCCTTTTGCCATTTTTAATCCTTTCATATTCTTTCTCCCTTCTATCCTATTTTAATTTAAAGTAGCAATTCAAGTTTTAAATACCACCTCCTTTTTTTATTCGCTCTGACACTTCTGCTGCTTTAAGTTATTCTAAAAAAATTGCCAGTCGATGTTTGATTTCATTATATGTTTCTTCCAAAATTGTGTCAACTGACCAAAAGTACTAATTTTTTTAGTACGAAAGTACTAAAGCGGAATGACCTGTATATGAAATTATATCAGAACCATCTTCGTTGCATAGTTTTACTGTCATTTTCTTTTTTTCATATTTAAATAATTATTAATAAATTATTTATCTTTTTAATAAACTTTTTACTAAATTGCCTTGTTAAGGAGATTTCCAATTGATGATAAAGACAAACGACAAAAACAAAAGATTTAAAACTAATACAAACAAAATGATAGATAATAACCATTTGGAGAATTTATCTAAACCCATTCATCTCAGTTCTTCCAGACATCACCGTTTCGAGTAACGCTTACTCTTAGATCAACATACTCATCTTGTACTATGGAAAAAGCGTTTTTCCAAATCTTTTAATTTAGACCTTAAAATGCTTTCATCCATATGTTTTATCTCAGCAATCTCGCTAAATGTCATTAAAGACATATCTATACCCCAATGCATTTTTAATAATTCTTTTTCTTCCTCGGAAAATTCTTTTGTTAGCTCAGCAAAATTTTCTTTTATATATTTCAACAACTTTTCAAATCTATCTTTTTCATATGGTTCTGTTGGCTGTTCATCTTCAGTTATAACTATATTTTCTGATTCAATACCATTTTCCATTTTTCGAAGCATAACTTTTTTCCTTCCACAACCCTTAATCACGACTATACACCACCTACATTTTTCATGGCCAAATATGTATTTGCCCTTATATTTTTTTAAGTTCTTTGTAATAATTAGCACCCCGTTCAATGACTTCCTTTTCCCAGTTTCCAGCACTAATTTGTTATTTCCCTTTTTTAAACCAATTATGCAAAAAAGAAAACAATTTATATAGAAAATATAATATTATTATAATCAGAACTAAATTAACTGTGGTAAATATAATAGTCACAATATTCATTGATGACATTAATACAGCACTCCTTTAGGGATTTTATATCAAGTCCATCTTTGCCGCTTTGTATATACAGTCCTTTACATTTTTCACGTTTAATATTTCAAAAATCTTGTTTTTATGGTATTTTACATTGCTTATTGATCTATTAATCATTTTTGCAAACTCTTCATCCGTCTTTCCTTCCGCTGTTAGTTTCAAAATCTTTAGCTCTACTTCTTCCAATTTTTCTTTTATCATTTCTTTTTTAAGCAATATAAAATTGTATTCTGTATATTTTGTCATCAAAAACACCATAAACACGCATTCATCAGTAAGTCCATTCATACGTGAAATATCGATTACACCTATCAATTGCCCTTTATTGTCAAAGACAGGTACAGCTATGCAGTCTATCTCCCTGAAATACTTAAGATAATGTTCATTCTTTTTGACAAATGCAGCTTCTCTTTCGTTTAAAGCGATCGATACTGCATTTATTCCTGCAAATTCTTCTTTCAATGAAATACTTATATTTAAATAAGAAAAACTACTTTTTTTAGGCGCAATCAAGTCTATTATGACACCTTTTTCATCTGTCAATAGATATGTATAATTTTTAAATTGGCCATCAATCTTAGATATTTCATAAACGCTTTTTCTAAATGCTTTAATTAGCAACTTCCTCTCATCGGAAACGTAAAGATCTGATACAAGCATAAATGGCTCTACATCTTGATTAAGTCCTCTTTTAATACACCTTCTCCATGCTTCATCAAACAAATGTTTATGAGTATCATATTTTATGACTTCATATTTCATCTCGATCTCCCTTATTACAATAAAGTTAAAATATTAACGACTTCTAAAATGTGGCAAATTTATTTTTGTATTTTTCTATAATCATATTTCTATAAAAATTTTTAAATTCCTTTTAATGTAACCAAAACTTAACATTTCTTAATAACTTCTTAATGTTTTTAATAAATTTTTTAAATTTTTATCAATAATAAACAAGGGACAGATTAATATCTGCCCTTTATAAATATAAATAAGATTAATTGCAAACCATATCTGATTATTCAATTTTATTTGCCCCATTATTTATATAGTCCGCCATAAAAGATACTTTTCTAATTCCTCTTTGAATCATAAACCCCAATATTAATCCAATAATATTCAATATGACATCATTGACATCAGATGTATGATTGGGATACTTTGTCAAATAGTTAATAGTAAATTGAGCAATTTCTATAAATACTGAAATACACAAACCCAGCAATAACGTATAAATAAATCTGTTCATATTTCTATATATTATCGGTACAAAAAAGCCAAGCGGTATAAAAAGTATAATATTTCCAGCCACATTTTTTATAACTATACTAATTGGTTGTGATCTCATAAGAATTATTATATCTTTCATAGGAACAATATTTACATTTGGAGTGTAATTAGGCATAGGTGGATAAAATGTGATCGGGAAAAACACTATACTTATTAGTTCAATTGCATATATAAAAACCCTGCCATAAATGTGGCTATAACAATGTTCTTTGTCGACTTAAATTCTTTTATAATTAGAGGAATGAAGAAAATAAACAAAATAGCTTTTAATCCTATCGGAAAATTCATTCCCAAAATAATTCATCTCCCGAATATAACTTGAATAATTTTTAATATATTACTTATCAATCCTGATGCATAGTTCCATAACCGACATATTGAACTTAGTATTTCTATGTATCTTAAAGCTCATTAATCATATTTTTCCTCTGAGAACTTACCGATAATTCTCTTGACCTCATAATATATCCACTTCACAAATATGTCAACTGACCAAAAGTACTAATTTTTTTAATACGAAAGTACTAAGATGGTACTTGTCGCATGAAAAAAGTTGTAATAACCTTCTTCTTATAATAAAATAAATGTGTAATAAAATCATATTTAGGAAAGGGTCATTATGAGCGATCTTTTATGGGTACTTGAATCAACAAAAAGTGATAAATTTCCATACAGGCTTAGCATCAAAAAAGGCGATACAACACTTTTATCATTGTTTGTGCAGAATAAATGGCCTGGTGCAGGAAGTCAGATATTTTGCCTTAAAGATACCAATGAACAATCCAATGATTATGAAGTCATTGAGAAAGTACCAATTATATCAATTGATCGATATGGCAAGCGGCTATCTGTGGTCTTAGACCGCGGTGTAAATAAAAGGTGCGAATTTCTATTCCTTAAAAAGAAATACAAAAACAAAGAAGGGGAATACGAACAGATATTTTGGAGAACACAGCAAGGCTTAAAGGAGCATAAGCCTCGTGTTAAATTGACTGCAAAAGGAAACAATGATCTTCACATATTAATTGATGCAAATGAAAAATATCCTTGGAAATTTAACAATTGCATTGTTGAGAGAGTACAGTTACCAGCAGGTGATTACGCATTATTTTATAATAATGAAATAGAAGCCGTCGTAGAAAGAAAAAGTTTTGAAAACTTTAGAGCTGACATCGCCAATTTACCAATTTTACATCAGAAGCTGGGTGAATTAGAAAAATACAGGCATTCAGCACTTGTCATTGAAGCCAACTATTCTGATTTCTTAAATCCTGATAAATTAATCATTTATACGCCATCATATATGGCAAAAGTAATAGCTGAGATTTTTGCATTCCATCCAAAATTTCAAGTAATCTTTGCTGGCAATAGAAAATTGGCTAATGAATGGACATTAAGGTTTTTCCAAGCCATTATATCACACGAAAGCGAATCAATACCTGATACAGTTGCAGAAGAAATATCGAAATATCAAACGAAGAATGATTTTACAGGCGGAATTTATTATGACATTAGAAAAGAAATTCTTGAAAATATTAATGGAGATTTTACAATAAGCGATTTAAGAAATAGATTTGCTAATACCCCAGACTCTACAATTAGAAAGGTACTAAATGACCTTAAAAAAGAGGGTTTAATAATTAGTCAAGGCAGGGGAAAAGGCAGCACTTGGACAAAAGTACTAAAGTGATTGACCTATTTCGTCAAATTGTATTTTCCCTTTTAAATCCATTAGATTCTTCCTTTTATGGTTTTCTATTAATTCTTTTAAAGCTATATTGACAATTTCTTTCTTCGTCTTTATCCCAGTTATCTTCATAGCTTCTTCGATAAGCTTATCATCTATAACAATATTTGTCTGCATAATAATACACCTCCGTATGTGTATTATAATACACATATACTTTATGTCAATGTGAAAGTTTTAAAGGTTTAAATGTATTGCACTCACTTCTGTTGTTTTAAAGTCTCTTCCGAAACTCGCCAGCAAATCTTTTGTTCTTATTATATGTTTCCCCATAAATATGTCAACTATCCAAAAGTACTAATTTTTTCATAAAATAGTGCTTATTCTAATACTTTAGTACTAAAACGGAATAAATTGTATTCAAATTAGTACAAAAGTACTAAAATAATATAAAATATAAAAATCTCATGGAAGGTATACGTTTCTCTTTATATATATTTCTTCATCGTCTATTTCTACTGCATTATCGCCTAATTTTTTTATTGATACATCATACATATGATACTTGCGGTATAAATCTTTAACAAGCAAAACTCCTTTTACGATCTCTTTTTCCTGCCTTACTACGATTCCGTAATCTGTAGTCGCGCCTCCATTTGTTCTATATACTACAATAAAATTCGAACCAATCTGAACCTTTTGAATGGGCATAAATGCTTCATTCACGTTAAGAGTAAATATACCTAATAAAATAATAATTACGATTACTATACCTATCGAAGAAAAGATTATTGAAATTACGCTATTCACTATCTTTGCAAAAATATGCTTAAATCGAAATCCGTTAATTAATAATACTAATGGTATCAATTGAACGCCTAAAGAAAAAATTTGATTAATTATAGAAAATTGAAATCTTATAACAGGATGAAAGTAATTTAATGCCCATAAGGCATAAATAACTATTAGCATAACATGCACGATGTATTTATTTTTACGAAAACATCTATTCATTGTACTCACCAATAATTTTTAATACAGGTTGTAACGATATCCTAACTCTACGATTTTTCTTAAGTAATATGTGTTGCCTGTTGTAGAGAAAACATCAAATCCCGAACTATTTAATAATCCAACTGTAAATAATGTAGCTTTCATTCTAATAGTCGTGGTTCCGCTTGTCTCGATCTCTGTTGTAGGAAAGCTTCCTATCGTTGAAATAGCACTTGCATGTGGATTTTCCAGCTTCCAATCGCCATCGCTTGCTTTTTCCCAGTATGCTTTATCAATGCTTTCTATCTGCCTGAAAGAGCCGTCAGAATAAACAGTTAAAACTGTATAGAGCCTCGTCACTGCAGAGCCGTCACTCCGCTCTTTGTAAATGGTCAGCTTTGAAATTTTACTAATATCATTTAACTTATCTAAGATGTCTGATTTAGATACAGGTTCTGCCTTTTCGCCATATGCCTCTATAAACTTGCTAGTATTTTTATCAAAAACCTCTACTCGTGAAAACCCACCTGACTCTGTCCTTGAAATGTTTACTTGAGAAATATCATACGGCACATTCGTATATACGTCTTTCAATTTTATCTTATTTTCATTTGTCGTATTAACTTTCTTTGCCAAAGTGTTTTCGGTATTTACATCTGTGCTAGTTTTTTGAGAATGGACATCAGCTAAATCATAGGCTATGACAATCAATAAAGCCAAAGCAATTAATATTAATAAATATATTATCTTTTTCATCTAAAATCTACCCTCACAAAGTTTTAGATTAATTTCATAATATATTTACTTCATAAATATGTCAACTATCCAAAAGTACTAATTTTTTTGTAAAATCATGTATGTCTTAGAATTTTATAACATTATTATATGTTTAAATCCTTAATAAAAGATGGCAAAAAAATAAGATGCTATGTAGTAACTGCATCTTGACTATTTTATATATGTAACCAAAAGTTTTAATATTTCTTCTGCAATTTTACGCTCCCTGTCTGTACATTTATTAAGCAATTCTATTAGCACATCTTCTTTTCCATCGTTATTTTTATTTTTTGCTTCGCTTATCCCGAATAAAAGATAATCTGTACTTACATGAAGGCTCTTTGCAATACGTACAAATGTCTTTAAACTCATTACTCGTTGAGCACGCTCTATATGACCAATATACATAGCAGAAACACCTACTGCTTCTGCAAACTGCTCTCTTGTTAATCCTATCCGCTCTCTTTCTGCTCTTATACGCATTCCTACTTCTTTTAAATCAAAATCACCATTCACCTTTTCATTCACTCAACTTCCACAAAAATTTAATACATATATATATATTATTCTGTATTACTAGCTTTATAAATAAACTAAAACGCACATATTTTTATTGCTAAATAGTTTACTTTTTTCTATAATTGCCTTATAATTTTGTATAAAAGTGTATAGGGGAAAGGTGGTATAATTGAAAATTATAGATTTTTGTGCCATTATTTTATTATTTTTAATTACTCTAATTACTTACTATGCTGCTAATAGTATTGTTTTTATACTAATACAGATCTTTATCTGCATTACAATATGTATTTATACATATGTACTTAAAAACAATGCAAGAATAGACAAGTTAACCAGTTTATACAACAGGAAATATTTTGACTATATTTTATCGGATAAATTAAAGCGTTTAAGAAGTAGGGCTAATTTAGCTCTTTTGATTTGTGATATCGATAATTTTAAATTAATTAATGATACATATGGACATGTAACAGGTGACGCTGTACTTGCAGAATTAGCAGATATTTTAAAAGCAAATATAAGAAAGAGTGATACTGCTTATCGGTATGGAGGAGAAGAATTTGCTATAATTATGCCTAATACAAATTGCAATGAAGCAGAGGTGGTAGCAATGAGAATTAAAAAAGCGGTGGAAAAACATTATTTTAAAACGAATGTTACTGTTACAGTTTCTGTAGGTGTGGCAGTTACAGATTACAAAGTAAGTGCTGTAGACATAGTCATAAAAGCTGATAAGGCACTATACATAGCCAAAAAGCAAAAAAACACTGTTGTATGTTTACAGATGTAAAAAAGCATTATTTATGATATGGTTCACCCTTCATTATCTTAAATGCTCTGTAGATTTGCTCTATCAATATAAGTCTCATAAGCTGGTGTGGAAATGTCATTTTTGAAAATGATAGCTTCAAACCTGACATAGATTTTATATCGTTATGTAAGCCAAGGGATCCTCCTATTACAAATGTAATATTAGAATTGCCCGCTGTCATAACATCTTCTATATAGCGGGCAAATTCTACTGAGTCCATTTGTCTACCTTCTATGCAAAGAGATATTATGAAGCTTCCTTTTCTAATCTTATCGACAATTTTAACACTTTCTCTTTGCATAACACTTATTTTTTCTTTATCACTTAAGCTTTCAGGTGCCTTTTCATCGTTCACTTCAATTATGTTTATATTGCAATATGGCTTCAATCTTTTTACATATTCCTGTATTCCATCTTCTATAAACTTCTCCTTTATCTTTCCTACTGCTATTATGTCTATATTCAAAATTCTCCCTCCGTCACACTACAAGGTACTTAGGAATATCATCGCAAAAATCGCACTTATGAGGTGCCAACCAGTCAGTAAACGAGACATCATCAAGCCTATATATATCCGGCGGCTGCTCATATACATCCACAAATTCCTCTATGGCATCCTCTAAATGTTTCTCACATACAACATACATAATTTATTCTCCTCATTTCCCAAGTGTTATCGTAGTCGTTCCTATGTTCCCAGTCAGTGTCCTGTATTTTACGCTTACCTTATCTCCTATGTTTCTTGAGTATATCACTGTCTTAAGCTGAACCATCGTATCGACAGGTTTACCATCGACTTCCAGCAGTATATAACCTTTTTTGATGCCTGCTTTTTGAGCCGGGCCTTTAGGATCTATATCTGCAACGTATATTCCTTCTGCTATAACTATATCTGCATTTATATAGCTGGCTATCTCTCTATCATATCCTACTATGCCTAAGTACGGTGCTTTAAATGTACCTGTAGTTATTACTTTATTAATTATCGGTTTAATAATATTGATTGGTATTGCAAATCCTAATCCTTCTGCTGTTGTAACTTTTGCCGTATTAATACCTATAGCATTGCCCTGCGCATCGACTAATGGTCCACCACTGTTCCCTGGGTTTATTGATGCATCTGTCTGTATAAGATCTTCCATTATCTTTTGTTTGTTGTTCTCCTCTATTGGCAAACTTCTATTCAATGCACTTATTATACCAGATGTCACAGTTCTTTCAAAGCGCAGCCCCAAAGGGTTGCCTATAGCTATCACAGTTTGGCCTACCACAATCTTATCTGAATTTCCTAATGAGATAGTAGGCAGATTTTTGGCATTGATTTTAACAACAGAAAGATCTAAAGTAGAGTCAGACCACAAAACTTTCCCAGGCAACGTGCTGCCATCACTTAAATAGATCGTAAGTTTCTTTGACTCAGGGCTTGCTACATGATTATTTGTAATAACGTACCCGTTTTTATCAACGATAAATCCTGAGCCTACACCTTCAACCTGTTTCTCCAATATATAGTACTGTCTTTCGTACTCAACAGAAGATATACCAACAACAGCTTTGGTATCTTTCTTTGCTACAGCTTCCGCAATCGTAGAAGGCTCTGCTTTAGAGATTACCACCTCTTTTTTAAGGGGCCCTGTACCTGTATATGGAAGCGGTATTATTTTCCCCCAAAGAAATTTTGGTGCAATGTATGTAAATACGAGAGACGTAATTACAGCAATTATTATGACGGTCGTCAGGTATGACGGCTTTTTTATCTTCCTATCGTCACCATTTTGCATCATATCACCTCTTAATTATCATGTGTATTATGAGGTGATTTATTCTATATTTTATTATACAAAAAAATAAGCCCAAATTGGACTTATTTTACTCTTTTTATGTCTGCACCGAGTTTTTGTAGCTTCTTTTCAATTGCTTCATATCCTCTATCGATGTGGTAAATATTTTTAACCTCTGTAACACCATTAGCAGCGAGACCGGCTATTATCATAGCCGCCCCGGCTCTCAAATCAGTGGCTTTAAGTGGTGCACCTGTGATTTTTTCAACGCCTTCTATAACAGCCGTTCTACCTTCTACTTTAGCATTAACGCCCATTTTTTTAAGCTCGTCCAAGTATTTGAATCTACCTTCATACACATTTTCAGTAATCATGCTTACACCATCAGCCAGTGCTAAAAGTACCGCCATCAATTGCTGCATGTCAGTTGGAAAACCAGGATACGGCTGTGTTTTAATATCAACTCTCTTTAATCTTCCAGCTGTGGTAACTTTTAAATCTTCATCGTACTCTTCAATTATAACGCCCATTTCAGACATTTTCGCTATTATTGATTCAAGATGCTTTGGAATAATGCCTTTTATTGTTACATCACCGTGTGTAGCTGCAGCTGCAACCATATAAGTTCCAGCTTCTATTTGATCAGGTATAACAGTATGCTTGCAACCGTGAAGCTTGTCTACACCTACTATTTTAATCATATCAGTGCCTGCACCTTTTATATTAGCACCCATCGCATTTAAGAAGTTAGCGACATCCACAACATGTGGTTCTTTTGCGCAATTTTCCAGTATAGTTGTGCCTTCAGCTTTACAGGCAGCCAGCATTAAATTTATCGTAGCTCCCACGCTTACAACATCAAAATAAATATGATTCCCCACTAATTTATCTGCTTTTACCTTTATGATTCCATGTTCAATCGTAGTTTTAGCACCTAATGCCTCAAAACCTTTAATGTGCTGGTCAATTGGCCTCACTCCAATATTGCAACCACCAGGCATTGCAATAGCAGCCTCATTAAATCTACTTAGAAGAGCCCCAATAAGATAATACGATGCTCTCATTTGACTTGCCAATTCGTGTGGTGGGCAAAATGAATTAATACCTTCAGGATCTATAATTATCTCATGTTCTTTCTTTATAGTTTTGCCACCAAGGTATTCAATCATTTTACTAAGCAGTTCTATATCGTTTATTTCTGGCAAATTATCAATAGTGCTGGGAGTATCTGCTAAAAGAGCAGCAGGAAGTATGGCAACAGCAGAATTTTTCGCCCCACTAATCTCAACTGTTCCTTTTAATGGTATTCCTCCATTTATCACAAACTTCTCCACTGTTTGATCTTCCCTTCAAGAAAACTAAAAACATCACAATTACACATATATACTTTAATACAATTTCAACAACTTTACAAGCATTTTATTTAAAACAAGCGAAATAAAAAAGAGGTAATTTTTACCTCTCTTCAATATTACCAGTATATGCGTTCACATAATAAACAGAGTTTTCTGTTGTTATCCTCCAAGTAGGTATTGCTTCGCCTGTATCGGCATTTCGCCAGCTAAAAAAGTAGACAGGTTTTATTTCTTTTACAATAATATTATGATGGCCCTCATCCACATCAAGAAGCTTAAGAAGTGCATTTATAGGTGGTATAATCTCTTTTCTTTCTTTTTCTTCTCGTATTGGAATAAGCCATGTAGATTCAAACGAAAACGTATCATTGCTAATAACACCTTTCATATAACTAACATCTACATTAATACCGTTGTAAACTTCTGTATACTCAACAGTGTATTTGTTGCCATCAGCGTATTCATTTATAACAGAATATTTCTCTTCAAGATTTTTACTTTTTACAAATGACTTTATATAATTAAAAGCATCATCTTTATCCATTTTTGTAAATTTCTCATCGCTTATTTTATAATAAAAAAAACCATTCTTTACTTCTATTGTACCATTTTCAATGTTATAAAATGATCCATTGTCATATGAAATATATCTAGAGCCATTTAAAAAATTGCCCTCAATATATGCTTTGGTGTAATTTTTTAGCTTCACCAAAAGCATAGGCATCGGCTTGTAATTTTTAGGAATCTCCGCTTTAACAACAATATTGTTTTCTTTTAAGATATCGTTCATTTTTTTTATCTCTGAAGAAGAAGGTATTGAATTGCTGGTTTCTGCAATATTCAAATTTCCTAAGTAAAGTATCACGTTTAATACCGCAAATATAAGAATTAAGATTGTTTTTGCCTTTGACCAGTCCATATTATAACACCATCATCAAATTATTTTGCCATCCAAAGCATTTATAAGGTACTCATTGCCTATGCATTTAACATCCCATGCAGGGATTAGCTCAGTCCCATCAAATACATACACCAGTTTTAACGATTCCACACCTTTTATCTTATTGTCAACTATTGCTTTCTGTATATTATAAAGGTTGCTCTTGTAATCTCCAGCATAATAAATATCCATGAAATTCACTTTAGCAGTCTTTATAATCCCATTTGATACAGAAATGTCTATAGGCTCTGATTTTTCTCCATTTCTGATTACGCATATAGGATAATCAAATATGTAATTAAATGAAAAATTATACTCCGTACCACTGCCACTAACACCCGTTATGTATACATCCTCCACATTGATTCCTAGATCTTTTATAAATTCTAATGCTTTATTTAATGACTCAATTTTGCTCATAGTTAGTTTTGTCGATGTTGTTGTTGTATCAAAGTACTCTATTAAGCCATTTCTGTAAAGCCTTAGCCCTCTTATGCCATCAGTATATATGTATGAACCATTATTTTCCTTTATCTCTCTCACAACAGATATGTTTACAAATACATTCTTAGTTATAGTCCTATAGATGCTATCATTTGCAAAACCCTTGTTTACATATTTCCCTAATGTGAAATTCTTCAATGTAAACACATTTTCGCTGTAAACATCATCTGCAGTCGTCATTACATAGTCGATTGAATTTTGAAATTGTTTGCCAATTAACTCGTCAAAATATCTGGAATTCTTTAAACTCATGACAAAGTAGTTGTTGTAATCCGTAAATATGATTTGCGGCTTACTGCCAACTTTAATTATAATCTCTTTTATATATGCGTCGGAGTTTATCTTATTTAATTCAGATAAACTTTCTAAGTTCAAAGCATCAGTAAATATATCTTTAGTTATGCCTTTGCCCATATCAATATATATCAAATTGCCTCTAAGATTTATGCTGCTTTTGTCAACCTGCGATAATGCAATTCCTTTGTCCAAATTATCTTTTAAAGTTTTTATTGTATTTGCCCATATTGAAGTTATATCATTTGACGATGTTATGTCTCTAAATGTGTCATTAGCATTTATCTCAATCGACGAAGGTCTAACTATACTAAAAATATCCACACTTGATGGTGTGGACTTAGTCATAAAAAAGCTTTTTTGTGGAAAAGACGTCCACAATGTGTAACTTAAATAAAGGCTTGTTGAAACAAGCAATACTAACACAATTGTTTTTATATGCTCTTTCATAGGAACACCGCTCTACTTAAAAAGCTTATTCCACAAGCCTTCTAATGTGTCAACCGTAACCTGAATAATTCCATCCTTGTACTGAAGCGTTATATGTCCTTTGACAATTTGTATTTTGCCGTCCTTAACAGCCTTCAACATAACATAGTTATCACCAAGAGCTAATGTTATCAATTTTGCAAAAAGACCAGTATCACCTATTACCCACTTGTCATTTAAATTATCGTTTAAAATAAGCTCAACATAAGTGTCTGGCTGCCCATTGCCTGATATTACAAAGTATTTGTTGTTTGTTGTGACATTATTTATGTCTGATTTAACCGTGATTAAATTATCAGCGAATCCATACGTCATAAAAAACGTCATAAACATTACAGTGGCAATGATAAGGGCTAAAACCTTTTTCAAAAGTACCACTCCCCATCATAATATAACAAAAAGTTATATAAATTTACACATAATTCCTAATATAACCATTTTCACTTATAGTTAAATTATAGAATACCATTATTACAACAATGTTACAGCAATATTAAAATATAATTACGGTTTATTTAGTATTTAAGCTTTACGAAGACAGTTGTACCAATTCCTACTTCGCTTTCGATATTTATTTCCCCTCCATGTGCCGTAACTATCTCTTTCGCAATTGCAAGGCCAAGTCCTGTTCCCCCCAGTTCTCTAGATCTTCCCTTATCCACTCTATAAAATCTTTCAAATATCCTTGGAAGGTCTTTCTTTGGTATCCCAATGCCATTATCAGAAATAGTTATATAAGCATAGTCATCATCGTACTTTGTAAATACCCTCACATATCCGCCTAGATTTGTGTACTTGATAGCATTCGACACTACATTAAGCAGCACCTGCTCCATTTTATCCCTGTCTATATTTATGTTTCTTTTTTCTTCTCCGGCACAAAATGTAAGTTTTTGATTTTTTTTCTGTGCTTCAATCTTTATTTTATATAGGATATTTTCTATAAACTCATTTAAATTGGTTTCTTCCAGATTTAACTTGCCGTTTGAGTCCATCTTTGACAGAAGAAGCAAATCCTTCACAAGCCTTGTCATCCTGTCTACTTCTTTATCGATAATGCTTAAAAATCTGTTCCTGTATTCTTCATCAACACCATCATTTAAAAGCGTCTCTGTATAGCTTTTAATAGTTGTAAGAGGCGTCCTCAATTCATGGGAGACATTTGCCACAAATTCTTTCCTCATGTTATCAAGGTTTTGCTGCTCTGTAATGTCGTGCAGTACAAAGACATTTCCATCTATATTCTTATCAACTTTAATTGGGCTTACAAATGATTTCAAAATTTTACCATTACAGTATATAAGGCTTTCAGTATTTTTAAGCTGACCTTGCGCAATTTTTTCTAAAGGCTCATCCATAGTAATTTTTTCGCCTATCATTCTTTCAGCAGCATTATTAAAAAGAATCACCCTGTTTGAATCATTTGTGGCAATTACCCCATCAGACATATAGCTTATAATAGCTTCTACCTTGCTTTTCTCGTTTTCCATCTCATTTAAAGTTGATTTAAGCCTTTTAGACATGAAGTTAAACATGCTGCCCAATTTACCTATCTCATCATCAGATTTTATATCTATATGTACATCAAAGTTACCTTCCGCCATCTCGCGGGCGTACTTCGTAACTTCTTTTATTGGGTCAGTTATTGTCTTTGCTAAAATATATCCAAGTATTACGGTTATTATTACAGCAATAAAAGTTGCGCTTAATAAGATGAAATTTACATCAGATAGCGTGTCATAAACGCTTTTTAAAGATCCGCTTACATATACCACACCAGATATTTTTCCATCGCTATCTACAACTGGCATTGCAATACTCCTGATTTTGCCATTTGAATTATTGTCATTGCTGGTTTCCATCCCTTGTTTTCCAGATAATGCCTTTATAACTGCAGGTGTCAGCATCTTTCCTTTTTCACCTGTAGAGCTGGCCAAAATATTTCCATCCTTATCAAGTATGTACACATATTTTATGTAAGCATTAGGGCCTAAATACATATTTATTATGTTATCCAGGCTAGACTTTGAATTCATGTTGTCTTTTAATGTAAAGGCAATTCCAGTCGCCTGTGCTTCTATGTAATTTTCAAAATTAGTCATGTGGTAATTTTCCAACGATTTGAAAAGGTATACCCATATGATTTCCATTGCCACCAATATTAAAAGTCCATATATGAGAATTATTTTCCACTGTATGCTTTTATAGTTCACTTTCTTCGCTAAAATAATAACCAACCCCTCTTTTGGTATGTATATACCTTGGGTTTGCTGGATCATCTTCGATTTTTTCCCTCAATCGCCTTATAGTCACATCAACTGTCCTCACATCGCCAAAATATTCATAGCCCCACACCTTTTCCAAAAGCATTTCTCTTGAAAAAATAAGCCCTCGGTTGGCCACTAGGAATTTTAAAAGGTCAAATTCCCTTGATGTCAGCTCTATAGGTCTTCCATTTTTTTCAACTTTATACTTTGATAAATCTATGCTTAAATTATTAACGATTATGACATTAGACATGCCCTCTCCATTGTTTATTCCACTTCGCCTCAGGTTAGCTTTCACCCGTGCAATAAGCTCCCTCATGGAAAATGGCTTTGTCACATAGTCATCGGCGCCTAATTCTAATCCCAACACTTTGTCTACTTCTTCTTCTTTGGCCGTCAGCATTAAAATAGGCGTCGTCATTGTCTGCCTTAATATTCTCAAAACAGTAAAACCATCCATCTTTGGAAGCATGACATCAAGGAGGATAAGGTCAGGATTTTTCTCTTGCGCTAATTTAAGACCTTCCTCCCCGTCATACGCTTCAATTGTACTGTAACCATTTTTTTCTAAATTGTACTTCAAAATCTCTACAATAGGTTTTTCATCGTCAATTATTAGTATCCTGCTACTCAACTTCACTCACCCCTTAGCATTGTTGACAAAGACATCGAGTCTTAAGCCTGTCTCTTTATAAAAGCTTGATTCTATACTCATTCCACTTCCTAAATCTCTAAGCATCTCTCTTATTGTTCCCATTCCATATTTATCGCTTATAGCCTTTGTCACTTGAAAAGCCCTTTTATAAGCAAGCATTTCATCAAGCGAATTAAAATCGTTCTTCAATTGCTCATAAGTGTACGGGGCACCATTATAGTTTAAATCTTTTCCCCATTCATAGCCATCCTGTCTGTACTCTTCTAAAAGAGCAATACCTTCTGTAAACCATATAGGATAATTTCCATTTGCAATATCATCTACAACAAGATGAGTAAACTCGTGCACAACAGGTCCTTCATATTGAAATACCTTTGTTACATCCTGCCCAGGAGATATCCAAAGCGATGGCGATTCTATGCTAATTACACCATTTAAGTATATGCCCATAGCATTTTCCCCTTTTGCAAGAGAAAAATCTTTGTTCATCTCATCAGGATTGTTATAAACTATAATAGTTGATTTGCCTTTTGGAGTATATCCCAAATCTTTTATAATATCATAATAATGTTTCTCAGCCGTATTAATAATAAGGTCAACATATTTGCTATCTGGTTCTGTGTACCTTATAATAAAATGTTTGCCTTCCTTTGTCTTAAAATTCTTAATGCTATTTTCAATTTTATCTTTTCCAATTACTTTATACACCGGATATGCTTTTGTCAAGATACTGCCATTCAACAAAATAGCAAGTACAAAAACAATAAATACAATAGCTACCAAATTTTTATTTTTTCTCATAATTGTATCACCTCACAAAATACTAAGAAAAGAAAAAAGATTTATGTATATATCTAAATATATGAGGTAATACAATTACATTATAACCCAATGTCATTTATATTGCAAAGTAAATTTAAGGATAAAAAAAGAGCCCTGCTAATTTATTTGGGCTCATTTTATTTTAAGTATATTTGAGGATTTACAGGTACACCATTTTTTCTAACCTCAAAGTGGACATGAGGTCCTGTCGTATTTCCTGTCATTCCTACCAAGGCGATTTCCTGTCCTTTATAAACTTTATCTCCTTTCTTCACAATCAGCTTGCTGGCATGTCCATAATAAGTCACATATCCATTTCCGTGATCAATTTTTACGAGATATCCATATCCACTTTCCCAGCCTGAAAATATTACTGTCCCTCCATCTGCAGCATAAATTGGATCTCCAATCGATGCAGCTATATCTATACCTGCATGGAGCCTTCCCCACCTCTGCCCGTATCTTGATGTTATTGTTATGTGACCTCTAACCGGGTAGATAAAATTACCCGTAGCATATGTCACTGGAAGTGGTTCATCTCCTACAGCAATAACTTCATTAACTGGCTCACTCACCACATTTTCATTTATTACATTTTTATTGACAATTTCACCATTGTAATACTTCAAAATAGCAGTAACTATTTTAGAGCCAGTTTTGCCTCTAACTAATACTTTTGAATCATTTATAAACATTTTATCATCTTTTTGAGTAACGGTTTCATACGGAATATCCTCCATATATACCGATTTTTTCTCTGTAACAATAGTCAAGAGAGGCTTAGACTCTTTTATTTTAAGCAATTCCCCTGGATATATCCTTTGACTGATACCTGGATTTAGATTATATATATCATTTAATGTTACATTAAATTTTCTCGAAATTGACCACAGTGTATCATTATCCTTTACCACATACGTCACAGATCGACTTTTTCCCTCAAGATCTTTTACCGCTTCTTCAATTGTTTTCAGATTTGCTGTTGGTGTATCAACTTCCATTAATCTAACATCGTTTTTAAAGTAAGCTTTAATGGATCCTCTTTTATATTTGTCAAGCGTGATTTTTAGTGCTTCTAAAGCATCTTTTTTGCTCTTTAGTGCTACTACATATAGACCGTCTACTGTAATTGCTGTAGGCTTTTCAATGCGCAAATTTTTATTATTTACAGTATTTAAATAAGTAATCAAATTTTCTTTTTCGCTTTTTGCATTCGTTATATATGAAGTGTTATAGTTATTTTCTACACAGACATACGAATATGCACTTTTGTCATTGTCGATATATTTAAATGCTATGGCAAACAGAATTCCTAAAGCGACAACAAATACGCATCTTCTTTTAATTGCGGTGTTTTTCATAATGCCGCAACTAAAAGGATTTGATTTGCCTTCGTTATCCATCATCTTCTCCTTTCATTTGCGCATAGAGTGTGTTCTTACAAAAATGCCTTAATATTATCTGTACTTTTACAAATTTTATACATAACTCAGCTTAAAAAATATATAAATTTGTCGTAATATATATTATATTCTTTTAAATTGATGGTTATGACACATCGTGCTATAATTAAATTTGAGGTGGTGTACATGAGCAGATGCAATTTTTCTAATGATTTTGATGATATGGGAAGCACCCCCGTTAGCAATTTCTTCATAAATCATTACATGTTGGAAGCACCAGGCGAGTACGTAAAAGTATACCTTTTAGGACTTAAATACTCATATTACAACCAAAGCTTCTCTATAGAAGAAATGGCCGAAAAACTTTTTATGTCAGAAATCGACATAGATAAAGCTCTGAAATTTTGGGAAAAGTCTGGTGTAATCAGACTTAGATATTCTGACAGCGAATATTACATAGAATATCTTCCGCTCGTTAAGAAAGTCGATGATAAGCACACATTGTCTATTGATGATACAGAAGTCAGGCAGATGTTTGAGACGGTTGAAAAGATGATAGGTAGACCACTTTCTCCTACAGAGATGAACACTTATCTTGGCTGGGTTGACGAATACGGATTTTCTCTGGAAATACTTACTATGCTTATAAGTTACTGTGCCTCAAAAAATAAGACATCCCTAAAATACATGGAAAAGGTAGCCATCGCATGGCATGATGCAGGCCTTAAAACCGCTCTTGATGTTGAAGCATATTTAAAAGCAGAAAGCGAAAAGTGGATAAGGTACAAAAAAATCTTACGGGCACTGGGTCTTAAGGATGACGATGTAATGGAAGCACATAAAGCCATGATGGACAGATGGATGGATGATCTAGGTTTTGACATTGACGTAATATTAAAAGCATGCAATGAATGTGTCTTAAAGATAAATGAGCCAAGTTTTCCATACATCAATCAAATACTCATTAACTGGTACAATGACGGCATAAGAACCATAAATGATTTTGATAAAGTAAAGAAAAAGCCCTATACCAAAAAAACTGCTCCTAACTATAAGGTTCCCAAGAATTATTTTAATGGATACTCACAAAGAACTTACGATGTAGACGAACTTGAGAAAAAACTATTAGCTCATTCAAGAGGTGAATTTGGTGAATAACTTGGTTCAAGAGGTTTTAAGGGAATATGAGATGCTGAGGGACAAGTCCTTAAAAGAAGCTCTTGTGAGGCGGCAAGAAGTGTACAAAAAAATTCCCGAGATATCAAATATAGATGACGAGATAAAAGACATAGGCATAGAAATCTCTAAATCCATATTTCTAAAGCCTCAAAAACATAAAGAGCTTTTAGAAAACCTTAGAAGCAGACTCAACGCTTTAAAAAAGAAAAAAGCCGATTTATTAAGGTCAAATGGTTATCCTGAAGCGTACATGGAGCAAAAATTTGAATGTAATATCTGCAAAGATACAGGCTATGTCAATAACAAGAGATGCAAATGTTTTGAGCAAAAACTTATAAACTTATACTACAGGCAGTCCAGCATAGAAGATATTACAAAAATTGAAAATTTCAGCAATTTTGACTATTATCTATACTCTGATAAACCTTATAAAGGTAAGATGTCTCCGCGGGAAAACATGAAAAGTATAGTCGATGTTGCAAAAGATTTTATAGATAATTTTGATAATGAGAAGGAAAGTTTGTTTTTTTATGGTGACTCAGGACTTGGTAAGACGTTTCTCTCAAACTGTATAGCAAAAGAACTACTGGACAGAGGCAAAGTAGTCTTATACAGAACAGCCCCTGATTTAATAGAAGGCTTAAGGCTTAATAAGTTAAATTCTGACAATGATTCATATTTTGAATACACAGATTTGTTGAGAGAATGTGACTTACTTATAATAGATGACCTGGGGACTGAACCTATAACTCCTTTCAGCCTCCAGGAGATCTTCAGCATTGTAAATGCAAGGCTTTTAGCAAATAAAAAATTCATAATATCAACTAATCTACCGCTTTCTGAAGTTATGAATATATATCCTGAAAGATTGTGCTCAAGGATACTTGGCAATTTCAAACTTTTAAATTTTTACGGTGAAGACATAAGGATTAAAAGAAAAACTATAAATTAATCAAGCCATTCGGCAAAGAATCCTCCTGTATCCTTTCCAGTTACACTGTCCACTACGTCTATTAGGTTCTGCGTAGTGGCATTTTTATATTTATACTGGCTGTAATACTTATTTAGGACTTCTTTAAACTTCTCATCACCAATAATCCCCCTTAGTTCACTAAATACCATAGCACCTTTGTTGTAGACGATATTTGTATAATCATTCCAGTCTTTAAATTGTCCTAATGTCTTCACCATAGCATCATCTTTATTTGCCTTTGAAAACTTGTAAAATTCTCCTGAAATGATTGACTTAAATACCGCATCTGCTGTCGCTTTTCCGTAATACCTTTCGATATACATAATTGTTGTATATTCCGTAAGGCCTTCGTCAAGCCATGCTTCCTTTACTTCATTGTTTCCAACAGCTCCATACCACCACTGATGCGCAGTTTCATGCGCTATAACATACTCCAGATTAAACAGGTTATCCTTTGAATAAAGATCTTTCGAAATAAAAACTAAATTTGGGTATTCCATGCCGCCCATGTAAAAATCTGATTCAGCAACACTGTACTGCTTATACGGGTATTTGCCTATGTAGCCGTTATAAAATCTTATGGCATCTGATGCGTATTTCAATGCTTTCAATCCTACGTCTTCATCAAAATAATATGATTTAACTTTTATGCCGTCAACGTCTTCTTCAGCGACTTTAAACTTGGGACTCAACACAAGTGCAAAATCTCTTACATTAGGCGCATCTATCATCACAACATCATCATTACCATTTCTCGTTTCAGACTTTATTACACCTGTCGATGCCACCACAATGTCCTTAGGAACTGTAAGTCTTATGCTGTAATTTGAGACATCGCTATAAAATGGGTCTCCAAGTGTATAGTATGGATCATTGTTCCATCCATTTTGGTCGTACACTGATAATATTGGATAGAAATTTGTCACCTGAACGGTGTTTTTGCCGTAACCAAACCTGCCTTGAGATGGAGGAATCTGTACTTTAAAGCTAATAGTAAAGTTAATCCTATCGCCTTTTTCTAATTTTTTTGGAAGGAGTATTTTTAAAATTTCACCTGTCTTTTTATCAATGCTGTATGTAGCCGGTACATCTTTATTAAAGGTTATCTTGTTTATCTCAATATATCCAGGCTTAAATCCATTTGGATACGCCAATCCTATCTCTTCTTTCGTAAATGGAACATTATCTTTATCTTTAAATGCATTAGGATACAAATGAAGGTATATCTCACTTAATTTCACATCATCTGTATTTATAAAGTCCACTGTCTCTGTCCCAATTATCGTCTTATTTTCATCGCTGTATTTAATGTCCATCTTGTACGATGTAAGATTGCTACTTTTAAGTGGTGCAAAGTAAATTAAAAGTGCAATGGCAATAACTAGGATTACCGACAAGATATACTTTTTACTTCTCATTAAACCAGCTCCCCCATATTTTTGTTCAATATATATTAATACAAATAATTAAATATTAGAACAAAATTTAAAACAAATATGTATAGAAAGTGTTGTTTTTAAGCATCCTAAAACACATATTCAAAGTGCAAAACATATATTGAATAGGAATCAAAACAAAAGGGGGAATACAACATGCACTTCTTGTATGCACTATTTATAGCATTAGCAAACAATGTAGACAATATAAGTGTCAGAATAGCTTACAGCATAAGAGGAATAAAGATTACGTTGATAAAAAATTTATGGATATCATTGATAACTTTTCTCATCTCATCCATTGCTGCTATATCTGGAAACTTAATATCAGGGATATTTAGTAAACAACTAAGTTCAATATTAAGCATGATATTGCTTGTCTCAATCGGTCTGTGGATAATGCTTGAACCGTATTTTAAAAAAAATAATGCAGAAACTGATGAGATTCATAAGGATGAAAATAAAAATATATATATCATATTAAAAAAACCCGAAGAAGCAGATATTGATAATTCAAAGGATATAGATTTTAAAGAGGCAACAATGCTTGGAATCGCCCTTTCAATAAACAACATAGGTGGCGGTATCAGCGCCGGCATGATAGGGCTCAACTCATTTTTTATTGGATTTTTTTCAGCGCTGATTAGCTTTATAGCCCTGTGGATTGGAAACTATGTAACTGACTTTTTAAATAGGTGGAACTTCAATGGAAAAGCCACAGCCATAGCAGGCTTGATATTAATACTTATAGGTCTTAAACAGATTATCTAAGTTTAATGCGATAGCTTATCGATCTATGGTTCTTTTTAAACCTCACTTTGCTTCATTGCAAAGTATATTACAAATAGGGTAAATTTCTTTTACTCAAAGTTTCTTAGATGATAAAAAGGCATCATTTTTCCCCGGATGCCTTTTTAAAAATTCCGTCTAATTATTTTAACAAATACATAATATGCATTTAACATTTTTTACATACCGATAACGTTAATTTAACAAAAAAGTATTATTATGTATCTGTACATAAAATTAAAAGAGAGGTGTTGGATCATGAATAGGTTTTTATCATTCTTAACTGCATTAGCTTTAGGAGTCAGCATTTTCATAGCACCAACTTCCATTTTCGCTGATTCAAAGACCGCCGGTGCAACTAATTTACCCGATCATATTACACTTACATGGACACAAGACCCTACGACAACACAGACAATTACATGGAGGACAGATACAACGGTAAATTCAGGGCAAGTTCAGTATGGAAAAGACCCATCATTAAAAGATGCAAAAACAATTGATGCGACAGCGCAAAAATTTTCATCAGATTTGGGCGATATGAACATTCACTCAGCAACTTTGACTGGTTTAGAACCAGGAACTAAATACTACTACAGAGTCGGATACGGCAGCAACTTTAGCAGCATATACAGTTTCACAACAGAAGCAAAAAATACAAATTCATTTAAATTTTTAATATTCGGCGACAGTCAAAGCGGTATCGCAACAGATCCGCAGTACGGTCCATGGAAGACCACAATTCAAAATGCATATAAAGCAAATAAAGATGCAAAATTTTTTATAAACGTCGGAGACTTAATTGAAATTGGGCAAATGTATTCACATTGGAACAACTGGTTTGATGCGGCAAAAGGTGTAATAGACACAATACCAGAGATGCCGGTTGAAGGGAACCACGAGACATATCAGTCAGCAAATTATAATTCAGCTAAGCCGAAAGATTTTGTGAGTCAGTTTCCAGTACCACAAAACGGCCCTGATGGTTTAAAAGGACAAGTTTACTCTTTTGATTACGGTAATGCTCATATAGTGATGCTTAACAGCCAAGAAGATGAAGAAAAAAGTGTTTCAGGTGATATCCTAGAAGCGCAAAAAGCATGGCTTGATAAAGATTTAAGTAACACTAATAAAACGTGGAAGATAGTTTTTTTTCATAAGACACCTTATTACAATAAAGCAACTCGATCAAATGAACAGATAAAGGCAGCATTCCAACCTATAATTGACAAGTACCATGTAGATGTAGTCTTCAATGGGCACGATCACGGTTACTCACGAACATATCCAATCAAAAATGATCAATATGTAAAAAGCCCTGCAGACGGAACTGTGTATGTTGTCGCAGGAAGAAGCGGCAATAAGTACTATCCTGATCTTTCACAGAAAGTATGGGATGCCTTTTTCTACGACCCACAAGACCAGCCAAACTACATTGTTGCTACCATTAATGGAAATACACTTACAATAAAAGCAGTAAAACAAGACGGAACGCCTATCGACACGTATTCAATAACAAAAAATCCTGATGGAACAGAGAATGATTCTCCGCAAACAGTTTTACCGACAAAATTCAATGCAACAATGCTTACTATATATGGCAATATGCTTCAGCAGCCCTTTATGCCATCCAATCCAAAACAAATAAATGGCAAATGGTATGTACCTGCAAGAGCGTTTATGCAATATTTAGGCAGCAATGTAGACTGGAATCCAAACGGCACAATCAATATAACATATGGGAAAACACAGGCAAATATCGCCATAGGTAGCACTACAGCGCAATTAAACAGCAATACATTTGCAATTCCAGATGCGGTAGTGTCAGATAATGGTTTAACATGGATATCAGCAGACGACTTAAAAGCACTTTTTGGTTTTAACTATAAATACGATTCAAATACAAACATGCTTACGTTTGTAAAATAACTTATGATCTGAAAATCCAAATTTTATCGCTTATAGGTTGATTAAATAATATTTTTGTGATAATATTTTTATTAGTTTAATAATTGATTTTTTACGGTTGAGCAAGTTTTATAGCTTGCTTCAAGATTTCTGGCTTCCAGGGTGGGGAGCTCATCATTTGTGATGAGTTTTCTGCCTTTTTATTTTTTTAATGTACTTATAAAATAGAGAAAGGTGATTAATATGGTTAATGCTATCTTGTTTGCAATATTAATAGTAATATTGGCAGTACCTTTTTTTATAAAGTTTGTGGAAGACAATATTGAGTACTTCCTTTTTGTCATGGGAATTTTGGCAGTTACTGTATCTGGTACAATGTCATGGGAACTTGTATCACATATATTAAAAAATCATCTTTTGTACCTTATAACGGCTGCAGTCTTCATAAGCGGTCTTTTATTTGAGCTTTTTAAAGACAAAATCAAGAAAGCAGTAAAATCAGCGCTAAATCACATATCCTTAAAAATTTTTGTATTTGTACTAATCGTTGTTTTGGGACTTACATCTAGCATCATTACTGCAATAGTGGCTTCATTAGTGCTAGTTGAAATAGTTCACACACTGCCAATACGCCACAAAGACAAAATAGTCATAACTGTCATCGCGTGCTTTTCAATCGGTTTGGGAGCTGCTTTAACACCTATAGGAGAACCACTGTCAACTTTGGTAATTTCAACTTTAAAAGCAGACTTTTTCTACCTCTTAAGGACAATTGGCATCTACATTATTCCAAGTATCATTGTAATGGGGATTTTAGGAGCTTTTTACGTTAATAAATCAACAAATGATTTAAGCATTAAACAGGATGAAGAGTACTTTGAAGAAGAAAAAGAAATAAGAAAAATAGAAAACTTTCACTACGTATTGATACGCTCTATAAAAATCTTCATATTCTTATTAGCTTTAGAGCTTTTAAGCGCAGGATTTAAGCCTCTTGTTGATAATTATATAATGCACATGGATGTTCGTCTTTTATACTGGGTAAATATGATTTCAGGAGTTTTGGATAATGCAACATTAGCTGCAGCAGAAATAAGTCCGGCAATGGATCCAGAGCATATCCGTGCAATTCTCATGGGACTTTTAATAAGCGGTGGCATGTTGATCCCCGGAAATATACCTAATATAATATCAGCAGGCAAGTTAGAAATAAAAAGCCGCGAATGGGCAAAAATAGGAATTCCTCTTTCCATGATAACTTTAATAGTATGTTATTTTATAGTTTTTATATAATCGAGATTACAAGCACATATGGATGCACATTAACTAATAAAATATTAAGGTATGCAAATTTATGGGCATACCTTAAACTTGCTGAATTTATCATATTATCATTAAGCATCTTTTTCACCAATGTTTATAACATTTAACTCTTTTAATTGAGGAAATTCAAATATATCCAGCGGTATTTCCTGTAAAAGTTTTATACTTCCCTCGAAATCATCACGAAGATTTAGGTGATGCTCAGCTAAAATGCTTTCAAGGGACATATTTTCCCACTCAGCCCATCTTACAAACCTTGAACGCTCTCTGATATACTGATTTTTAACTTCTTCGTCATCGACATTATTTATTACCTCATCGCAAATAAAAAAATTGCAGACATAATTGCGATAAACTGGCGGCAAAGTACACCCATATCCACTTTTAACAAACGGACAAGCTCTAAAAAATATTGTCTTATCTCTAATATCATCTTCTTCTGGTGCATTTTTCAAATACTCTTCATACCCATCTTTGTCAAAATACCCTTTTGCATGTATATAGTAATTATATACAACTGTTCCAGGATTATCGATTATCCTCTTTAATACTTGCAAGCCTTCGGCCGATTTAACCATTCTGTGTATATCTATAAGTTCAAACTTTGGAAAATATGAACAACAGCCCCGCATTTTTATGCTGCAGTAGCTTACACCCATTTTACTAGTACAATGATAACATGATGTACATATATAACGAGCATAACCTAAAGACTCATATTGTTCCAAATAGATTTTATCCATTGTCTCACCTTTCGCTTTTGAATTATTATAATCTATTATAAAAAATAGAGGGTGAGGACTTACACTCACTCTCAAATAAAAAGCCTTCTTTTTATATTTTAATTAATTGCTTTACTTTTCAGATTTATTATCTTTTTTAACTGTACTAATCCCGAAAATTTTATACAAAGGACAATAACCAAATGCGGCTGTAAGAATAGGTATAAGTCCAAGAAGTCCCCAGTATCTGGCATTGCCGTTTAAAAAGAATAACAAGCATAACAAAATTATTCCAATTACATACCTTATGATTTTATCTACAGTGCCTATATTGGATTTCACACTACCACCTCCTTCAATTAAATTATTTAATTTTTGTACCATTCTAACTATAATTATAATCCAAATATTAGAAAAAACAAATAAAATTGTTTGTCTTCTTTACAAAAAATGGGATATATAAAGACATACATAAACAACCAATAGAGAAATGTTATAATAATTTCAAACACAAAAAAAGTATCGACTCTTTATCGATACCCTGAAATCCCGAAATTAAGATTTTTTTAGTTCGCATACATAAATGTATTTATTTCAAAAATCAATTTATCCTAATTCATCAGTTTTTTATCTCCTCTTTTGACAACTCTGTAATTTCTGCTATTCTGTCGATGTTCATACCTTCTTTTAATAATTTTTTTGCAATTTTTATGCTTTTTTCTTTTTCTCCTTTTTCAATACCTTTTTCAATTATCATTTTGTATGTTTCAGATTCTTCAATTCTAAACATTTTTACCAACTCCAAAAAAACTTTCTCAATAACTTCTCTTTTATAAACTATACCTGATAATATTTCAGCCTTAAATGCTATGTCCTTCTTTTTGTTTATATCTAATGGAATATCTTTTATAGCTTTAACACATCTTTCCAGATATTTTTCCCCTTCTTCTTTCCTTCTATTTTGATCCATCAATGGAAGAAGTGAATTTACATTCTATATTAAATTCATCGATTTTTGTGTATTGTAGTCCCAAAAAATAACTCATTATGTCATCAGCCATATCCGAAAAAATATTTTTCATCGTTAAATCGTATTTCTGGCTCATACTTCTTCCTTCCATTTCTCTTTATCTCACCTTTATTATATCATATGGAATAAAAAATACAGATTATTTTTATATATACTTCTTTATCTCTTCAAATTCACAATATATCATATTTCAATTACATGATAGCTAGAATAATCTCCAATGATCAACAAGCAATTTCTAAGGATTCAAACCCATTTTTCGATGCTCATCTGTCTATTTTAAGTGTTGTATTTAGGAATACAAGTAGTTAAAAATCCACGTGTCTCAAATTTTTTGCCATGATCTAGTGTAGTTACTTTTCAAAATGGCATTGACTACTTTCATAGTTTTATAAGCATCCTCAAAAGTAGCAAACTTTATTTCTTCATTATATAATATAGTTTTGTAAAAATTACTCATCATGTTTTTTAAAGCATCTGGCCATCCTTCATTATGTCCCCCAGGATAATAATTAAATTCTTTAGCATTGGTATTTAATAAGGAAGGATCACAAATCATATATTCATTTGGTTTATTCCTATGTCCTATCCATAATAATTGTGGTGCCTCTTGATTCCAATAAACTGATGCTTTGCTACCATCAATTTCTATTGTAAACATATTTTTTCTCCCAGCACTAATTTGTGAAGCAACAAAACTACCTTTAACTCCATTATCAAATTTTAACAAGACTGTTCCAAAATCTTCAGTATCCACATTAACAGGTTCATTAATTTTAGAACTTTCATTAGAAAAAGTTAAAGCTAAATTAGCTGGTTTTTTTCTAACAGGAATAACTGTAGACAAATCTGCCATTACTTCAACAATATCAGAATTAAGTAAATATTGTGCCATATCACACCAATGAGAACCAATATCAGCCATTACCCTTGATGGTCCACCTAATTTTGATTCTACTCTCCAATTATAATCAGTATCATACATTAACCAATCTTGCAAATATGAACCATGTATTGCATAAATATTACCTAATTCATTATTTAATATCATGCTCCGTATTTGTTGAATAATTGGATATTGTCTATATATAAAATTTACACCATTAACAACTGGTATTTTACTAATTAAAGATAATAATTCTTCAGACTCCTCTATAGTCATTGTTAAAGGTTTTTCAGATAAAATATGCTTTTTTGATAATATGATGTCCTTATTGATCGTATAATGTAAATTGTTAGGAGTACAATTGTGAACAACATCTATATCACAATCGTTCAAGAGATCATGATAATCTGTATAATATTTTGAAATACCATACTTGTTTGCTGCTTCTTTTGCAAGATTTTCATCATTTATTGCAATTGCCTTTATATTAACATATCCTAATCTTCGTAATGCCTCTATATGAGCCCCACCAACAAATCCTACACCTATTATTCCGACATTAATTTTGTTCATAACCCTATATCTCTCCTTTTTAAAGTAGGGATAGTTATAATTCTATCCCTTACTTTTAATTTTGTTTATTAATAATTTGCATTTGTATCATAAAACTTATCAACATTATCTGCTGTCACAGTTGGAGCATCAAGTATAATTTTAATTTCTCTAAGAATAGTTTTTCCCCATAATTCATCTAAACCTTTACCTTCAAGATAGTCAACAGCTAATCTTACAGCACTTCCACTTAACTAGGAGGATATATAAATGTAGCATCCATAATATTTTCTAACAATAAATGTATAAAAATTATATAAAGAATTTTTAATATTTACTTAATTCTATTAAAAATTTAATTCTTATAATTTTTTAACTTAATTTACTAGAAAAAATTTTTATATCTTAATTGTTTTCAAAAATTAGGTCAGCATTTTAATTCTATTCCAAGTTCTTTTGCTTTAGATCGTATATAAGCAGAGGCTATTCTACATTCTTCTTCACTATTAATGTGTTCAATCATTATTGGCATATTTATATCTAATTTATTAAGATATTTAAGCAAAACTGTATAGTTGAGATTACCATAACCAGGTAAGACTTCATCAAGATGAATAGTAAGCTGATCATGCAAAATAATATCTTTTGCATGACAGCTTTTTATATAAGGACCTAATTTCTTTATAAATTCTTCAATGATTTCCCCATTATTAAAATATCTTTGCGGACTATATATAAGATTTACAGGATCGAAATGAACAGCAAAACTCGTTCGATCGATAGCTGATATAAGATTTAAATAGCTATCTGCTGAATCTGGATACATCCAAGGCATCGGCTCTAATGTATAATATGTGCGTGTTGGTCTAACAGCATCTATTATTTCTCTAACTGTTTCTACTATCATATCAAAAGTATCTGTAGTTAAATTATCTGAATGCGGACCATCCCATTTGTCACCACGTGAACCTGATATATTAACACAGCAGCGTGCTCCTATTTTATCTGCTAATGATAATTGTTCCTGACACTTTCGTATTGCCTCTCGTCTCTCGATTTCATTTTTAGATAAAGGATTGCTCCACGCACCTACTTCTGCTATAACTATATCAGCTTTATTAGCAATTTTAACATATTCTTCCATATCATTATTATTTTCTATTTCTGGGCAATATGCTGCTCCAAATCCTAGCTTTTTTAATTCATATATCCATTGCTCCGGATCAGAATAATCTGCAAATATGGGTCCTCCTAATCTCATAACAACATCTCCTTACACAATTTTTGATTCCTTATTAATATCTTGCTCATACAAATTCTCATGTTCTTCAAAAAAATTCTCATTCATTTAATGTTATTTATCCATGAACTATAATTGTGATAAATAACTTAATAAATCTATAGTTCAATCTTCTTATTAGAAGCTATTCATTCCATTTTAACTCATATGGCTTTTCTTACCTTATTTCACAGGATCTTTATCCTTAATCTTTCATACTGCCTTCCTAGATGTGTATGTCAGTTATGCCCCTTTGCTGCGTCTTAAACCTTTATGGTTAAATTACAAACCTGTTAATTCTAACTTTCTTCTGATAATTTTCATATCGTTTAATTAAGTTCTATTATAAATCCATAGTTTCACCTTTATAATTTATAAAACCATGATTATTAGTAATTCCTTTTTGTCCAATTATCAAACTGTAAATATTCTCCGCAGATTCTTCTGGTTCTATTTCTGCTGTTTCGCGTCCCATGTCCGTATTCATTCTACCAGGATGAACAGCATAAATTTTATACTTGTTACCTAAAGTTGCTCTAAGTATAAAAACGGCTTTGTTTGCAGCAGCTTTTGATATGGAATATGCCGGAAAATTAATACCATTATGCAGTACACTTCCTGCCTCTGACGTAATAAAAAACAAAACTCCTTTTCCGTCTGTTCTTATTAAAGGTAAAAAATGTTTAATAACATTCACTATGCCAATGGTATTAATTTCAAGTGTTTTTCTAAATTCCTCAATATTGATTTCATATATAGTATTTTTTCGATCACTAGACAACAATACGCCTGCACAATCTATAAGGCAATCAATATTATTGGACTTTATTTGTTTAGCAGCTTTTTCCACTGATAATTCATTTGAAACGTCTATTTCAAATAAATCAATATTCGAATTGTATAACGCCATCACCCTTTCTATATTAACACTACTTTCCTTTCCATAGATACCAGCAAAAACGTGATGTCCTCTCTTTGCAAAACTCTCAACTAAACATAAGCCTAATCCTTTATTAGCACCTATTATAATTGCATTCACTATTATCTCCTCCATTTAACTAATATTAGACTTGTGCATATTTCAAAAGCCTTGATTTTACTCATTTTTAAAAAATTTTATCTGACATATAGGATTTCCTATCTTTTATATTGAATTATTGTATTATTAGTATCATTAAACATTAAAAGAGGAAATCCTATATGTACTAGCTTCAACAAGTTTTGAACATTATTGACCTTTTTACTTCTCAGTCTAAAATTGACTTTTGTAAAATTTCTGACCACATTGATTATCTGCGCAATAATCTTACTATTGCTCACTTCTGCGTCTTTGATATCACTTAAAAGCTGCTTTCTTATCGAGCTTTTGATTATTTCCTTGAAAATTTAGACAACAAAAATTTATTTATATGTTTTGCATAATAATTAAGTTAAGTAATATTTTTGAGGATTTAAGCCTTTTCTCTTGAAAATTCATTCCATCAGATTCTATTTTATTTTAATTAAGCAACTTTCCCCCAATTTGATGTTTTTAAAAGTAATAACGTTAATCCAAGAGTTATAATTAACATTATCCACGCCATTGCTGATGCATATCCCATATGATGGTATAAAAATGCATTTTGATATAAATATAAAGCATAAAAATTTGTAGTGTTGTTTGGTCCACCTTGAGTAATTATAAATGACTCAGCAAAACTTTGAAAAATATTAAGTACCGCAGTTATCACATTAAAAAGTATCACCGGTTTCAATAGTGGAATAGTTATATACCAAATTTTATGCCATATTGTTCCACCATCGATTTCTACAGCTTCATATAATGTCTCTGGAATATCTTGTAATCCTGCCAAAAATATAATTATATAGTTTCCTCCAGCCCATATAAACATTAAAATAAAAGATGGTTTTGACCAAGTTAAGCTTGCAAACCAACCCGGTCCCGGAATATGGAAAAAATTTAAAACTGTATTAACTAAACCACTATCAGGCTGTAACAACCATATCCATAATATTGATAAAATAACTGTAGGAACTAATGTTGGAATAAAAAATATTACCCTAAAAAACGATACATTTTTTAATCTTTTATCATTAAGAGCTATAGCAATTATTAGAGTAGTTAATATAATTAATGTTACACCAATTACTATCATATATAAAGTATTATAAAGCGATGTATAAAAAAGATCATCCTTAAACAATTGTACATAATTTTGTAATCCAATGAAATTAGGGGTTGAAATAGCATTATAATCTGTCAATGAGTAATAAAAAGAACTTAAGATTGGGTATAAAGTAAATAACAAAAATCCTATTATCCAAGGCGATATAAATAATAGACCATTAATAATATCACGTTTTGATTGTTTCATCTTTGTTTACACCTCTATTCTTTCAAAGCTCCAAATGTAATACCCTGTATAAAATATTTCTGCAAAAGGAAAAACAGAATTAATACAGGTAATGTCATTACTACACCTAAAGCCATTAAAATTGTCCATCTTGGATCATTAGCTGACATTATTTGCTGAACACCGATTGAAAGTGTGTAAAGATTATTATCGTTTAAGAATATCAACGGCCCAATAAAATCATTCCATCTAAATAAAAAGGTAAAAATCACAACTGTGGTAAGAGCAGGTTTTGCCATAGGCATTATTATATGCCAAAATGTCTGAAATTCATTTGCACCATCAATTTTTGCTGATTGTGAAATTTCAAAGGGAATTCCCATAAAAAATTGCCTTAGTAAAAATATATAAAATGCATTTCCAAAAAATGCCGGAACCATTAAAGGCAAAAATGTACCAATCCACCCAAACTTCTGAAATAATAAAAATTGAGGTATCATTATAACTTGAAATGGTAGCATCATTGTCATTAATACTATTAAAAAAATCGCATCTCTACCTTTCCACTCTATCCGAGAAAATCCATATGCAACAAGAGAACTAGAAATTACGCTACCTAATATATTAACAATTATTATATATAATGTATTTTTAAGATATAGTAAAAATGGAAAATCAGTTAGTGCTAGTACGTAATTATTCCATTGTAATTTTTTTGGTATAAACACTGGAGGAGTAGCAAATAATTCTTGTGTAGTTTTTAATGAACCACTTAAAAGCCATAGAAAAGGAACGATATAAGCTGCAGAAAGTATAATTAAAATAAGATATAAAATTGATTTACCTATAACATCATTTTTTTTAATCCATTCCATTTTAATCTACTCCATTTCATAATATAATCTTTCTTAATCGTCATTTTCTAACAGCTCAACTATAACTTTTAAATCTTTTGTACAATCAATATATGAATATCTGCCACCAACATATTCACCTTTTTGAATTACAGGCATTCCTATTTCCTTCAATTTAATAATTTTATTTTGCATATCTTTTATTACAAAAGCAATATGATGTATACCTTCTCCATAAGTGTCTAAAAATTCTCTCCAAGTAGATGGCTTATCATCAGGTTCAATTAATTCTATGTCTAAATTATCTCCTACTTTAAAAAATGCTAATTTAGCACGAGCATATGTAGGTTCATTTTTATATTGTGTATTTGTTTCATCAAACGTACCAGTTGTAATAATTGTAGGCATCTCAACACCCAAAAAATCAGCATATTTTCTTGCCGTATCTTTAATATCCTTTACAACTACTCCTATTTGTGTGACTATATTAGTACCCAAAATACCATTGCTACTCACTATAATTCATCCTTTCTTAATATTTTTTAACTTAAAATAAAACTATTTATTTGAATTTAATCAATTTAATTGAAAAATCTCACATAGGGTTTAAGTTTTTAGTATAAATTTTATTAAATTAACTTTAAAATACCTTAAACCCTATGTAAATATCAAATTTTATTACTTATTTTTGTCAACCAACTGCTGCAATTTCTGCTGTTCATCTTGAAGCAGCGGAACTGGATTTGCACCTGTATAAATAACTTTATCACGAATTGCTCTTAGATCATCGCTCATTTGTTTAGAAACGCTTGTAAGAGCAGCATGCCCTGAATTCGAATTATTTGCAATGCTCAGAACAACTGAATACAATGGATCATTATTTTTAACAAGAGTCAAATCTTTGATTTGCGCTGGTAATGACGGAACGCTTCTCCACGTCGTAACATTGTTATCCTCTATCCTAGCTTGTTCAGCAAATAGAATGAATTCTATAGCACCCTTTACATTTTTAGCCCCTTTAGGAATAGCAAATACATTTGTTCCTAAATTAGAACCTCCATATCTTCCTCCTGGAGGAGCAGGTATAGGTGCAATACCATAATTTATATTAGGTGCATAAATTTTAAGAGCATTCGTAAACCAGTTTCCATTTATAGTCATTGCCACTTTACCAGTCATAAATGGATGTGTCGGTGAAAATGCACCCCCGAAACCGGAAGTAAATGATTTTATAGATTGCGGATTGTATAGTTTCGCATATTGTTCTTCCCAATTAAGTACTTCTGCCATTTTACCATCCGTAAGATTTATCTTATTTGTATTTACATCATAAAAATTAGCACCAAACATATAACCCCACGTATATGGATCGTCTCCAGCATCAATCCATGGTATAAAACCTAAGCGTTCAATCTTACCCCCGTTAATTTTAGTAAGCTTTTTAGCCATAGAGTCTAATTCATCAATCGTTTTTGGAGGATTATTAGGATCAAGTCCCGCTTCTTTAAACAAATCCTTATTATAGAATAATAAATTTACATTTGTGTCTTCTGGAAACAAATATGTTGAACCTTTATATTTCATTACATCCTTAAAAACAGGATTTATATTTGATTCATCGAATCCAACACTTTTTAGTGCTTCATCAAGAGATAAAAAAGCACCTTGCGTAGCTAACGAATAAGCTGAAGCATAATCAGATGTAACTATCAGATCAGGAACATCTCCCCCTGTAATTGCTGCCATTAATTTACCATTAGAAATACCTGCATCAGGTGGAACATATGTTGCTTCTATTTTATATTCAGGATGTGCCTTTTCAAATTCACTCATTCTCCATTTATCCCATTTTTCAGAATCTCCACCCCAGGGGTACCAATATTTTATAACCTGCTGTGTATTCGAAGAAGACTTGCTAGCATTCTGTGCAGCATTTTTTGTATTATTTGTGGAATTACCACATCCAGATAAAATACTTGTTAATGCAAACAGTACCAAGATAAACAAACTTATCTTTCTCATAATAAACCTCCTCATAAATTAATTTTAATTTTGATTTAAGTGTCAAAACTAGTTTATTAAAAGTTATTGCTCAAAACATTGTTAAGATTTATTATTGATGCACGATATTTTGTTTGAAATAATTTTATTTTTTACTTTTGACACCATAAACAAAAGTTGAAAATTTAATTTTGCCATAATCTATTTCTTGCTACTGTTATCTTCATTACTGTGCTTTATATTAAATCTAACTCCTAGTTGTTCTTCAGTATCCATAATCCAATAACTACTAGTAGGATAATAACCTACTTGAATAACGTCAGAACCTATTTCTTTTAATGCATTAAGAGAATTATCTAAATCTTGTACTTCTATGCCTATATGATGAACACCTTGCCCATGTTTTTCATAAAAATCACGCCAACAGCTTGGATCATCTCCAGGCTCTGTTAATTCTAATACTACAGGTCCCATTTGAAAGACGCAAATTTTGGCTTTAGTTGAAGTAAGTCGTCCCTTATAATAAAGTGGCACTTCGTTTGGGTTGGGTACAGTAAAAATTTTAGGCATTTCTATTCCAAAAAGCCTTGAATAATTTTTAGCTACTGTTTCAATATCCTTTACAACAATAGCAATTTGGCAAATTGCTTGGCTATCAATTTTACTCAAAAATATCACCTCCTTGGACTCGCGTTCAAAAATATTTAAATTTTATGTGTGAACTCGCGTTCAAAATAATTTAAAATAAACACGCGTTCAATTTTAATTAACACGTATACACGAGTTACGCACAACTAATTGACCATTAAATTCTAATACCACCCCTTTTCTCTCCTGTAAATTATTATTTATTAAAGCAATTACTTTTTGTGTCAATGTACTTAAAATTTTCTGAAAGTCCACTCGAAATGTAGTCAACGGAGGATTAATATAAGCACTAAAACTTGAATCGTCAATACCAATTATAGAAATATTATCAGGAATGAGTATTCCCTTACTTTTTAAAGCATCAATTACACCATATGCAATAGTATCATTTGCACAAAATATTGCTGATGGCAATTCATCACTATTATTTAAAAATTCTAACATGATCTGTTTAGATTTAAGCCGTTCAAACTTTGAAAATAGTAACCATTCACTACGTATTTCAAGATCATATTTTCTCATAGCCCTCATGTACGAATTATAGCGTTGCATTCCACTAAAACGCTGTAAATCACCGTGAACTCCTAAAATTTTTTTATGTCCTAAAGAAACTAAATAATCAACAGCACTTTCCCCTAATTTCTCACTAAAATTAGCAACTACAAAATTAGGAAGATTTCCATTATCACCTACATCATAATCCAATACACCTATTGTAAGCCCTTCATCAATCAAATCTTCAATAACCTTTTCATTATTAGAACAACCAATAAATATACCACCATCAATTCGTCGTTGATAAAACATATCTTTAATAATTTTTATATTGCTTGGTAGCTTTAAATCATGTATTATATTTACGAGAGTAAAAAAACCCTCTTTAGCTGCGGCCTCTGCAATACTAGCTAGCATAAAATCCGCATGAACATCCTCTTTGAAATAATCTGTAATAGAACTATCAATCACAAAAAACAATCCCAACGTATTTGATCTCTTACCCGTCAATATTCTCGCAGCACTATTAGGAATGTAACCGTACTTTTCTATTATTTTTAAAACCTTTTCTCTCTTGCTTTCACTTACATTAGGATGATTATTTATGACTCTACTAACAGTACTCCGCGAAACTCCTGCTAATTGCGCTATTTCTTTACTATTAAGAAATTTACTTCTTGTTTTATTATGTTCTGTCACTTCAAATGACCAACCTTTACATCCATATTATCTCCTTCTTTAAATATAGCATAACCTCCTCTTTAATTAATTGCAAACATTATCTTTAGTCATATTTTCTTAATTATATAATAATAAGTTTTAATTTCTTATTATTACTCAGAAATTCTTTAAATTTCGCGAGTTTATAACTATGAACATATATAAAATCGCAAATTTAAATTTCTATTACGATACCAGAAAACTAGAACAAACAAAAAAGCAAAAGTAAGTTAAAAATATAGTTATGAATAAGAGAAGAAATTTCGGGTCTTTAACAGTTTAATAAACATTGAATCATTAAAAGTCTTGCAAGCAGGGCTTTTTTTATTGTAATGTATGAGTACCCCTGGTTAGGCCAGGGGTTAAGTAAAGCTTTAGCGATGAGGCTCCAAAAAATAACCCAAGTGATAAAATAAATTGTTGTCTGGGTGGTTAAAAATGATAAAATAAGAACTTTTCACTTAACAAATGCATTTCGAGTTATGCAATACTCCTTTCTTTGCTTTATGCTGTTAAATAGAATTTATGACAGAAATTGCATAGTTAGAGCTACAAACAGCTTTTTATTTCCTATAAACTATATTTCCATTAACAATTGTCATATTTACAGATAAATCATTATCAAGAATAACAATATCAGCATCTTTGCCAATATCAATACTACCTTTTTTGTCATCAATATTAATAGCTTTTGCAGGATTAAATGAAGCCATTTTAGTAGCGCCTAATAAAGATATACCTAATGATGTAATATTTACCTACGTTCTAGCATTGCGTCTTTAACTTTTGGTACAATTTTAAAGGCTAAAAATCATCATAATTATACATCACTATAGATGTTTCTTATTATGTCACAGAAAATTAATCAAGCTCTTTAATGTCCTTTCACACTTCTATTATCCTTTTTTGACTTTACCAATAAATTAAATCATATAGAAATACTATAAATAATTTCACCATTCGGTTATTGTACCATCTTCAAGTCTCCATATAGGATTTTTCCAATTATGACTCTTTCTAGCCATTTCTCTAACATATTCCTCGTTAATTTCAATTCCAAGTCCAGGTTTTTTTAATATATTTACATATCCATTATCGTATTCAAATATACTTTTATCCTTTAGATAATCTAATAAATCTGAGCCCTGATTATAATGTATTCCAAGACTTTGTTCTTGTATAAAAGCGTTTGGCGTACAGAAATCTAGTTGTAAACATGCTGCTAATGCAATTGGTCCTAAAGGACAATGTGGAGCAACAGCTATATCAAAAGCTTCCGCCATTGCAGCAATTTTTCTCGTTTCTAATATTCCACCTGCATGACTTAAATCTGGTTGAATAATATCAACTAGACCTTTTGATATTAAATTCTTAAAACCCCATCTTGTATAATTTCTTTCTCCTGATGCTATTGGAGTAGAAGTATATTGCTTTATTTCATGAAAGGCTTCTTCATTTTCAGCAAGTACTGGTTCTTCTATGAACATAATGTTGTATTTATCCAACTCCTTTGCCAATATTTTAGCCATAGATTTATGAATTCTACCATGAAAATCAACAGCAATGTCAAGATTATTGTTAAATTCATTTTTTAAAATATCAATTCTTTCTAAAACTGAATCGACGACTTTAAAATTATCAATCCAACCAACTTCAGCTGTAGCATTCATTTTGATTGCCGTATAGCCATTGCTATATTTTTCTTTAGCTTGTTCTAAGATATTAGCAGGCTTATCACCACCAATCCACGAATATACTCTTATTTTATTTCTCACTGGACCACCAAGCATGTTATAAACAGGCATATTGTGATATTTCCCTTTTATATCCCAAAGTGCTTGTTCTATTCCTGAAATAGCACTGGTTAAAATCGGACCACCTCTATAAAATCCTCCTCTATACAATACTTGCCAAATATCTTCAATATTTTCAGCGCTTTTGCCTATTAAATATTCCTTCATTTCTTCAACAGCAGCTTTAACTGTATCTGCTCTTCCTTCAATAACTGGCTCACCCCACCCTTCAATACCTGACTCTGTAGTGATTTTTAAGAAGAGCCACCTTGGAGGTACTTTAAATAATTCTATATCTCTAATTTTCATACGACCATCTCCCTATTAACTTATTCTATTTATAAATCTCTATATTCTGTCATATTTATATTAACTGGTTTCAAATTTATTTTGAAAATAATATCTTTTGAATTTAATCTATACTTATTTGCTAACTCTGGTCCACAACTGTTAGAACCTACACCACTCATCATATAATCAATTGATACCCATGTATTACCTGTTTTAGTTAATTCATCTTGATAATTAGCTTTATCTATATCGATGATTTTATATGGTGACACATTAAAAGAATAAAAACCCGTTATCAAAAGTCCATATCCTAATTCATTATATATACACATCCATTTAGTGTTATAGTGACTACCATTTTCTTGAGGTCTTATGTATCTTTCATACATTTCATCCACAGTAGATTTATAAACACCAAGTTTAGATAAATTGTGCTTATCAACATAGCTTTCATAGGGACCATAACCATAATATTTGACTTTACAATATTCGTCTGGCATACTAAAATATATGCCGAATCTTGGCAAGTATAAATCATCTACTTGGTAATCAACTTTTACATTACATTCAAAATCAATACTCCCATCTGATAAAAATATATAATTTATAATACCCTTAATAAAAGGCAATTTCGAAAAAGTTCCAATTAATACATCTAATTGAAATTGAATTTCATCATCTGTAATATCAATAATTCTAATATTTTTTTTATAAATTTGAATTTGGTTATATCCATATTCTTCCCAGACTTTTTTTACAAACATATCATTATCTATTAGCGCTCTCCATATATTCAAGTCAATATCATTACTTAATAAATTATATCCACTAATATTGATAAGACTAATATTTCCATCTATTTTATCAAGTCGATATTTTATATTGCCTATTGAAATTATATAATATGCATCATTTTCTTCAAAAAATATTTTATCATTTTTAATATCACATTTTTTTAATTTATTTCCATTAGACTTTAATATAATTTGAGCTTCACCTATTACATCACCACAACTAAATATATCATCTGATTTAAGAATAATTGCTTTAATATTCAATAGATATTCATCTTCTATTTTGGGATAATTTAGATCTAACTTAATTTTAATTTTATTTTTAGGTAATAATTCATTAAGTATGTAAATATCGCTATTAATAATTTCCCCTTGTCTTTGTAAATCCCACGATATACCTATATTTAATAATGTTTTAAAATCATACATATTCATAATTTCAAATATACTTTTTTCAATAGATATGCATTCTATCTTTATAGGATTTAACACACTTTTATATTCCAATAACCCTGTATGAGGTTTTCTATTAGGATAAACTAGACCATCTACACAAAAGTTATTATCATTTGGATAATCGTTAAAATATCCACCGTATACCCACTTTCCATTCACCTCTATAGCTTGGTCTATCCATTCCCATACAAATCCGCCAGCTAAATAATCATTTGAATAAAATAAATCCCAATAATCTTTTAAATCACCTGGTCCATTTCCCATAGAATGGCTATATTCACAGAGTATTAGAGGTCTTGTTTCAGTATCATCTTCTAAATAAGTATTTCTTATCCAATCTATTGAAGGATACATGCGGCTATAAAAGTCAATATATGATATATCTAATTCTTTATAATCTGGTCTTCCTTCTAAAGCTGTAGGTTTAAAAATTCTTTCATAATGTACTAAACGAGTATCATCAAATGATTTAACCCATTTGCCTATAGCGTCATGGTTTATGCCATGACCAGATTCATTACCTAAAGACCAAATTATTACACACGGCTGGTTCTTATCTCTATGAACCATTCTTTGCACTCTATCCATAAAAGATTTTGTATAGAGTTTCATATTTGCTAAATGATGTCCATCACCAATATGAATAGTTCCATGTGTTTCAATATCAGCTTCATCCATGACATAAAAACCAAGTTTATTACAAAGTTCATAAAATCTTGGATCATTTGGATAGTGAGAAGTTCTAATAGCATTAATATTATGTCTCTTCATTAGAACGAGATCTTGGAGCATATTTTCATAAGTAACTGTAAAACCAAGCTTTGGATTAAACTCATGTCTATTAACACCCTTTATTTTAATATTTACACCATTAAAATAAAATACTCTATTTTTAATTTCAATTTTTCTAAATCCAATTTGAAAGGGTATTTTTTCCGAACCACACTCTACAATTAAAATATAAAGATTTGGGATCTCGGCAGACCAAAGTTTTGGATTCAAAATTTTAAATAAAATAATGCCCTTCTCATTTATATCAGATATTTTATTAGCAATAAGACTATTATCTTCATCATATAGGTTGAAACTTATCCTTGTATTCCCTGAATTAGTATATTTTATCTCCAATGTTCCTTCGGTAAAATCGTCATTCAATTTTGTTTTTATTTCTATATCTTTTAAATGTACATTGTCACGTTCAAGAATATAAACGCTCCTAAAAATTCCTGACATTCTCCATTTATCTTGATCTTCAAGATAACTTCCATCACACCATTTAAGGACAATTACATAAATCTCATTAATTTCTTCATTTAAAAAATCAGTGACATTAAACTCACTAGTCGTATGTGATACTTGGCTATAACCAACAAACTGGTCGTTAAGAAATACATAAAAACTGCTATCTACACCTTCGAAATTTAAATAATATTTCTTATTCTTCTTTTTCAATATTCTAAACTTTCTTTTATAAACTCCAGCAGGATTCATTTCAGGTACATAAGGTGGATTATATATATAAGGATATTTATGATTTACATACTGAGGTTTATCATATAATCCTCGAAATGCTTTTTCTGTCATTTGCCAAAGTCCAGGTACACAGATTTTGTCATTAAATTCAATATCATTTATGTCTTTACTAAATATCTCATAAACGCTATTATAATATTTAAAATCCCATACCCCATCTAAGCAAAAAAATTTTTCAGATTGTTCTCGTACATTTTTAAAAGCACTTTCTACTGTAGAATAAGGAATAAAATATGCTCTACTTTCTTCACAATTTACATGAAGTATTTCTGGATCTTCCCAATACTTTTGATTAAATCTCATTTTTAATTCATCATCCCTTTCTAACTATTTTGATGTTCCTACAATTCCTTCTACAAACTGCTTTTGCATAGTTATAAAAATAATCAATACCGGGATCGTTGAAAATACAACTGATAACATTAGTGGACCATAATCAACATAATACGCAGATGATAATGATGATATAAATAACGTAAGGGTTTTTTGCTGGTTTGTCTGTAATATTATTAATGGCCAAATATAATTATTCCACTGTTTTAAAAATGCATATATTGCACCGGCTGCAAAAGTTGATTTCATAGACGGCATAACAATTTTAAAAAATATTAAAAACTCACTTGCACCATCAATTCTTGCAGCTTCTATTAGCTCGTTCGGGAATGCTTTGAAATTTTGTCTAAAAAAGAAAATTAAAAATGGCATAGCTATATTAGGAAGAATAACAGCCCAATGATTATTCAACAATCCAAAAGTATTCATCATTTTAAATAAGGGTACCATTTGTGCAGCAAATGGAATCATCATTGATAATAAAAATAATGAATATACTATGTTCAATGCTTTTGAAGAATATTTCTCAAATCCATAACCAGCCAATGAACATACTAAGATAGCAGCTAGTGTTGTAATTAAAGTTATCTTAGCCGAATTCCAAAAAGCTATAAGGGCTCCATCATCTTTATTCAGTTTCAACCAATTATCAATAAGTTCAGTTCCAAATCTAAATGTTCCTTTAGTTATTTCAACACTTGAGTTTGTTGAGCTTATAATCATCCAAATAAATGGGAATAGAGAAACAAATACAGCAACAACTAAAAATATGTACATAAAATAATTACTTAAACCAGATATATTTAAAGATTTTTTATTCATCTTAATCATCTCCTACTACTTTAAATTGTATTAAAGCTAATACTACCATCATAGCTACTATTACATATGATAATGTAGAAGCATAACCGAAATTAGGAGCATAGACAAATGCCTGATTATAAATATATTGTGACATCGTTAATGTCGCGTTAGAAGGCCCACCTTGGGTTATATTCATAACTTCATCAAACAATTGTAAAGTACCATTTGTAGACATAATAGTTGTTAATAATATAACTGGTTTTAATTGTGGAATAGTAATTTTCCAAAAAGTTTGAAAGGCATTTGCTCCATCAATTTTTGCAGCTTCATATGTTTCGTTTGGTATGTTTTGTAAAAAAGATAGATAAAATATCATATTATATCCTGTCCATCTCCACGTTAAAGCAACTATTATTATTACTTTAGCCCAAAAACCACTATTCAACCACTGATATGGTCCACTTAATATATTTAATGATATAAGCACTTTGTTTATAATACCATCATAAGAAAACATCATCTTAAATAAAACTGAATATGCCACAAGTGATGTCACGGTTGGAACAAAAATTGAAGTTCTAAAAAAAGTTTTAAAAAATAATTTTTTTTGATTTAAGATGCTTGCAAGAATCAAAGCCAATACAAGCATTATTGGTACTTGTATTACTAGAAAAATAAATGTATTTTTAATTGCATTAATAAATAAGGCATCAGAAAACATTCTTCTATAGTTATCTAATCCTACAAATTTATACCTCCCATCAGTAAATGTCAAAAATGATAATCTAAATGATTCCATAAATGGATAAACCGTGAATAATACATACAAAATTAATGCAGCAGAAATAAATATCCATCCATATATTTTATAATTTCTCCTTGATATTCTCATATGTTCACTCCCATTATATTTTTTTAATTTTAATATATTTTTATATTTTTTTATTAAATAATTATATGAATAACATTATGTAATAAGTTATATTATTATAAGCTTTTCTAACAATAATAGTCATATAAAAATTTCTCCGGTAATATTTATAATAAAAACCTGTTAGATTTTTTATTAATCTCCAGTTAACGCAAGTCCAATTTTTAAAACTCTTATATATCTTTCGATTAATTGCTGGGAGTATTTGAAGACTCCCAGCAATTTTTATAAGTAATTATTTGTTTTATAATTATTACTTACCTAATTGATTTTTTAATTGATTTTCTGCTTGGGTTAATGCATCATTAAGAGATAAACTTCCACTCATATAATTCATTAAAACCCCATTTATTGCAGCATTAGCTTCAGCTACATATCCGCCATAGTTTACTACAGGAACCTTACTTAATGTATCAGCAAAAAAAGCATATATCTTTTGACCGCCAAAGAAATCATCTCCTTGTTGAAAAACATCACCTTGGAGTGCTGGCTTATAAGCAGTTAATGCACCTTGATTAACAAGAATATCTTTATAAAAATCTAAATTTCCTGTGAAAATATTTTTAAATAGATCTATTGCCTCTTTTTTATTTTTAGAACTGTTTAATATATACCATGCTCCTCCTCCAACATTTGAAGCATTTACTGAATTTAGATCAGACAATCTAGGAGTTTCAGCAACTCTCCATAAACCTTTTTGGTCAGGTGCAGCTTTTAAAGTACTAACAAACCACGGACCATTAACTACAGCAGCTACTTTTCCTCCATTTATTGCGCCTGACCTATCTCCAGCCGATTGAGCCCAATATAATATACCAGCATCTTGCATTTTCTTTAAAACTGTTAATGCTTCCGCTAACGCCTTATTATTTTTTATATTTATATTTCCGCTTTTATCAAAGTACCATTGTCCTGCAGATTGCATTATTGTTCTTATAGTAGATGTTGGATCTGAAGAAACCTCTGCGTCCATGTATAAGCCCGTCTTTTCTTTTACTTTTTTTCCTATTTCAATAAATTTATCCCACGTAAGATTTTTCATATCGTTTTCAGTATAACCAGCTTTTTCAATAACATCTAATCTATAAAAAAGCGAAGTTGCACCTGTATCAAATGGTATTCCATACTGATGCCCATTATATGTAACTGCTTGCTTTTTAAAATCCAAAAAATTACTATAATCAATATCATTTGAAAGATCAGCAAAAGCATCATTAAATGTTTTTAAAAATTTACCTGCGACATAATCCTCGAGAAGTACGACATCTGGTAATCCCTGTCCGCCACCTGCTGCCAAAGCTGTTTGTAATTTCGTATATACATCTTCTTTAGATAAACTTAAAACTTTTATTTTTACATTAGGATTAACTTTATTGTAATATTCACCGGCTTTTTCTATTACAGGAATGTTAAATTTATCATCCCAAGCCCATACTGTAATAACTTTTTGCTCATTTTTAGCATTTATTGAAGCTTTTTCCTTATTGTCATTATTTTGCGTAACACTTTTGCTACATCCCGAACTCAAAATTATTACCATAACTAGTAAAATAGAGATAAAGCTGATTTTGTTTAGTTTTTTTAATTTCATTATACTCCCTCCATATTTTTATTTTATTTGTTCTTATATACGAATATAATTCGTTATAGGAACTTTTTATGTTTTAAGTATATCATATTTCAGTTAGGTTGTAAATACTAAAATATACTTTATTTATAAAAATTTTATTGACAAGTTATGATTGTAATGCTATTATAATCTCAGTCCTATATATATACTTAGTTCGTATATATGTAAATACAATATTGAAGTGGTGATATTTAATATGGAAAAAGAAAGTCATAGATCAACTAGTCGAATAATTGAGATATTAGATTTAATATCAAAAAATAGTTCAGGATTATCCCTTACTGAAATATCAGAAAAAATAAAAGCACCGAAAAGTAGTATATATCCTATATTAAAAACTTTATCTGATTATAATTTTTTATCATATGATGCCAATAATTATTTATATAAAATAGGATATAAAGCTTTTGAGATAGGAAATTCTTACTTAGATAATTTTGATATGATGGATGAAATAAAAAAAAGCATGAAAAATATTGTTAACGTCTGCTCAGAAACATGTCATTTTGCAATTTTAATAGATGGTGATGTTTTGTACCTGCAAAAGATGGAATCTCCTGAATCAATAAGAATGATTTCTAGCATTGGCAAAAGATTACCTGCTTATAGTACAGGTTTAGGTAAATCCTTACTTATGGATTATGACCTGAATCAATTAAAAAAATTATATCCTAAAGGATTATCTAAAATAACAAAAAACACATTAACATCTGTTGAAGAATTGTATCAACAGTTAAAACAAGCTCGAATTGAAGGGTTTACTTATGAAATTGAAGAATCTAACGAATATATAAGATGTATTGCTGTACCTATTCGTAAACAAGGAATTATAGTAGCAGCTATGAGTGTAGCTATCCCCACATTTAGATATACAGAAGACAAAGCTGAATTAATAAAGCATTTATTAAAAAATGAAAAAGAAAAAATAGAAAAATTATTAGATAACACCACATTTAATTTCTAATAATACCCTTTGGAAAGGATGGATGAATTTGTTAGATGTAGTAACAATTGGTGAAACAATGGCAGTTTTTACTCCTTCTGATTTTGGAAAACTTAGATATGTAAATAATTTTAATTTAAAAATTGCAGGTGCAGAAAGCAATCTAGCCATTGGTATGAAAAAACTTGGTTTTTCGACTGGTTGGATAAGTAAATTGGGAGCAGATGAATTTGGTTATTTTGTTGCAAAAACGTTAAAGGGCGAAGGTGTTGATATATCAAATGTATTTTTTGATAAAAATCATTCTACCGGATTAATGATAAAAGAATTTACTAGGTCTGCAGAAACAAATGTATATTATTATAGAGACAATTCAGCCGCTACTTTTATAAGTCCTGATGATATTAATGAAGAATATGTAAAAAATGCTAGACTTATTCATTTAACGGGTATTACCCCACTGCTTAGTGAATCTTGTTTTTACTCTATTGAAAAAATTATTAATATTGCTAAAAAGAATAAAATTCCGATTAGTTTTGATCCAAATATAAGAACAAAAATCTGGAAAAATAATAATCATTCAAATAAAATTAAATCGCTTTTATTACAATCCAATATAGTTTTAATTGGATTAAATGAAGCAAATATATTATTTAACACAAATGATATTAAGACTATATTTGCATTAATTCTAAGTAATGACAATATAGAATATTTGGCTGTAAAAGACGGAAAAAACGGCGGTTGGGTAGGCAATAAAAAAGAATTACATAAAATTGAACCATATAATAAATGTACTGTAATAGATTCTATCGGCGCAGGAGATGCATTTAATGCTGGATTTTTAGCAGGATTGCTTAGAAATTATTCCTTAAAAGATTGTGGAAAAATAGGTGCTATTTGTGGTGCTTTAGTAACACAAAGCTTTAGTGATTATGAAAGTTTTCCTCTAGATGACGAAATTGTTAATATTTTAAACAATATCCAAAAGGAAACGAGGTGATATTTAATATTATGGTTAAATTTTTTAAAGAAAATAAAATCATTGCAATTCTTAGAAATATACCTTTTGAAAAAACTATAGATGTAGTTAAAGTAGCATATTTAGAAGGTATTAAAACATTCGAAGTCTCTTTAATGTCTAATAAATCAATTAAGCAGATAGAAGAAATTAGAAATTATTTTGGTACAAAAATTATAATAGGAGCGGGTACTGTAGTAAATATCGACTTAGTAAAAGCCTCTTTGGATGTGGGAACTGATTTTATACTTTCTCCTTCATCTGATGAGAAAGTATTGGATTTTTGCAGAATTAATTCAGTAAATTTAATACCTGGAGTATTTTCACCATCAGATGTAAGTCTTTGTATAAGTTATGGTTATAATTTATTAAAACTTTTCCCGGCTAATATTTTTCCTATCAATTATATTAAAGATTTAAAAGGTCCATTCCCGAAAACTGAATATATAGCTGTTGGTGGAGTAAATGAAAAAAATTATAAAGAATTCTTAAATGCCGGATTTATCGGTGTAGGAATTGGTTCAAATTTATTTCCTAAAGAATTTATTTCCAACAATGATTGGAAAGGACTGCAAAAAAATATTTCAAAATATATATCACCTTAATTCTTAAAATGGTGTTAGACTTGTGCATATCTCAAAAGCCTTGATTTAAGCTATTTCCTAGATATGCTTTTTTCTTATCACCCTAAAAATTTTTATCTGATATGTAGGATTTCCTACCTTTTTTGTTGAATTATAGTATTATAAGCATCATTAAACATTATAGGAGGAAAGCCTACATGTACCAGCTTCAACAAGTTTTAAACCTCATAGACCTTTTTACTTCTCAACCTAAAATTGATTTTTATACTTCTTTATTTAGTAATCTTGATTTATCTCCCATTCCTGAATTCCAGCCTTCTAAATTTGGCCCTATAGGCTATTCTCGCCATGCTCTCTTTAGCTTAATTGTTATGAAAGCTGAGAAATTCGGTGAGATTTCTGACCTCATTGATTATCTTCGTAATTTTAATATCATATAAATACAAAAAATACAGATTATTTTTTAATATCATGTTATCTTAACTCGCACATCAAAAAAGGGTATCGACTTTTTCTCGATACCCTCTAATATGCTTTATGTATGGAGCTGGCGAAAGGAATCGAACCTTCAACCTGCTGATTACAAGTCAGCTGCTCTGCCGATTGAGCTACGCCAGCATCTTTTTTATCGCCCTGACAGTTATATATTATACCGGGTAAGTTTCACTCTGTCAACACCTTTTTAAGAAATTTTTAAAGGAGGCTGATGGCTAAGCCATCAGTTCCTCTCTGATTATGGTCTTTTCTCTTCCTGGACCTACAGATATTATTGAAGCATTTATTCCTGTCAGTTCTTCTATCCTTTCTACATATTTTTTAGCATTTTGCGGTAGATCTTCAAATTTCTTAACATTGCTTATGTCTTCATTCCAGCCATCTAATTCTTCATAGATAGGCTCACACATAGCAAGGTCTTTTAAACTAGCCGGAAAATTGTTTATTATTTTCCCATTATATCTATATCCTGTACATATTTTAATTTTTTTAAGTCCTGTCAGTGTATCAAGTTTAGTCAGTGCAAATGTTCTTATGCCGGATACTCTTACAGCGTAGTTGACTATGACAATGTCAAGCCAGCCGCATCTTCTCGGTCTGCCTGTCGTCGTACCGTACTCATGACCCTTCTCCCTTAAAAAATCTCCTTCTTCATCAAAAAGCTCTGTCGGAAATGGTCCCTTTCCAACTCTTGTTGTATACGCTTTAACAACTCCTACCACATCATTTATCATTGTAGGGCCTATGCCTGCACCGACAGTTACGCCGCCTGATATTGGATGCGATGCAGTAACATACGGATATGTCCCCAAATCTATATCAAGTAGAGTACCCTGAGCGCCTTCAAATAATACCTTTTTGCCTTTTTTTATTAAATCATATAAAAGCGAAGTTGTATCAGCAATGTAAGGTTTTAAGATTTCCGCGTAATTCATATATTCTTCATATATTTTCTCAAAATCCATTTTCTCTGAACCGTATATTTTAGCAATTATTTCATTCTTCTTTTGTACATTTATCATGAGTTTTTCTTTGAAAGTTTCCGGATCTACAAAATCACATACTCTTATGCCCACTCTCTCGGATTTATCCATATAGCATGGACCTATTCCCCTCTTTGTTGTGCCTATATCGTTCTCGCCTTTAGACAACTCTTCTAATTCGTCAAGTTTAATATGATATGGAAGCACTATATGTGCCCTATCGCTTATCTTTAAATTTTCTACGCTAATTCCTTGGCTTTTCAATGTATTTATCTCCTCAATCAGTGAAGCAGGATCTAACACAACGCCGTTTCCAATGATGCAGATTTTATCAGGATATAAAATCCCAGATGGTATAAGATGCAGCTTATATTGGGTCCCATCCTTTTCAACAGTATGTCCAGCATTATTTCCGCCTTGATACCTTACAACAACGTCTGCCTTTTCGGCAAGGTAATCAGTTATTTTTCCTTTTCCTTCATCGCCCCATTGTGAGCCTACTATAACAAGTGTTGACATTATTTTGCCCCTTTCTTTACTTTACTCTATTTAAAATTTCCCTTGCAACGACGACACCTGATACAGATGCTTGTGCTAGTCCCCTTGTAATGCCTGCACCATCGCCGGCCGCAAAGAGATTTTTGATTTGCGTTTCAAACTTATTTGTAAGTTTTACTCTAGATGAATAAAACTTGACTTCTACCCCATACAAAAGCGTATGCTTGGAATAAATGCCAGGTGATACTTTATCAAGAGCCTTTAACATTTCAACGATGGATTGAAGAAATCTATAAGGTAGTACAAGACTCAAATCTCCTGGTGTAGCATCTTTTAGAGTCGGCTCTACAAGGCCTCTTTTAAGCCTTTCTGGAGTTGACCTTCTTCCAGCCAAAAGATCTCCAAGCCTCTGTACAATGACGCCATCTCCCAGCATATTTGCCAGTGATGCGATGTATTTTCCATAAGCTATTGGCTCTTTAAATGGCTCTGTAAATTCTTTGCTTACAAGTATTGCAAAATTTGTATTGTCAGTCTTTATATCTTTGTAACTGTGTCCGTTGACCGTCTTAAGACCTTCGTTATTTTCAACGACAACTTTTCCATAAGGATTCATGCAAAAAGTCCTGACTCTGTCATCAAATGACTTTGAATAGTAAATGAATTTCGACTCATAAACAACATCTGTTATATCTTCCATGACGACAGCAGGGATCTCTACTCTAACTCCAACATCAACTGCATTGTTTTTAGTCTCAAGAGACAACCTCTCTGATTCTTTTTTAAACCAGTCGGCGCCTTCTCTTCCCGGCACTACCACTACAAATCTAGCTAAGTACTTCTCACCATCTTCTGTTATAACACCGCAGGCTTTGCTGTCTTCTGTAAGTATCTCCTTAACCATCTTTTTAGTCTTTATCTCTATTTTATCCATTAAAAAATCTTCTATATTCTTGATTATATCGTAACACTTCTCTGTACCTAAATGCTTTATAATTGCAGGTATAAGCTTCAAGTCTGCTGCTGCAGCTCTTCTTTCTATATCTCTTATTTTTTCTTTATCAGTTCCGTGTACTTCTCTAGTTCCGCCAAATTTCACATAAACACTGTCTACGTAATTTATCAGCTCATCCAATTGTGACTTTGGAATATATTCATCCAAAACACCACCATAGTCAGATGTCAAAGTAAGTTTTCCATCGCTAAAAGCACCTGCTCCACCTATTCCGCAAGTGATGGAACACGGTTTGCAGTTTGCACACTTTGATCCATACTGACTTATGGGACATATTCTTCCTCTAATATCCCTTCCTTTTTCTAAAAGCAATATATTTAATCCACTATTTTCTTTCACCAATTCCAGGGATGCAAATAGTCCTGCCGGACCACCACCAACTATAATTACATCGTATAATTTCATATGAAACACTCCTTCTAGATAAGATAACAACATCCCCTTAAGTATATTATCAGATATTCTCAATTTAATCAACTAAAATTACGAATAATAATCAATATTTTTTACATAAAGTTCGTTTTTTCGCCCGTATTCTGGATTTTTTGAGACCAATTTTTAATTTTTTAATGCCAACTTTTATTTCGTTAATAAGATAAAGTCAATAAAATCATACCTTATATAATACTATTGCCTTTTTAAAACCCTATTTCTTTAATGCCGTTTTTTTATGCCCAAAAATAATATATAATAATCTTGTAAATTTTATAAATGTGAAAGGATTGTAGCCAATTGAATCACGAAGATCTTTTAAAGTTTGTTGTTTTAGCCGGTCAGACGATATTGGAAAATGGCGGGGAAACATACAGAAGTGAAGACACCATAACAAAAATGTTGGAAAACAAAGTGGAAAGAGTCGAGACATTCGTAACACCTACAGGCATATTTGCATCTATTGAAAATGATGGGAAGATTCAGACTACAATAACAAGAGTAAAACAAAGAGATAGCGATTTAAACAAAGTTGCCCTTGTCAACGACTTATCAAGAAGATTTAGCAAGGAAAATTTAGATACACTGGATCTTGATAAATACGTAAAGGAATTGAGGAAAATAAGGTTAAAAGGTAAATACAATTATGTGCTGAGAATATTTTTTGCAGGTGTTGCAGCTGCATCGTCAGGTATGCTGCTAGGAAGTACGCTTAAAGACTTCTTGCCTACATTTGTGACTGCTACACTGTTGCAAATATTTGTAACATATTTTGAAAAATTGCGTCTTTCTACATTTATAATCAACATCATCGGCGGAGCATTTGCAGCACTACTTGGAATAATCTTTTCGCATTTCTCTGTCGGTACATTAAATGGCATCATAATAGGATCCATCGTAACACTTCTTCCCGGTGTCGCCATAACAAATGCCGTAAGAGATGCCATATGGGGTGATCTAGTATCAGCTGTCTCAAGAGGTGTTGAAGCGGTAATATCCGCCATAAGCATTGCCGCCGGCGTCGGATTTATTCTGAATATATGGCTTGTAATAGGAGGTAATCTATGATACTGCAGATTTTATACGGGTTTCTTGCAACAGCCGGTTTTGCATTTCTCTTTAATGTACCGTTTAATGCCATAGTAGTATCGGGACTATCTGGCGCAATCGGATGGGCCGGATACCTTTTGGCCATGAAAATATATCCATCTATTGTTGCAGCTTCCTTTATAGCATCGCTATTCATCGGAATAATGGGGGAAATCTTCGCTCAGAAAAAGAAATACCCTACAACTATATTCGTCATACCCGGCATTATCCCGCTAGTACCGGGAGCATATTCCTACAAGACGGTTCTTGCGATTATTCAAGGCAATAATAAACAGGCCTTTGATTTAGGCCTGCAAACCATCGGCATTGCTTTAGCAATAGCTGCCGGATTGATGTTTGTAATCTCTTTTTCCCGTATTAAGAAACGGTAATTTTTGATAGTTCTTTGTCAAGCTCTCTAACAGAGCCCAATAAATTTTCTAGATTGTCTTTAACATCTTGAATGAACTTTGCCTGTTCTTCAGTTGACGCAGATACCTCTTCCGTTGAAGCTGCAGTCTCTTCTGAAACTGCCGATATATTCTCAATGGAAGATATGATCTCATTTTTGTACTCTGTAAGTCCAACGACCGCATCATTCAATACCCGCGTGCTATTAATTATCGTATCTATAGACGATTTTATTTCATTAAATGCCTGTGACGTCGTCTCAACCTGATTGGACTGCTCGTCAGCTATTTGCTTCACTGTATTGGCTCTTTCCACAGTTGCATCCGTCTTCTGCTTAATATTGCTGATTATCTTTGCAATCTCTGACGCAGCCTCCCTTGACTGTTCTGCAAGGTTCCTTACTTCTTCTGCAACAACTGCAAACCCTTTTCCTGCTTCACCTGCTCTTGCAGCTTCAATCGCAGCATTTAAAGCCAAAAGGTTTGTCTGATCTGATATTCCTGTAATAACTTCTATAATCTTTTCTATCTGCCTTGAATTTGACTGCAATTCATTGATTTCCGTCACAACGCTGTCAATTGAATTTTTGGTCTCGGCTGTCTTGTCTTTAAGGGATTTTATTGTCTCTATGCCGTTTTGGCTTATCCTATTAGCGTTATTTGTTGATTCTTCTACAGCTTTGAAGTAGTTTGCGGATTCGTCAATATTCTGCCCCATTTTCTGAGCCATCTCCGCCGCATTTGAAGCATCTTTTGCTTGCTCTGAGGAACCTTGAGCTATCTCTTCAACCGCTTTTGATATCTGGCTAAATGTGATATTGGCCTGCTCTATAGAACTGGAAAAATTGTTTACCGTATACTCTGTGTTCTTTGCAAAATCTTTCACATTTTTTATTATATTTTTTACTCTGTCAACCATTACGTTGTAGCTTTCTATTAGGGAGCCAAGTTCATCATTGCGGCCTTTTTTGACATTAGCATTGAAGTTGCCGTCGGAAAGCTTTTTAAGCCCTTCTTTAAGCCTCGATATTGGCTTCGTTATGCTTAACGCTATGTATATTGAGAATAATACTGATAATAGAAATGAAGCCAATGCAACAATAATAAATATACCCTTATGTGCATTATCTACTATATAATGATATGTTCCAGCGAGTGGAACAAGCGCTACAACCAAAAATGATAAAATAAGCCTCCAAAATACGCTTTTCATCCATATACCCCCTAGCATTTTATTGATGTTTCCCCTGTTTAACTAAATATCTATGTATATAACTACATACCTAAAAGCTTCATTATATACATAAACAACTGGCCGCCCAAGTAAATACCTACGATTCCTGCTATTCCCGGGAGAACATTTGGTGCAGGCAGCGGCAGCTTCAAAAATGAAAATATAAGTCCAACTAATAAACCTGTAAATAAAGCAAAAACTGTAGCTTTCAAATTAACACCTCACTTATCTTTATCGTCATTAAATTTATAAACTTTAGAACTTTTATATTGTACCACAAAAAATAATTTTTTATGGCTTATGCAATTCTAAGCTTTATTAAAAAACAAACACCTCCATCTGTGTTAAATGCTTCAATGGTTCCTCCGTGCCATTCTACAATTGCCTTAGTAATAGCAAGGCCAAGGCCTGTTTCCCCCTCATCGCCTTTGAAAAACCTTTCAAACATATTGTTTAATTCTTCGTCTGTAAATTTTCTCCCATCATTTTTAATCTTTATTTCTACATGGTCTTTGTGATTATGTGTTTCTACATCTATTGCCGTTTTAGCATACCTTACACCATTGCTTAATATATTCATAAAAGCCTGAATCAATTTCCTTCTATCGCATTTTACGACTGCATCATTACCATTGTAGTTTATTTTAATTTTTTTCTTATTTAATTGAGGCATTATTTTCTCTATACATTCGTCAAAAATGTCTTTGAGATATTCTTTGTGCATTTTAAGACCTTCTTGATGTGTCTCAAGTTTCGTCAGATACATCAAGTCATTTACGATGTCTCTAAGCCTTATGCTTTCATCTATTATTATGTCTAGAGACTTTGGTATATCATCGCTTTCAATAACGCCATCCTTTATACCTTCTGCATAGCCTTGTATTAACATAAGGGGTGTCTTTAGTTCATGGGAAGCATTTTGCAAAAATCGCCTTTGAGATGTATAGTAATTCCTGAGTTCCACAGACATGTCGTTAAAAGCATCTGCTAAAAGCTTTATTTCTCCATCAGATTTTACTTCTACCTTTTCGCCAAACTTCTTATTTTTAATCTTCTCAACCACTTCTGTTAGTTTTGCAATTGGCGCGGAGATAGATTTTGAAAGCAAATAACCTATTATGAGTGATATTATGCCAGAGACTAAAAATCCTTTTAAAAGGACTCCTACTATTTGAAGAGAAGCAATTTTTATACCCTTTACAAGTGTATACATAACTATAGAACCTATTACTTTTCCGCTTATATTGCTTATTATGGGAAATACAGCAGCTACTACATCTATGTTGCCTATCTTTATGCTATTGTAAGAACCTTCCTTTGTTATCTTATCTAGTATTGCGTACTCTATCCTATTGCCTCCGCCAAACGGATTTTGCTTTGATGAGTACACAATATCACCATTAAGGTCTACTACCAGCAAATCACCGTCAAGGATTTTGCCTCCAACCCTAAACTGCGGCATGTACCTTATGGATTGCAGCGCTTCAGGCGTACTTATCCTTCCATTGTAAAGCCTCTGTATAACAGAACCCTGCCTTATGAGATTTTGCCTTGCTTCATTTATTAAAAAGTTCCTTATCATTAAATTAAAAAATACACCGATTATAGAGAATGAAATGAATATAAGCAATATATAAGAAATTATCAACTTAAATCTTATAGACATCACGATTCCACCTTATAACCATATCCCCAAATGGTAGAAATATTAAACTCACATCCATAGCTTTGCAACTTTTTCCTTACCCTTTTTACCATGTCGTCAACTGCCCTGGTCTCAGTAAACGAATCATATTTCCAGACTTTCTCCAAAAGCTGTTCTCTTGTAAATGCCTTATTTGCATTTTTAGCTAAAAATTGTATTAGCTCAAACTCCATAGAAGTAAAACTCATTTCTTCTCCATTGTAAAGCACTTTCCTTTCATCTGGAACTATAACTATATCTTTTACCTTTATCTCGTTGCTTCTTTTGGGCATTTTCACCCTTCTAAATACAGACTTCATTCTTGCTATAAGCTCTCTAGGCGAAAAAGGTTTTGCAATATAATCATCAGATCCTAATTCTAAGCCTAGTATTTTGTCCAAATCCTCATCTCTTGCAGAAACAATTATTATTGGTACATCGCTTATCTTCCTTATTTCCTTACAAAGTTCGTAACCATCCATTCCAGGCATCATTATGTCTAAGATAAGCATATCAGGTTTATCCTTATTAAAATTTTCTAAGACATCTTCAGCATTGTCAAATGCTTTTACATTATACCCTTCTTTTTCAACGTATTTAACCATTAAATCTCTAATATTTTTATCATCGTCAATAATGTATATAAGCTCAGACATAGTACCACCTCATCTATAATTTAACATTTGCAAACTGTAAAAACAACACTTGTATACTGTAGATATACATATTTTAATCATTTTGACATAAAAATAAAAGACGGGTATACCGCCTTTAAACATACTTTAATTTTATACAAATGAAAACACCATAAGAATTGCGGTTAGTGAAATCAATACTATTGTAGTTCCCCAACCAATAACATTTTTTACAGGGCTGTTTACGTATTTACCCATTATTTCTTTATTATTTACAAGTAGCATCATAGATATTAAAACTACCGGTAATAAAATTCCGTTCAATACCTGTGTCCATATTGTTATGGTAATAAGTGGTGCATGTGGAATCAATATTATGGCAACAGCTATGACAATTATAGCCGTAAAGAGCGTATAAAATTCTGGCGCTTCATCCATTCTTTTGTCAATACCTGCTTCAAATCCAAATGCTTCACAGATGTAAAAAGCAGTCGCAACTGGAAGTATTGCAGCAGAAAAAATCGACGCAATAAAAAGTCCAAATGCAAATACCTCCGATGCCAGTTCTCCTGCCAGTGGTTTTAAAGCCATTGCAGCATCCTTTGCCTCGTTTATCTTTATTCCGTTAACATGAAGTGTGGATGCGCAAGCTACTATTATGAAAAATGCAACAGCTACTGTCGCAATGCAACCAATTATTACATCCCAAATTGTGTATTTATAATCATCTATTTTTATACCTTTTTCTATAACAGATGACTGCATGTAAAATTGCATCCAAGGGGCTATTGTAGTACCGATGATACCTATTACCATGCTTAAATAATCTGCTTTAAACGACATCGTAGGTTTTAATATAGATAATCCAATTGTCTTCCAATCCGGATGTGCCAAAAGGGCTGAAATTATATAAGACAGCAAAAATACGCTAAAAACCAAAAACACCTTTTCTGCTACCGTATAATTCCCCTTGACAATTAGAAGCCAAACTGCAATAGCCGCTAAAGGTACCATTATATACTTGCTAATGCCAAAAATCTCCATACTGCCTGCAACGCCGGCAAACTCTGTTGCAGTGTTGCCAATATCCGCAATGAGGAGTCCAAGAAAAATAAAAAATGTAACTCTAACACCAAAATTTTCTCTTATGAGATCTGCCAATCCTTTTCCTGTTACAACACCCATTCTAGCATTCATCTCTTGAATCACTATCAAGACAATAAATGACGGTATCAATGTCCAAAGCAATTTATATCCATAAGTGGCACCTGCCACAGAATACGTCGTTATTCCACCTGCATCATTATCTACACTTCCAGTTATAATGCCTGGGCCTAAAATAGACAGAAATATCAATAAATTTGTAAGAAATGTCTTTCTCTTTGTCACTCCACACTACCTCCTTGCGTACGTCTTTCCGCTCTTCATCAGTTCATATATAATATCGTTTATAAGTACTGTTCCTAAAAGCTTCATATCATCATCAACGACAGGTATTGCCACCAAGTTGTACTTAGTCACAGTTTTTATAAGCGACTTAATTGAGTCCGTGTCTCGGGTATAAATTATATCTTTATTCATAATATCATTTAACAGAGTGTTTGGCTCTGAAATGACTAAGTCTCTTAGTGTTACAGCTCCTAAAAGTTTATTTGTTTTATCGACTATATAGAGATAATATATAATGTCTTCATCAGGCTTTAAAAGCCTCAGCTCGTTTATGGCTTCTTCAACTGTCAGCGTATTTTCAAACGAAATAAAATCAGTCGTCATCAAACTGCCAACAACATACTCGGGATACTCCATCAATTCTCTGATTTCCAGTGATGCATTATTCTCCATCTCATTTAACAGTTCTTCAACTTTTTCTTTATTCAAGTCGTCTAGTATATCTGCAACTTCATCTGCAGGCATTTCTTCGAGAATGTCTGCGGCTTTAGCTGCAGGCAGCTCGTTTAATATACTTCTCTGAGTATCCGTCTCCATCTCTTCCAGCACATCTGCTGCTCTTCCATGCTCGAGGCTTGAAAATATATCTATGCCGCTTTTTAAATCAAGATCTTCGATTATGTCCGCAAGGTCTGAAGGGTGAAGTGTTGCCAATTTATGGTAAGTCTTTGATAACATTATATTTTCATTTGAGCGAGAAATTGTTTCTATATCCTCCCAAAGTATGAATTTACTGGATATAGTTTTGCCAAATCTCTTTAATATCCTTTTTAATGGCTTTGCAAGTCCAAGCCTTCTTAAAATTCCTTCAATTCCTATATCAACAGCAATCGCAAACAAGCCCTTATCCAAAAGTGCAAGCCTTATATCATTTACCCTTACAACTTTTCTTCCGTTGACGTCTATAATCTGCTTGTCAAGTACATTTTTGGACAAGTACAAGACATTATCTGCGCCATCTATTTCCACTGGATTATTACATACAAGTTCATACTGCCCAAACTTTTTTGTTATCTTCATGTTTTCCCATTTGTATGTCTTAGTGCCCAATCTCGTTTTTACTATCATGGATATAGCTACTGGATGCTGAATAGCCATTGAAACGCCAATGTCTTTTAACCTTCCTAAGATTTCACCATTTTTTAAAAATATCTTATTTCCCAAGATTCTGCTTAAATAAAGACTTAAAATAGGCATCTCATTACCTCCTTTTCACCGGGAGGAGTTTAAGGTAAGATAGACTCCTCCCTCATATTCTTTTTTGAATTTTTAAATTTTATTCGCTTATTATAAGGGCCAGAGTCCATCATTACCACCTGCCTTTAAAAATATTTAAGCCTTTTACAATAAAGTAAAAGGCTCTCTTCTCAACTCACTCGTTGGGTTTTAGCACTATACGGCATAGGTTTCACCAGCTGAATTAGATTAAACCTTGTTACGGTAGAATCTGTTGACCCATTGGCATCTCTCGATGTTTCCGGGCATCAGCATGTATCCGCATAGGAGCCTCACTTAACGAACTTTATTTAATTGCACATAAATTATAACATACAATCTTTATGTATACAACAAATTTATGACAAATTTTTTAACGCATTTACATCTTTTATTATTATAGCATGCCTATCCAGTTTTATAACTCCTTCTTTGTCTAACTGACTTAAAATTCTTGTCATATTTTCTCGAGACGTCCCTACCATGTTGGCAAGGTCTTGTCTGCTTAAGTTTAATTCTATAGCAATTCCTTCTTTATTTTTCACACCTTTTTCTCTTGCAAATGTCAAAAGTATAGAAACAGTCCTACCTAAAGAATCCTTCAATGCCAGGTTTTCAATTATAACTGCCACGTTTTGTAGTCTTTTTGCCATAAGTTTTATTATACCAAGGGCTATTTCGTTATTCTTTAATATGAGATTTTCAATATCTTTGTTTTTTAAAACGATCACTATTGAGTCTTCTATCGCTTCCGCTGTAGCTGGGTATTTCCCACCTATAAATAGAAGCGATTCAGCAAATATATCTCCATCTTCCATGATTTTAATAATGTGCTCTTTGCCTTGTTGTGACGTTTTTGAAATCTTAACTTTACCTGTTTTTACAAAGTAGATAGCATCTCCTTCATCACCCTCAAAAAAAATAATGCTACCTTTTTTGTACTCTTTTTTATAGGCAATTTTATTCAATTCTTTTAATGAATTTTCGCTAAGAGTATTGAAATATGGTATCTTCCTAAGATAATCATATTCACACATAAAAATACCTCTTACCTATTCCGTCCTGTATTTGTCAATACTTACAAATTTCGTATATTGTCCCATCCACAATAGCTCAATCGTACCTGTTGGCCCATTTCTGTGTTTTGCAATGATTAACTCTGCTATATTTTTCTTTTCGGAGTCTTTGTTGTAATAATCATCTCTGTAGAGAAACATCACTATGTCAGCATCCTGCTCTATTGCACCTGATTCTCTTAAATCGCTCAAAATTGGCCTATGGTCTGATCTTGCCTCAGGTGCACGGGATAGCTGCGATAATGTTATGATGGGAACCTGTAATTCCCTTGCAAGCCCTTTTAATGACCTTGATATCTCTGAAACTTCTTGCTGACGGCTTTCCGAATTTCCTCTTCCTTGCATAAGCTGCAAGTAATCTATAAGCACCAATGATAAACCCTTCTCCAGCTTTAGTCTTCTACACTTTGCCCTTATGTCCATCACAGATATGCCAGGTGTATCATCAATGTATATTGGTGCTGTCGAAAGAGGTGCCATTGCAGCAGCGAGTCTTGGCCAATCATCATCATCTAAATTGCCGGTCCTTAATTTCTGGCTATCGATATTAGCTGTAGAGCATATAAGTCTATTTACAAGCTGCTCTTTTGACATTTCAAGACTAAATATTGCAACAGGCTCTTTAAGAGCCAGCGCCGCATTTTCTGCAATGTTTAAAGCAAATGATGTTTTACCCATTGAAGGCCTCGCTGCCAAAAGTATGAAGTCTGATGGTTGAAAACCAGATGTCTTCAAGTCCAAATCTGGAAAGCCTGACGGCACACCGGTCAGATGCCCTTTATTTTTATAGAGATTCTCTATATTGTAAAAGGTATCCATCAAGACATCTTTTATAGGATAAAAATTTTCAGTGTTCCTTCCCTGTGCTATATCAAATATCTTTTGCTCTGCCGCATCCAACACATCATGTATATCACCGCCACTATAGCCCATTTCCATTATTTCAGATGAAGCTTGGATAAGGCGCCTTAATGTAGCCTTTTCCTGTATCATCTTTGCATAATACGATACATTTGCAGTAGTAATAATGCTGGATGATAAATTTGTTATATAGTCAAGTCCCCCAACAGCCTCCAAAAGGTTTTGCCTTCTCAACTCATCAACGACAGTAACTAAATCAACCGGTATGTTTTTTTCAAACATATCCATAATGATTGTAAAAAGTTTTTTATTCGATTCTTTGTAAAAATCATCTGCTTTAACTATCTCAGATGCATCGATTATTGCATCCCTTGATAAAAGCATTGCACCTAAAACAGCTTGCTCTGCTTCTAAATTTTGAGGAGGGATTTTATTCCACTCCATTTCTTTACCCCCTTAAAGCAACCAAAACCCTGTGAATTTTTATCTCCAAGACCCACAAAAAATTTTATTCGCCTACAACCTCTACTTTTATTTTTGCCTGTATGCCGGGGTACAATTTTACATCTACATTAAATGTACCTGTTGTTTTTATTGCATCCGCAAGATTTATTTTCTTTTTGTCTATATCGTATCCTCTTTTATTTAGCTCATCTTGGATGTCTTTAGACGTTATAGAACCAAACAATTTGCCATTTTCTCCTGTCTTTACTTTAAGCTTAATTGTCTCCTGTGAGAGCTTTTTGGCTATCTCCTGAGCGGCTTCAACTTCTTTCTGTCTTTTCTTTTCTAATGCTTTTTTCTTCTCATTTAATATGTTTATATTGGACTCCGTCGCGTCAATGGCCAATCCACGTGGTATTAGATAATTCCTACCGTATCCATCGCTGACATTTACTATATCGCCAACTTTACCTATGCCTTTAACATCTTTCTGCAATATTACCTTCATTACGATTCACCTTCCTTAAAGTATTCATCAATAGCTTTCTTCAAATCATCTATTACATTTTGAAGCGGTTTTTTAACCTGGGCACCTGCAACAGTTAAATGTCCACCGCCTCCAAGTTTTTCAAGTATTACCTGAACATTTATATCTCCTATAGACCTTCCGCTGATAGCCACGTCGTCTGACCGCTTGAATACAACAAACGATGCCTGAACACCTTTTATGTTTAAAAGCTCGTCTGCAGCTTGAGCAGCAATCACATTGTCAGTCTCTTCAGGGCTTACAGCAATTGCTATCCCTTCTTTTGTTATTTCCGCATTTTTAACTATCGTAGATTTTATTATATACGATTTTAAATCATTTTGAAATAGCATCTTTACAGATATGGTATCGGCTCCTTTCCTCCTCAAATAGGATGCCGCTTCAAACGTCCTTACACCTGTCCTAAATGTAAAATTTTTTGTATCAACCGTTATTCCAGCAAGTAAAGCTTCCGCCTCTATCGGTTTTATGTCTACTTTATCTTTAATATACTGGGATATCTCCGTCACAAGCTCACACGTAGAAGATGCGTACGGCTCAAGGTAAACAAGCAATGCCTTGTCTATAAACTCCTTTCCCCTTCTATGGTGATCTATAACTATTATCCTCTCTACAAGATTCACCAATTCAGGATACGTTAAATAACTTGGTCTATGAGCATCTACTACTATAAGCAATGTTTTCTGATTAACGACACTTTTTACATTGCTTACATCTATAAATGGATTTGCATATTCCTCGTCTCTTTCTATCTTTTCTAAGAGGGTTTCTATTGCTGGATTTGATTTATCTAAAATTATCTTAGCTTCTTTTCCAAGTGATACAGCACACCTGTACATACCAATTGCTGCACCTAAAGAGTCAAAATCCATAAAATTATGTCCCATCACCAAAACATTAGAAGACTCCTCAATAAGCTCCCTTATTGCATGTGATACAACTCTAGCTTTGACTTTTGTCCTTTTCTCCACAGCTTGTGTTTTACCACCGTAAATCAATATTTTTTCACCTTTTTTTACGACGGCTTGGTCTCCGCCTCTTCCTAAAGCTAAATCAATTGCAGATGTTGCATACTCATTCAATTTGCTGAACTCAGATGAATCAGCGCCAACACCTATGCTCAATGTGATAGGAATTTTGTTGCCCACATTTATATCTCTTATAAAGTCAAGTATTTCAAATCGATTTTCTTCTAGATTATTAAGATCTCTCTCTTGTGTAACAAAGATGTACCTATCATTGGCATATTTTATTATATATGCATTCATAGACTGTGCCCAAATATTAAGCCTTCTTTCAATCTCTGCCGCAATAACAGGCCTATTTAAATCATCTGCAGACTGAAGTGCTTCTTCATAATTATCTACAAGTATGTAGCCTAAAACCGGTTGAGAATTGCTAAGTTTCTTTGATATTTCCATGTAATCAGTTTCGTCAAAAATGAAAATATTATAATAAGTATGATTGTCTTTAGACTTTTTCCTTTTAGGTTGAGACAATATGCTCATCATGTAATAGTATTTATTGCCTATTTTAAAATGATACTTATCATCTTTTTTTGATTTTGCATATTTTAAAATAATATTATTTATGTCTTTCTTATCTTCAAAATTTTGAGCAAAACATGAATTATACCATACTATGTTTCCTTCATCGCTCATTAAAGCGACTGGTATAGGCAAAAGTGATAATACATTGCCAGATGCCTTATCAACACTAAAAAAAAGTCTTTCAATGTACTTATCAAATTCTGTCCGCTTCTTTTTTTCTCCTTTGTATTCTACGTACAAAATGTATATCAGCAATATCATGGATGCAAAACCTATATAAATATTGTAATATAAAACTGCAATCGTCAGAACCGCTGACAAAATTACATTAAGTAGGCTTACAGAGGATATCAATTTGTAAAATTTTTTATCAAACATATCCACATCCCCTTAAAACTTGGATACAAAGCTAATCAAACTTCTAAGTAAATTTTCTCAAATTCATGCTTGTATCGATTACGCCTAATAGTGTCATTAATGAAAAAGTCACAGGAAATAGAAATAATGCTAACAAGATGAAATTACTGATGGCAGAACTAAAATTAAATCTCTTTGTCATGAAATATTTTACGTAAGAAAGGCCGCTTATAGTAAATCCAATAGACAGAAGAAGCAAAAGATTAGACGCCACTATACTAGAATTTACAAAATACTGGTATAAAAGAGCACCAATAAATATCCAACCCGTCATGTATGGCATCCTCCAAAACATAAATGGAGGCAATCTTTTCACTTTCTGATCTTTCGTCATTATCCTGGACAACAGCATATAGTTTGCCACCACAACTATAGCAATCATTATGACAAAAATCGAAGGCAGCAAAATTTTAATAGTATCTATCATGTAATTTATCATGCTTCTAATCGCAGCTTCATTGGGAGTGTTTTTATAAAGTGTTAATACTTCATTCCCAATTTGCGTATAATCATTTAAAATACTGTTTATTACATTTATACCAAATATTTTAAGAATATACAATAGCCCAACAAATCCAACTAAAGATATCGCGCCAGTCTCTATTACAACATCTCGCGGTGCATTTCCTTTTCTTATGAGATAACCCATTATAATTCCGATCGCGCTTATTACTGCTACTATTGAAGCAGTAATAATATCTGTAAATAAAAATGTAGCTATAAAAACTAAAATAGTGGATAAAATCCCATATAATAAATCGCTTCTAATAGATACAATGCTTATAGGCACTGGTACAAAAAAAAGTATGAAAAAAAGCGGTGGTACGTATGCACCAACTAAAACAATTATAACCGCCATGGCAACCATAATTGCTGCATTTGCAATGTTTTTGCTATCCATCTCTGCGCCTCCATGTATAAATCTTACCTCTTTTTAAGATAGGCAATAAGATCTCTATAATTTTCAGAATCTTCTTCTTTTATTTCTGCAGAAATAGATCTTATGCGCTTTAATATTTCTTCGTCAATTTCTCTAAAATCATACCCCAATTTATTTCCCAATAAATAGCCAGTAATTATCACATGGCATATATTATCAATCAGCTCTAGCGATATATCGTCATTATTAAAATTTTTGAATATAGATGCCGTTCTATCTAAAAGCTCTACCTTTAAACTCTCTAAGCTTTTGATATTTTTTGTTATATCAAAATTATTATCCATAATATCCCACCTTATACACATGAAAAACAAGAGAGGGCTGCGCCCTCTCTATTATATCATTATTCGGCTGTATATGGTAGTAGTGCAATCTGTCTTGCTCTTTTTATGGCTACTGTAAGCTGTCTTTGATGTATAGCACAGTTTCCAGTTATCCTTCTAGGCAATATCTTGCCTCTTTCTGTTATATATTTCCGCAACTTACCAACTTCTTTATAATCTATATAATCTATCTTATCGGCACAAAAAGCACAAACACGCTTTTTAGCTTTTCTGTTTTTCCTCTTTTGAGCGGAATTTTCTTTAACATTGTTATTGTTGTTTGACATACTCAACCCTCCTTAGAATGGAAGATCATCTTCTGACTCCACCGGACTAAATCCATCAAAATCGCCGCCATCCACATCGATATCAAAACTATGAATATCTTTGCCTATATCAATCATAGGATCATTGCCACTGCTTTTATTTGAGTCCAAAAACTTAACTTCATCTGCAACAACTTCTGTAACCCAGTGGCGATTGCCGCTGTTGTCATCCCATGAACGAGTCTGGATACTTCCGGCGACAGCAACTAATCTTCCCTTTTTAAGATTATTCCCACAAATCTCTGCAAGCTTTCGCCATGTAACGATGGGTATAAAATCCGCCAACCTGTCACCATTTTGCTGAGTATAGTTCCTGTTAACAGCAAGTGTGAACGTAGTTACAGGAGTCATATTTGATGACGCATACTTTAGGACAGGATCTTTTGTTAAACGGCCTATCAATACAACTTTATTTAACATTATTTAACCCACCTATCAATGAATTATTTATCAACTTTAACAATAAGATATCTCAGTATACCGTCTGTAATTTTGTAAACTCTCTCAAGTTCGTGTGGGACATCTACATCACTGTTAAAGTTCATCAAAACATAATACCCTTCACTTTTCTTATCGATTTCATAAGCAAGCTTTCTTCTGCCCCACTCATCGACATTTGTAATTTCTCCACCTTTTTCTGTTATGAGATTTTTGAACTTCTCAATTAAAGCAGGTCTTGCTTCATCATTAACATCTGGAGAAATTATAAATATTGTTTCATACGATCTCATTCTTTCACCTCCTTACGGACTTTACGGCCCTATTGGGCAAGGCGGCAATCCATATTGTTATTTTATCATTGTTCATTTGGTTTTTCAACAGTTTTTATTACTTTTTTCATTCCCTTTTCAAATTTAGGCCTTGGCATCAACACCATTCGACCACACTTTAAACATTTTATTCTTATGTCCATACCTACTCTAAGTACTTCCCATTCATCTCCACCACATGGATGAACTTTCTTCATTTTGACAATATCACCTACATTGATCTCTTTTGGCATCATTATCACCTTTCTTATTATTATCTTTTAATACAACATTCATGTGTGGATATGGTAAATCTATATTGTAGTTGTTAAATGACTGTTTTATCCTATATCTTAAATCCCTCTCTACAGACCACTGTTGCATTGGTTTCGTCATAGCTACTATTGTAATTTCAACTGTAGAATCTTTAAAGTTAGTTATGCCAAGTACTGAAGGTCCTTCCAATATATCATCTCTATCTTTTTTTACCGCATTGCATATTTCATTTAATATCTTTAAAGCTTTGTCTACATCCTCTTCATAAGATATACCAATAGTTACGAGAGCTCTCATAGCACCTTTAGAATGGTTTGTTACAGACGTAATTTCGCCATTTGGAATGATGTTAAGATCACCTGAAAAGTCCCTAATTTTTGTAACTCTAAGTCCGATTTCCTCCACAGTCCCTGAAAAATTGTTTATAGTAATATAGTCACCCACTCCAAATTGATCTTCGAATATTATAAAAAAGCCTGTTATGACATCTTTCACAAGGCTTTGTGCTCCAAATCCAACTGCGAGGCTGCCTATACCGGCTACAGCCAGTATTGAACCCATTTTTAATCCTAATATCTCCAGTATAGAGTAAATTGCAACAAAGTATATGACATACCTTAAAATATTTTTTGTAAGAGAAGAAAGTGTTTTTACCTTCCTTTCTGAAAATTGAATCTTGGACCTTTCCTGCATTACATAGAATCTATCTATCAAAAGGTATCCTAATTTCTTGGCAATATACGCTATTATAACGACTTTTAAAATATCAAAAGTCGTTCCTAATATCTTTATATCGTAAAGTTTCAGTATTTGATTATACAAATTAAGCAGATATTCCAAATTAAACATCCTTTCACTTTAAATTACAGCAAAAACATTTTAAGGACATCATTGTTGTTCAAAAATAGCTTTGCAAACTGAGATTTGTCTATATACGTCCAGTAACTTAGGGGTAACATATTGTTTATGGCTTTAAACAAGCTGAATATGAAAAAAACAAACACAAATCCTTCTACCATGCCTAAAAGCCCACCGCCTATCTTGTTAAAGATCCTTATAAACGGATAATTCAATAATTTGTTGAGTATCACTGCAAAGATTTTTAAAAATAATGTAAAGAACAAAAATGTCAAAACTATACTAATTAAATCTACAAACGACTTTATAGATGTAACATTAAAGATTACATTTTTTAAAGAGCCTGCCAATTTCATTGCAAAATCCAACAATTTTACATTTCTCATTATATACTGTGATACAATTGGATAAAACTTCACAGTCAAAATCCATGATATTACAATATTTGCTAATCCGTAAAGTGTCATAATAAAACCTTTTATAAAGCCAGAGTACATAAAATATGCAATTACCAAAACTATTATAATATCAACAATATTCATAAAAACCACCTTAAAACACCTAATATTATAATACACATTTATGTGCCTGTTTTCAACCAATACTTATTTACAGTGTATTAATAGAATGAAACTTGTGAAAAATAATTATAGAAATATGCTTTAAGGAGATGGCATAATGAAATTAATCAACATAAATGATAAAACATGTTACAGTGATTTTAGTTTAGAATTTTCAAGATGTTTTAATAAATTGTTTAACTTTAAAGATGACTTTGTCGTTGTCTGTATTGGTACAGACAGGTCCACTGGTGACAGTCTTGGACCAATTGTTGGATATAAACTAAAAAATTTCTTTTCTGACAGAATCGGTATATATGGAACATTAAGCGAACCTGTCCATGCGAAAAATCTAAATGAGACTTTATACAATATTAAAAAAGTACATAAAAATCCTTTTATTATAGCTGTGGATGCATGTCTGGGTTCATTAAATCATGTAGGCTGTATATCTATAGGTGAAGGTGCTATAAAACCTGGTGCTGGTGTTTCAAAAGATTTGACTCCTATAGGAAATATGTATGTGACAGGTATAGTAAATATTTCTGGATTTATGGAATTTATGGTACTACAGAACACAAGACTCAATGTTGTAATGAAGATGGCAGATATAATAACATATGGCATAACGAAATCTATAATAGAATTGGAAAATCGCAAAGAAAGGGCATAATTTAAGCCCTTTCTTTGCTTTCATCTATATCAAACTGACTTATTTTTATAAAATTGTTTATGACATCTACTACAGGCGCATATTTTTCATAGAATATCACAATCAAATCTCCCGGTTGTGCTTCGTACATAGCAGTCTTTAATGCATCTACTTCTTTTAAAATCACATTTACATCTTCTTTGCTGAGTCCACCCTTTAGTACGCCTATCTCCAAAAGTTTTGCTATTTCACCTGGCTTTCGTCCTCTTAAATCTAAGTCCTCCTTTATATAAACCTTATCAAATCCTTCTCCGCAGATTTCACCTATCTTCAATGTGCTTGAATCGCTTCTGTCACCCGGAACGCCTATTACTCCAAGCAAACGATTAGGATTCAGCTTTCGAGCCGATTCTATTACCTTTCTTATACTGTCTATATTATGGCCATAATCCACAAGGACTCGGAAACTTCCTACATTGAAAATATTAAATCTACCTGGATTGTGATTTTCATCGCAATAGAATGATTTGATTCCTTTTGAAATCACATTTACTGGAATCTTGATGCCGTACGATGCGGCAATTGCTGCCATGGCATTTTCTACATTGTACAAGACTTTGCCGTTTAGCGTAGCGGGAATCTCATCAATTTTTGCAACAGGTACTATTTCACCATTTGCAATTACTATCGTATCATTTTTTACGTATACAGAAATACCACCTTCTTCTAGATGCCTCTTTATAGTAATGTTATTCTCATGCATCGAAAAGTATATGATTTTTCCTTTTGCTCTTTTGGAAATATACGGTGTCATAGGATCATCAGCATTTAAGACTGAGTACCCATCTTTTTTTACTGCTTCTACCACTAAAGATTTTACAAATGCAAGATCTTCTAATGTTTCAATACCATCTATGCCAAGGTGGTCTTCTGAAATATTTGTAATTATGCCTACATCAGCCAAATCGTATCCTAAACCTTCCCTTACAATGCCACCTCTTGCTGTTTCCAACACAGCCGCATCAATATTTTTATCCGCAAGGCATGTCCTGGCACTTTTAGGTCCTGAATTATCCCCTTTATATATGCATACATCATCAACATAAATCCCATCTGTAGACGTCATTCCAACCGTATAACCATACATCCTCAATATTTGAGATATCATTCTCACTGTCGTAGTTTTCCCATTGGTACCAGTAACCGATATAATTGGTATTGTGGCTTTGCTCCCTTTTGGATAAAGCATATTTACAATCGCTTTTGCGACATCTCGTGATTTGCCCTTAGACGGGTAGTGATGCATCCTTATGCCTGGAGCCGCATTAACTTCAATTATAGCGCCATTGCTCCTGTTTAAAGGCATAGAGATATTTTCCATTGTAATGTCAATTCCTGCAATATCCAAGCCAATGGCCTTTGCAGCTCTCACCGCTATTTCTATATTATCAGGATGTATTTCTTTCGTCCTATCAATTGCTGTACCTCCAGTACTTAAGTTTGCGCTTTCGCGAAAATATACATACACACCTTTTGGAGGAATATCATCAATTTGGTATCCTTGCTTTTTTAACACAAATTGTGAAATATTGTCTATATTTATTTTTGTAAGAGGTTTCTCATGTCCAACACCTCTTAGAGGGTTCCTGTTTTCAATCTCTACTAGCTCCCTAATTGTATGTATTCCATCACTTAAGACTCTAGCAGGTATTCTTTCCGATACCGCAACAACTCTATCACCAACCACAAGAACTCTGTAATTTTTCCCCTTAATATGCCTTTCAACTATAACTAAATCACTTATGTTTTTTGCGTTTCTATATGCGACGATTAACTCCTCTTTATTTAATAGATTTAAAAAAACGCCTTTCCCTTGATTGCCGTTAAATGGCTTCACTACAACTGGGTAGCCAATTTCCTCAGCTATGGCTATTGCATCATTTTCATTATAAGCGACATCCCCTTCAGGTACTGGTAGCCCATACTCTTTAATTATGTTTTTGGTCAGAATCTTATCACAGGCTATATCTACGGCAATGCAGCTAGTATTTTGAGTTATAGTACCTTCTATCATTTTTTGATAGCGTCCATAGCCTAGTCTCAATATACTGCCATTTCCAACCCTTGTTACAGGAATTGACGCTTCTTCTGCAGCCTTCTTTAAAGCCATAGTACTGGGTCCCAGCTCAACCTCTACAACAACCTTCCTTATCTGCTCTAATTCCTGCTCAAAGTCGAAATCCTCTCCACTTATAAATTTATTTACCATCTTAACTGCTAATTTAGCTGATCTTATTGCACATTCCTCTAATTCATATTCAAATATTACGTTGTAAAGGTGTCCTTCAATCAATCTAGCTTTTCCATACTTCACATCATACCCCAGTATATTTTGAATTTCTAATATTATGTGCTCTGTAACATGTGGAAGATATGTACCTTCATCAAGTCTCTTTAAAAATCCACCTTCATAACCATACGAGCAACAATGTTTGTTTAAACTAGGAATGGTTTTTATAAGCCTTTCATTAAATCCCGGTATATCTTTTGTTGGTATATCATAATCACCTGTATCCACAATCATCTTTACAACAGGTCTATGGCAGTATATGTTTCTACCACGATATACCCTTATATCCTTTATAATCATTATTTATCCTCCTTGTTATATTTAAAAGGCTCTCTTAGCATAATATCAAAACCATACCCTGATGGGAGTATATGCAGTGTCACATGTGTTAATGATAATATCTCATCAGGGCTAGACTCTGACACATTGGTATTTTTCAATGTCCTACCGTCGACTACAGTTACTGCATTTGAGCCAATAACTCTAAACTTATTTCCATCAACTACTATAGCGGTATCTTCATCTATTCCTACTCCAAGATTCTCTGGGTTTTCAGCTATCGCAGTAAGCAGCCTTCCAATTCTGCCTCTTTGTGCAAAATGCTGGTCTATTATCACGTTATTTAAAAGTCCCAGTCCTGGAGCCATGTTTATTGTACATTTCCTTGGGGACTCCTCATCATTGCCACCTATTATCATCGTTCTAGACATAACAGATGCTCCTGCACTTGTTCCAACTACCAAAATGCCTTTCCGTTTATTTAATTCATTTAAAAGTTTGTCAATACCACTTCCTCCAAGTATACTGGTAATCCTCAGCTGATCTCCACCTGTAAAGAAAATACATGTACTGTTTCTTAGCCTTTCTTTAACAATTTCGTTTTTTACATCATCTCTCGAATCTATATTTACAGTTTCAACAGTTACCGCTCCTAACCTCTTAAAGATTTCTACATAATTTTTACCTACCTCTTCTGGCTTTTCTGTTGCAGTAGTCATTATGACTATTCTGCTATTTTCACCACCAGATAGTTTTATCACTTCTTTTAAGATTTTGCATTTATCTTTTTTATCTTCTGCACCACCTATGATTAAAAGCTTTCCTCTGTTTATTTCATCCATCTACACGCCTCCACGTCGGTTCTTATTGTGTGAAATGAAAAATCAAAAAAACTTCAGACATATATAGTATGGCTGAAGTTTTTTGACAATATACTTTTTTATTTAATCTGTACATATTTTTACAGAATTTCTCTTTACATGCAATACTATGTTGTTAGAAAGCAGAACTTCCCCATCAACGCACATTGCTACTTCTTTTTCAGTGCTTATCTGTATTTTCTCTGCTTTGTACATTTCAACACATTTCAAAACTGTATGCTTCCCAAAAATGGCCATAGGCAATAAAAATAATAATTTCAACTTATTGATCTCATTTACGATTATCACATCAATGTACCCGTCATCGGGGTTTGCATCTGGCAAAATTTTAAATCCTCCACCGTAAAAACTACAATTTCCAAACGCCGCCAACATTATCTTTCTTTTTATTTTCTTACCATCAATATCGATTTTTATGCTGTAGGGCTTGTATTTTATAAGTACATTTATAAAGCCTAATGTATACGCAAAAATGCCACCTACAAACTTTTTGGATTTAGTTATCTCGGCTGCCACATCCGCGTCTAAGCCAATATTAGCTATATTATTGCATGTAATATATTTATTTACGACAGCGCTGTCAATTAATTTGATTTTACCTTTTAACAAAATTTCCAGTGCTTTGTCTACATTTTTGGGTATACGAAAATACCTAGCAAAATCATTGCCGGTTCCTAATGGGATTATTCCCAGTGCAACATCTGTATTGTTAATGCCATTTATCACTTCGTGCACTGTTCCGTCGCCACCGACAGCAACGATAATATCAAAGTTACTTTTTGATGCCTCCTCTGCAAGTTTAGTGCCATGACCAGGATATTTAGTAATAAACACCTTGTAATCTACATTTCTTTCCTTCATAAGTTTCTCTATCTTTGGAATCATTCTGTACGCTTTACCATTTCCAGCAGTAGGGTTGACAATAAAGGCAATCAAATTATCCTCACCTCTGACCCTTCCTCGCTTTATCTATTGCCTGAATTTCCTCTGCCGATAAAGGATAATTTGACTGTGCTCTTACAATTGGCTTTGCAAATGTAGCCGTTTCATTTCTGCCGTATATTCCTGACAAGACTATTCCATTGTCTTCACTGTCTAAAAGAGCTATTGAAAAGCTCAAGTCAGATCCCACATCATTAAATGCATTATACCTTACAATACCAACTTTCTTTATAGAAGCTTTCATTTCACTATCTATCATGCTTAACTCTTTCCTAAACTTTTCAAGCTTTTCGTTAAACTCTTCATTTCTACTTATGTTCTTTGTTAAAAGCTCAATTACATCTCCCGTTTCCAATTCTTTTATAAGCTTCTTATACTGGTTCTTTAATTTTGTGTATTTAGAATTAATTATAATAACTACTATGAAATCAAACAACCCAAGAACAATGGCAAATAAAATAAATAAACTCATGTTTTTATTAAATATCATCATCAGTTCTTGCATACTTTCTCCTCCGAATTTCATAAATTTCCTTAACTCAGCGCTTGTTTTGCAATGGTGTACAATGCATCTACAGCTTTATCTACTTCATCTTCGGTATTAAAATACCCTATTCCAAATCTGACTGTACCTGTCTTTAACGTACCTATCGTCTGATGAGCCAGTGATGAGCAATGAAGGCCAGATCTCGTAGCTATATCAAATGCTTTATCCAGAATGTAGCTGACTTCCCCGGAATCTATACCTTTTATATTTATAGATATAACTCCAACTCTCCTTTCTTCATCGTTATTTCCATACAATATAAGGTTTGGTATATCTTTCACACCGTCAATAAACCTTTTTGTCAGCTTCCTTTCATGTTTTAATATATTTTCTACACCTATGCTTCTAATATATTTCACACCTTCTTTTAGACCTGCAATACCAGGTGTGTTTGGCGTTCCACTCTCAAGCATGTCTGGCATCATATCAGGTTGATGGATATTTTCTGAATTGCTACCTGTTCCACCTTCCTTTATCGTTTTAAGTTTTATCTTGTCCCTTACATAAAGTCCCCCTGTGCCTTGTGGTCCAAAGAGAGATTTATGGCCGGGAAATGCCAATAAATCAATATTATCCTCTTCTACATCAATAGGATAACTTCCAGCAGTTTGTGCAGCATCAACCAGGAAATATATGCCCATTTCCCGGGCAATACTGCCTATTTCCCTTATAGGCATCAATGTGCCAGTCACATTCGATGCGTGTATCATAGCAATCAATTTCGTATTTTTCTTAATAGCTTTTCTTACATCATCAACATCAATATTTCCCTTCTGATCACATTTCACTATTGTCAAATCAATATAGTTGCTGTCTCTTAAAGCTATCAGTGGTCTTATCATAGAGTTATGCTCCATGCTTGATGTTATCACATGATCGCCTTCATTTAAAATGCCTTTTAATGCGATATTTAAAGAATCTGTGGTATTAAGCGTAAAAATTACTCTCATAGGGTCATTTATATTAAAAAGCTGGCACAACTCCTGCCTTGCTTCTAATATATGCTTTCCAGACTCTATTGCTAATCTATGACTGCCTCTACCTGGATTTCCACAATACCTCATTACCCTGTCAATCTCATCGTAAACTGATTCTGGCTTAGGATATGATGTAGCCGCATTATCAAAATAAATCAACGACAGCCCTCCCATCTCTTAATTTTATTTACTATCTTTAATGTAATCTAAGTTAATGTAAGGAGGCATTTTCCTTCCTGCTTTAATAACTGCTCTATATGCCGTCTGTAAATCCACCATGTTTTTATTGCTGTATATCTTATACCTGCTTCTGTACTTAGAAGGTGTAGAAATCAACATAATTGTATTTGCACCTGCCATTAAAGCCTTAACTTGCGCATCTTTATCAACTGTTGCTAATGCTGTTGTAGCAGGTATAAAAACATTTTTTAAAACAAGTCTCGTTGCTGCAACCGTCTTTAACGTCATCTCAACATCTCCATGTGGATATGTCTCTAATGGTGTACCTGTAGCCGGTACAAATGGGCCAATACCTACCATATGGATTCCCATATCTTTAAAAAACAATATATCTTTCGCTATATCTCTTGCTGTTTGTCCAGGAAGTCCTATAATATTGCCATTACCATTTACATATCCGTTCTCCCTTAGCCACTCAGAGCATTTAACGCGATAATCAAAATCATCATCAGGATGTATATTTTTAAATATTTCCCTGTTTGTAGTTTCTATTTTCAGTAAAAAATTATTTGCACCAGCTTCCCTAAAATGCTTGTACTCTTCTTGGTTTCTTTCACCAATGCTTAGCGTTATGCGCATATTAGTCTCTTTCTTAATTTTCTTGATAATTTCAATTATCTTATCTTCTGTATACCATGGATCTTCACCTGATTGGAGAATAACTGTCCTTATCCCCATCTTTTTTAATTCTTTTGCAGTTTGGACTATCTCATCTATGTCCATCCTATATCGCTCAACAGATAAATTATCTCTCCTTAATCCACAATAAAAGCAATTTTTTCTGCAAATATTTGAAAATTCTATTGCTGCCCTTATATCGACAATATCACCTACAACTGACTTTCGCATCTCATCCGCAGCTCTAAATATAGAACTTAAGTTCTTATCACCACTGGAGCTTAGTATGACAACTATATCATCTTCTGTTAGCTCTATTCCATTTTCTACTTTCTTTAAGACAGTTTTTAAATCATCATTTAAGTCTTTATTAATTTTATCAATAAGCCCTTCAAGTTTACGTATTTTATAAAGGTATATACCTTTCAATGATATAGAATTATCTTTAAGGAGTTTTTCTGCTACATCAACATTATATGCATTAATTTTTATTGCGGTACTGCATACAGAACCATACTCTGATGGAGCAGGAATCAATTCAGTCTTAATATCATTTTGCTTTAATATTTTATCCGCATTCAGCATATGCTGCGTCGAATTACATATTATTATATAATGTTCCATACATTTTCACCTGTGAGTTTTATTCATATATCTATATTTTATATTTATTTAGCCATAGTTACAATAGAAAAATGCATTTGTTTTTACAAATGCATTGACTATCATCTATTTATTATAAGATCTGTAAGCCTGGATAAATCCTCTTCACCGTAATATTCGATCATTATCTTTCCTTTATTTTTACCTGGTATTATCTTTACCTTAGTTCCGAAAAATCTGCAAAAATTATCTTCTATCTCTTTAATATATATGTCATTAACCTGTCTTCTTTTTCTTTTCGGTGATGCCACTTCTTTTATCAAATTTTCTGTTTCTCTAACATTTAAATTCTTATCAACAATTTTATTTGCAATTATATTCTGCTTGTCTGCATCTTGAACAGCTAATATGACTTTTGCATGACCTGTAGTTATTTTCCCTTCCATCAGCATATTTTGGACTTTTTCATCTAGATTAAGCAACCTAATACTATTAGCAATTGCCGACCTGCTTTTGCCAACTCTCTTTGATATTTCTTCCTGTGTTAAGTTAAACTGTTCCATCAGTGACTTGTATGCTTTTGCTTCATCTATAGGATTTAGGTCTTCTCTCTGGAGATTTTCTATAAGGGCTATCTCCATCACTTTCTGGTCATCAAAATCTTTAACTATAGCTGGTATTTCTTTTAGTCCTGCAAGTTTAGCTGCTCTCCATCTTCTTTCCCCTGCTACAATTTGGTATCCCAAATTGATTTTTCTAACAATAATAGGCTGTATAATCCCGTGTTCTTTTATAGAATCAGATAACTCTTTAAGAGATTCATCATCAAAATGTTTCCTTGGCTGGAATTGATTTGGCTCTATGTCTGAAATTTTTATATTTTCTACGCCTTTTGTATTTTCTTCATCAATATCAGGTATAAGAGCTTGTAAACCTCTACCAAGCCCTCTTTTATTATTCAACTGCCTCACCATTCCTTTCAATTATTTCTTTTGCCAATTCTTCATATGCTTCAGCACCTTTTGAATGGGGGTCATAAAGAGAAATAGGTTTCCCAAAGCTTGGTGCTTCACCTAATCGTATATTTCTCGGTATTATAGTGCCGTAGACTTTTCCTTTGAAGTATTTCTTAACTTCATCAACAACCTGTATCGATAAGTTTGTCCTAGCATTAAACATGGTTAATACAACACCTTCAATTTCAAGGCTGTGATTGATGTTTTTCTTTATTAAGTTTATTGTATTCATTAACTGCGTTAAACCTTCTAAAGCATAATATTCACACTGTATCGGCACTAATACAGAATCTGCTGCCGTTAATGCATTGATTGTTAAAAGTCCCAACGATGGAGGACAATCAATCAAAATATAATCATAGTCATCTTTAACATCATTGAGAGAATTTTTAAGCCTGAATTCCCTCGATAGCATGGGAACCAGTTCTATCTCTGCTCCTGCCAATTGGATGCTGGAAGGTACAATAGAAATGCCATTCATCTCATTAAGCGTTATAAGAGCTTCTTTTATGTTTCTTCCTTCAATTAAAATATTATATGTAGTGCAATTAAGCGATGAATTATCTATTCCAAAGCCACTGGTCATATTGCTTTGAGGGTCCATATCAACACATAATACCTTTTTCCCACTGGCAGATAAAGAATAACCTAAATTTATTGTTGTCGTTGTTTTGCCAACTCCACCTTTTTGATTTGCTATAGCTATTATTTTTCCCAATTTATCACCCCGCTATTTTTATCATATTTTTATTATAACATTGTTCCATGTGGAACAAAAGTAAAATAACAACACGGGGTGATTAAATACTATTTTTTAGGAATTCTTATCTTAAATTCTATATAACCATCTTCATTCTGCTCTGTGTATTCCGCATCAACACCAGATTTTTTCATTATTGAAATTGCCTGTTTAATAGTATTTACAAAAATTCTTATGTCCTTATAAAATTTCATCATTTTCTTTTTTTCTTGTTTCTTATCTTCATTCATTGTAATCTTATTTATCATGTCCTGCACAATTTTTTCAGTCTCTTTAACATTGCATTTCTTCTTAATTATTATGTCAATTGCTTTATTTTGAAGTTCTTCATCTGGAAGCCTTAAAAGTGCTCTTGCATGTCTCTCTGTCAGGTTATTTTCAATCAATTTTGCTTTAATGCTATCATTTAATTTTAAAAGCCTCAACTTGTTAGCTATTGTAGATTGGCTTTTCCCAAGCATAGCAGCTAATTTTTCTTGTGTGAGATTATGGTCGTTTATCAAATTGTAGTACCCTTCTGCTTCCTCTAAAAAATTTAGATCCTTTCTTTGAAGATTTTCAATCAAAGCAATAACTGCAGAATCTTCGTCATAGGCTTCAAAAACTATGGCAGGTATCGTCTTAAGTCCCGCAAGTTTTGAAGCCCTCAACCGCCTCTCCCCTGAAATAAGCTCGTAAGAATTGCCATTTACTACTCTTACGCTTATTGGCTGTATCACTCCATAAGCTTTTATTGAATCACAAAGCTCTTGTAGATTGGCAGTGTCAAAAATTTTACGAGGCTGATATGGATTTGGTCTAATAAGGTCTATCGGCAAGTATTTAATCTCTTGTTGCTTTATCGAAACCATAAAAAACACCTCTTTAAAAACAATCAGATTATTACTTATATATATTCTACAACAAAATCAAAATTCCTCCTAATATACCATTATTATCCTGTTATTTTTTATCATTGAAATAAAAAGCCATTTTACCTATAAATTTCAGGTATTCTTATACTTAGAAAATTAATGCTTCCATCTTTAATCATTTCTTTAAGTCCTTCAGGATATATATCATATTTGTCAAATTCAGAAATGTTTATCCACTTAACGTCCTTTATCACTTGTTTGTCTTCAGGCATATCCGGGTCAAAACCCAACCGCAAATCTCCACCAACAATTGAACATCTAAAATACGTTGCATAGTAAATGCTGTATTCCTCAAGATAGCATACACTATCTGCAATAATATCATAACCTGTTTCTTCTTTGCATTCTCTTATCAGCGCATCAACACAAGACTCATTCTCCTCCACTCGTCCACCAGGAAAAACCCATCCAATCTTATTTTCCACCTGATGTTTAACAAGTAAAACTTTATTGTCATTAATAATTACAGCTCTTGATACTAATAAACACGCTCTTAGATTACTCATAAAATTTATCCTTTCACTTAGAGTGGCATTTTTTCAATTAATTTTGGTTTTCTAGGATATTTCATATCTGTAGTGCCAAGTTTTCTTATTAAAAGCAACTTATGAACAATATCCGTATAAGGCAATGTTACTTCAAAAATATTTTCTATCTGACTCTTTAAAGTATTTAAAGCATTATTAGACATTGCTATCTCCTCATCTACATTTGAACCTTTAAAAGCAATTAAATATCCATCAACTTTAACAAAAGGAATGCAATACTCTAACAATATATTTAATTGTGCAACAGCTCTTGACAATGATATATCGAATTTTTCTCTTAAAGAATTATCCTTTCCTAAGTCTTCTGCACGCCCATGTATTATCTCTACATCATTTAGATGTAATTGCTGTACTAATTCATTTAAAAAGACAGTTCGCTTCTTTAATGAGTCAACTATAGTCAGCTTCAAAGATGGATAGAGAATTTTAAGAGGTATAGATGGAAATCCAGCACCTGCACCTACATCTATTATCCTTTCATTGCCATTTATCTTTTTACAAATTTTAGCTGTTAAGCTGTCCAAAAAATGCTTGACAACAACATCCCTTTCTTCCGTAATGGCTGTCAAATTCATTTTTTGATTCCATTCCAGAAGAAGATCATAATACTTTATGAATTGTTCCACATGGAACAGTTGGAGATTAACTCCTAATGATTCTGCTCCCTTTATTAGTAAATCAATATTGTCTTTCTTCATAATCTATCTCCTTGACTGCATATAAATTAAAATGACAGATATATCAGCAGGTGATACGCCTGATATCCTAGATGCCTGTCCGACAGAAGTCGGCATTATACTTTTTAACTTTTGCCTTGCCTCAATGCTTATACCTTTTATATCATCATAATTTATCCAAGATGGTATCTTTTTATTTTCTAATGCCTTAAATTTCTCCACTTGTTCCAACTGTTTCTTTATATACCCTTCATATTTTATATTAATATCGATCTGCTCTGCTACATCATCTCTTATATCTTCAGGTCTATCCTTGTCAATTACCTTAGATGAAATATAATCAATCTCAGGCCTTTTTAGTAAATCATACATGGTAATCCCTGTCACAATTGGTGAACTTCCTTTAGACTTTAAATATTCATTGACAAAATCACTTGGAACAATCATTGCGGTTTTCAATCTTTCCATCTCTTTTTCATACTGAATTTTTTTCTTCAAAAACCTTTCGTACCTTTCATCATCTACAAGTCCAATTTGCCTTCCCTTTTCAGTCAATCTAAAATCCGCATTGTCCTGTCTCAATATAAGTCTGTATTCAGCTCTTGATGTCAGCATTCTATAAGGTTCATTTGTGCCTTTTGTAACAAGGTCATCAATTAGGACACCTATATACGCTTCAGATCTATCTAATATAAAAGGCTCTCTATTTAAAAGCTTCATAGCAGCATTTATACCTGCCATCAATCCCTGCGCAGCAGCTTCCTCATAACCAGATGTTCCATTTACCTGACCTGCAAAAAACAATCCTGATATTGTCTTTAATTCAAGTGACTGCTTCAACTGTGTAGGATCAATGCAGTCATACTCAATAGCATATCCAGGCCTCATGACTTTTACATTTTCAAGTCCTTTTATTGTCCTTAAAAATTCAATCTGAACATCCTCAGGCATACTTGAAGACATGCCTTGTACATACATCTCATTGGTATTCCTTCCTTCAGGCTCTATAAAAAGTTGATGTCTAGGTTTGTCTGGAAATTTAACAACTTTATCTTCTATAGAAGGACAATACCTTGGTCCAACGCCTTTAATCTCACCACTGTAAAGTGGTGACCTGTTTATGTTTCTCATTATAACCTCATGTGTTCTACTATTTGTGTACGTAAGCCAGCATGGGATTTGTTCCACATTTATTTCATCGTGCAAATATGAAAAAGGTTTTATTTTTTCATCACCAGGCTGGATTTCCATAGCATCAAAATTAATAGATTTTTTATCTACACGAGCAGGTGTTCCCGTCTTAAACCTCATCAATTTTATGTTAAGTCTCTCTAAACATTTGGACAGTTCATTTGCAGGAAACAGACCATTAGGACCACCGCTATAACTTACATCGCCAATTATAATTCTTCCCCTCAAATAAGTACCTGTCGTTACAATACAGGACTTACATAGGTATCTTGCACCATTTTTTGTAATTACACTTTTCACTTCACCATTCTCTACTTCAATATCAACAACTTCAGCCTGTTTTATGTCGAGATTCTCCTGCTTTTCAAGTGTATACTTCATATTAAATTGGTATCTTTTTTTATCAGACTGAGCTCTTAATGCCCTTACAGCAGGTCCTTTGCTGGTATTTAAAGTCCTTTCCTGTATCAAAGTTTCATCTGTATTTATGGCCATTTGTCCCCCCAGTGCATCAATCTCTCTTACAAGATTTGTCTTGGCAGGACCTCCTATTGCAGGATTACACGGCATTAACGCAATCGAATCTAAATTTATTGCAAACGCAACTGTTTTAAGTCCAAGTCTAGCCGTGGCTAAAGCTGCTTCACACCCTGCATGCCCTAAACCTATAACAGCAACATCATATGACCCAGCATCGTATATCATTTAAGCACCTACTTTCCAACACAAAATCTTTCGAAAATTTCATTTATCAAATCTTCATTAGCAGTTTCACCAGTTATCAAACCAAGATTGTCAATTGCAGCGTTTAAATCTATAGATACAAAATCCTCTGTCAAACCTCTTTCTATTGTATTAAGACAAGACATTAAATTTTCTTTAGCTTTTAATAAAGCGTCTTTATGCCTCATATTGGTTAAAAGAAATTCATTGTTTGATAATCCATTCTCCATCACCATATTGTATACGGTATTTTCCAGAACATCAAACCCTTCTTTTGTAACAGATGATAAACTTATATAATTTTCATTTGAAATTCTTCTGATTTCATCCAAGTCTATCATAGATGGCAAATCGATTTTATTTAAAACGTACAAAACATTCTTATCATCAATTATCCTCAGTATTTCGTAGTCTTCCTTCTCCAAAGGTCTTGAATTGTCAAAAACAAAAATAATAAGGTCTGCCTTATTAATTGCTTCCTTACTTCTTTCTACACCTATTTTCTCTACTAATTCATCAGTATCTCTGATACCTGCTGTATCAATAAGCTTTATCGGTATTCCCTTTATATTCAAATACTCCTCTATTATATCCCTAGTCGTACCAGGTATATCAGTTACAATTGCTCTATTTTCATTTAAAAGTGCATTTAGCAGCGAAGACTTGCCTACATTAGGCTTACCAATTATGACTGTATTAAGTCCTTCTCTTATTATCCTTCCTTTTTCTGATGAATCTAATAATTCATCAATTTTTCTAATTGCATTTTTTATTCCATCTATCAATTCACTATCATTAAATATCTCTACATCTTCATCAGGAAAGTCCATCAATGCAAATATATGTGCAATGAGTGCAACTAAGTCGTTCTTTATTTCATTTATTTTATCCTTAACACTGCCACTTAACTGCATTACAGCGTATTTATTTGAAAGGGCCGTCTTTGACCTTATTATATCTATTACCGCTTCCGCCTGTGACATATCAATTCTTCCATTTATAAAAGCTCTCTTTGTAAATTCACCAGGTTCAGCAAGTCTTGCACCATTTTTTAAAACCAATTCCAAAATCCTCTTGGCAGGTACATAACCACCATGACAATTTATCTCTACAATATCCTCTTTTGTGTAAGTATGTGGACTCTTCATCACATTAACAAGCACTTCATCGTATACTTCATTAGATTCGCTATCGTAAATAAAACCGTAATGCACAGTATGGCTTTTCACAGCTTTTAAATCGATATTTCTTTTAGATTTGAATATGCCAGAAACTATTTTTATAGCATCACGGCCACTTATTCTTATAATCGAAATACCTGCTTCACCAACAGCAGTAGATATTGCAGCAATCGTATCATCTATCATAGCAAATCACCAAACTTTCCAACCTTAAATATGATAATATATCACTAATTATTATTTTACAATAAGGTAAAAGAAAAAATACCCTTTCTTGGGTATCTACTTCAAAGATATTGTAACTCTCCTATTTGGCTCCTCGCCTTCACTAAATGTTTCTATATCAGGGTCATCCTGCAAAGCTAGATGAATTATCCTTCTCTCATTTGCATTCATTGGCTCCAAAGTTATGCTCCTATTTTCTTGCTTGACTTTTTTTGCTATTTTATTTGCCAAATTTATCAGTATCTTCTCTCTCTTTGCACGATAATTTTCCGCGTCTAACAAAATTCTCTTGTGTATACCTTCAATATTTTTTTTGTTAGCTACCAATGAAGTCAAGTATTGAAGTGAATCCAATGTTTCACCTCTATATCCGATTAGAAGTCCAACTCCATTTCCTTTCAAATTCACCAATATGTTATTGTCTTTCTCATCAATATCATATCCTACATCTATTCCAATCAACTTAATTATTCCATCTAAAAATTTTCTGATATTTTCCTTAACTACATCTTTAACAATAATTTTAACTATAGCTTGTTTTCCCAGTAGGCCCAGAAATCCTTTACTGCCTTCATCTATTATTTCTATGTCAACCATATCTCTAGAAATACCCAGCTCTATAAGTCCGGCATTGATAGCCTCTTCAACGGTTTTTCCTGTTTTTATTATTTCCCTCATTTGAAGACTCTCCCTTCATAGATTCGGTAGGTCTTAAAAAGAAATATTGCTGAGCTATCTGAAAAATGTTGCTTGTAACCCAATATATTCCTACACCTGCCGGCAAAGAAACAGTTATCCAAATCATAAAAGCTGACATAATAAGATTCATCGATTTTTGACTGTTATCTGTCTGTATCATCGCAGAAGAAATATACGTCGTAACACCAGATAATATTGGCAATATAAAGTAGGGATCCTTTTCAGCTAAGCTTTTTAACCATAAAAATGATGCAGTACTAAATGCCGGATAATTCCTAAGCATAGCAAAAAGCGGCCAAAGTATTATAAGAGGCAACAGCATCGGTAGACAACCACTCATAGGATTAACATTTTTCTCTTTATAAAGCTTCATCATTTCCTCGTTTAACTTCTGAGGATCCTTTGCATATTTTTTCTTTAAATCTTCCACTAAAGGATTTATCTCTTTCATCTTTTTCATTGTTCCCATCTGTTGAACATAAAAAGGCAAAAGAACAATCCTAATTAAAATCGTAAAAATAATTATAGCAACACCATAATTTCCAACAAAATCGTATATAAACTTTAGTAACTGGCCAAGGTACATACCAATTGCTGCCATTTTAAACCTCCTAAGCTATTTTACAGGATCATATCCACCTGGATTAAAGGGATTGCATCTTAATATCCTCCACAAAGCCATAATACTACCTTTTAAAACACCATACTTTTTTATAGCATCTATAGCGTATTGAGAACAAGTCGGATAAAATCTACACGATTTTGGCTTCATAGGAGATATAAATTTCTGATAGAATCTTATTAAATATATAAAAATGTATTTCATTATTTATTCACCATATAAAGAGAAGATTTTGTTAACAGTCTCCTCATAGCATTTCCTACCATATAGAAATCTGCCTCAACAATCTTATTTCTAGCAATAAAAATAATGTCATATCCTCTAAATAAATCACGATCCAATAACCTAAAATTTTCATATAACAATCTCTTATAGCGATTTCTAATTACACTTTTACCCACTTTTTTGCTTACTGAAAAACCAACCCTGTTGATTCCTAAATTATTTTCTAAGTAATACATCACAATGTACTGATTTGAAATAGATTTACCGTATCTATAAACATTTTTGAAATCACTACTTCGTTTTATCTTAACCATATCATATATATAAACCTCCGATTGCAAAAAAGGCCTCATTAAGGCCTTCCTTATGCTGTCAATCTATGTCTACCCTTTCTCCTTCTTCTTTTTAAAACATTACGACCATTTTTAGTAGACATCCTTTTTCTAAATCCATGTTCCTTTTTCCTATGCCTTACTTTTGGCTGATGTGTACGTAACACTACTACACCTCCTAAAACCTTAAAAATGCTAATAAGATTATATCGTTTATTTATGTGCATGTCAATAAATTAATCCATTAATGTTATTAACATATTAAAAAGTTTTATTCATAAGCTGTTGATAAATTTTATTTTTTTATTGATAATGTGTTAATAATTTGATATCATATAATCGAAGTTGTTAATAAGTAAAGAAATTTATTCATATAAATATTTAGTTATTCACAGGTTGTGTATAAATCTGTGAATAACTTGTTATTATTTCAATTTTCTCTTATGCATTAAAATTATATTTAAGGTTTTTTAAGCCTTTTTATATATATTTTATAAACAAAACTTTATACACAGTATATTTATAACTAAAAAACAATGATACATTGTTGATATTTTTTTTGCCTTTTAAACAAATTTTATCAACATTTATCCGATATAAACATAAATAAATTAATTTTTATTAACAGCTTGTTTATATTTGTAGGAGGTCACAAAATGTATGAAGATTGTTACACATTGTGGGAAGCAATATTTGAAAAATTAAAAAGTGAGCTGACGTCTACCAGTTATACAACTTGGCTTGTCCATTTAAAGCCAGTTGCTCTTTTAGACAATATACTGGTACTATCAACTGTCAATGTATTTACCAAAAACATAATAAACGGAAGATACTTAAACGTAATATACGATGCAGCAAAATCTATTACTAATAAAAACATAGAGATAAAAATAGTCTCTGAAGATGAAGAAGAGTATAAAAAGATAAAGGAAACAGTCCAGTATAAAAACGACAAAGACAAAATTGTTTCCAATATGCTGAATCCTAAATATACATTTGACACATTTGTGGTTGGGAACAGCAACAAACTGGCTCATGCTGCATGTTTAGCCGTAGCTCAATCACCTGCAAGGGCATATAATCCATTATTTATATATGGGGGGGTTGGCCTTGGCAAAACGCATTTAATGCATGCAATAGGTCATTTCGTCCTAGAGCATAACAGCAATACAAAAATAATGTATGTTACATCTGAGACATTTACAAATGAGCTTGTTAACTCTATAAAAGATGACAAAAACGAAGAATTTAGAAATAAATATAGAAGTATGGATATTCTTCTAATTGATGATATACAATTCATCGCTAAAAAAGAAAGGACACAGGAGGAATTCTTCCACACATTTAATACATTATATGAAGCAAATAAACAGATCATAGTTTCAAGTGATAGACCTCCAAAAGAGATACCAACACTTGAAGACAGGCTAAGATCTCGATTTGAATGGGGACTCATAGCAGATATTCAGCCGCCAGACTTTGAAACAAGGATAGCTATCTTAAAGAAAAAAGCGCAAAACGAAAACTTAAATATACCTGATGATGTACTTATATATATAGCAGAAAAAATTCCTTCTAATATAAGAGAATTAGAAGGTGCACTAATAAGAATTGTTGCCTTTTCATCACTTACAAAGGCAAATATCGATCTTGATCTTGCAAAGGATGCACTAAAAGACATAATATCAAACAAAGTTAGAAAAATAACGGTTAAACTGATACAAGAAGAAGTATGTAAATATTACAATATAAAATATGAGGATTTTATATCGAAAAAAAGAACAAAGACAATAGCATTTCCAAGGCAGATTGCAATGTACTTAGCCCGTGAAATGACTGATTTGTCATTGCCAAAGATAGGTGAAGAATTCGGTAAAGATCATACTACAGTAATACACGCGTACGATAAAATCTCAAACGACATTAAAGAAGATGAGTCATTAAATAAACAGATAGAAGAGCTTAAAAAACGAATAAAAGGATTTTAACATATCCACATTAATAAACTGTTAATAACATTATTTTTTTTGAGCTTGTTGATATTGTTAATAATTTTTCACTGTTTAAACAAATTTGTTAACAAATGTCGAAGCTTGTCGCTACGCATATTAAAATACTTTTTCACATATTAACAAGCTCTATTATTACTACTACTATATTTATATATATTCTTATTTTTATAAAATATGCTTAAAAGGAGCGAAATTTTTATGAAATTTTCTTGTGATAAAATTTCATTATTAAATGCGGTAAATAAAGTTATAAAAGGGGTAACCCCCCGTACCACCCTACCTATTCTCCAAGGGATACTTTTAACTGCAAAAGACAATAAATTAGTCATGTATTCAACAGATATGGAAATAGGTATCGAATGTAAAGTTGATGCTGAAATTGTCGAAGAGGGAAGTATTGTCGTTTCATCGAAAGTATTCTCTGATCTCGTAAGAAAACTTCCAGAAGACACAATTTACTTTACAACTGACCAAGATTATATAGTGAATATAAAGTGCGGATTGTCAGAATTTACAATATCAGGTAATTCATCTGAAGAATTTCCTGATATACCGGAAGTTTTAAAAGAAATAACTTTTAGTATAAATCAAAATGTCTTAAAAGAAATGATTAAAATGACTTCATTTTGTGTGGCACAAGATATGACAAGACCTGTTTTAACAGGAATACTAATGGAGATAAACAAAAATACGATAAACATGGTAGCGCTGGATGGATACCGCATGGCAATAAAAAAATATATATCAGAAGATCTTTTGTTAAAAAGATTTGACGACTTTAGTGTTGTCATACCGGGTACGACTGCGAATGAGCTTGTTAGGATAATGGAAGATAATGATGATAATGTGTATGTGTCTTTTACTGGTAATCAGATTTTATTTGAAATTAATGATACAAAGGTTATATCAAAGCTTCTAGATGGGAATTATATGAATTATAAGGCAGTAATTCCAAAAGACTTTAAGTCGATAGTCATTATCGAAAAAGATGATTTAATAGGTGCCATAGATAGGGCATCGCTATTAGCTTCAAATAAAAGCAATTTAATAAAGTTCACTTTTAATGAAAAGGAACTTATTATATCGTCAAACTCAGAAAAGGGAAAGATGTCTGAACGTGTAAATATTGATATTGAAGGAAATCTGATAGAGATTGCATTTAACTCCAGGTATCTATTAGAAGCATTGAGGGTAATTGATTCTGAAAAAATTAAAATGAACATGATTAACAGCATAAACCCCATGATAATAACTCCTGTAGAAGATGATGATTATTTATACATGGTGTTGCCTGTAAAATTAAATGGTTAGTATTGAAAGGATTAGATATTATGAAAGAGGTAAAAATTAACACGGATTATATTACGCTTGATCAATTTTTGAAATATGTAGGTATTGTAGAAACTGGCGGTAAAGGTAAACAAATGATATTAGATGGGCTCGTAAAAGTAAACGGCAATATTGAACTTAAAAGAGGCAAGAAGTTGCGCAGTGGTGATATTGTAGTTGTCAATGGTCATGAATTTATAATTTTGTAAGTAATATAAATACAATGTATTAAGATTATGCTATTTTCGATATAACGAAAGGATAAGGAATAAGTGTATTTGAAAGAGCTTACAATTGACAATTTTAAGAACTTAAGGCAACAAAAGGTAACATTTTCCGCTGGAACTAATGTAATATATGGAACAAATGCACAGGGTAAAAGTAATCTTTTAGAATGTATAAGGATCTTAAGCATTGGCAAATCGTTTAGAAATAGCAAAAACAAAGATATGGTAAATTTTAACAGTGATTACTATTATATAAAAGGTATATTTGATATAGACAATGAAGAAATAACAGTTGAAACAGGTTATAAATTGAATCAAAACAGATTTTTTAAAGTAAACAACAATAAGATAAAAAGTATTTCAGAGCTTATTGGAGTTATACTTACTACAATTTTTTCTCCAGACGATTTAAACATTGTAAAAGGCAGTCCTTTTATAAGAAGGCGGTATATGGATGCATCTATATCAATGATTAAGAGAAATTACCTTTACGATATTATACAGTACAACAAAGTTTTAGCAAATAGAAACAAAGTATTAAAAGATATAAAATTTAAAAGTGAGAATTTAAAGCTTCTCGATATAATGGATGAACAGCTTTCGATTTATGGGTCTAAAATCATGATGTACAGGAAACAGTACATTAATAATCTTAACTTAATTGTGAAAAAGATATTGCATGATATATCAGATGAAGAAGTTGAGATTTGTTATTGGAGCAATGTTATGGATAAAATTGACGATATAAAGTACATAAAAGAATCACTAAGCAATAAGTTGAAATTAAATAGAGAGATAGATATAAAATATGGCGATACTAGATACGGGCCTCATAGAGATGATATTAAAATATATGTAAATGGTCATGATTCCAGAATTTATGCATCGCAGGGACAGCAGAGGACAATAGCTTTATGTCTTAAACTAGCTGAACATGAAATGATTAAGTCTGAGAACCACGAAAATCCAATACTTTTATTGGATGATGTAATGTCAGAACTGGATTTAAATAGAAGAAGATATATTTTAAATAAAGTCACTGGTTGCCAGACATTTATAACACATACGGAAAAAGATGATATAAAAGGCGACAAATACTTTTTAATTTCAGATGGAGTAATAATGCCTGATTAAGGAGGAAATTATGTACGTTCATTTAGGTGGTAATGTTGTTGTACCTGACAACGAAATAATAGCGGTTTTTAATATTGATGTCAGAGAGATGTCAAAAGATACTTGTGAATTTTTGAGAATAGCTGAAGAAGAAGGTTTTATTGTGAAGATATCAAAGGATAACTTAAAGTCTTTCGTGGTTACTGAGAGAGATAAAAAAAGCATAATATACTTATCGCCAATTTCATCATATACAATAATAAAAAGGGCATTAAAATACGAAGAATAAAAAATAGAGGTTATCCTCTATTTTTTTGCAAATCTTTTTATTATGGCATTTTGCGTTAGATGTTCAAAAGAGTCATCTAAAGGTTCTAGTTGATTTTTTCCGTATTTTCTGTCCAGTGCTTTTTTTATCAACATATCTGTAAATTCAGGATTTTTAGGTAATACAGGCCCATGAAGATATGTCCCAAAGGTATTCTTGTATACAGTACCTTCCATGCCGTCTTCACCATTATTGCCATTTCCATATATGACTCTTCCTAATGGTTTTACATTTTGTAGAAATGTTTTTCCAGAGTGATTTTCAAAACCAACCATTTTAAAAGTTTTACCGTCAATACTTGCATCTATTATTATATTATCGATCATCCTTTTATTTCCAGCAATTGTGTATATGTCTAATGCACCTATGCCGGGGAGTTTATTTCCATCTGATGATAAATAATATTTACCCAGCAATTGATATCCACCGCATATACTGAGGAGAGTCAAACCATCTTCAATAGCAGACTTTAAATTTTTTGCTCTTCTTAGTGTTAAATCATCGCTGACTATTTTTTGTTCTCTGTCAGAACCTCCACCTAAAAATAATATGTCGATGTCTGTAAAATCTGTATTTGTATCGATAGTTATAGACTTTATTTCAGCGTCTATTCCTCTCCATTCACATCTTTTTTTTAGTGTTATTATATTTCCTCTATCACCGTAAAGATTTAATAAATCAGGGTACATATGTCCAATTGTTAATTTCATGCTTTGACACCTCTTGACTTCATATAACTATTTACCTCATGCAGTGATGTATAATTAGGCAGTACTGCTATCAATTCTTCATTTGTAACAGTTGGGATGTAATCAAGGGCATTTTCTATGGAATTGATAATTTTTATCCTTTTTGGGTCTATACCAGCGTATTTTAGCCTCAATGCCATGTCTTCTGCTCTTAACCCTGATGTTACCACATGGTTTATTTTTGCATGTGATACAAAGTTTTCGATATCCACATCCCAAAGCCATGATACATCTCTACCATCTGCGTAATTGTCATTTATGGCAATTAGTAGGTTTAAGGGTTTGTTTATCTCTCTTAGCATATTTAAAGTGCTGTCAAAACCTATCGGATTTTTTATGAGGTTGATTATAGCTTTTTTTCCTTTTAAGTATGTTGTCTGCAATCTTCCTGCAATAGGCCTATAATTGTTTAATCCAGCCTGTATATAGCTTAAAGGAGTTCCTAAAAGTATATTTGTGGCGACAGATGACATTACATTGTATATATTATAAGCTCCATTAAGATGGCTTTTTATGTTTATTAGTTTATCTTTGTACTTAATTTTAAATGATATACCATCTTCGGTAAGTTTGATATCTAGTGCACCAAAGTCTAAGTTAGGTCTTGATTTGCCACATTTAGGGCAATAGTAATCTCCAAGTTGCCCGTAAAAAACATCTTTGTACACGTATTTACCGCCGCATACAGGACAATACTTTTGTTCAAATGCTGGTGAAAGGCTATATCCGTAGTTTAGCTTGTCTAAAATTCCATAGTACATGACATTTAAATTTAAATCATCACCTAATGAAGCAGTGAAGGGTTCATCTGCATTTAAAAGAAGCATTGAATCTTTAGGAAGTCTATTTAAAGATTCTTTAACCTTTTTTATTGTGATGTCCAACTCGCCATATCTGTCAAGCTGGTCTCTAAAAAAGTTTGTAACTACGACTATCTTTGGATTGATATCATTTAAAACAAGAGGCATGTTTGCTTCATCGACTTCGAATACACCTGCGTCTTTATTTATGTTTCCAAAAAAGTCGCTGTTTTTTATCAATACCGTAGCAATACCGCTTAACATGTTTGCGCCTTCCCTGTTGTGTACAACTTTTTTGCCTGATGATTTTAATATTTCTGCGATGAGTCCTGATGTTGTTGTTTTTCCATTTGTTCCTGTTACAACGACTTTTTCATTCTTTACACCTTTTACAATATCTTTTATTAAGTTAGGACTTATTTTAAGTGCAAGTTTTCCTGGAAGTGATGTGCCGTTTTTTCCAGTTAATTTACAACCTAATATGACAAATTTACCTAAAACAACACCGAGTAAATCCAATTTAACACCACCTTGATAAAAACGCTCTTATTTTATTATATTTTAAGTATATTATAAAACAGTGTATTTATAAAATAAAAATATTTCCTTTGATGATAAATTATTCATTATAAATTTGTCCAATATTGTGTTTCCTTGTATAAAAATCAAAAAAATGATACAATAAAACTATTGGAATTTAGTACGGAGGTATGAATATGGCAAATGAAGAAACATATGGTGCAAGTCAAATTCAAATATTAGAAGGTCTTGAGGCCGTTAGAAAACGCCCCGGGATGTACATAGGAAGTACCAGCAGCAGGGGACTTCACCATCTTGTATATGAAATAGTAGACAACAGTATTGATGAGGCATTAGCAGGATACTGTAAAAATATTGATGTTGTCATTCATAAAGATAATTCTGTATCAGTTATAGATGATGGAAGAGGTATACCTACAGATATACATCCACAGACTGGTAAATCAGGTGTTGAAGTCGCACTCACTGTGCTTCATGCTGGTGGTAAATTTAATAATGATGTGTACAAAGTTTCTGGTGGACTTCATGGTGTTGGATTATCAGTTGTAAATGCATTATCTAAAAGACTTGAGGTTATTGTTAAGCAAAATGGCAAAGTGTATGAACAAAAATATGAAAGAGGAGTTCCTAAGTCAGACCTTAAGATCATTGGTGACACGGATGAAACCGGTACGACGATAACATTTGCGCCAGATGATGAAATCTTCGAGACGCTGGAATACGATTATGATATATTATCTCAAAGATTAAGGGAATTATCATTTTTAAATAAAGGCGTAAGAATTAGGCTTATGGATGAGAGAGATGGAAAGGAAGACGTGTTCCATTATGAAGGCGGTATAGTGGAATTTGTCAAATATTTAAACAGAAATAAAGAAGTGCTACATCCTGAGCCTATTTACATGGAAAGCAAAAGTGATACGTATGAAGTAGAAGTGGCGATGCAGTATAACGACTCATATACAGAAAATATATTTAGTTTTGCCAATAATATTGATACTAGAGAAGGCGGTACTCATTTAATAGGTTTTAAAGCAGCCTTAACAAAAGTTATAAATGATTATGCTAGAAAGTTTAATATCATAAAGGATAATGACAAAAACCTGCAAGGTGAAGATGTCAGGGAAGGATTAACGGCTATTATAAGTGTAAAACTTATGAATCCACAGTTTGAAGGGCAGACAAAGACTAAATTAGGTAATTCTGAAATGCGTTCAATAGTGGATTCTGTTGTGACAGAAAAACTTACAGCATTTATGGAGGAAAACCCTTCTTTATCGAGGGTAATTCTTGAGAAAGCTACATCTGCTGCAAGAGCTAGAGAGGCTGCTAGAAAGGCTAGAGAACTTACAAGGAGAAAGTCAGCACTGGAATCTACTTCACTTCCTGGTAAATTAGCAGATTGTTCAGAAAAAGATGCATCAAAATGTGAGCTTTACCTTGTAGAGGGCGATTCTGCAGGTGGTTCTGCAAAGATGGGAAGAGATAGCAGATATCAAGCAATACTTCCTCTTAGAGGTAAGATTTTAAATGTTGAAAAGGCAAGGCTTGACAGAATATTATCAAGCGATGAGATAAAAGCAATGATAACTGCTTTAGGTACCGGTATAGGAAGTGATTTTGATATTTCAAAGCTTAGATATCACAAAGTTGTGATTATGACTGATGCCGATGTAGATGGTAGCCACATAAGAACTTTGCTTCTTACATTTTTCTACAGATTTATGAGACCATTAATAGAAAATGGAAATGTATATATAGCACAACCGCCACTTTACAAAATAGAAAAGAATAAAAAGGTTTATTATGCTTATTCTGATAAAGAACTTGACAATATTTTAAAAGAAATTGGAAGGGAAAATTACAATGTACAGAGATACAAAGGTCTTGGTGAAATGGATGCTGAGCAGCTTTGGGATACTACAATGGATCCTGAAAAGAGAACAATGCTTAAAGTAAGCCTTGATGATGCTATTGCTGCAGACGAAATATTTACAATCTTGATGGGCGATAAAGTAGAGCCAAGGCGGGAATTTATTGAAAAATACGCTAAGACAGTTAGAAATCTAGATATATAGGCAGGTGTTTTAAGTGAGTGATAATAATACAAATAATGAAGAAATGAGAGTTATACCTGTAGATGTTGAAGATGAGATGAAAAAATCTTTTATAGATTACGCTATGAGCGTTATCGTCAGCAGAGCTTTGCCTGACGTCAGGGATGGATTAAAGCCTGTTCACAGGAGAATTCTCTATGCAATGAATGGGCTTGGACTAACGCCTGATAAACCGTATAAAAAAAGTGTATCTGTAGTTGGAGAAGTTTTAGGAAAGTACCATCCCCATGGTGATGTTGCAGTTTACGATGCGATGGTAAGAATGGCACAAGATTTTTCTATGAGAGAGACATTGGTAGATGGTCATGGAAACTTTGGGAGCATAGATGGAGATCCAGCTGCTGCTATGAGATACACAGAAGCAAGGCTATCGAAGATAGCATTGGAGATGCTTACTGACATCAATAAAGAAACTGTTGATTTTGTCCCGAATTTTGATGAAAATTACAAAGAACCTGTTGTACTCCCATCGAGGTTTCCTAACATATTGGTAAATGGATCACAAGGTATAGCTGTTGGTATGGCAACTAATATTCCTCCTCATAATTTAGGCGAAGTCATAGATGGTATAATAGCTTATATAGACAATCCTTACATTACTACAGAAGGGCTTATGAAATATATTAAAGGGCCTGACTTTCCAACAGGCGGCCTTATTGTTGGAAAAGATGGTATAAGGGAGACGTATGAAACAGGTAGAGGTAAAATAATAGTTAGAGCAAAAGCAGAAATAGAGGAGCACAATGGCAGAAATAGAATTGTAATTACAGAAGTACCTTATATGGTAATAAAATCAAAACTGGTTGAAAAGATAGCAGAGCTAGTGAGAGATAAGCATATCGAAGGTATATCAGATTTAAGGGATGAATCCGATAGAAATGGAATGAGAATTGTCATCGAATTAAAGAGAGATGTCAATCCAAAGGTTGTTTTAAATAAACTGTACATGCATACTCAGATGCAGCAAACATTTGGAGCTATAATGCTGGCATTAGTCGATGGAGCTCCTAAAATACTGTCATTAAATCAGATAATAGAAAAATATGTTGACCATCAAGTAGATGTTATTACAAGAAGGACAAGGTTTGAGCTTCAAAAAGCTGAAGAAAGAGCACATATATTAGAAGGGCTAAAGATAGCATTAGATCATATAGATGAAGTTATAAATGTTATACGTAGTTCAAAAACAGAGCCTATAGCCAAGAAAAACTTAATGGACAAGTTTGGGCTAAGTGATAAACAATCTCAGGCAATTGTTGATATGAGATTGGGACGTTTAACTGGGCTTGAAAGGCAAAAGGTAGAAGACGAATTAAATGAGCTATATAGGAAAATCGAAGAACTGAAAGGCATATTGGCTGATGAAAAAAAGGTGCTGGAAATAATTAAAAAAGAGCTTAAAGAAATAAAGGATAAATTTTCATCGGAAAGAAAGACTCATATAGTGGCAAAAGAAGATGAAATGGATATTGAAGATTTAGTCCAACTGGAAGATGCTGTTGTAACAATGACGCATTTTGGTTATATCAAAAGGATGCCACTTGACGCATATAAATCTCAGAAGCGTGGAGGAAAGGGCATATCGGGTATATCTACGAGAGAAGACGACTTTGTAGAGAATGTCTTTACGACAACAACTCATGACAGGCTTTTGTTTTTTACAAATAAAGGAAAAGTATACAGTTTAAGAACTATAGATATACCTGAATCAGGAAGACAAGCAAAAGGGACAGCTATAGTTAATCTAATTCAGATAGATCAAGATGAAAAAGTAAGTGCTGTAATACCAATTAAGAAGTCTGTAAAGGCAAAATATGTAGTCATGTGTACAAAGAAGGGAATCATTAAAAAGACAGAAATAGATGACTTTCCTAAAATTAAAAAAAGTGGTAATACAGCTATTAAGCTTGATGATGGAGATGAACTTATAAATGTTATGCTTACAGATGGTAATAGAGAAATCATTATAGGTACAGCTAACGGTTTTTGCATTAGATTCCATGAAAATAATCTAAGGCCTATAGGAAGACAAGCAAGAGGCGTGATAGCCATATCCCTAAGAGATGACGATTATGTCGTTGAAATGGATCTTATAAATGAAGACAACGAGATATTGGTTGTAACTGAGAATGGCTATGGCAAAAGAAGCGATGTCAAGGAATACAGATCGCAGACAAGAGCAGGAAAGGGAATAATCGCTACAAAAATAACACAAAAAACTGGGAAATTAGTTTCAATAATGTCTGTAAGTGAAAAAGACGAGCTTATGATAATTTCTGCCAATGGAATACTCATAAGGACGAGAATTGCTGATATATCTAAGATGCATAGAGATGCGTCAGGTGTCACGCTGATGAAACTTGATGATGGAGATAGGGTTGTTTCAACTGCAAAGATAGATAATGATGATGACCAAGAATAAAAATTTTGTTAAAAATTATTTTAACAAAAAGAAGGAATTTTATGTTTAATGTCGAATATATATATGAAGATGAATTGTTAAAAATTTTTCTAAAGGAGAGGTTAGAATGAGAAAGGCTTTAGCTTTAGGTATTGCTACGGCATTTGTTGCAGTCAGCTTGGTAGGCTGTGGTTCGAATGGTTCGAATGCATCCTCCACTTCATCAAATTCATCTGCATCAGGTGCTTATAAAGACGGCACTTACAAGGCAGAACAGGCTGCATTTGATGATCATGGATATAAGGGCCAGATAGAGATAACAGTTAAAGATGGGAAAATAACAAATGTTTTGTATAATGAAGTTGATAAAGATGGCAAGTTTAAGAGAGACGACGAAAATTACGCATCAAAAATGAAAGCAAAGACAAATACTACTCCAAAAGAAGCAGATGAAAAACTACAACAAGAATTGATAGACAGCCAAGACACATCTAAAGTTGATACTGTTGCCGGCGCAACTGAGACATCAAAGACATTTAAAGAATTAGCAGATCAAGCTTTAAAAGACGCTAAAAATTAAAAAGAGCCCTCCTGTGGAGGGTTTTTTTATGGATCTATTTTTAAGATTCCTAGCGCTTTTTCAAGATCTATTATATGATTTTCTTCTTCTAGAGCTATGTTTCTCAACTTTTGTCCTATATCAAATAATCCAAGGTTTTCTGCTTGTGATACCCTTTGATTGTACCCATTTAATGCATCATATTCATAGTTTAAATCTTGGTACAGCATTTCACGATTGTCAAGGGATGTTTGTCTCGGATATACTTCTACAGTCGGTATACCACCAAGATATTGTATTATGTCTGCCAGTATGACTGCATGTTCATGTTCATCATTTGCATGTTCTAATATTTTATCTATTACTTCTACGTATTCGGCTCCGTGCAACATGCTGGAATGCTGTATATATTGAATCATCGCAGCGTATTCCTTTGTTAGATCAGAGTTTAAATTTGAAATCAGCTCTTTTTTATTTATCATATAATTTCACCTCTATGTAATCATATGTTGATATAAAAATTGTGTTACTAATATTAAAATTAAAAAAAAGGTATTTTTTTACCTTAAAAATTAAAATTTTTTAATAAATGTAAACGATAGTTTATTTAGAATTTACAAAAAATTTATTTGACTTATTCTTAATAAGCTGATAAAATAACTACTAATTTCACCTATAATAATATTTTATTGTTCAAAAGCGATGATGGAGAGGGGTATATGTAGGAGCTGAAGAGAGCCGGTGGTTGCTGCAAACCGGTGCGAATACATATATTAGATCGCTCCAGAGTAGTTAAGTTGAACTTAAGTAGGCTTAACCGTACGACCTGCGTTAAAGGTAAGTATGATTACTTGCTGAGGCATTTTACCGTGAGGTAAATGTGAAATCAGGTGGTACCGCGAGGCAATCCTCGCCCTGAATATGGGCGAGGATTTTTTTATCATGTGAAGGGGGTGATATTATCATACACATTATATCTGTCTTAGTAAATAATCATTCTGGTGTTTTATCTCGAGTTGTAGGCCTTTTCTCGAGAAGAGGTTACAACATCGAAAGTCTTGCAGTTGGTACTACCGAGCAGAATGATCAATCTCGTATTACACTAACAGTCAATGGTGACGATTATGTAATAACACAAATAATAAGGCAGCTTAGCAAGTTGTATGATGTCATTAAAGTTCAGGATGTTGGTAAATTTCCCAATGTATCAAGAGAACTTGTACTTGTAAAAGTGGAGATAAATTCTAATACACGAGATGACATCATGCATATAGTGGAAACCTTCAGGGGGAAAGTCATTGATATTTCGTTAAATTCAATCATCATTGAAATCACTGGTGACAGTGAAAAAGTAGAGGCATTTATAAAACTTATCAAACAATTTCAAGTCAGAGAACTTACAAGAACAGGTCTTATATCTCTAGAAAGAGGAAATAGAATTTTAAAAGAATATGAGGAGGAATTTTAAAATGGCAAGAATGTATTATGATGAGGATGCAGATTTAAATCTTTTGAAAGGCAAGAAAATTGCGATAATTGGCTATGGAAGCCAAGGTCATGCACATGCGTTAAACTTAAAAGATTCAGGGCTTGATGTTGTTGTAGGTCTTTATGAAGGAAGCAAATCTGCTGAAAGAGCTAGAGAGAATGGACTTACAGTATTAAGTGTTGATGACGCGTGTGAAGCAGCGGATATCATCATGATTTTAATACCTGATGAAAAGCAATCAAAGGTGTACAAAGAAAATATTGAAAAATATTTGAAACCAGGCAATGCTTTGGTATTTGCACATGGATTCAATATACACTTCCATCAAATAGTACCGCCAGAATATGTTGATGTGTTTATGGTTGCACCAAAGGGACCTGGGCATTTGGTAAGAAGAGTATTTACTGAGGGAAAAGGCGTACCTGATTTGGTTGCGGTGCATCAAAATTATACTGGAAAAGCTTTCGAATTTGCATTAGCTTATGCCAAAGGTATTGGTGGAACGAGAGCAGGTGTCTTGGAAACTACATTTAAAGAGGAGACAGAAACAGATCTTTTTGGAGAACAGGCCGTTTTGTGTGGTGGTGTTACAGAACTCATGAAAGCTGGATTTGAAACATTGGTAGAAGCAGGATATCAGCCTGAAATAGCATACTTTGAGTGTATACATGAAATGAAGCTTATAGTGGATTTGATCTATGAAGGCGGATTCGCAAACATGAGGTATTCTATATCTGACACGGCAGAATACGGTGATTATGTGACAGGTAAGAGAATAATCACAAAAGATACTAGAAATGAAATGAAAGAAGTTTTAACTGAGATACAAAATGGAGAATTTGCAAAAAAATGGCTATTAGAGAACAACGTAGGAAGGCCACAGTTTAATGCAATGAGAGAAAGAGAGGCAAATCAACAACTTGAAAAAGTAGGAAAAGAGCTCCGCGGAATGATGTCATGGCTTAAAAAGAAATAAAGAGGGGGCTTGTATATGGGGGATAGAAAAGTCATTGTATTTGATACAACATTAAGAGATGGTGAGCAAACACCTGGCGTCAATTTTGATAAAGAAAGTAAGTACAAAATAGCAAAACAACTTGTTTCACTTGGTGTAGATGTTATAGAAGCTGGTTTTCCTGCTGCATCAAACGGCAACTTCGAAGCTGTAAAGCATATAGCAGAAAATATTGATGATGTAGTTGTGGCAGGATTATCAAGATGTGTAAAAAGTGATATAGATAAAACTTATGAAGCACTGAAAAATGCCAAAAAATCAAGAATACATCTTTTCATAGCAACATCTGATATTCATTTAAAATACAAATTAAAAATATCCAGAGATGAAGCATTAAAAATGGCTGTTGACAGTGTAAAATATGCTTCAGGTAAATTTGACGAGATACAATTTTCTGCAGAAGATGCTTCAAGGACAGATTGGGATTTTCTTGTGAAAATATTTAATGAAGTTGTTGATGCGGGAGCAAAAATAATCAATATACCTGACACTGTAGGCTATGCGGTTCCAAAAGAATTTGAAAAGTTAGTAGAATACGTTAAAAAGCATATACATGATAAAGACAATGTTACAATAAGCGTTCACTGTCACAATGACCTTGGAATGGCTGTTGTGAATTCCCTTTCAGCATTGGAAAACGGTGCTGATCAAGTGGAAGTAACTGTGTGCGGAATAGGTGAGAGAGCAGGGAATGCATCGCTGGAAGAAGTTATCATGGCAATAAATACTCGAAAAGATTATTTCAATTTACTTCACAGCATAAATACAAGAGAAATATTTAGTACCTGCAAACTTGTAAGTGAACTTTCAGGCATCGATCTACAACCTAATAAAGCAATTGTAGGTGCTAATGCATTTAGACACACTGCTGGAATTCACCAGCATGGCGTGATAAACAATAAAGCAACGTATGAAATAATGAGGCCTGAAGATATAGGTATAACTACAGATCATATATCGATGGGGAAGCTATCTGGCAGAAATGCCTTTGAACTGAAATTAAAAAATATGGGATATGAACTTTCACGTGATGAAATGAACTTAGCTTTTAAAAAGTTTAAAGATGTAGCTGATAATAAGAAAATTGTAAATGACGATGAAATAAAAGCGATTGTAGATGATGTTATTTTGAATTCGAAAAGTATCAAGGAGGGAGAGATTTGGGTCTGACGCTTACACAAAAAATTTTAGCAGATAAAGCGGGTTATGATGTACGTCCTGGTGATCTAATAGAGATAGATGTAGATATGGTTCTTGGCAATGATGTCACATCGCCTGTTGCAATAAAGGAATTTTCAAAAATAGGTTCAAAAAAAGTCTTTGACAAAGAAAAAATTGCACTAGTTCCAGATCATTTTGTTCCAAATAAAGACATAAAATCTGCAGAACAAGTCAACATCGTAAGAAAGTTCGCAAAAGAATATGGAATTGTAAATTTCTTTGAAGTAGGCAAGATGGGGATTGAACATGCACTTTTGCCTGAAAAAGGTTTAGTGCTGCCTGGGGATGTTGTCATAGGTGCAGATTCTCACACATGCACCTATGGCGCCATAACTTGTTTTTCAACAGGAATAGGAAGTACAGATATGGCATGTGCAATGGCTACTGGAAAAGCGTGGTTTAAAGTTCCTGAAGCTATCAGATTTAACTTAAAAGGCAAGCTTAATAAGTGGGTTAGCGGCAAAGATGTAATATTGTATATTATTGGAATGATAGGTGTTGATGGTGCACTGTATAAATCTATGGAGTTTACAGGTGATATCTCTTCTTTATCAATTGATGACAGGTTTACAATTGCAAATATGGCAATAGAAGCAGGGGCTAAAAACGGTATTTTCGATTATGATGAAATTACCGAAGCATATGTTAAAAGGAGAGCAAATAGAAAATATAAAGTATTTAAGGCTGATGAAGATGCAGATTATGTTGAAAGCTATGATATAGACTTATCAAAAATAAAACCACAAGTAGCATTTCCACATCTGCCTGAAAACACAAAGGCAATCGATGAGGTAGGAAATATTAAGATAGATCAAGTTGTGATTGGTTCTTGTACAAACGGGCGCATAAGTGATATGGAAGTAACGTATGAAGTTTTAAAAGGTAAAAAGGTTCATCCAGATGTTAGGCTTATAATTTTCCCTGCTACGCAGGATATATACCTTGAATGTGTGAAGAGAGGTTATATAGAAGAATTTATAAAAGCAGGTGCTGCAGTATCTACACCAACATGTGGTCCATGTTTAGGTGGTCACATGGGAATACTTGCAAAAGGTGAAAAGGCAATATCTACCACCAACAGAAACTTCGTAGGAAGGATGGGGCATACTGAAAGTGAAGTGTACTTAGCAAGCCCTGCAGTAGCTGCTGCATCAGCCATAAAGGGATGTATAGCAAGTCCTGAGGAGGTGGTATAAATGGAAGGAAAAGCAATAAAGTATGGAGACAATGTTGATACAGACGTAATAATACCTGCTAGATTTTTAAATACATCGGATCCAAAAGAACTTGCTTCTCACTGCATGGAAGATATCGATAAAGATTTTAAAAACAAGGTTAAGCCGGGGGATATAATGATTGCAGGATACAATTTTGGATGCGGCTCATCTAGAGAGCATGCTCCAATAGCAATAAAAGAATCAGGCATATCATGCGTCATTGCAAAGTCTTTTGCAAGGATTTTCTACAGAAATGCCATAAATATAGGTTTGCCTATCTTGGAATGTCCTGATGCGGCATCTGCCATAGAAGATGGTGACATGGTATCGGTTGACTTAGAGACAGGTATTATAAGAGATATAACTAAAGGCATTGAGTTTAAATCGCAGCCGTTTCCTGAGTTTATAAAGAAAATCATTGAATGTGGTGGACTCATCAACTATGTTAAGGAAAAGGTGGTATAAATGTACAAAATAGCTGTATTGCCTGGTGATGGAATAGGAAAAGAAGTTATAGAGGAAGCATTGAAAGTATTGGATTCAGTTTCAGAAAAGTATGGGATAGAGTTCGATATAAAAAAGTATTTGTTTGGCGGGTCTGCAATTGATGAGTACGGTACTCCATATCCTAAAGAGACGGAAGAAGCGTGTCTTGAAAGCGATGCTGTTCTATTAGGTGCTGTTGGTGGTCCGAAATGGGATGATTTAGATGGAGACAAAAGGCCTGAGGCAGGGCTTCTGGCATTGAGAAAAAGCCTTGATGTGTACGCAAATCTAAGACCTGCCATCCTTTTTAGCTCCTTGAAAAGTGCATCTCCACTTAAAGATGAGCTTTTAAAGGATGGCTTAGATGTGCTTGTTGTTAGAGAACTGACAGGTGGCATATATTTCGGTGAAAGAGGAACGGGAAAGATAGATTATGGTTATAAAGCATATGATACAGAAGCTTATACCACAAAAGAAATAGAAAGAATAGCTCATATTGCTTTTAAAGCTGCTAGAAATAGAAAGAAGAAAGTTACATCTGTTGATAAAGCGAACATATTGGATTCATCAAGACTATGGAGAAAAGTTGTCAATGAAGTTAGCAAGGAATACCCAGATGTAGAATTAAACCATCAGTATGTTGACAATTGCTCGATGCAGCTTATAAAAGATCCGTCCCAATTTGACGTAATATTGACATCCAATATGTTTGGCGACATTTTATCAGATGAAGCATCACAGCTTACAGGATCTATAGGAATGCTGCCATCTGCAAGTTTGAGAGGAGATAAAGTTGGACTTTATGAGCCTGTTCACGGTTCAGCGCCAGACATTGCAGGTACTAAAAAGGCCAATCCATTGGCGACTATATTATCAGTTGCAATGATGCTGGAATATTCATTTGATAGGCTTGACGCCGCAAATGATATAAGAAGGACTGTAAATGAGCTGTTAGAAGATGGATATAGAACACCTGATTTAGGAAGTGGAATTATTTTAAATACTGAAGAAATGGGAGATATGGTTGTTAAGTATTTAAAGAGGTGATTTTATGTTAAGCGATAGTGTAAAGAAAGGAGTCGAAAAAGCACCACACAGATCATTGTTGTATGCTTTGGGGCTTACAGATGAAGAAATAAATAGACCCATAATAGGCATTGCAAATTCAAAAAATGAGATAATTCCGGGCCATATCAATCTTGACAAAATAGCTGATGCTGTGAAAGCTGGCGTAAGGCTTGCCGGGGGGACACCGATAGAATTTTCAACAATAGGTGTTTGCGACGGCATAGCTATGAATCACAAGGGAATGAAATATTCACTGGCGTCAAGAGAATTAATTGCAGACAGCGTTGAAACAATGGCAATGGCTCACGGGTTTGACGGACTTGTATTGATACCAAACTGCGATAAGATCGTTCCAGGCATGCTTATGGCTGCTGCAAGGCTAAACATACCAACGGTAGTTATAAGTGGAGGTCCAATGCTTGCTGGGAGTTACGAAGGGGAAACATGCGACTTAAGCTCTATGTTTGAAGCTGTAGGAGCTTTAAAAGCAGGGAAAATTAATGAAGATGAGCTTAAGGCGATGGAGATGTCAGCTTGTCCTACGTGTGGCTCATGCTCTGGCATGTTTACTGCAAATACCATGAACTGCTTGACAGAAGCACTGGGACTTGGACTTCCAGGCAATGGAACAATACCTGCTGTTTATTCAGAGAGAATAAGACTTGCAAAACAAGCGGGAATGAAGATTGTAGAGCTTGTAGAAAAAGATATAAAGGCTAGAGATATATTAATAGAGGATGCATTTATAAACGCATTTTGTTTAGACATGGCTTTAGGGGGCTCTACAAACACCGTGCTTCATCTTAAGGCAATTGCACATGAGGCTGGATTTGATATTCCACTTCAAAAGATAAATGAAATTAACCAGAAAGTACCAAATCTTTGCAAATTAAGCCCTGCAGGAAAGTACCACATCGAAGATCTATATCATGCTGGTGGTATACAGGCAGTGTTGAGAGAATTATCTAAATTAAATGTCTTAAATACAGATTGTATGACTGTAACTTGTAAGACATTAGGAGACAACTTTAAAGATGCAAAGATAAAAAATCATGATGTAATACATTCAGTAGAAGATCCCTACAGCAATACGGGCGGTTTGGCGATTTTATATGGCAATATTGCAAAAGACGGTTCTGTCGTAAAAGAATCTGCCGTATCACCTGAAATGCTTCGCCATTCAGGACCTGCTAGGGTATTTAATTCAGAGGATGAGGCTATAAAAGCGATTTACGATGGTAAAATACAAAAAGGCGATGTAGTTGTAATTAGATATGAAGGACCTAAAGGTGGACCAGGGATGAGGGAAATGCTGAGCCCGACATCGGCGCTTGCTGGTATGGGGCTTGATAAAGACGTGGCCCTTATAACAGATGGCAGATTTTCTGGTGCAACAAGAGGAGCTTGCATCGGTCATGTGTCACCTGAGGCTATGGAAGGTGGAGAAATAGCTCTAATAAACGATGGAGATATCATAGATATAGACATACCTGGAAGAAAGCTAAATTTAAGAGTAAGCGATGAAGAGATAGAGAACAGAAGAAGAAATTTCAAAAAACCCGAGCCACAAATTAAGACAGGATATATGGCAAGATACGCAAAATTGGTCACATCTGCAAATACTGGTGCGGTTTTAAAGGATGTATAGTTGTAAATAATTGTTGGGAAAGGAGGCGTGATACATGATATTGAAAGGATCGCAGGTTATAATAGAAGTTTTAAAAGAACAGGATGTAGACATTGTATTTGGCATACCCGGTGGTTCTGTTATACCACTTTATGATGCTTTGTATGATTCTGATTTAAAGCATATTCTTGCAACACATGAGCAGATGGCTGCTCATATGGCAGATGGATATGCAAGAGTAACGGGAAAAGTTGGTGTATGTATAGCTACATCTGGTCCAGGTGCTACCAATTTAGTAACAGGCATTGCAAATGCATATATGGATTCTGTGCCTATTGTTGCAATAACAGGTCAAGTAGCCACAAACTTGATAGGTAAAGATTCTTTTCAGGAAGTCGATATTGCCGGGATTACTATGCCTGTAACAAAGCATAATTTCATAGTAAAATCACCTGATAAATTAGCTGATACTTTAAGAGAAGCATTTTTTATAGCAAAGGAAGGAAGGCCTGGACCTGTACTGGTAGATATACCAAAAGATATTCAGACATCAAATGTAAATTTTATTAAGCGGAAAGATTTTTACATTGAAGTTAAGAAGCATCCTGTAAATGAATCGGATTTGACAAAGGCTACGGAATTAATAAATTCAAGCAAAAAGCCTGTGATATTTGCAGGTGGCGGAGTTATATGGGGTGAGGCGTCCAAGAGCTTATATGATTTTGCAAAAGAAAATATGATTCCTGTAGCGACTTCTCTTATGGGATTAGGATGTTTCCCAGAAGATGATGAATTGTCACTAGGACTTATAGGAATGCATGGAAGCAGATATGCCAATACAGCCATTTATAAGTCTGACTTAGTAATTGCCATAGGTACTAGGTTCAGCGATAGAGTTGCCGGTAAAGCAGGTGGGCTGGCACCTTATGCAAAGGTCATCCATATCGATATAGATCCTGCAGAAATTGGTAAAAATATAGATGTAGATGTTCCAATTATTGGGGAAATTAACGAGGTTCTTAAACTTTTAAATAACATGATAAAAGAAAAAGAACACAATGAATGGATTCATGAGCTTTTATCTATAAAAGAAAAAACATCGTTTAAGTATAAAGACGATGGAAAATTAAAGCCTCAGTGGATAATCGAAAAAGTGCAGGAAATGGGGAAAGACGACCTTATCATGGCAACGGAGGTAGGGCAAAATCAAATGTGGACTGCCCAATATTTTAAATTTAAAGAGCCTAGGACATTTGTGACATCTGGTGGTCTTGGCACAATGGGATTTGGACTTCCAGCTTCAATAGGGGCACAGGTAGGGAGAAATGATAAGCGTGTTGTAAATATAGCTGGAGATGGAAGCATAAGGATGAACATTCATGCTTTTGAAACAATGGCTATATACAATATACCTGTTATAACTATTATTCTCAATAATCAAACATTGGGAATGGTAAGACAATGGCAGAATCTCCTTTTCAATAAAAGATATTCTCAGACGGATTTAAATCCAAACCTTGATTTTTCAAAAGTAGCAGAAGCGTTTGGAATCTCTGGCAAAAGAATTTACACAAAAGAAGAGTTTAAAGAATCATTTAAAGAGGCATTATCTAATAATAAGCCATACGTATTGGAATGCATGATAGACAAAGATGAGATGGTTCTTCCTTTTATTCCTGCTGGAGGAACTATTGAAGAAATGATAGACTAGTATTTTTATTAAGAGTATGATATAATATAAAAAATTGAATAAATTTAAAAACCTTCAGGGATTGGTGAAATTCCATACCGGCGGTAAAGCCCGCGAGCCTTATGGCAGATCTGGTTAGATTCCAGAGCCGACAGTAAAGTCTGGATGAAAGAAGGTAAATAGGCAATTTTGTCGAAATGCCCTGAAGTATTACATACTTCAGGGCTAAGTTTATTTTTGGGGTGTTTTTATGGAGAAATACATGAAAAGGGCATTACAGCTTGCAAAATTAGGCTTAGGGCACACAAATCCAAATCCTTTAGTAGGTGCAGTAATTGTTAAAAATGGCAGGATAATAGGTGAAGGGTACCATGAATACTATGGAGGACCACATGCAGAAATAAATGCACTAAAAAGTGTTAAAGAAGATGTAATAGGAGCTCAGCTTTATGTCACATTAGAACCGTGCTGTCATTATGGAAAAACTCCGCCTTGTGTAGATGCTATTGTAAAATCAGGTATAAAAGATGTTTTTATTGCTATGGAGGATCCAAATAAACTTGTTTCAGGAAAGGGAATAAAACATCTTAAAGAAGCAGGCTTAAATGTGTATACAGGTTTATTAAAAGAGGAGGCAGAGAAAATAAATGAAATATTTATAAAGTACATTACGACTAAAAAGCCGTATGTAATATTAAAGTCTGCCATGACGATTGATGGAAAGATTGCAACAGCTGCAGGCGATTCTAAATGGATAACAAATGAAAAATCGAGAGAACATGTCCATAAGATGAGAGGCTATGTTATGGCAATAATGGTAGGTGTCAACACAGTTATAAAAGATAATCCATATCTTACGGCGAGAATAGATGGACTTAAGAATCCTTTAAGGGTGGTTGTTGATAGCCGCGGCAGGATTCCTCTAGAAGCAAATGTTGTAATTGACAAATCTGCCACGACAATAGTAGCAACAACGGATATGATGCCCTATAAAAAAGTAAAAGCATTAACTGATTTAGGTGTAAATGTAGTTGCACTTGACAAGTTAAACGGTGAAGTAGATTTAAAAAAATTGATGGATATGTTAGGAGAGAGAGGGATAGACAGTGTAATCATAGAAGGTGGAGGAACACTAAATTATTCTGCTTTAAAAGAAGGAATAGTAGACAAAGTGATGTTCTATATAGCTCCAAAAATAATAGGTGGAAGCAATTCTTTGACGCCTGTAGAAGGAAAAGGCATTGATTTGATTAAAGATGCCATAATGATTGAAAAATTAGACGTAAAAAGATTTGATGATGACATACTTATAGAAGGTTATATTAAAAAGTAGGTGTTACTATGTTTACAGGAATAATAGAAGAGATTGGCAAAGTTAAGATGATACAACGTGGAGATATTACAAAAATAGCAATTGAATGTGATAAGGTGTTAAATGGCACAAGAATTGGGGATAGCATAGCTGTAAATGGAGTATGTTTGACGGTTACAAATGTAGGAAAAAATCTATTTACAGCGGATCTGATGAGGGAAACACTAAAATCCAGCAATTTAGGAAACTTGAAAATAGGAAGTATGGTCAATTTAGAAAGAGCTTTAAGCATATCTGGCAGGTTAAATGGCCATATTGTGACAGGACACGTAGATACTGTCGGTACAATAGTTAATAAAAATCGAATTATGAATTCAAATGTATTTAAAATTAAAATCGATGAAAGGTACTCAAAATACGTTGTAAGCAAGGGAAGTATCGCTGTCGACGGAATAAGTTTGACAGTCGTGGAGGCGTTAGCTTCATATTTTACGGTTTCTGTCATACCGCATACGGAGTTAAATACAACACTAAACTTTAAGAGAATCGGAGATAGTGTCAATATAGAAGTAGACATACTATCGAAGTATGCTGAACAACTGTTGTTAAAAAAAGGAATGAAGGAACTTGTATTAGAAAATGGCTTTTGATATATAGTGCTGGGACTTTATAGGGCAGTTTTAATAATTCATTGCTTTTAAATTTTAAGGAGATGTGATATAAATGTTCGATACGATAGAAAGTGCAATAGAAGACATCAAAAATGGTAAAATGGTCATTGTAGTTGATGACGAAGACAGGGAGAATGAAGGGGACTTAGTGATGGCGGCAGAAAAAGTTGGAGGCGAAGATATAAATTTTATGATAAAGTATGGACGTGGATTAGTATGTGTTCCCATGAGTGATAAAAGGCTTAAAGAATTAAATATAGGTAAGATGGTATCTGAAAATACTGATAATAGAGAAACTGCCTTTACTGTATCTGTAGATCACAAAAGCTGTAAAACTGGTATTTCGGCGTATGAAAGGGCATTTACAATAAGAATGCTTATAGATGATAATTCTAGGCCGGATGATTTTACGAAGCCAGGACATGTATTTCCACTAGAAGCAAAAGAGGGGGGAGTTTTGGTAAGGGCAGGACACACAGAAGCGGCATGCGATTTGTCGAGGCTTGCTGGCTTTAAAAGTGCTGGCGTAATCTGTGAAATCATAAAAGATGACGGCAGGATGGCAAGACTTCCAGAGCTTGTGGAGTTTTCAAAGAGGTTTAACCTAAAGCTAATATCTATAGCCGATCTGATTGAATACAGGAGGAAGAAAGAAAAACTAATAAGGAGAGTAGCTGAAGCCTATCTTCCTACAAAATACGGCGATTTCAATATAATAGGGTATGAAGAAATTTTGACCGGTAAAGAGCATGTGGCGTTAGTAAAAGGAGAATTGACAGAGGAGCCTACGCTTGTTAGAGTTCATTCAGAATGCTTAACAGGTGATATAATGGGTTCTTTAAGATGCGATTGCGGTGATCAACTTCATGCGGCAATGAAAAAGATAGGAAAAGAAGGAGGTGTTCTTTTATACTTAAGACAAGAAGGCAGAGGAATCGGACTTTTGAACAAGATTAAAGCATACCACTTACAGGATGGGGGCCTAGATACGGTTGATGCTAATCTTAGATTAGGTTTTCCTGCTGATATGAGGGAATACGGAATAGGAGCTCAGATTTTAAAAGATTTAGGACTTAAAAAGCTTAGGATAATGACCAACAACCCTAAAAAATTATCTTGTTTATCTGGCTATGGGCTTGAAATAGTGGAGAGAGTCCCTATAGAAGTATCTTTAAACAAGCACAATGAAAAATATCTTAAAACAAAAAAAGAAAAGTTTGGCCATATATTTCATGCATTTTAATAATTAGTAAAGGGGAGATTATTTTGAGGACATATGAAGGAAAACTTATAGGTGATGGCTTAAAGTTTGGCATCGTAGTAAGCAGGTTTAATGAATTCATAACAAGTAAACTTCTAGATGGTGCTTTGGATGCTTTAAGGAGGCATGGTGTAGATGATGACAGCATTGAAATTGCTTGGGCACCAGGTGCCTTTGAAATTCCTCTTATTTCAAAGAGAATGGTCATGTCTAAAAAATATGATGCGGTGATTGCACTTGGTGCTGTTATAAGAGGTGATACACCCCATTTTGATTATGTAGCTAATGAAGTTTCGAAAGGAATTGCAAAAGTATCCCTTGATTTTGATATACCTTTAATATTTGGAGTTCTTACAACAGATACTGTAGAGCAGGCAATTATGAGATCTGGAACGAAATCAGGAAACAAGGGATTTGACGCTGCTGTAACAGCTTTGGAAATGGTTAATTTGATAAAAGAAATAGATGGCTAATAAAAATAAACGTTCATCTTAAAAGCACTAATGCTTAAAAGATGAACGTCTTTCATTTCCAAGAAGGTATTATTCCTGATTTTTGGAAGGTTTTAAATACAACCACAAAAACTGGTCCCATAATGAGGCCGAATCCTCCGAAAAGTTTTGCACCAATGAACATAGACAAAAGCGTTACAAGAGGATGAAGACCTATGCTTTGTCCAACGATTTTAGGCTCTATCATCTGCCTTACAACTGTCACAATGCCATATATAATAAGCAAGTAGATTCCTATTAAGTAATTTTTAGTAAATATATTGTATAAAGCCCATGGAACTAGTACCGATCCTGAACCCAACACAGGCAGTATATCTATGAAGCTTACTAGAAGGCCTAACAAAAACGCATAATCAAATCCTATTATTGTAAGACCTATTGATACCTCCATGAAAGTGATAAACATTATGGTTATTTCTGCTCGTATAAATCCAATTAGCGTTTGGAAAAGGTCACCTTTTATATTTTCTGCATGTAATGCCCAGTTTGAAGGAAATTGCCTTTTTATAAAATTTAATATCAACCATTTATCTTTGCTTAAAAAGAATGTTGATACAATTGTTATTATAGACATAAAGAAAAAATTAGGCAGTTTTGTTGCTAAACCTAAAATCCAAGCAGCAAAGTTTTTAGCAAGGACAGATATGTTGTTTAAAATAGATTGAAGATTGTTCTCCAAAAACGTTGAGATATTAGTGGGGAGTGAAATATAGTATATTCTAATTCTATCAATGAGATCAGATATGACCACATCGAAGTTTTTTGTATAATTTGGCGCATGTTCTGCCAAAGTATTTAGCTCAAAAACAAGTTGTGTTATTAAGAGACTTATTAAAAGTCCTATTATAGCAATTAGTAGAAGAATTAAAAATGCAGACGATAACCCCCTTGGTACTTTCAGCTTTTTTTCCAGGAACTCAACGGCAGGGTCAATTAAGATTGCTAAAAACAGTGCAACTGCAAATGGCATTAAAAAAGGAATCAATTTAAAAACAAACAAATAAAAACTTATAATGACAGCCAGTATTATAATTACATTTTTTATCGTGCTTTGGTATCGTGAGAGAAAATCTTTCACCAAAAAACCCCTCCTTATTTTTATTATAGTATGATAAAAGGCAAGTGTCTACAGCAATCAATAAATAAAATCCGGTTTCTCCGGATTTTATTTATTGGGCGGTCTTAATTTTAATTTCGTGTGACTTTTTGGCTATTTCCGATTGAGATATTATTCCTTTTTCAATAAGCAATTCTATCAACGATGTTATAGCCAATGTATTTTTATACTCTGTGTCTTTTAAATCGGCAATTTCTAGTAAATATTTAATTTCGTTCATCGGAATCCCCCTAAATTATTTTATATAGTAATTATTGACATATTTATATATTATATACATGAAGATTTAGTTTGGTATCTTATGTTAGCATTTAACACTACAATGTGATATAATATCTTTGTATATTTAAAAAAGGAGATTGGACGATGAAGAGCAATACTAAAAAGGAAATTTTAAGTTGGGTTCTGACTATCGGCCTTGCATTTATTATAGCGATGCTAATTAGGACGTACATCTTTGAACTTGTTGATGTGCCAACAGGTTCAATGCTTGACACGATACAGCTTAATGATAAATTTGTAGAATTGAAATTTATATATAGATTTGAGCCTATAAAAAGAGGAGATATTGTTGTATTTAAATATCCTGACGACCCATCTGTGAGTTTTGTAAAAAGGGTAATCGGTATAGGCGGCGATACAATAGAGATTAAGAATGGCATTTTATATAGAAATGGTGTACCTGTCAAAGAGCCGTATCTTAAAGAGCCTATGAATAAAAATGAAACATTTGGACCATATAAAGTGCCACCAAATCATTACTTTATGCTGGGGGATAACAGGAATCAGTCACTTGATTCAAGGTATTGGAAAAATAAATATGTATCTAGGGACGCGATAATGGGAAAAATAGTATTTAGAATATGGCCTTTAAGCCGGTTTGGAACTATGGTTGGGAAATGATTATTGAAATTGAGAAATTTGTATAGTATAATTTATTTTAAGTTAAAAGAAGCGTTGAAGGGCCAATAATATGTATTGTATTAAAGAGAGCTGGTGGTGGGTGTAAACCAGTATATGTACATATTTATCCAGCCTGGAGCTATGGTTAATAACCATCGGGCGACCGTTAAATCAGTGATGAGGGCTTTTTTAGCCAAATCAGGGTGGCAACACGGAAATCCCGTCCCTAAATTAGGGCGGGATATTTTTATTAGGAGGTGTAAATTATGCTTGATATTAAAAGGATAAGAAATAATCCAGATGAAGTAAAGAAAGCTATTGAACTTAAAAAAGAAAACTCAAATATCGATGAATTTTTAGAGATTGACGAAAAAAGAAGAGAGATTTTAAAAGAATTAGAGTCTTTGAAGAATACGCGAAACAAAGAATCTGAAAACATCGCCAAGTTAAAAAGAGAAGGCAAAGACGCGGAAGAACTCATAAAAGAAATGAAAGAGATATCGGATAAGATTAAAGCGATGGAAAGTGATGTAAAACAATATGACGAAAGATTAGAAGAGCTTCTTTGGACCATACCAAATATTCCTCATGAAAGTGTTCCAGTGGGAGATAGCGATGCAGATAATGTTGAGATACGTAGATGGGGCGATGTAAGGAAGTTTGACTTTGAAATAAAGCCTCATTGGGATATAGGTGTTGAACTGGGAATTTTAGATTTTGAAGCAGCATCACGTGTTACAGGTTCAAGGTTTACTTTTTACAAAGGATTAGGATGTAGACTTGAAAGGTCCCTTATAAGCTTTATGATGGATCTTCATACAGAAAAGCATGGCTATACAGAAGTTTTTCCTCCATTTATGGTACATAGAAGAAGTATGTATGGAACGGGACAACTTCCAAAGTTTGAAGAGGATGCATTTAAAGTAGCTGGTACAGATTATTTCTTGATTCCGACAGCTGAAGTTCCTGTTACAAACATGTATAGAGAGACGATAATTGATGCTGAAGAGCTTCCTATTTACAACTGTGCTTACAGTGCATGCTTCAGGCAAGAAGCAGGTTCTGCTGGAAGGGATACAAGGGGATTAATTAGGCAGCATCAGTTTAATAAAGTAGAACTGGTGAAAATTACTGAGCCTGAAAGATCTTACGAAGAGCTGGAGAAAATGGTAAATGATGCTGAGGACGTATTAAAGACTTTAGGGATACCATACAGGGTTGTTTCAATATGTACTGGGGACCTTGGATTTACGGCGGCAAAGAAGTATGACCTTGAAGTCTGGATGCCAAGCTACGGAAGATATGTTGAGATATCATCATGTAGCAACTGCGAAGACTTCCAAGCTAGAAGGGCTAATATAAAGTATAGGCCTAAAGGCGGCGGGAAGGCACAGTATGTTCACACATTAAATGGCTCAGGCGTCGCAGTTGGGAGGACATTTGCGGCAATATTGGAAAACTATCAGCAGGAGGATGGCTCTGTTGTCATACCTGAAGCACTTAGACCTTACATGAAGTGCGACGTTATAAGGAAGTAAAAGGCTGCAATAGTATTAAATATTTGATTCATGATTATTGACAACTTAGCCGGTATATGATATACTTTATATCGTTCCCGGCTTGGAGAGGTGTCCGAGGGGTTTAAGGAGCTGGTCTTGAAAACCAGTGTCTCTTAACGGAGCCGTGGGTTCGAATCCCACCCTCTCCGCCATTAATATAATAAAGAGATTGTAGCTGACGTGGAGAAGTACCCAAGTTGGTGAAGGGGCGGTCCTGCTAAGACTGTAGGTCGGGGATAACCCGGCGCGAGGGTTCAAGTCCCTCCTTCTCCGCCATACATAAGCTACTTTTTTTATGATTAAATTAAATTAAAATAAAAAGGGCGCTATTGCGCCTTTAAAAAACATCGTTAAAATCCTCAAATGTATATTCACTTTCAGGGAGTTCCAATTTTATGCTGTGAAGCCCGTCTTTTGATGAACGCGTTTCTCTTATGGCATTAAGCATTTTTATCACCTCAGAAGTATTTTTTCATATTTCGTTATTTTTTATCCTCACCTATGATGACCACGACATCTGCGTTTTTATCCAAACTTTCATCGTTCAATACATTTTTAATAGATAATGCATTGGCTACTTTGATTGCTTTATCCATATTGTTGTTTGTATAGACAAACGATTCTGAATAATTTCTGATATCAGCATTGGCAATTTTAATTACATTAAATCCTAGATTTATTAATTTATCTGCATATTTTGTGGCTAGGCCTTGTACTGTTGTCCCGTTAAAAACTTCTACATTTATGGTGTTATTGATGGGAGAATACGTCGATTGTAGAACTGTGCTTTTAGAATTAATCTTCTGACCATTTCCGAACATTTCTGATGCAACTTCCGCTGATTTTTGTTGGTCTGCAAAATAATAGCTAAAATTATCCATATATCCACCCTCACCTGGCAATATAGAAGCATTAATATTCTGAGGTTTATTCTTGACAAAATCTAATGCATATGCAGTGATATCCTTTGCAGTTAAGTCGGTTTGTAGATTTTTACTTAATGTTATTGCTAGAGAAGGAATCTTAGGAAGGATTGATGGAGTTGTGACTTTTTTTATGAAGGCTTTTAAAAATTCTTGTTGAGCATTTATTCTTCCTATATCTCCCTCTGTGTAGCCGTGCCTGTAGCGCACGAATTGAAGGGCTTCTTCACCATTTAGAACTTGAATCCCTTTTTTTAGGTTAATGTGAAGAGGAGGTTTTGCTACATTGTCGTCATATTTCATATTGAAGGGGACGTTAACCTCAACACCACCTATTGTATCTATAATTTCTTTGAAACCATCATAAGTTAAAATTACGTAATTGTCTATTTTTATTCCAAGAAGGTCTTCTACAGCACTTTTTAAACCATCTATTTTTTGTTCCGAATAGGCCGCATTGATTTTTTTCTCACTAGGGTTATTATAACCGGTCCTTGGATAATACGTATCGCGTGGAATCGATAACATTTCAATTTCTTTTTTATCTTTGTCAAAACTTGCTACAAATATAGTATCTGATAAACCATCGGCATCTCCTACAAATAAAATATTTTTTTTACCTGAGCTATTGTCGTTTTGTTTGACAGATCTAGTGGTAGTCGTATTATCGCTAGAGCTGTTTGCGGGTTTTACAACGTTTAAATTTCTATAATACATAAAAATACCGGTTCCTATTGATATTGCTATTCCTAGAATGACAAAAATAGAAATTTTAAAAAATTTCTTCATTCATATATCACATCCTTTGCAATTGCACATTTCTATTTATTATTAATATACATTATAGATTTAATTTAATCAATAAATTAGTGATTAGAAATAATAAAATAAAAATAAAAATTTGGCTTAAACAACTTTTTTGCATTTTATAAATTGTATATATTATAATAATATCTGGAAGTATGTTTAGGATGGTGATAATCTTGAGAAAAAGAAATGTGATAATAGGTGGTTTTTTAATTTCTTTATTTATAATAATCGGTATACTTGTAAGCTTTACCAACCTCATCGTTGATATACAATGGTTTGGAAGCATGAATTATTTAGGTGTATTTTTTAAAAAGTTTATAACACAGCTTACAATAGGTATTCCGACATTTTTTATAATTTTTTTGCTGTCATGCTTTTATTTAAATAGAATGGTTAAGGACTATGCTAAATTTGCGCAGGACATTGAAATCAAAAATGGACATAAAAAATTTAGTAGTATTGTCATAGCTGTATCGCTTTTTGTAAGCCTTGTTATATCTATATTTATTTCTGCTAACTGGTGGAATGATTTTTTGTTTTACATAAATTCCACATATTTTGGCATAAAAGATCCAATTTTTAATAAAGATATAAGTCTTTACATGTTCAGGTTGCCTTTTTTGTTTGATATATATAATTTATTGATAGTTATAATACCAATACTTATAGTTGCCACCATAATCGTTTATGGTCTTATGTACCTTTCTGACAAAACAAGATTTTATGAGATATCGGACAGAGGAGGCTTCTTTAGAGCTATATACAATAAAGACATACTTATGATAGCATTTAGGCAAATAGCCGTTTTAGGATTCATTTTTTTCATCGTTCTTGCATTAGGGTACTATTTAGAGGCGTATGGAATACTGTATTCTAAAAGTGGTGTTGTTTTTGGCGCAGGCTATACAGATGTCCATGTTAGACTTTTATTTTATAGAATTTTACTATTGGCATCTTTGATATCAGGCATATTGTTTATGATAGGTGCATTTAGGCAAAAGCTTAAGTATATAATTGCTTCGCCTTTAATAATAATCGCGATTATGATTTTGTCAACTGTTTCTCAGACGATAGTTCAAAATTTTATCGTTGCACCAAATGAGCTTGATAAAGAAAAGATGTATTTAAAATACAATATAGACTTTACACAAAAAGCCTTTGGTTTAAACAATATTGAAGAAAAAAACTATGATTTAAGTGGCAAAATTGATAAAAAGGTATTAGATGAAAACAAAGATACTATAAATAACATAAGGATTAATGATTACAGACCCGTAAGCCAAATCTACAATCAGCTTCAAAGCATTAGGATTTACTATAAGTTTAATGATATTGATATAGACAGATACATGATAGATGGGAATTACAGGCAGGTGTTTATATCTGCCAGAGAAATGAATCTTGATAATCTAGCAAACCAAGCTAAAAATTGGATCAACATGCATCTTAAATATACACATGGATATGGTGTTGTCATGTCGACTGTGAATGATGTGACAGCTACTGGACAGCCTGATATGATAGTAAAAAATATACCTCCTGTTACGAATACGAATATAAAAATAACGAGGCCTGAGATTTACTTTGGAGAGCTTACAAATACATACGCAATAGTAAATACCAAGACAGGTGAATTTGATTATCCTACTGGTGATACAAACAAGGAAAATTTTTACAGTGGAAAATCAGGCGTGCCAATGACATTTTTGAATAAACTTCTATATACAGTTTATACTGGAAATATTAAGATACTCCTGTCTACGGATATTACGTCAAATAGCAGAATGCTTATATTTAGAAATATAAAGGATAGAGTTGAAAAGATAGCTCCTTTTCTGATATATGATGATGATCCATACATCGTCGTAGATAATGGAAAACTTTATTGGATGATAGATGCGTACACATATTCTGGAAATTATCCTTATTCAGAGCCTTATGAAGACACGGGCATAAACTATATAAGAAATTCGGTTAAAGTAGTTGTTAATGCATATACAGGAGATGTAAACTACTATATATCCGACAAAAATGACCCCATAATAAAGGTTTATGAGAGAATATTTCCTGGGCTTTTTAAAAGTATAGATAAAATGCCAGAAGGTTTAAAAGCCCACATAAGGTATCCTCAGTACCTTTTTGATATACAAGCAAATGTGTATAAAAATTATCACATGTCCGATCCGCAGGTTTTTTACAATAAAGAAGATTCGTGGGACATAGCAAAAGAAAAATTTACAGGCAAGATAGAGCCAGAGGAATCTCAATATGTTGTGATGAAGCTTCCTGGAGAGAAAAGTGAGGAGTATGTTTTGATGATTCCATATACGCCAGCTACAAAGGACAACATGGTGGCTTGGCTTGCTGCAAGAATGGACGGCGATAACTATGGAAAACTTGTAGTCTATAAATTTCCAAAGAGCAGTGTTATATATGGACCGATGCAAGTTGAGAATATGATTGATCAAGATCCTAATATATCAAAGGAAATGAGCTTGTGGGACCAAAAAGGATCCAGCATTATAAGAGGTAATCTTCTGACACTACCTATTGATGATTCAATGCTTTATGTTGAGCCAATTTATATACAATCATCAAATGAAAATGCAATACCTGAAGTCAAGAGAGTTATACTGGCGTACAAAGACAAGATTGTAATGGAGGATACACTAAGCAATGCATTAAATAAATTGTTTAATATAGAAGCGCCGACGCAACCGGTGGCTCCGCAAACACAAACAAGTCAAACACAGCAAGAACTTATAAAGAAAGCAAATGATATATATAATAATGCTATGAATGCTTCTAAGAATGGAGACTGGACAAATTTCGGTAAAAATTTAGATGAGCTTGGAAGCGTACTTAATGATTTAAACAATAGCATAAAAAAATGAGGCGTTAAAGTGCACCGTAAATTAATATTTGGTGGTGCATTTTATTTTTTGATTTAAAAATGGAAATACTAAAATTAGGTGATGGTAAATGGAAATATTGCAGTCGGAATTAAAGATAGAAAATTTAATAAAAGAAGTAGAGTATATATATGAAAGATTAATGAATCTTGACGAGGTAATTTTCAATGATACTTCAAAAATTGAATCAAAATTAGAAAAAATGAATACAGATTTAAAAGAATACATCGAAAATGCTTTTAAGAAGGAAGAAGCTAGCGACAGGAAGTATTTAATAAGCTATTTGAGAAAGCCAGATACACAATCTAGTAGTTTAAAAGAAATAGAAAATATAGTTTATTCTAATCTAAATGATTTAAATGAGGCCATAAAGAATCTAAAAAACGATTTAAACAACAAGAAAAATGCTTTATACAAATTAAAAGATTTAGAAAGAGATATAAATTCAATGAAAGAAGTAATCGAAAAAGATGTTCTTCTGAACATAGAATTAAATAGACAAAATGCACCTGAAAAAGTAGAATACGTTTATGATTTGCCACCACAGCTTATAAATAGCCTTAATGATGCATTTCAAAATATATGCATTGCTAAGGATGGCATGGACAGGATGAAAGTATATGAAGGGATAATAAACAACATAAATAAATTTCAATAGTAAAATTTTCATTTACTAATTCTAATTATAAAGGGAATATTAAATAACGGGGAAATTTTTTAAAGGAGGGTTTACATTGAATAGAAGAGAATTTGAGGACTACCTAGGAGAAAAAGTAAATAGCGAAGTGTCTGAAGAATTAAGCGCTAGATTTGGTAAACAGAACCAGGCACAGCAACAAGCTCAACAGCAGGCGCAGCAGCAAGCACAGCAATTTCAGCAACAATTACAGAATATGGGTATAAATGTTACGCCTCAGCAATTTCAGCAATTATTGAATCAGGTTAAAACACAAGCACAACAACAGCAGCAGCAAACAGATATGCAGGTACAGCAGGCTTTGCAACAGGCCATGGCTGCGCTTCAGCAAGCACAACAAAGCATTCAAGCAAATCAAGTTTTCGCTCAAATGAGCAAAATATTAGATTCATCAAATCAGCAACTGCAGCAGTTAACACCGCAGTTAGGAGCGCAAGCACAACAACCAGTGAATGCGCAAGCACAACAGATGCAGGCGAATTTGTTGAATCAGCAACAGGCGAATCAGCAGACTCCAACAGGAATGCAGTAATTGTAAAAGATAAGTTAGGGTTATAGGTAGAATACTATAACCCTTTTTTAAAATTTGAGTAAATTTCCAGCTTCGAAAGAACATTTGCAAATAAAAATGAAATGTGGTATTATAAAGTATGTAAGTGGGCGCCCGTAGCTCAGTTGGATAGAGCGTTTGACTACGAATCAAAAGGCCACGGGTTCGAATCCTGTCGGGCGCACCATGATATTGACAAAATTCGAATTTTATATATAATATAAATCATGCGCCCGTAGCTCAGCAGGATAGAGCAACGGTTTCCTAAACCGTGTGCCGGAGGTTCGAGTCCTCTCGGGCGCACCATTTGTGTGATTGAGATGTACAATAAGTTTATGAAGTTTGCCATAGATGAGGCTATGCTAAGCTTTGAGCTTGGAGAGATGCCGGTTGGAGCAGTTGTTGTTAAAGATGGCGTTATTATTGGAAGAGGTCACAATCTAAAAGAAACAGAAAAAGATGCGACGCAGCACGCTGAAATTAATGCTATAAAAGATGCTTGCAAAAACATTGGAGACTGGAGACTTAATGATGCATCGCTGTACGTTACATTAGAGCCTTGTCCTATGTGTGCAGGTGCAATAATAGAGTCTAGGATAAAAAGAGTGTATATAGGCGTAGAAAGCCGTGATAGCGGTGCTGCAGGCACTGCATATGATTTTTTATATAAGAAAGTTGACGTCTATTTTGGCATTATGGAAGATGAGTGTAAAAAATTAATAAATGATTTCTTTAGTAGACTTAGGTAAATCCGGAGAGATGGCTGAGTGGTCGAAAGCGCTCGCCTCGAAAGCGAGTGGGCGGATTCCCGCCTCGTGAGTTCGAATCTCACTCTCTCCGCCATGAAATATCATGGAGAGATGGCTGAGCTGGTCTAAGGCGCACGACTGGAAATCGTGTGTACCCACAAAATGGGTACCGAGGGTTCGAATCCCTCTCTCTCCGCCATAAAACATATATCCCATCTTGATACATAACATCCATTAAAAATCTCAATTAAAATGTTGATTTTTACATATAGACGATGTATAATAAGTTTTGCATTGCACAAAATAATGTCGTAAGTTAATAAATGACTTACATGGCCGTACTAGATGGGGAGGTAGCGGTGCCCTGTAACCTGCAATCCGCTATAGCAGGGTCGAATTCCCGAGCCGAGGCATGATTACTGTAAGGCTGGCGTAAGTAAGTGATTATGATATTCAAGTCCTCCGCAATGGAAATTTGTGAACCCCGCCAGGTCCGGAAGGAAGCAACGGTAAGCAAATGCTTTCATGTGCCGGGGGAGTGCTTGAGGGGAGTTAACTGCTTATGTAACGCTTATGGTAACATGACAGAGTCGGGTGTACGGCCTTTTATTATTAGCTTTGATTATTAAAAAAATTTAATACTTATAAATAAAGTATAATACACAAAAAATATTCTGATATTTAAAATTTGTGTAAAGTTTTTTTTTATATTGTCGAAAATATTAATAGTGATTTTAACTG